>JGI24517J20059_1000915_pt1 | contig 11696 bp, 8 predicted proteins | sample LinPmetageLP41_FD_20059 | JGI IMG/M metagenome (IMG submission 20059) | reverse complement strand
CAACTCGCCTACGGGCATCATACGCTTTTCGACGGCGCCGATCTGGTGATCGAGAAGGGCGAGCGCCTGGCGCTGGTCGGGCGCAACGGCACCGGCAAGTCAACCTTGATGAAACTGATCGCGGGCGAAAATCAGGCCGACGATGGCCATGTCTGGCGCGCCCCGGGGCTCAAGATTGGTGTACTCGAGCAGACCCTGCCGGATGCGGATGAGGCGACGATTTTCGAAGTCGTCGCCCAGGGGCTGCCTGAGACCGGGGCATTACTGGCCGAGTACCACCGCCTCGTGGCCTCGCCCGATCCCGACATGCGACGGTTGGAAACACTACAGACACGGCTGGAATCGCAGGATGGCTGGTCTTTTCATCAGCGTATCGATACCGTGCTGACCCGATTGGGCCTGCCCGCCGACGCGATGATGAGCGGTTTGTCTGGCGGCTGGCGGCGGCGGGTGGCGCTGGCGAGAGCCATGGTTGCCGGCCCCGATCTGCTGCTCCTCGACGAGCCGACCAACCATCTCGACATCGATACCATCACCTGGCTCGAAGAGCAGCTGTTGGCGTTCGACGGTGCCGTGCTGTTCATTACTCACGACCGGGCTTTTCTCTCCAAACTGGCGACGACGATCCTCGAGCTCGACCGTGGACGCCTGGGCCGCTATCCCGGCGATTATCCGACCTATCAGGCGCAGAAAGCTCACGAACTGGAAGTCGAAGCGCGCGAGCGTGCCGAGTTCGACAAGAAACTGGCCCAGGAGGAGACCTGGATCCGGCAGGGGATCAAGGCCCGCCGAACGCGCAACGAAGGGCGCGTACGAGCGCTGGAGAAGATGCGCAACGAACGTTCTCAGCGGCGCGAACGCCAGGGCAAGGCCTCGTTTCAGGTGGATGGCGGCGAGCGCAGCGGCAAGCGTGTCGTCGAGCTGAAAGGCGTCACGCAATACTACGCGGACGCCTGCATTATTCGTGATCTGTCATTGGAGATTCAGCGCGGCGATCGAATTGGTCTGATCGGACGTAATGGCGCCGGCAAGACCACACTACTCAAGATTCTGCTGGGCGAACTCGCTCCCAGTGAAGGTAGCGTGCAGATGGGGACCAATCTCTCGGTTGCCTATTTCGATCAGTTACGCGCCGGGCTCGAGTTGAACAAGAGCGTCTACGACAACGTTGCCCAAGGCAGTGACAAGGTCACGGTCGCGGGCAAGGACAAGCATGTCATCAGTTATCTGCAGGACTTCCTGTTCACCCCGAACGCGCTCGCCAGCCGGTCAAGGCCTTGTCGGGCGGCGAGTCCAACCGCCTGCTGCTGGCCAAGCTTTTCACCCAACCCGCCAATGTGCTGGTGCTGGATGAGCCGACCAACGATCTCGACGTGGAAACGCTCGAATTGCTGGAAGAGCTGCTGATCGATTTCGAGGGCACCCTGCTGCTGGTCTCGCACGACCGGGCGTTCATGGACAACGTGGTCACCGATGTCCTGGCGTTCGAAGGTGACGGCATCGTGCGCAGCTACGTCGGCGGGTATACCGACTGGGTTAGGCAGGGTGGGCGTCTGCCGCCCGCGCCGTGGGAGTTGGCCGAAGCACGCAAGGCGCAGGAAAAACTGGCCGAACGGCAGACGGCATCGACCCAGCCAGCGAAGAACGACACCGACAAGCGCCGTCAGAAGCTCTCCTACAAGCTGCAGCGCGAACTGGATACGTTACCGGCAACGATCGAGTCGCTGGAAAGCCAGATTGCCGGGCACGAGACTCGAATGGGGGCGCCTGACTTCTACCAGCAGGACAGCGAGACCGTCTCCGCCGCGATCGACGCGTTGTCGGAAACCCAGGCCAAGCTGGATCGGGCGATGGAGCGCTGGATGGAACTGGAGGCAATGGCAGAGGGGGATGGCTAGCGGTCGAGAAATCGACGCTGAATCCCTGCCTGCCAATAGCGGGCAGGGACTCGGCGTTATCGCCTTATTCTTCGGTCTCGCCGTCCTTGCCAACGCGAACTGCCAGGACGTCGCACTCGGCACCATGCAGCACGCCGGTCGAGGTCGAGCCCAGCAGTAGCGCGAAGCCGTGCCGACCATGAGAGCCGACGACGATCAGGTCGACATTCTGATCCTTGGCAAAGCGCTGGATTTCGGTGTCCGGCATCCCCACCACAATATGCTGGTCTTCGCGGGGAATATCGTAAGGGTCGGCAATGTCGGCCAGTCGCTGTGTGGCATGTTCATCGAGCTGATCCTGAATGCTTGTCAGATCCATCGGAATATCACCGCCGTAAGCGAATCCAAGGGGCTCCAGCGTATGGATGATCGAGAGCTTGGCCTGATTGCGTCGGGCGATGGGAATTGCTCGCTCCAGGACCTTATACGAATCCTTGGTCAGGTCCACGGCAACCAGCACATGATGGTATTCGTTGCTCATCGGGTAACCCCCCGTTCGGCGAATGAACATGGATAACTGTAAGCGCGCCTCATGAACGGCACAACGCTATTTTCATCAATGGCCTGCATTTCATCAATGGCCTGCGGTCAGGCGCCGCCACGATCATCAACCATGTATCTCCACGACGCAACGCAGGGGCATGTATGAAGTGAGGCTTCGTGCCATAGTCGTAGCGTAAGCCATGCTGGTAATGCGGAATAACGGATTGGAAAACGTGGGCGTAACAGGAGTGAAGACATTATGGCATTGCTGGGTTTTCTGTCGGTGGCAGTGCTATTGGTGCTGTCGCCGATGGTGTGGTTACGGCCAGGTCGCGGCGAGACTATTCGCGGGCAGCTGCGGCGCTACGTCAAGGCCAATGGCGGCGAATTGAACTTCACCAAGGCGCCATTGGCCTTGCCAAACGTCGCCCTGACAGGGTACCGGCTGCGCTATCCCGACAAGCAATCGGGCAGCGATTTCACCCTTGTTCGCAATGATGTCGCCAGTGAGGCGCTGGAAACGGCTACGCCTCACTGGCGTTGGCGTCAGGCACCCTTGCCATCGCTGGATAGCCGCCGCCTGGCAGCCCTCGAAGACTGGTTGGACACCTTGCCGGTGGATGCGCTGATCGTCGAGTCCGGCAAGTACACGATGTGCGTCTGGTGGCAAGAGGCAGTGAGTCTCGAGCGATTTCAGCAGGATTGGGCAAGTTGGCTGGTGATGCGCGATACGCTGGCGGGTAGTGGTAAGGATCGTGGCACAGATCGTGGTAAGGATAGTGGCAAAGGTGGTGACAAGTAGTAGTGGGAGTGGCAGCTTGTGGAGGAGTAGCAGCCAGGCCATTTTGAGAGAGCAAGGCCCCTTGATCACCTTTTGCAGGGGCAAGTCGATGCCAAGGGGCGAGCGTGTTTCGAAGCGTTCCGCACCACCCTGTCTAAAGGTGCGTGAGAGCCTACTCGAAGCATGACTCTCGAAGCATGAGTCAGCCCGAATCAACCGCCCTTGGCTTTCTCGCTCTGGCGCTGAAGCTCCATACCATTTCGCTCGATGCGATCGAGCATGCTTTCGAACGTATCGATTTCCTGCTGCGTGAACCCGCCGAGCATCTCTTCGCGGACTTCATTGACGATCTCTTCGATCTTCTCGAGCAAGGGCGTTGCGTCATTCGTCAAATGCAGCCGTTTGGTGCGTCGATCCTCGGCGCACGGACGACGCTCGATCAGATTCTGCTCCGCGAGCTGGTCCAATGTACGGACCAGAGAGGGCGCTTCCACGCCGATGGCCCGTGCCAGGTCGCACTGCGCCTGCCCGCCGCCCATGTTGCGCAGGTTCCAGAGTGTCACCCAACGTGTTTGGGTCAAACCCAGCGGTGCCAGGCGTTCATCGATGACAGCGCGCCAGAGTCGCGGCAGGCGTGCCAATTTAAAGCCGATATGCTGTGCCATAGCGGATTACCTAAATCGTGAACGTCCTAACATTCTCCAAAGCAGCGCAGGATAATGCAAGCCGCAATGATTGGAGATTAGTCATCCTTCCCTTCACTGCTTCCTAATAAATGGCGGATATTCCATCCCGGAATGCCCGGTGGACGCTGTATCTCCCCGTTAGCCAGCGTTGCGTCGCCGTTTTCGGAGACGGTAAAACGAACGCTTCCGATACGCTGACCGGCTTGTGTCACCACATCGACCTGCCATTGTCCTGTTACGGTTTCAGAAAAATTCTGCTTGTGTGTCCAGGATCGGTAGCCTCCATCGCGGCCGCCGTGAATGACCAGCCCAATGCGTTCCACGACCTCGCCGTCGTGGCGCCAGATGTGGTAAATCCTCTCGCGCAACCCACGTGGTGCGCGAATTGCCGTGTAGACGTAGAGGCCGCGGGACTTTAACGCTTGTGGCGTCAGCGTCATGCTGCCTCTGGGTTGACGTGCCGCCGTGTCGAAGCCTGGCGAGAGCGCACTACCCGATAACCACAGCGTGGCTGGCGGTATCCAGGACCGTCCAGTCCAGGCGATACCGCCCAGTACTATCAACAGGCCGAACATTGCTAGCCAGCGGCTGATACCTACGGGTTTCAGCAGCCCGATAAGGCTGGGCAAACTGAAAAACATCATGGCCAGAATCGACAATATCAGGCTTTCGCCAGTGGTCAGACTCAGCATGATGGGTAGCGTCACCAACGTCACCACGAAGACGCACAGTGCATGAAGCAGGAAATAGAGCCAGCGGTGGCGGTTGGATAATCCGAAATACACGGGATCGAGGATGGCCAGAATCGAACAGACGATCAGGAGTCCGGTAAATAGCGCCTGACCGCTCGCCCAGATAGTGGTGGCGAGGAAGAACGGCAGGCAGAAGAACAGTGACTCCTGGTGAACCATCTGGGCGATGAAGGTTGTCGCTGCCCGAGGCAACGCAGTATTGCGTCCGCGTCTCGACAGCCATTTGCTGGCAATACTTTCGACGATCAACAGGATCCAGGTCAGTATCAGCCCCAGCGCCAGTAAGCCGCCCAACCACTGTTGTCGATTGACCAGAAAAAAGCCCAACAGGCCGAGCACGAAGGCAATCGGGGGCCAGAGCCAGTGATAACGGCGCAAGCGCGCGACGGCGGGCTCCAGCCAGGCGAGTTTCGACGGAATCGCAGATTGTTTCACGGCCACGGGCCGGGCTCCTTGCGTGGAAATAGGGATACAGCGGGACGACGGGATAACTGCGGTGCTTCCGGGAAGCGAAACGCCGCTATTCTAGCGGGTGATACGCCATTTTGCGCGACAGCGCCGAACGCGGCTCGGTGGCGATAATGGGTTTACGCTGGCGGGAAGGGCGCTGGCAGTGCAGGATCGAGACTTTGGTTGAGCTTGACGAGACCACGGCAGGCCCGCAAGCTCTGCCGTATTCAAACAGTCGTATGATTCGTTCCGTCGGAGTCACCGCGGGGCGTTTTTTGTAGCCATGGCACGGAGACCCCCCATGCTCTATCAAGGCGATGCCATTCGGGTCGAGCGTCAGGATGGCGATATTGCGCTACTGACACTGGACCTCAAGGATGAAGCGATCAATAAGCTTTCCGCTTCGGTCATCGGTGAGTTGTCGAGCGCCATCGAGACATTGGAAAATGAAACTGGCCTCAAGGGGCTGATCATTGCCAGCGCCAAGGACGTGTTTATCGTCGGCGCCGATATCACCGAGTTTCACGCCATGTTCGCCAAGGATGAAGCGTTCCTGGTCGACATGAACACGCGCATTCACGCGCTTTTCAACCGCATCGAAGATCTACCGTTTCCCACCGTTACCGCGCTCAATGGGCTGGCGCTTGGCGGCGGCTGCGAGCTCAGTCTGAGCACGGATTTCCGAGTGATGGCAGATAGCGCCCAAATCGGACTGCCGGAGACCAGGCTCGGGATCGTGCCGGGCTGGGGCGGTTGTGTCAGGTTGCCGCGCCTGATCGGCGCTGACAACGCCATCGAATGGATTGCCGGCGGCACCCAGAACGATGCCGAAACCGCCTTCAAGGTCGGTGCCGTCGACGCCGTGGTACCGCAGCAGACGCTGATGGCGGCCGCTCGCGACATGCTCGATAAGGCCAATGCCGGAGATTTCGACTATCGTGCGCGCCGGGTCGAGAAGGGCTCCCCGCTGAAACTCAACGCCGTCGAGCAGATGATGGCGTTTGAAACGGCCAAGGGCTACGTGGCTGGCAAGGCGGGTCCGCATTATCCGGCGCCGATCGAAGCCATTCGCGTCATTCAGAAAGGCGCGGGCGAAGGGCGCGAGCGGGCTCAGGCGATCGAGGCACAGGCCTTTGCCAAGCTGGCCAAGACCGACGTCTGCTACAACCTGGTTGGTCTGTTCCTGAACGATCAGGCGGTCAAGAAGAAAGCCAAGCTGTACGAGAAGGACGGCAAGGCGGTCGAGCAGGCCGCAGTGCTTGGGGCCGGCATCATGGGTGGCGGTATCGCCTACCAGAGCGCCTACAAGGGCACCCCGATCCTGATGAAGGACATCAAGTCGGAGGCGATCGAGCTGGGCTTGAAAGAAGCCCGCAAACTGCTGACCAAGCAGCTCGAGCGCGGCAAGCTCAGCCAGACGAAAATGGCGGAAGTGCTTGGCAACATTCGGCCGACCCTATCCTATGGCGATTTCGGTCAGGTCGATCTGGTGGTCGAAGCGGTGGTCGAGAACCCCAAGATCAAGGGCGCGGTGCTCAGCGAAGTCGAAGCCAATGTGGCGGACGACACCATCCTGGCATCCAACACCTCGACCATTTCCATCGACCGGCTGGCGGCCAATCTCAAGCGTCCCGAGAATTTCTGCGGGATGCACTTCTTCAATCCGGTGCATCGCATGCCTCTGGTCGAGGTCATTCGTGGTGCCAAGACCTCCGATGCCGCGGTGGCGGCGACCGTTGCCTACGCCCGGCAGATGGGTAAGACGCCGATCGTGGTCAACGACTGTCCGGGTTTTCTGGTCAATCGGGTGCTGTTTCCTTATTTCGGCGGGTTCAGCGGCCTGGTCGAACATGGCGTTGATTTCGAGCGTGCCGACAAGATCATGGAGCGCTTTGGCTGGCCGATGGGCCCGGCGTACCTGCTCGATGTGGTCGGTATCGATACGGCCGTTCACGCCAGCGACGTGATGGCGGAGGGCTTCCCCGACCGTATGGCCCACGAGGGCAAGTCGGCGATTCAGGTAATGCTGGACAATCAGCGCCTGGGCCAGAAGAACGGCAAGGGCTTCTATGTCTATGAAGAGGACAGGAAGGGCAAACCGAAGAAAGTGCATGACGACGAGGCCCATCGTCTGGTGGCAGAGGTCGTTCGCGAGACGCGCGAACTGTCCGATGACGAGATCATCGCGCGAATGATGGTGCCGCTGTGCATGGAGACGGTTCGTTGCCTGGATGAGGGCATTGTCGGTTCGCCGGCCGAGGCCGACATGGCACTGATCTACGGTATCGGCTTTCCGCCTTTCCGTGGCGGCGCGCTGCGCTACATCGACGCCATGGGCGTGGCCGAATTCGTGGCGTTGGCCGAGCGGCTTGCCAGCGAACTTGGCGCGCTGTATGCGCCGACGACGCGTCTCAAGGAAATGGCAGCCAACGGCGGGCGTTTCTATCCTGACGCCAGCGATCGCTGAGCCCATCACCAATCGGAGTCACAGTCATGAGTTTGAATGCCAGAGATGCCGTGGTGGTCGATGCCGTACGCTCCCCCATGGCCAAAGCCAAACACGGCGCCTTCCGTCACGTGCGTGCCGAGAATCTTTCTGCCGCCGTGATGCAGGCATTGTTCACGCGTAACGAAAAGCTCGATCCCGCCGGCGTCGACGATATCCTCTGGGGCTGCGTCAATCAGACCCTCGAGCAGTCGATGAACATCGCGCGCAACGCGGCCATCCTGACCGGTATTCCCCGTTCGGTGCCGGCCCAGACCATCAATCGCCTGTGCGGATCGTCGATGAGTGCCTTGCACATCGCGGTGGCCAATATCCGCGCCGACATGGGTGACTGCTACCTGATCGGTGGCGTCGAGCACATGGAGCACGTGCCGATGACCCACGGGGTCGACGTCAATCCGGCGGCCAGCAAGAGTGCGGCCAAGGCGGCGATGATGATGGGCCTGACCGCGGAGCTGCTGGGCAAGATGCACGGCGTGACCCGCGAGCAGCAGGATCAGTTCGGCCTGCGCTCTCATCAACGCGCCAGCGAAGCTAACCGTCTGGGCTACTTCGACAACGAGATCGTGCCGATCGAAGGTCATGACCAGCAGGGTTACCGCACCTTGATCAAGCACGACGAGGTCGTGCGTGAGGACGCAACGCTCGAACAGATGGCGGCGCTCAAGCCGGCTTTCGATCCCAGGAACGGTACCGTTACCGCGGGCACCTCCTCGGCGCTGTCGGTGGGTGCCTCGGCGCTGATGGTGATGAGCTACGAGCGCGCCAAATCGTTGGGTCTCGAGCCTCTGGCCAAGATCGTGTCGACCGGTGTCGCCGGCTGTGACCCTTCGATCATGGGTTATGGCCCGGTACCGGCGACGCAGAAAGCGTTGGCCAAGGCCGGTCTCAAGATCGGCGATATCCAGACGGTTGAGCTCAACGAGGCCTTCGCGGCGCAGTCGATCCCGGTATTGAAAGACCTCGAACTGCTCGATCGCATGGACGAGGCGGTCAACCTGCATGGCGGTGCGATTGCGCTCGGTCATCCGCTGGGCTGCTCCGGCGCACGCATCTGTACCACGTTGCTGAATGTGATGCGCCAGCAGGACACGACACTCGGCTTGGCGACGATGTGCATCGGGATGGGGCAAGGTGTGGCGACCGTGTTCGAAAGGATATAGGCGTCGAGGATACAGGCGTCGATTGGGGTTCATTGCGTGAACATCGCCGCCTCGCATTGCGCGAGGCGGCTTTTTTGCGGCAACGCGCAACTTTGCTGGCGTATAGCGATAGATTCAGCCGAGAAAATGGAGTCGATTGGCGGCAATGCGCGCATTCGACCCATAACGCCAGGGCAGATTGTCACGGCCATGGCCGATCGGCAGCCCCGTGTAAAGCGGTAAGGCGCGGGGTGCCAGCCACGTCTCGAACAGCGTCTCTATGTCCAGGTCCCCGTAGGGAACGCAGCCTTCGAAAGTGCCGAGGCAGATCGCAGCGGCGTCATCCAGGGCGCCGGAATAAACCAGCTGCCACAGGTCGCGTTCCAGCCGATAGAACGGCTCACCAACATCCTCGAGAATCACGATCGCGCCCGGCGGCGCGCGAAACGCCAGCGAGGTACCGGCGACGCTGGCCAGCGTCGCCAGATTGCCGCCGACCAGATGCCCCTCGATGGGGGCCGTCGCCAGTGATGTCGTCAGTGATAGAGAGGCGGATGTCAGCGCCACGCTCTCGGGCGTCCGTCCCTCGAGCAGGGCGAACAGTGCGTGGAAGTCGCGTTGGCTGGCGGTGCGAAGATCGGCGTCATCGGCGCTGAGCTTCACTCCCTCTTTCATCACCGGGCCATGGATCGCCGGTAATCCGTGGCGGTAGCACTGGTCCAGCAGCACACTCACGTCGGAGTAGCCGATCAAGGGTTTGCGGGTCAAGTCGAGACCAGTCGATCGAAGTGGCCAGATGTGCGCAGCCATAACCACCGCGAACGGCCCAGACGGCATCGGTCCCTGGGTCCGCGTAGGCATCGTAGAGCGACTGCAAGCGATGGGCGGTATCAGCGGCCAGATAGCGGGTCTGGTTCTGTAACTGCTGGGGAAATCGCAAGTTGATCCCCAGGGGCTGCAAGGCCTGGGCGGCTTGCTCGAGCACATCGGGCCGGGTAAAGGAGGCTGGAGCGATCAGGCTGAAAGTCAGGGACATGAGAACATCACGAAATCGGCATAAGGAATCAAGTTGCTCAGAACGTTACGCCAGCACGGCTTGCGATGCTACCGGTTCGATCTCTTCCTCCGATCTACGACTTCTAAGAAGCTCGGATATGCTCGTCAATCGTCGAGTTTCTCGAGCAGTTGCTCCATCGTCATCGGGCGCCCCAAAAAGTAGCCCTGATACTGTTTGACGCCCAGTGCCTGTAGCAGTTGCCATTGCCCCCCAGTTTCGACCCCTTCGGCGACAGTATTCATGCCGAGCAGATCGCATAGCCCGACGACACCTGCCAGCAAATGGCGAGCGCGCGGGTCCGCTTCGAGATCGCTCATGAAGCTGCGATCTATCTTGATGGTATCGAAGGGCAACCGCTTGAGATAACCCAGCGATGAGTAACCCGCACCGAAGTCATCCATTGCGATACGAAAACCCCGGCGTCTGAGATGTTCGATTTGTGCTTCCGGGGCACGCGTATTCTCCAGGAAGATGGATTCCGTCACTTCCAGTTCAATCTGATCGGGGGTGATGCGATGGCGCTGACAGGCATTGCATAGCGTGTCGGCCAGGCTGGCATCCATGATGTGTAGTGCAGAAATGTTCACCGCGACCGGCAGCGGATTGCCTGACGCGGCGAGACGCGCGGCATATCCGGCGGCACGATCGATGGCTAGATTGCCTAGAGCAGAGGCCATGCCGTTGTTTTCGGCGAGCGGGACGAAAGTGTCGGGGGGCACTTGGCCATCTTCGTGGGTCATCCAGCGCGCCAGCAGTTCGGCGCCGATCATGCGGTTCTGGTGATCGAACTTCGGCTGAACGACGAAATCCAGCGACTCCGTGGCGATCGCCTCGCGCAGGCGTGAGAGCATCGACATCTGCTCCAGATTATGCCGTTGCAGTCGTTCGTGATAGGTGACGATCGCGTTCTTGCCTCTGTCCTTGGCGGCGTACATGGCAACGTCGGCGTGCTTGAGTAGCGTTTCGCCATCGCGCCCATGACGAGGTGCGTGAACGATACCGATGCTGGCGGTAACACCGATCTGATGGCCGCCGATCACCATCGGGTGGGACAGCGATTCCAGCAGGCGTAGCGCGATCCTGTCGACCAACTGGGCGTCGCTATCCATGTCGATGATCACCACGAACTCGTCGCCGCCCCAGCGTGCGACGAGATCCTTGCTGCGCAGCGTGGCGCGCAAGCGTTTGACCATGATTTTCAGAAGAATATCGCCCGCCTGATGCCCCAGCGAGTCATTGATATGCTTGAAGCCATCCAGATCAATGAACAGGACGGCGAGTTCTTGATCGGGCGGCAGTCGGGACAGTCGCCGATTCAATGTCTGCTGCAGCGTTGCGCGGTTAGGTAGCTGTGTCAGTGTGTCGATTCTGGCGAGTTGCTCGAGCTCTCGCTCGGAACGCTTGCGGACCGAGATATCTCGCAGCGCGGCGATATAATGGATCTGGCCGGTTTCATCCAGCGTGAACTGGCTGAGCGTCAGCTCGATCGGGATGGTGGGCGTTCCTTCAATATGAAAAACACCTTCATGATGCTGTAAGCGATCATTGCCGACGGCAGTCGCGGGATCACAATGCAGTACCTCGGCTTCAATGTAATGTTGCAAGGTCTGGCCGAGTATGGCGCTGGAGGGTAGTCCACCGAGTTGGGTAAAGGCGTCGTTAGCTTCGAGGATACGCCATCGCCCGTCCACCACCAGCATGGGATCTCGCGACGCCACGAAGGCGTGTGCCTTGACGCTGTCAACGCTGTGCCGATCGCGCGCCGCGTCGATGATTTCCCAAGTGCCGGTTGCGGCGAGAGGCAACGCATCGACGTCCCGCGCCGTAATTGCCCCTCGAACACGCCACCGAACCGACGGTGTACGGGCATCGGGTTGTATCAGCGTGTCGACCCGATCCTGG
>JGI24517J20059_1000914_pt1 | contig 11712 bp, 10 predicted proteins | sample LinPmetageLP41_FD_20059 | JGI IMG/M metagenome (IMG submission 20059) | reverse complement strand
AAAACACTGAAAGACCGGCGATGTGGCCGCCCCCTCGGAAGCCACAGCCGGTGGATCGATCTACCATCGCACGACACGCGGTTAGCAGAGTGGTCTCAGGATCCTACCTGTAGCACCGTCCCTGATGCGGTCATGTAGCGTGCTAGGCTTTGTACGAAAACTGCCTGCGCTCGACCATGCGGCGTTAAAAATCGGCTCCAAGTACTCATTTACACCACGTAAATTCCGTCTTTTCGCTGATTTTTGCCTTGCCTGAACTTCGCTCGCCGACTTTTCGTGCAAACCCTAAGAAGTAGGCTCAATCCATAGCCTAATAACCCTACGATTGTATGGTGCCAGCCCAGGCTTGCCTACAACCAAAATGGTGCATCTCTAGGACATGGCGTATAGACGGCGTTAATTTACGTAACTATTAGAACATGAGCTAATTCATCCAGCCACGGCAAATGGCTTACAAATTAAAGCGTGGGTATCCGTTTCGACGGCGATGGGGGCGTATCGCGAGGAACACTGCGAGGGGTGCTGCGAGCGCCAAAGCGATGCCGCTTAGGCGATGGCGCTCAGACGATTGGGATTGAGAGTGACGCCATTAGCGGCGTCTTGGGCGTCGAACTCGCTGATGTCGATGACGCTGACCTCTTGAGCCTGCAAGCCTAACGGCTCCGAGCTTCAATGCACTGGCACCTGATAGGCTACGCCGAACCTCTCCGCCATATCGGCGAGACGCTTGTCGAGCGTCCACAACTGTATACCGGGCATGATGAGTGTAGAGGTAAGCAAGCACATATCTACCAAACCGCACCCAAGGCCATACAGCTTTTCGCGCTCAATGAAACCCATCACCTCGTGCAAGCTAGCCTGATGGCAGGATCGCAGAAGACCAATGTTATGCAGCGTTTGAGCACGTGGTGCAGGAGGTGTCCCGCAGGTCAGTTCAGCTAGGACCATTGGATGATTCAATACCAGATCCTTTTCGATCAACCCGACCAGGGCATCGTTTCGCTTCCTGAAGTGATCCACCCATACCGAAGTATCGATGAGCACATTCATTGCGCCTCGGGCTCCCCGCGACGGCGGGGTATGTCTGGCATCTCAGGAGCGGTGCCACCCAAGGCAGCAAGGCGACGGGCCGCCTGTACCCGTACATAAGTCTTCACGGCCTCACGAAAGAGGTCCGATGGTTTGTCCATGCCCGGCTCAGCAAACTCCAACGCTTGCTCATACAGAGCATCATCGATAGTGACAGTCGTCCGCACCGTTAGGCCCTCGCATCATTTGTGATGCCATCGTGCATCAAATATGGCACCACTGCAAATTCGATATCAAGCAGGGCAGGCAAAGGCCAAGCGTGTGGCACGCCACGATGTGGCAGATGTGAAAGCGATCCGGACTCAGCTGCACGTTTCTCAAGCAGAGTTTGCCACGGCCATGGGAACGAGTGTCGACACGGTCAAGAGCTGGGAAGCCAAGCGACGCAACCCCACCGGCCTCGCAGCCAAGGTACTGGCAACAGTTCAAGACAACCCAGCCTTCTTCAACGAACTCGCCTCACACTGACACAGCTGGTACATAGGGATTGTCCGCGCGGCCCCAGTGCTTCCAGCCTACCGCTCTATAAGCTCAGAAACTTTCTCAGAAACTTTATGAATGGTATTTCTCACTAACTCAGCAGCCATTGCTTCACTCGCTGATTCAGCGTAGCACCGGAGCTCAGGTGCGTTGCCCGAGGCGCGCAGATGGACAATGTCGCCGTTCGATAACGTCATCCGTAATCCATCAGTCGCATCTAACCCTTCAATAGCGTGCTCCAGACCCAAGGCTTTTTCGGTTGCAGGCAGGTCTGTGCGGAAATTGGCCAGAATTGCCTGGCTATCCTCGGCGGGGATTCCCTTGAGACGATCACTCGCAGTATAGCGAGAAGGCAAATCGTCTCGTAGCGTTGACAAGGGCTTTGCCTGGCGGGCCGCCATTACCATAAGGGCCAGTGCAGGAAGCAACGCGTCTCTTGTCGGCAATGCCGTCAGGGCCCGTCCCTCTTTCTGGATATCCGTCCCGAGTATAAAGCCTCCATTCGCTTCAAAACCTGCGACAATCTGATAGTCACTGACAAGTTCTTCGATGCCGGCAAGCACATAAGGGGAACCAATACGTGTGCGCAGCACTTTAGCGAAGGCGTCGCATTTCTCGATCGCCGTATTACAACTGACAGGTACTGCCAGCGCCTGGATGCCTAACTCACGGGCGCAGAGTAAGCCCAACGTGTCGCCTCTCAACCATTCGCCCTGCTCGTCGGCAACGAGCGGTCTGTCACCATCGCCATCCGTCGTCAAGATGGCATCGAATCCGTATTCCAGTGCCCACGCACGTGATCTGGCGCGATCGTCTTCGCTTACGGCCTCGGTATCGATGGGTACGAAGACTTCACTGCGTCCTAGCGGAATCGCCGTGGCACCCAGAGCCTCCAGCACTTCGACATTGAGGTCCCGCCCCGCTGCTGAATGCTGATAAACCCCCACGCGCTTCCCGGCCAGGGCTTGTTCGCCAAACCACTGCACATAGCGCTGAATATAATGCTGAATTGCCTCTTCATTCACAGGCGGGAAAGACGTATCACTCAAGGGCGTAAGCGGTAAGCTAACACCCAAGATAGCCTGTTCGTCGGCTTTGGTGATTTCACCGTCGGGTCGATAAAACTTGATGCCATTGCGATCAAAGGGAATATGACTGCCGGTAACCATGATGGCCGGGGCGCCGTCAGCCATCGCCTGCAAGGCCAATGCCGGCGTCGGTAAAATCCCGTAGTTAACGACCTCGACCCCGATGCTTCTAGCGGCGGCTGAACATACCGCGGCTATGGCTGGGCTGCTGGGTCGACGGTCCATTCCAATAGCGACGCGCTTCACCGAATACTGGGCCTGCATGCACTTTAAAAAGGCAATAGAAAATGCTGCACAGACGTCATCGGTAAACTGTTCCACCAATCCACGTGCGCCGCTGGTACCAAACTCGATGCCGCTATGGGAAAGAACATCGTTAATACGAGACACCATCATTCACATCGTCCATAGTTGTCTTCGAGACGTACGATATCATCTTCACCGAGATATTCACCGCTTTGAACCTCAATCATGACCAGAGGAACCAACCCTGGGTTCGCCAATCGATGATGATGGACAGCCGGTATGTAGGTCGATTCGTTGGTCTGCAAAAGGAATTCTCGATCTCCATTAACCACCAGCGCTGTGCCGCTCACGACAACCCAATGTTCATTGCGGTGGTAATGCATTTGCAACGATAGCGTAGCGCCAGGCTTGACTTCGATGCGCTTCATTTTGAAGCGCTCGCCGTTTTCAAGCACAGTGTACGTGCCCCAAGGACGATGCACCGTCACATGGAGCTGATGTAAATCTCCGCCGCGCGCCTTGATACGAGTAACGATTTTCTTGACGTCCTGACAGCGATCCTTATGGGCGACCAAAAGCGCATCAGGCGTATCGACAATGATGAGATCCTCTAGGCCGATAGCCGCGGTCATTCGATAAGGGCTGTGCGCGTATGTATTGCGGCAACCCTCTAATTCGACATCGCCGATCACCCGATTGCCGTCTGGATCGGGCTCGGTCAGCTCAGCCATTGCTTGCCATGAGCCAATATCACTCCAGCCTAGATCGCATGGCACCACCGCTACCCTCTCGGACTTCTCCATCAGCGCATAGTCGATGGAATCATCCTCCACCTCACCGAAACGTTCGGCACATAAATGCGTGACTGTATGGCCTTTCCCTTCGCTGCGCCGCGCATTGGCAAGCGTTTCGCTGACGCTTTGCAGCAGAGTTGGTGCATGCTGAGAGAGCTCTTCAAGCACGCTGCCGACACGGAAGCAGAACATGCCGCTGTTCCAGAGATGTCGGCCACTTGCCAAATACTGTTCGGCGACTTCGCCGCCGGGCTTTTCAACAAAACGTGCTACGCGCTGGGCCTGCCCGAGGGTGTAGGTGCCATCGGCGAGCTCGATATAGCCAAACCCTGTCTCCGCGCGGGTGGGCCGAATGCCGAAGGTGACGAGCTGGCCCTCAGCAGCTGCTTCGCTGGCTGTGGCAACGGCTCGAGCGAAGGCAGTCTCGTTCTGTATCAGATGGTCTGCAGGCAATACCAGCATCAGCGCGTCGTTGCCGTAATTTTTCTGCAGTTCCAGCGCGGCGGCGGCCACCGCCGGTGCGGTATTACGTCCGAAGGGCTCGAGCAGGTAGTGCAATGGCTGCCGGGGCTTCAGCTCTTGATAGTCGTCTTCGGTACGGAAGAACAGCTCTCGATTAGTAACGGTGGTTACGCTTTCCATCACTCCAGCGGCTTGCCCGCGTAAGTAGGTCTTCTGCAGAAGCGAGAAGCCGTCTTCCATACGAATGAAAGGTTTGGGATGCGCTTCACGCGAGACAGGCCATAGACGAGAGCCGGCTCCCCCGGCGATAATGACAATATGCATCATGGTTCCTTGAATGGCGACGCGATGAAAGCGATCCGGCATGAAGATCCGCCTGACGAATAGCGTCATCTCGATCCGCTATCGTGACTTACACCGATCCATTGTTATTGATAGTTGCTTAATCCAAAATTTCCTATTTCTATCCGGGCAAGCTCTTTTTAGATTATTGATTGAACTTTGGATAGAGATCGGTTCAATGTTATAGTTGCCCAACTTTGTCTTTATCCAAAACATCAGGCTTAGACATTGCCCAACCTGTGACCCTTATTCTGGATGGCATCCGTTCGGCCAACTCCGCACCAACCATCGAAAATCGACCCAATATCAATGGCCACCCCACCCGCTTCTTTTGCAACGTTGCAATAATGCTTCCCTAGATATCCAGCGGCAACGAGAACGACTTTCCCTTCAGCGCTATCTTTTATTTGATCGGATATTTTCAAAAATTCCACGGGATAATGAAGCTCTTCATTTTTCATGAATGTCTGATGCCCCGGGACTTTAATATAATCACATCCATGAATATTAAAACTGTTTTCCATTTGATTACCAATATCAGTATGAGAAACAATAATCACATCATTTTGGCAATCGAGTAACTTATGAAAAAACCCCTGCGAATGGAAAGGCTTAAAAATAAAATGATCGAAACAAGGCGGTCTCAAGTTCCAAGCGCAACGCTATTGAAGGGTGCTCGGTCCAGCGACCGATTTCTTGAGCACCTCGGCGTAGACTTCCAGCGGCGTGCGCCAGTCGAGCGTCTTGCGCGGCCGCGTGTTCAGTGAGTCGGCGATCTCATCGAGTTCTTCCTGGCTGTAGACCGACAGATCCGTGCCCTTCGGCAGATACTGCCGCAGCAGCCCGTTCGTATTCTCATTGGAGCCGCGCTGCCACGGGCTATGCGGGTCAGCGAAGTAGATCGCCGTCCCGGTCTTCTGCGTGATCTCGGCATGCTTCATCATCTCTCTGCCCTGGTCGTACGTCATGGACAGCCGCAGGGCTCGCGGCACTTCATTGAGCTTGTCGCTGAAGCCAACGGCCGCCGCCGTGGCCGTGGTGTCATCCACTTTCGCCAAGATCACCAAGCGTGTGGTGCGCTCCACCAGCGTACCGACGGCGGAGCGATTGTTGGCACCCATGATGAGATCACCCTCCCAGTGGCCAGGCATCAGGCGGTCTTCGATCTCAGGCGGGCGCATGTGGATGCTGACCAGATCGGGAATCTGCTGGCGTCGATCCTTGCCACGACTGCGTGAGCGACGCTTGCCGTTGCCCTGCCGAAGGCAGGCGATGAGCTCTTTCTTGAGACTGCCGCGGGGCATCACATAGAGCGCGTTGTAGATGGCCTCATGCGAGACCTGCCGACGTGAATCGTTGGGAGACATGCGCTTCAGTGTGCGGGCTATCTGTTGCGGTGACCAGCACTTGCGCAGCAAGTGGACCACTACCTCGAAGAGCTCCCCGTCGGGATGCAGCTTGGGGCGCTGGCGTGGCCGATGTCGCGTCAGACGAGCCCGATAGCCCGCCAGGCCGGCATCGTAGCCCTTGATGGGGTCGACCGTATGGCGAGCAATTTCTCGCGACACGGTGCTCGGCGCACGCCCCAGGTGAGTGGCAATGGCCCGGATCGAATGCGTGGCTCGCATCATCATGATGGCGGCTCGGTCTTCAGCAGAGAGATGGCGATAGCAGTAAGTCATGGCAACACCGTACCTGATGGCTCACGTGTTGCACTTGGTCATTGAGACCGCCCAACTTTGACCGACTTTCTTCAGACTTGCAACGGTATTGACACACAGTGCCTGCGCAGCTTTGGGAATAATATTTTGTTCGTCAGTTGCCTGTCTAAAATGCAACCATGAAGGAATGCCAATGACATCAGCGTTATTGACTGAACGTAAAATCAAACCTTTCAGGTTCAACATTGACTGTTCGACAAAAGCCTCCCCATGCAATTCACGCAACCGCCAAATCACGTTTGGCCCAAACTGATAGGTCAACACTTGATTAATATAGACATCCTTTTCGAAAATTCTTGGATAGCCTAGAATTCTCCCTTCGCCATCACCCAATCTGATGAGCGAAAATGGTTGTCGATTTTCAATGGCGGCCGCCAAAATATCATAAAGGTCTTCGACAGCATCAAAAGGACTATCTTTGCAAGAATATAACAGATCTTTTTGATTCTCTTTGCTGCTATTTATAACTTCCAGGAGACTATTATTCATCTCGACCTCTTAATTGGCGCCACTCACCATCAGGGATCATGGATAAAAAACAACTTGCGCCAGCAGCTGTTGCTGCTGGCTGAATAGCTATTTGATCAGTAAGGGCCGCTGATGGCGGGCCCTAAAGATCAGATCGTCAGTGTCTGGAGATTAGTGATTTATTACGATTCGGCGGGTACAGGCCCACGCCCTCCAACACCTTGGACATACCCTTGACAGCATTCTCGAAGCCATAGTTGTTGCGCGCTAGCGATAAAGCATTATCGCTCACCTGCTGCCAACGCTCTTCGTTCTCGTAGAGCTCGGCGATGGCGTCTACCCAAGCTATTGGATCTTCAACGATCATCGCGCTAACCCCGTGGGACAAGCCGGTTGCCTCAGCGGCAACCGGCGTGAGCACCTGCGGTACCCCTGCAGACATTCCCTCCAACACTTTGCCCTTGATCCCGGCACCGGAGAGTAACGGCGCTACCATCAAGCGAGCGCTTTCGAACACGTCATCCAAACTCTCGACGAAGCCTTCCAGGATGACATCCGCGGCTGCGTACTGTGTGAAGCTCTCCGGCATCTGGCTGCCGTAGACGTGGAATGCCACGCCCGGTAGCCGCTTGCGCAGCAATGGCATCACTTTTTCAGCGAAGAACTCTACCGCTTCAATATTGGGGGTATGCCGGTAGCCACCAAGGAAAGCCACCCCGCTTCGCTCCTTGAAGGACGTCTTATGGCCGCGGCCATCCAGCACCCAAGGGCAGATATACAGGTTATCAATAGTCAGGTTATGGCTGAGAATGACGGCATGTTCGGTAGGATTGTAAGACAGAATGCCATCTACCTGCCGCATTAGCGCTAATTCGCGTTCACGAGTTGCCAAGGGTCCGGAAAGATCCTTATTACCGGATGCCAAGGCAGCGCGCAGCTCTCTCAGGAAATGCAGGTCGGCATTGTTGAAAAGGATTTTGGCACGGGTGTTCTGTTTCACCGCCGGCAGATGTCGCTCGGCTACGTCGTAGCGGGTGATATAAACCAGATCGAATTCTTTACCGCGGCTTTCCAGCACCTGCCCCACCGAGGTCTGGAAAGGCGCATAAAAGCATTCGACCCCCATTTTCTGAAGGACATCAGTATATTTGCCCATATGGGCCATGTTCTCGGCCAGGAAGCTGACTTTGCAGCCATTGGCCTGGAGCATACGTATTTCTTGTAACGCGGCATAAGACCCGGCGTCGTGGTCCGAGCGTGGTACGGCGTAGTCGATCATCAGCACACGGTAAGCGACGCCCCGGTCCTTTTGAAGAACCACGTTGTTAAACGATGGCTGATCATGGCCGATGTAGCTGTCGATCCACTTGGCGCGGAACTTCGGCGCGTTGATGACCTGATTTCTCTTTATGCCCTGGCTTTCATCGCGACCGTTGCTCATACCCTCAAAATGCACGACCACGGAATACGGTGCATAGATCGTCTTGTAGCCATGGTCACGAATCTTGAAAGCGAGATCGGTATCTTCATAATAGGCGGGAGCGAACTCGTCGGAGAAGCCTCCGACCTCCTCCCAGATCTTGCGCGGCACCATCAAAGAAGCCCCGGAAAGGTAATCGGCTTGGCGGGCGTAGTTCCACTCCGGGGCCTGAGCATTGCCGCGGTTACCCAAATTCCACGGCTGCCCGTCTCCCCATACGATACCACCGGCTTCCTGAAGCTTGCCGTCAGGATAGATCAGCTTCGAACCAGCCATACCCACGCCATCAAAGTGTTTGAAGGTGTTCAGCAGCTCATCCAGCCACCCTGACGTTACCTCAGTATCGTTATTGAGCATCACAAGGTAATCGCCACGTGCTTCCTTGGCGGCCTTGTTGCAATTGCGGAGAAAGCCGAGATTATGCTCGTTGACGATGACCCGACAGTTCTCGACGATCTCGGGTAGCTCGGTGGTGCGATCCGTGGAGCAGTCATCGACCACGATGACTTCGAAACTGGCCCGATTCCAAGCCAGGATCAATGCGGCCATGCAATGGTAGGTTAGCTCCAGTTTATTGTGCACTGGTATCACAATCGACACATCTGGCCTGTCGACCTTGGCAAGACTAAGTTTTGGAAACTGTCGACGTCCCTGGTAGCCTTCTACCACGACTCGATGTGCCAACATCAGGTTGACTATTTCTGCCGTACCCTCGGCGATCTTCAGATTTTCCAGTCTTCCGCGCAGTGATTCATAACGATAACTCGAAGTGCGCGAAAGCGCCGAGTAATTCAATTCAGATGCGCTGCTCGACAGGTGCTCCCAAGGCGTAAGGATGCTGGGGAACACGTCTACATAGGTAGCTTCGGCGTTGACACTACCCAATAGCGAAAGCGTGAGCGCGTGCAGGCCACCGTCGCATAGCTGGCGAGGGACAGGAATATTGAACGTGTACTCGCCCGGACTTACCTTGACAGCACCAGCCTGGCCAAGGGCATCGCCGTTCTCCGCAACCAGGTTAAAGCCGACATGCTCTTCATCATAACCCTCTAGATGAATTGAGCCACCGAGATGCCCCCAGGCCATCTCGTTGAAAACGATGCCATGATTTTGAGGCTTTTCTGCCTGGAACTCGTATACTTGCATTGTGATCATGCGATTTGAATCAGACTCGCATAACCAGAGTTCCATAGCCCCTTCCTGGGCAGGCGGTTTGATCTTGATCATGAAACCATGATGCCCATTGCCCTTACCTTCCTGCTCGAGATCGGAGCGATGATTACCAGCCAATCCCTGACCTACCAGCTCATCATGGCAGAAGACATCTATGGAAATGGGCTGGTTCGGCCGTTCAGCATCCCAAGCCCAACCACAAACAACACCGCCCTCATAATAGTCAATGTAGCCGTCCAAATTTCCTAGGCTACGGAAATCATACCCTGCGTTTTTTTCTTTCTCGATTATGGACATCGAAGTCAACCCGTTATTATTTACGCTATGCGTTAATTGCACCAAGCAAGAAAAAGTGTTCTTCCAATCTGCTGCGCAGGCATAAATCAAAGCCATGAATAGATCTGACCAGCCGAAAGGCCGCGCTACCGCCAAACACAATCACTAAACGCTGGCAGTGACACCTTGTTCATATATTTTTCCATGCCTGCATTTACTGTACCCGAGTGTATCCCTACATTTTTTTGGTAACAATAAGATACAAATATGGTTTTTTTCATGCTTAGCGGTCTCAGAAAATAATCGAACTCACAGCATTTTCTTGAAAATCAGTGCATTACAAGGAAGGTGGGGATGATGGAAGTCTAGTCTTTTAAGAAAAGTCAATTCTTTCGAAAGAAAACCCTTTCGATCAATAGACCGAAAAGGCTTCTAATCCCCTATCGCTTATACGACAACTCTATTGACGGACTTTATTATAAGTACCTAGGCTTCAAAGCCTCGTAAACCTATCACGAACTTATACGACGCTAATCTATTGATGCGATGAAGAAGAAACGGCGCCGATTTGGTGAGATATACATAATATAGCAACGTCTATGGAAGACGCTATGGCTTTGATTCGGGCGACAACGTAACGTGCCACAACGCAATTTTGCGATTGCTTTCCATCAGGCCAATCTCGAAACCGCTCCTTGCCATGTTGTAGGGGAGAGCGAAGTTGAATCCGCAGGCTTTTCCTCGCCACTCCGGAGGCACACTTTCCGTTCCGCGAAACACATGCGACAACACGTCAAGCCTAACTTTATCGATAGGATAAGAGAAATGCTCGGTATCGGAGCTCACGTAGATTTCGCCCAAGGAAGCGCTGCTCCGGGTGTTGATCAGCCAGCCGCTGACTCTAATGTCGCTTTGCGCTTCCGCCCATTCGTTGTGAATAGGAAAATCGAGGTGCCGTATGAAGGGCAAATCTTTAGCGGCATTGACTGGCGCTACGTTCACATATCTGGCGTCATACGGATTATTTTTCCTTGCTAGACACCTTCGGTATTCGTTCGCCGAAGACTGGGCTTCGGGTAAAGGCTGCAAGCTCACAGGATTATCCCAATTCAGCTCTACAGGGAAATAACCCAATGCTTGAAGCTCTTGCTTCACTTCATGGCGGTACTCTTCAGGGACGTAAGAGTCAAGGGCAAAGTCACGATAACCGACATGCTCCGTCCAGAACGCCACAACATCTTTTAGCAAGCCCTGATCGAACACAAGGCGAGTGACGGTATCGATACATTGAGGAGAAAAGCTTTCCCGCAGTGCCAGACGCAATTTTTCCGAAACTCGATATTCTCCTTGTGCCAGACGTTTGTAGAGTTCATCACCTGAAATGACGGCTGTATTGTTCTGACGGAACACACGTCGAATGATGGTAGACTTTCCGGCTCCAGGGTTTTGCATTAACAGCCATGCGTAGGGCTTTAATTTTCTAACGTGAACGATATAACGTGGGAATGGGTCCTCCGCTTGCGTAACTCCATGACCGATTATTTTCCATGCACAATCTTTTAACATCGCACTTAGTCTTTGCGGTGTTGGAAACATTCCCTCGTCGGTCAGGCGCTTGGTGCTTATCCATTCGTTTTCACCGTCAGGTGCCATGCTGATTTCTAAAATTAGCACACCATTTTCGGATAGCCGGGCGATCAAATTGAGTAACAACACTTCCCGATCTTGAATGTAGTGTAGCGTTGAAAGCACGGTAATAACGTCAAAATTTCCGTCAGGCAACCGATCAAAAGACTGATGGCGGAAATCAACGCCAGGAAAACGCAAAACCGCCTTATCTACTGAAGCGCTCGAGGAGTCTATTCCAATTACGTTTTTTGCACCGTCAAACTGGGCATATCCACAAAAAAAGCCCCCTTCACATCCTACGTCGAGGTATCGTTTCCCTCTCAATGCCGGTATTCGTAACGAGATCAATCTACTGAAAAAACAGGGTAAGCGGATTAAATGGTTGATCTTACCTTTGCATGAGAGTGAGACAGACCGGCATCTCATCGGATTATCTGGTTGATGCTTCACCTACTGCTGGTGCA
>JGI24517J20059_1000910_pt1 | contig 11746 bp, 8 predicted proteins | sample LinPmetageLP41_FD_20059 | JGI IMG/M metagenome (IMG submission 20059) | reverse complement strand
GAACCGGCACGACTTGTTAGTCGAGGGATTTTAAATCCCTTGTGTCTACCAATTCCACCACTCGGGCATCGAGTTTGCTAATTAAAGCGTGTGGAGTGTTGAAATGGAGGCGGAACCCGGAGTCGAACCGAGGTAGACGGATTTGCAATCCGGTGCATGGCCACTCTGCCATTCCGCCCCAGTACGGGGTATTAACCTTAAGATAAACTTGGAGCGGTACACGAGGCTCGAACTCGTGACCTCGACCTTGGCAAGGTCGCGCTCTACCAACTGAGCTAGTACCGCATTTAATTTATTAGCTTTTGAATTTCAACACGATGTTTTGAGTCAACATTCAGGCAACTAATTAATTACCGTTTCGTTTATCTAGGGGGCTATGCCCTCTCAACACGGACGCATTCTACAGAGATTATTAAACGCGTCAATACAAAAAATGCTAGTTTTGAACTGTTTGATTACTTTTTATCTAAAACGGTGCGTTATTAGACATTTAGAGCTAATTTTTAGTCAATTCACCCCATGCTGCACGTAAATATTGCATCATTGAACTTAAGGTTAAAAAGGTTGCTACATAAAGTAATGCAAAACTTAAATAGTTCATCCATGGTGCATATTGCCAAATCAAACCTATAATGGCTAACATTTGCGCAGCGGTTTTAATTTTACCCATATTTGATACAGCCACATTGCCGCGCTTGCCCTGTTCAGCCATCCACTCACGCAGAGCTGAAATAACAATTTCACGACATATAATAATTAATGCAGGTATTGTCATATACATAGACTGATAATGATCAGATAGTGCAACAAGCGCTGCACATACCATTACTTTATCTGCTACAGGGTCTAAAAAGGCACCAAAAGGCGTTGATTGCTCAAGCTTACGTGCTAAATAGCCATCAAGAATATCGGTAATCGATGCAAGCCAAAATATAAAAGCGGCAGCAAAAAAAGCCCAGCTATAAGGCAAGTAAAATATCACCAAAAAAATGGGGATAAGAAAAAGTCTAAAGGTTGTGAGTGTGTTTGGAATATTCCACATAACTACTTGGATATGTCTTTTTTTCTATATTCGCACGAAGGGCTAGCCCTTGTCATGCAAATGGTTAAATATCTTCTCAGCCATGTCAGGGCTGATCCCAGGAACTTTCTTTAACTGTTCTATATTAGCAGCTTTTACTCCCTGCATGCCCCCTAAATATTTTAATAATGTTTGGCGACGTTTAGAACCTACTCCATTTATTTCTTCTAATAATGATTGAGTACGCTGTTTTTGGCGCTTATTACGATGCCCAGCAATTGCAAAACGGTGTGATTCATCGCGAATATGTTGAATTAAATGAAGCGCTGGCGCATCCGAATCCATAGGGATTGTTTTACGCCCGCCGTCAATTAATAAGGTTTCAAGGCCAGGCTTACGGCTGGTACCTTTAGCAACACCTACTAACAATGGCATTTTAGCATGAGGCCAATTTGCAAAATATTGTTCTGCTCGACCTAATTGCCCTTTACCACCGTCAATAAAAATAACATCAGGTATTTTTTCTTCGTCTACCACTTTGTTATAACGCTTGTTAAGTGCAAATTCCATCGCCGCATAATCATCGCCCCCGGTAATACCAGTTACGTTGTAGCGTCTGTACTCTTTGGTATTTGGCCCTTGGGAGTCAAAAACCACACAACTTGCAACCGTGTTTTCACCCATAGTATGGCTTATATCAAAACATTCCATTCTAGTGATATCGTCTAGACGTAAAGTCGCCTTTAATTGAGCATAACGTTTATTTATAGAGTCTTGAGTGCTTTGCTTAACAGTAATGCTATTTAATGCATTTTTATTCGCAAGTTGTAAGTACTGCGCCCGCTCTCCGCGAGTCACTACTTTAAGTGTTACTTTGCGCTCACTAATTTGAGTTAGGGCTTCACCTAGCACTTCACTTTCTTCAATTTCGAACGGTAAAATAATTTCTTTTGCTATACGCCCTGTTGCTCCGGGTGCTAAGTAGTATTGCCCTAAAAACGAAGTGAGAATTTCTTCTTGGCCAGAGTCTTTTGGTACTTTAGGGAAATAGGTTTTACTGCCGAGCACTTTATGGTCGCGGATCATTAATAAATGAATCCCGTTTAAGCCATTTAAATGAGCAAAACCAACCACATCCATTTCAGCAAAATTGCCCGATATAGACTGCTGTTCCTGCATTTTACGCAATAACATAATTTGATCGCGAACCTTCGCTGCAAGTTCAAAGTTAAGTTGCGCGCTAGCGGTTTCCATTTTTTTTATTAAATCGGCAATAACTTCATGCGACTTACCCGTTAAAAACTTACGCACATAATCTACTTGCTCAGAATACTCATCCTCAGAAACTTTATTAACACATGGTGCAGAGCAGCGCTTTAACTGGTACTGCAAACACGGACGACTTCTTGCTCGATAATAAGCGTCTTCACATTGACGAACCGGAAATATTTTTTGCATTAAGCGCAAACTTTCAGATACTGCCCCAGCACTTGGGAAAGGCCCAAAGTATTCGCCTTTTACTTTACGACTTCCACGATGAAAAGCTAAACGTGGGTGTTTATGGCTCGTAAGTAAAATATAAGGGTATGACTTATCGTCACGCAATAAGATGTTATAGCGCGGCTGATATTTTTTAATGAGGTTGTTTTCAAGCAGAAGTGCTTCGGTTTCGGTATTTGTAAGCGTGACTTCAATATCACAGATATTGCTTACTAAAACCCGAGTTTTACTATCGGTTATGTTGCTACGAAAGTAACTCGTTACACGTTTTTTTAAATTTTTAGCTTTACCAACATAAATAACTTGCTGGTCGCTATCAAGCATACGGTAAACACCGGGCTCGCTCGATAGCGATTTTAAAAAATGTACATGATCAAATTCAGACATATATAACTAGTGAGATACGTCTATATCAATCATTTTATGGCGAATCGCTAAATGCGTCAGCTCAACATCACCGCCTACATTTAGTTTTTCAAACATACGGTAACGATAGCTGTTAACCGTTTTAGAGCTTAAATTTAAACGCTCTGCTATATCTTGTGCTTTTTCACCTTTGGTGATCATTAGCATAATTTGCAGTTCACGTTCAGATAAACTCTGAAAAGGGTTTTCATCGGTGCGCCCTGTTACTTGAGCTAGCGCTATTTGCTGTGCAATTTCAGGGGCAATATAACGCTGGCCGGCATGAACTGATCGAATAGCACGTACCATTTCATCAGATCCTGCGCCTTTGGTTAAAAACCCATGTGCACCAATTTGCATAACTTTGCTCGGAAATGGGTCTTCACAATTAACCGTTAACACAATAATTTTTACGTCTGGGCAGTAACGACAAATTTTCTTAGTCGCTTCAAGTCCACCCATACCAGGCATATTCATATCCATTAATACTATGTTTGGCGCGTGCTGACGACAAAACTGTACGGCGGCTTCGCCATCTTTAGCCTCGCCAACCACTTTAAAACCACGTACGTCATCTAATATACGTTTTATACCAGTGCGTACCAGCTCATGGTCATCAACTAAAAGTACATTAATCAATGGAACATCCTCACTTACCTAACAACATGCGATTTAATAAAATTAATTCGTTACAGTACCATATATAAAGCGAAACAATAACTAGTATTATTGCCCCGCCTTAATAATTTAAGATGATGCTTTTTCGCTAAAACGGTCAACCCATAGCGCAATAATGCCATCACCGGTAACATTACACGCAGTACCAAAGCTATCTTGTGCTAAATAAAGCGCAATCATTAATGCTACAGCCCCTTCATTAAAGCCTAGCATGCTTGTTAATAAACCGAGTGCCGACATTACGGCTCCACCTGGTGCACCTGGCGCTGCAATCATTACTACACCTAACATCATAATAAATGGCAGCATTCCCATCAACGAAGGTACTTCCATATTTGGCGATAAAAACATAACAGCCATTGCACACGTTACAATCGTAATAGTTGAGCCAGATAAGTGAATGGTTGCACACAGTGGTACAGTAAAGTTCGCTACATCTTCTTTTACATTGTTTGCTTTACTTGATTGTAATGACACAGGAATAGTCGCTGCACTTGACATTGTACCGAGCGCTGTAAAATAAGCGGGTAGCATATTTTTAACTAGCTCTAGCGGATTACGTTTAAGTAATAAGCCCGTAGAAACATATAATACTGTTAGCCATAGCCAATGCATCACTAGCGCTGCAATAAGCACAACACCAAATGTTTGTAGCGTGTCGACCACGGTGCCTGCCACTGTCATTTCTGCAAACACACCTGCAATGTAAAATGGTAAAGCCGGAATAATAACTTTTGATAATAGGCCATCAATTACATCACGCCCCTGATCAGAAACTTTTTTAAGCGTTTCTAATTGGAGTTGGCTCATACCTATACCAAATACGAACGCAGTGACTAATGCAGTCATTACGCCCATTAGAGGTGGAATTTCTAAATCAATAAAACTGCCTATTTCAGTGGCTACTTCAGCCTCAAATGTAATACCGCCACTTAAAAGTGGAATAACTGCGCTAACCAGTAAAAATGCAAGCGTGCCGGCAATAATGGTAGAGCTATAAGCAAAGCCCACTGTTTTACCTAATAAATGGCCTGAGCCTTTTGGTAAGCCCGCAATACCAGACGCAATAAAAAACAAAATAATTAAAGGAATAGTAAAAGATATAAGTTGGCCAATTAATTCTTTAACGGTAAATAAAAGCTCAACACCTGTTAAAGGTACATACAGTCCGATTAAAATACCGGCCACAATACCGGCAATTAATTTTAATATTAAGTTCATTATGATTGCTTAGTTGAATTTAGATACGGTGTTTTTAACATGTTTTAGACTCATTGTGTGATAAAACTATTCAAGTTATATTCATGTGCGCAAATAACAAACAAATCTATATTAATTACAGATTATTTTGCGTATTTTTTAACTAAAGAAAACTTCTGCCCTTTAAATTTTAAATTAAGCCCGCACCTTTAATAACTAAAGCAAAGCTAATGATTGATTTTTATTTCGGCTGGTTATAAGCCCAATAGATATATGTTATAGCCAAACTTTACTTTAGTTTTTTTAAACTCACAGTAAAGTGTATTTATATAGTTAGTAGCAAAGGCTATTAACACGTTGATCAGATTGTATCCAAAGGAACATTATGTCTACTATTTTTGAAGATAACTCACTAAGTATTGGTAATACGCCACTGGTAAAACTTAACCGTGTTACGGGTGGGAATGTATACGCTAAAGTTGAATCTCGTAACCCTAGCTTTAGTATTAAATGTCGTATTGGTGCATCAATGATTTGGGAAGCTGAAAAATCAGGTCAGCTTGTTGAAGGCAAAGAGCTTATTGAACCAACGTCGGGAAATACAGGCATTGCACTTGCATTTGTTGCTGCTGCACGTGGCTACAAACTGACGCTAACTATGCCAAACACGATGAGTTTAGAACGCCGTAAGCTATTAAAAGCATTAGGTGCAAACTTAGTACTTACCGATGGTGCTAAGGGGATGAACGGCGCAATTGAAAAAGCGAAAGAAATCCAAGCAACAGATCCTGAAAAGTTTATTTTATTACAACAGTTCGAAAATCCAGCTAACCCTAAAATTCATTTTGAAACTACAGGCCCAGAAATTTTTGATGCGCTTGATGGTAAAGTGGACTTTTTTGTAGCCGGTGTTGGTACTGGTGGCACAATTACAGGGGTTAGCCGCTACCTTAAAAACGAAAAAGGTCTAGACGTTAAATCAATAGCTGTTGAGCCAACCAGCTCGCCAGTAATTAGCCAAACACTGGCTGGTGAAGAAATAAAACCAGGCCCTCATAAAATTCAGGGCATTGGTGCTGGCTTCATCCCTGGCAACCTTGATTTAAGTGTTATCGATGGTGCAGAGCAAGTATCTAACGAAGATGCTATTGCAATGGCCCACGAGTTAATGAAAAAAGAAGGCATATTAGTAGGTATTTCATCAGGTGCGGCAGTAATTGCGGCTAAACGTATTGCTGAAAAACCAGAAAACGCTGACAAAAACATTGTGGTAATTCTACCAAGTGCAACTGAGCGTTACTTATCTAGCCCAATGTTTGCTGAAGAATTTAGCGAGCAAGAATTAGTACAGTAATTTCTCTCCTTGAGATACTAAAAAGGATGCTTATAGCATCCTTTTTTATTATTTATTATGTAATTTTCTATTAATTACCCGCCACCGCTTTACATCTCCATTAATTAGCCACACACTTTAAAAAAACTAATTAATAATAATTAACATGAAAAAGATCTCGAGTTTACTAAGTTTAGTTGTGTGCCTATTTATTAGTGCATGTGGGGATGATGCAAAAACACTTGGCGATACCCCTGGCGATACAGCTACCGCTTACTTTGATGCCCTTTATAATCAACAAGACTTACAAAAAGCCAGTACTATGGCAACACCTAACCTTACCCGCATAATGAAGTCTTACGGAACAGCTAAGCAGTTTTCACGTAATTTAGTTAATATGCAATACGACGAAGTCGTTATTGAAGTTGATATGACCAACATGAGCGTACGTGAGCAATACGGCGATAACGCTAAAATAAACCTGATTTTTACGGGTTATTTTAATGGCGATAAAATTGACGATTTTAGAAGCGTTAAAATGCTCCGAAAAAAGGGTAAGTGGTATATAGATAAAATAGTGGCCGACCCTTACGCTCGATAAACGCAGCTGTTAATACTCAATTACAAAAAGGCCTCAGTTACGAGGCCTTTTGCATTTTAACTAAACGTGAACCTGACTAAAGTTCACCGGGTTGAAAGTTATCAACCGCAATCGCTTGTTTTCTTAGCTTATTTGTATGGTGCATTGCATCTGCATCAGCTTGCTCTATAAAGCCCTGCTCCAACGAATAACTAATTGCGCCTTCTATATCAAGCCTGGCAGGTACCTTACCTTTTCGTTGCCATTGTTTTAAGTCTTTAAACTGCGCTTGCATATCATGCATAGCTAAAAATGCATTCTCCATTACACCGGTACCGGCATTTTCATCCACATAACATAAATGTGTTAAGCGGTTTCTAAATACACCTGGCTGGGTCATGTGCTCACAAATACTTTGTGCTGTTTCATCACTTGGTTTGTGATAGTGATTACCAAGCGGGAATACTATGCGTTTAAGTAAAAAGTTAACCACAGGATTTGAAAAGTTTTTGAAAAAGCCATCAAACGCTTGGCCAATTTCATACAATGAGTTTTCAATTGCGTATTTAACAAACGGTAAGTCAGCTTGTTGACGCCCTTCATCTTCAAAGCGCTTTAACACTGTGGAAGCTAAATATAAATGACTTAGTACATCACCTAAGCGCGCCGAAATCATTTCTTTTCGTTTAAGCTCACCACCCAGTACTAACATGGCAACATCGGTGGTAAAGGCAAGACCACGGCTCATTCGGCTTAATTGCTTGTAGTAAACAGCGGTAGCACCGCATACAGGCGCTTTGGCAAAACAGCTACGTGTTAAACCGTGTACAAATGCCATACCCGCGTTACTTGCAGCAAAAAGTATGTGGTTCATTAATAAACCATCAAATTGATCAAGTGCTGCGTCGTCACCTTCCATTGCCGCAGCTTCCATTTCTTTTAGCACAAACGGATGACAGCGCGTAGCGCCTTGGCCAAATATCATTAAATTACGCGTTAAAATATTAGCGCCTTCAACCGTAATTGATACCGGAATACCCATATAGCCATGGGCTAAATAGTTATTAGGTCCCACTTGAATACCTTTGCCTGAATGAATATCCATAGCATCGTTCATCACAGTTCGACCCATTTCGGTCATATGATATTTAGCAATAGCCGTAACAACCGACGGGCTTAGTTTTAAGTCTATCGCGCCTGCAGTCATCAACCTACACGACTCAAGTGCATACGTTAAACCACCAATACGTGCTAATGCCTCTTGCACACCTTCAAATTGACCAATAGATACACCAAACTGCTGGCGCACCATTGCATAGGCTGAGGTCATTTTAGACGCTAAATGTCCTGTTGCTGTACTCAGTGCTGGCAGCGAAATACCACGCCCGGCACTTAAACATTCAACCAGCATACGCCAGCCACGCCCTGCCCCTTGCTCACCACCAATAATCCAATCTAGTGGAATAAATACATCTTTACCGTAAGTCGTCCCGTTCATAAACGCCATATTCAACGGGTAATGACGCTCGCCTGTTTCTACGCCTTGATGGTCGGTAGGAATAAGTGCACAGGTGATACCGAGTTCTTTCTCATCACCAAGTAGTCCATCAGGGTCGTACATTTTAAATGCAAGGCCAAGCACTGTTGCCACTGGCGCAAGCGTAATATAGCGCTTAGACCAATTTAAACGCAGGCCTATAACTTCTTCACCATTATGCAGCCCTTTACATACAACGCCAGAGTCAGGAATGCTGCCCGCATCAGAGCCCGCTTCTGGGCCGGTAAGGGCAAAACACGGTACGTCTTCACCACTTGCAAGCGTTGGTAGCCAACGATCTTGCTGCTCTTTTGTACCATAATGCAGTAATAATTCACCTGGGCCTAAGCTATTAGGCACCATAACCGTTACCGCCGCAGTTAAGCTTTTGGTCGCAATTTTTGACACTATGGTAGAATTTGCAATAGCTGAGAACTCTCGTCCGCCAAATTTTTCAGGAATGATCAGCGCAAAAAAGCCTTCTGTTTTTAAGTAATCCCATACTTCTTTTGGTAGGTCTTTGTCTTTTTGCACTATTTGGTAATCATCAAGCATCGCTAATAGCGTTTCTACTTGGCTATCCATAAAGGCATTTTCTTTATCACTCAGCTCAGGTTTAGGAAAACGATGTAGTTTTTGCCAGTCAGGGTTACCGCTAAAAAGCTCACCGTCCCACCAAACATCACCCGCTTCCATTGCTTCTCTCTCTGTTTGCGAAAGCGGTGGAAGTACCTTTTTAAACATTTTAAACGTAGGACGACTGATCAGGTTTAGGCGAATATCTTTAACTGCAAAAATAACCACCACAACAACCAGCAATATTATAAATACTGACATGCGCACATTCCTTACACATTGAATGAAAATAGTAACTTAATTATGACCCATCTTAATTTAAATACAATCATTGCACGACGAGCAGTTTAGCTTAACGTATTCATTTCATTGTTTTAAACATCGCTGCTATTATCAACGTCTTAATAACAATGAATTAAAGGAACACCATGAACACACCACGCTTTAAACTCAGCATGAGCGCGCTTGTGGTTGCCAGCACACTTGCTTTATCTGCTTGCGATGCACAGGTAACACTAGACACAAGCGATTCATCACAAGCTACCAAAACAGTAACCGCAAAAGATGCAAACGCATTTATAACAAAAACAGAGCAAGAGTTAAGTGCGCTTTATTTAGAATCGAGCCGTGCAGAGTGGATTTACGCAAACTTTATTACTCATGAGACCTCAGCACTTTCTGCTGAAGTTAATCGTAAAATGACTGAAACCGTTGTGCGCTTAGCCAATCAAGCCGCGCAGTTTGATGAGCTCGAACTTGATTATGACGCACGCCGCAAACTTAATAAGCTTAAACTAGCGCTTACCCTACCAGCCCCGCAAGACGCCGAAAAAACAGCTCAGCTTTCACAAATTGTCGCAGAGCTTGGCGGCCTATACGGTAAAGGCAAATATTGTAAAGACGATAGCAGCTGCTTAAGCCTTGGCGACATGACGGCAAAAATGGCCACCAGCCGAGATTACAACGAGCTACTTGATTTATGGCAAGGTTGGCGACAAATATCAAAACCAATGCGCCCGCTTTACGAGCAACAAGTTGCACTTACCAACGAGGGTGCCAAAGAGCTTGGTTATGCTGATACAGGCGCAATGTGGCGAAGTAAGTACGATATGCCAGCCGATGACTTTACCAAAGAGCTTGACCGTATATGGGGGCAAGTAAAACCACTATACAACTCTCTTCACTGCCATGTTCGTGCTAAATTAGGTGAAAAATACGGCACCGATAAAGTAGTCCAAGATGAGCCTATTCCTGCGCACTTGCTAGGAAATATGTGGGCGCAAGCGTGGGGTAACATTTACGATGTAGTCGCTCCAGAAAATGCTGATCCAGGTTACGATGTTACTGAGCTATTAGCTAAAAATAATTACGACGAACTTAAAATGGTAAAAGGGGCTGAAACCTTTTTTACCTCAATGGGATTTGAGCCACTACCAGAGACCTTTTACGATCGTTCGTTGTTTATAAAACCAAAAGACAGAGATGTGCAGTGTCATGCATCTGCTTGGAATATAGATAGCAAAGACGACTTACGTATTAAAATGTGTATTCAGCGCACGGGCGAAGAGTTCTCTGTTATTCACCATGAGCTAGGCCACAATTTTTATCAGCGCGCTTACAACAAACAGCCTTTATTTTATCAAGAAAGTGCAAACGATGGTTTTCATGAAGCCATTGGCGACACTATTGCCCTTTCGGTTACACCAGGCTACTTAAAAGAAATTGGCTTATTAGAGCAAGTACCTGATGAATCTAAAGACATTGGCCTATTAATGAAAATGGCGCTTGATAAAGTGGCTTTTGTGCCATTTAGCCTAATGGTTGATCAATGGCGTTGGCAGGTATTTTCAGGGCAAGTAAAGCCGCAAGATTACAATAAAGCATGGTGGGAACTTCGCGAAAAATACCAAGGTGTGCAAGCGCCTATTGCTCGTAGCGAAGACGACTTTGACCCTGGTGCTAAGTACCACGTCCCGGGTAATACACCTTATACACGTTACTTTTTAGCGCATATTTTACAATTTGAATTTCATCGTAGCTTATGTGAAATTGCCGGTAACGATAAAGCGATTCATCGCTGCTCTATTTATAACTCAAAAGAAGCAGGGGATAAGCTAAACACAATGCTTGAAATGGGTTCGTCTCGCCCATGGCAAGAAGCACTTGAAGCTGTAACAGGCAAACCGCAAATGGACGCTACAGCCATGCTCGATTACTTTGCACCACTGCAACGCTATTTAGATGAGCAAAATAAAGGCCGCAACTGCGGCTGGTAATAATTTACAGTTAAAAACTCAAACGTTTAGATACAACAAAGCCCGCTCAAATGAGCGGGCTTTTTATTCAAATTCTAATTTTTAGTTAAATTAGAACTGTAAGCTTAGATTTGCGAAGTAAGCATCGTAATCAGAATCATCCCAGTTATTGCCGTAACCTGCTTCTAAACCAACATTATTATTGAAGAAGTGTTGAGCACCAAGAGTGTAGTCATCATTTTTATTAACTGAAACAAACACCGATGTTTCTTTGCTGAAATAGTAGTTAGATGCTAATTCCCAGTTACTTGAACCGCCATCAACATCTTCAAATTTACCTTCAACAGTTAAGTAATTACCTTGCTGTAAATCAACAAAGTACTTAGCTGCTACTGCACGGTAATCAAACTCATCATCTGCTGTTACTGTAAAGCCGATATAATCAGTGCTGTTTAATTCGTGGTTATATGCTAGGTCAAACACAAACTGATTGTCAGCATCTTCAACATCTACAAACGTTGCTTTTAATACAAGGTTTGGATTAAAGAAGTAACCAGCTGAAAGTTCAATTACATCCGTGCTTGAGCCAAAATCACTATCGAAGTTATTGTACTGTGCACCCAGTACAAAATCCTCTACAAAGTACTCACCGCCAATGCTA
>JGI24517J20059_1000884_pt1 | contig 12159 bp, 12 predicted proteins | sample LinPmetageLP41_FD_20059 | JGI IMG/M metagenome (IMG submission 20059) | reverse complement strand
GCGAAAGCTACCGGCTGAAGCAAAAGACGCTCAGCTGACGATCACGGGTGGGTCAAAACTAATGACCGCTAGTGGGTCACTTCTGATGGCCATTGACACAAGGGCATCTCGCTGTTGCTGGTGCCCAAGCGCCAGGTGCGCGACGATGGTTCGCTGGGCGATGCCAATGGGGTGGTCTGCGGTAGTCTCGAGCACAAGATGGGCATCAAGAGCAGCGCGACCTGCGTGATGCACTTCGAGAATTCCGAGGGCATCCTGATCGGCGAGCCGCATCAGGGGCTGGCGACCATGTTCACCATGATGAACTACGAGCGGCTCTCGATCGGCATTCAGGGGCTGGGACTGGGCGATGTCGCTTACCAGAGCGCCATCGCGTTCGCGCGTGAGCGTCGTCAGAGCCGTGCGCCCGGCGGTGCCGCCGAGCCCGATCAGGCAGCTGATCCGATTCTGGTTCATCCCGACGTCCGCCGCATGGCGCTCAACGCTCGCGCCTGGAACGAAGGCGGCCGGCTATTCGCCGCTTTCGTCGCGCGTGAGCTCGACCGTGTCAAATATCACCCTGACGCCGAGGTGCGTGATGTGGCCGAGGATCTGGTGGCACTGCTGACACCGGTGGCCAAGGCATTCCTGACCGATCGCGGCTTCGCGACCACCGTCGAGACTCAGCAGATCTATGGTGGCAGCGGCTACTGTGTCGAGTGGGGCGCCGAACAGTTCGTGCGCGATGCGCGGATTGCGATGATCTACGAAGGCACCAACGGCATTCAGGCGATGGATCTGGTCGGGCGCAAGCTGGTACGCAACGAGGGGGCTTACCTGCGCCGCTTTGCCGAGCAAATGCGGGCCGATCTCGACGAAGATGCTGAGGGTGACTGGGACGGGGAGGGCGATAGCAAACCGTCGCTGACACCGTTTCGGCAGGCTGCCGTAGACGAGCTGGCGAGGCTGGAACGCGTCAGCGAAGCGTTGATCGTGGCCTCGAAGATGGATCCGGCTGCCGCAGGCGCCGCGGCCCACGACTACCTGCAGCTGCTGGGTTATACCGTTTACGCCTGGATGTGGTGGAAGGCGGCCCGGGCCGCTCGCCGCGGATTGGCAGCAAACGGTCAGTCGGGCGAAGCGTTCTATCGCGCCAAACTGGTGGTGGGCCAGCATTTTCTCGAGCGCCAGCTACCCCAGAGCGAGGCGCTGGAACGCCAGATCGCAGCCGGCCCGGCGGGGTTGATGGCGCTGGAGCAGAACGCGTTCTAGCCCTGTTTGGACATCAGCGGGACTGTGACTTGTGAAAGCCGCCATGGGCGGCTTGCCGGTTCAGGGCTTTCTCCGATTCAAGACTCGCTTCGTGTCAGGACTTTCTGAGTATCAGCGTGCTCTTACTATCGGGGTGGATGATACGTCGTGCTCAGCGTGGATGACGGACTCGGCGATATCCGGCATTGATGAAGCAGTAGCCGCCGTAGGCTATCAGGCCAATGGCTACCGCTCCCAGAAGCCAGTCACCGAAAGGTTGGTCGGACAAGAGATCGAGTGCCGCGCTGAGGCCCTGGGCGTCGCTCGGTGACAGGCGCCAGGCGGCCAGCGCCAGCAGCCCGCCTATCAACACGAATGTGACGCCGCGAGCCGCCAGGCCCAGGCGCGCAATGCCCTCGAGCAACGGCAGCGGAGGGTTGGGCCGGCTCTGCAGGTGCCAGTTCTTGCGATAGGAGCGTTTCCAGGCGCGGATCAGCTGGTGAACGCCGACGCCGATGAACACAAGACCGATGATCAACAGCAGCCAGCGCCCGCCGGGGAGGCCCATCAGCCGCTGGGTACTTTGCGAGGATCCGCTGCTCTGCGACTGGGCGAAGCTATGGAATACCAGCGTCGCACACTGCCACGCGAGCGCGGCGTAAAGGCCGCCGCTTATCGCGAACCCCAGGCGCTGAAGCCAGCCCTTCACGTCGTTGCCCTTGCGTTCGGTATCCCACACGGCCTGAGCCAGACGCCATAAGACGTAAGCGATCAGTCCCAGGCCAAGTACGGCCAGCAGGATCCGTCCGAACGGCCACAGCGCAATCTTACGAATGACGTCCGAGGCACCACTTTCGCTGCCACCGAGACCTATCGTGGTCAGCAGGGCCAACCAGCCGATCGTCAGGTAGATCATTCCCTTGGCGATATAGCCTGCCGACGCCGTATGTTGCAGCCATTCGCGCAGGCTGGGGTAATTCCCTTTCATGTGTGTCCTCATATTGTTCGGCTACCGATGTCACGCACTCATTCCTGTCGCTCTGCTCATCGCTGACGAATCAGCGATGAGCGCTCATGAACCGCAGATGGCGCTCAGGCAAATGACACCCGGCGGGTGACGCGACATTAGACTAGAAGAGAAAGTGCTTCAGCGATACGACGCGGGATACGGACTGCCGATCCCGATGCGTTATTCTATGCGCGCGCCGCGCTCCCGATGCCTGATTTTTCCCAGGCTAGATTTTTCAAAGATTAGATTTTCAAAGGCTAAGCATCTCGATGAAACATTACGTCGTTCGCCCGCGTTCAACGATGGGATGGATTTTGACCCTGATGTTCGTGGCGTTGATCGCTCTGGGTCTATGGCCGGTGATCGGCTGGTTCAATCAGCCGCGACTGTGGCTGGGACTGCCCTGGATCGCCGTCTGGACCTACCTGATCGTGCTGGGCTGCTGGCTTGCCATGCTGATCGCCAACCGCTGGCTCAAGGTCTCTTCGCATGACGACTAGTCTGTTACCGCTATGGATCACGCTGGGCTATATCGCCATGGCGCTGTTTATCGGCCTGCGGGCGCGAGGCGGGCGAGTCATGGATAGTCTGGAGGAGTGGGGCGTGGCAGGGCGCAGCATGGGACCGGTCACGCTGTATCTGCTGATCGCTGCCGGCAGCATCAGCGCCTATACCTTCATGGGCGCGCCGGGCTGGGCCTACAGCAAGGGGGTCGCGGTCTTCTACGTGGTGATCTATCTCTCCTATCTGGCACTGGTGGCCTGGTACTGCGGGCCTCGGGTATGGGCCTTCGGCCATCGCTTCGGCCATGTCACTCAGGGCGCGGCGATTGCCGATCGTTATCAGAGCCCGCTTCTCGGCGGGCTGGCGGCCCTGGTGATGTCGATCGGTTCGCTGGCCTACGCGGTGCTTCAGACCATCGGTTCGGCCTATATCCTGTCGGTGATGAGTGGCGGGCGCATCCCCGTCTGGGGCGGTGTGGTGGTGATTCTCGGCGTCATCGCGATCTATCTCTATGTGAGCGGCCAGCGGGCGATCGGCCTGACCAACGCTTTTCAAGGGATTCTGATGCTGGTCGTGGCCTGGACCGTGGGGCTATGGGCCGCGCATCAGGCCACCGGCGACGTCGGGTTTGCCGGCGTTTTCGAGCGTCTCGCCACTGAGCGACCGGCGTTTCTGACCTTGCCTGGCGGCGACGGCAAGATGAGTTTTGCGTTCTGGACCACGTCGATCATCGTGTCGATGCTATCGTTCATGCCGCCGGTCTGGAGCCAGTGGATGAGCGCGCGTTCTGCCGAGACCATCAGACGCAGTGCCACCTGGCTGCCGACCTACTACATCGTCGTGCTGCCGATGGTGGTGGTCGGCTTCATCGGGATCACCGCGCTACCGCATCTGGGGCGAGCGGATACCGTGGCGCTCGAGTACGCGCTGCAGCATCTGCCGAGCTGGTTGGTAGGGCTGCTGGGGGCGGGGACGTTGGCGGCAGCGATGTCTTCCTGCGAGCCGTTTCTGCATTCGGTATCGATGGCCTACGCCAAGGATATCGCCCAGCCCCTGTTTCGGCTCAGTGACGCGACCACCGCGCGTCTCGCCCGGCGCCTGTTGGTTCCGGTGATGGCGCTGATCGTGGCGCCGGTGGCAATCAGCGAACCGAGCAACCTGATCATGATTCTGCTGGTCGGGCTGGGGTTCGCGACTCAGGTATTGCCGGCGTTCATCGGTATGTTCCTGTGGACGCGAGCGTCGCGGTGGGGCGTACTGGCCGGGATCGTCGGCGGTTTCAGCGTAACGCTGACCTTTACCTTGATCTGGCCCAACCCCCTGGGGATTCACGCCGGATTCTGGGGGCTGATGATCAATCTACCACTGTTCGTGGTCGTCTCCTGCTTGACCCCGCCGGTGCGGGACGACGTGGTGGAGCGCTTCTTCGCGATCAGTGCGCCGGGGTTTTCAAAGGCGTCTTCAGCCATGTCTTCAACCACGTCTGCAACAAGGTCTGCAACAACGTCTTCAAAACCGCCCTCGAGGCGCTGACCATCCCGGTGTGGTAGCGAGCGTCGATCAAACGACGTTCGCCGCCAGGATCTTGCGCAGGAACTGCTGGGTGCGTTCATCCCTGGGATGACTGAACAGCTCGGAAGGCGGTGCCTGCTCGATGATCCGGCCCTGATCCATGAACACCACGCGGTCGGCGACCTCGCGGGCAAACTGCATTTCGTGGGTCACGACGATCATGGTCTGACGTTCGGCCGCGAGCTGCTTCATCAGGCCAAGCACTTCTTCCACCCATTGCGGATCCAGCGAGGACGTCGGTTCGTCGAACAGGATGACGTCGGCGTTGGCGGCCATCGCTCGGCCGATACCCACGCGCTGCTGCTGGCCGCCCGAAAGCGAGGCGGGGTAGGCATCGGCCTTGTCGGCAAGGCCGATACGCTCGAGGATCTCTCGTGCCTTGGCGTATGCCGTGGCTTTGGGCACGCCGTCCACCACGATCATGCCTTCGGCGATATTCTGAAGCGCGGTCTTGTTGGCGAACAGTGCATAGTTCTGGAACACGAACGCGGTACGCCTTCTCAGCGCGAGAATCTGGTCGCGGGTGGCGCGAGTCGTGTCGAGGCTGAGATCGTCAATGGTCAGCTGGCCGGCGTCGGGTGTTTCGAGGAAGTTGATGCAGCGAAGCAGGGTGGACTTGCCGGTGCCTGAGGGCCCCACGATCACGATGATCTCGCCCCGGTCCAGGCTAAGGTCGATATCCTCGAAGACAACATGGTCGCCAAATTGCTTACGAATGCCCTTGAGTTCGATCATCGCTGATAAGCCCGATTGAGTCGTTTTTCCAGCCATTTCTGGACCCAGGAGAGCGCTTCGACCACGATCCAGTAGATCACGGCCACCACCAGGAATGCTTCGAAATAGAGGAAGCTGCTGGCTGCCTCTTTCTGAGTGGCGCCCATTAGCTCGGTGACCCCGAGCGTAAAGGCCAGAGACGTCGATTTGATCATGTCGATGAAGTAATTCATCAATGTCGGTGTCGCCACTCGCGTCGCCTGCGGCAATACGATACGCCGCATCAACTGTGCTCGGGTCATGCCGATCGAAAGTGCCGCTTCGGTCTGACTGCGGTCGATCCCGACGATGGCCGCGCGAATCGATTCCGCCATATAAGCCGAAAAATGCAGTGTCAGCCCGAGAACGGTGGCGGTCACGCCGTTGATCGCCACCAGAAAGGCCATTACTTGCGGTAGCCCGTAATAGAACAGAAACAGCTGCACCAGCAGCGGAGTACCGCGGAAAAACGAGATGAATAACAGCGCGAAAGCATTGAGGCCGGGAACGCGGGTGACCCGGATCACCGCCAGCAGACAGGCCAGTACCAGAGCACAGACCATACCAGCAGCGGCCATCTCCAGCGTCAGCGGCAGATAGCTCAGGAGAATGGGCACCAGGCCCAGCATGTAGTCGAAATCGAGTGCGTGCATAACGTTTAGCTCAGTGCTTGGCGCTCCGGGGCTGGCGACTTCAAGTAAAGGAAAGGCCCATGATGCCGATTGGCGTCATGGGCCAGCGATACGCGGTATCGATCACGGCTGGGTGATATTGGTCCCGAACCATTTTTCGGACAGGTCGCTTAATTTACCGCTATCACGCAACTGGGCGAGGGCGTCGTTGATGCGATCGCGCAGCGCGTTACCGGCTTCGTCATCGCGGAAGGGATAGGCATTCTCGATCTTGGAGAAAGGCTGGCCGGCCAACTGGAGCGGCAATGGCTTGTCCTTGATGACCTGGGAAGCGCTGACTCGGTCCATCACAAAGGCATCTGCACGGCCGAGCGCAACATCCTGTTCGATGTTGGAGTCGTAGGTCTTGATATCGATCTCGTCCGCATAGGGTAGCTCGTCGAGCAACTGCTCATAGTTGGAGCCAAGATTGACGGCGACCGTCTTGCCCTTGAGATCTTCGACGCCTTTGATGGCATCGTTGCCCTTGCGAACCACGACCTGGGCACCGTCGTAAACATAGGGAGTGCTGAACAGGTACTTCTCCTGGCGCTCCGGCGTGATGGTGATCTGGTTGGCAATGGTATCGATTCGATCGGAATCGAGCATGCCGGCCAGACCGGAGAAGCTCGCCGTGACGAACTTGACGTCGTCGCCAGTGATCTTGCCGATCGCTTTCATCAGATCGACTTCGAAACCCTTGAGCTCATCGTGCTCCACGTAGGTGAACGGATAATAGCCCCCCGACATCCCGACACGAAGGGTATCGGCCTGCGCCGTGATCGCGCCCAGTGACGTCGCTAACCCTAGCGCCACGGCGAAAGTGGTGTTGCGTAATGAAGCGCTTTTCAGCAAACGTTTTGACATGAGATCAAGACCCCTTGAGTGGAAATGTGTGGAAGAGAGACGACATCTGTGCGTCCAGTCGAGGCACTTAGAATAGCGCAGTTCTACTTTTGGTAATAAGAAAAATAATTTATATACCTATTTGTTTGGCTTTATCGACCATAGCGCTTTGCTACGCCCGGTCGTTGCGACGGCGGCCTATTGGTACGCGTTTTTGCCGTCTGGAATGTAATGATCTAATATCCGCCCGATTCTCTTCTTGAAGGCTGCTGCAGGGACGTGACCAAGGGACATGCGTATCGCGTTGGTTAGTGGCATGGGCCAGGGAATGAGTCGAAAGCCTCAGGCTTGAAAAGAGTTGGCGCGTGACTGGCTGGAGTGTTGTGAGGCCCCTGTCATCCCAGGCATTGGGTTTCATGACGCTGGTATGGAAAGGTGTCTCGGAAATCGACGTCCTTCCGTCGATTTTCCTTTTCAATCAAAAATTTCCCGTTAGCTACTGGTCTTCTTTCAGACGTCATCTAGGCTTGGAGTGGACGCGCCATTCCATTGACACCCGTCATGCAAACTACGTTATATCGCTTGCAAGCGCTGTCGCTTACATTGGCACTTTTCGTCAAGCAGGTAGCGAGGACAGGATAGACCGAATGAAAGGGGATCAGTTGAAAAGAGATCGATTGTGAAAAGAGATCGATTGAAAGAAAGCCGCGTCGCTGCGGGCTTTTTGCTCTGGGGAGAGCTCAGAGGAGATAAGAAAAGCTGCGTTGGTGCGGATGGGGAGACTCGAACTCCCACACCTTACGGCACTAGAACCTAAATCTAGCGTGTCTACCAATTCCACCACATCCGCATTTCGACAGCGCGCTTATTCTACTGACGCCTCCCACGATGTCAATCGTCGCTCGCTATACGCCAACAATGCGTCATTCTCGCTTCAGTTTCCATCGATGCGGTCGACATCATGATTGAACAGTTCGAGAGAAAAAGCGATGCGGCGAGGCTCCAAAATCCTGCCAGCGGTGGCACGCGAGTTACTGGCCTGGATCAACGCCCAACTGAAAAAGGCGTTACCGGGCTACTGCGCCTTTTGCCGGGTGGCCGTTGCCGATGGCGTGCCCTGGTGTGCCGACTGTTATGCCGAGATGCCGTGGAATCACAGTGCTTGCCGGCTGTGCGCGGAACCGTTGCCGACCGCTTCGCTGGAATCGATGGCGTCGCTTAGATGCGGGCGTTGCCTGCGGCAGCCGCCAGCGCAGACGGCTGCCTGGGTGCCGCTGCGCTACGAAGGGCGGATGATACGTTTGATCCAGCGTTACAAGTTTTCGGCAGACGCGCGAGCCGGCGAAGTGCTGATTCAGCTGATGTTGGCTTCGCTGAATTCATCATCCGAACAAGGCGAGGCATTGATCGGCGTGCCGGGCCAGCGCGAGCGAACTCGGGAGCACGGTTTCGATCATACCGCGTGGTTGACGCAGCGTCTGGCTGCGCATCTCAATCTTCCTGTTATCGAGGCGGAGCGCTCCCGCGAGACGCCTTCTCAGCGGGGCCTGGATCGGATCTCCCGGCGTCGCAACGTGAAGCGGGCCTTCCTCGTGCCCCAGCCGTTGCCGGCGACCGTGATGGTCGTGGATGACGTCATGACAACGGGCGCCACGCTGGAATCGCTGGCCAGTGCCTGCCACAAGGCAGGGGCCGAGCACGTTACCGCAGTGGCGTTCGCGCGTACGCCGTCGACCCGAATCTGATAGCATGCGTACAAGCATGTCGCCGTCAGCCGAGGTTCGTATGAGCGCCGTTTCCCTGCATCCGTTCGAGACCTTGACACCGCAGCGGGTGGTCGAGGCCGTCGAGTCTCTAGGGCTGTGGTTGCCCGGTGAGCCGTTCGCTCTCAACAGCTATGAAAATCGCGTCTACTCGCTGACCGATGACGATCGCCGCCGCTGGGTGGTGAAGTTCTATCGCCCCGAGCGCTGGAGCGATGCGCAGATCCTCGAGGAGCATGAATTTCTGCTGGCCCTGGCGGCGGAATCGATATTCGTCGGCGCGCCCTGGCAAGACGCCAGCGGCAACACACTGCATCACTTCGAAGGTTTCCGTTTCACGCTGTTCGCCCATGTCGTCGGGCAGGCGCCGGAACTCGAAAATCCCGCGCACCTGTTTGCGCTGGGTGAACTTATCGGGCGCGTGCATGAGGTCGGGGCGCGCAAACCCTTCCGCCATCGGCTTCGATTCGATCTGACCCCGATGATCGAGGAGAGTCGCACTCGCGTGCTCAAGGCGCGCTGGCTCGATGCCAGACAGCGCAAGATCTACGGACGGACCCTCGATGCCCTGTTGCCGCTGCTGGCCGATCACGCCTGGCCGGAAAGCGCGCTGCAGCGAGTCCACGGTGACTGCCATCTCGGCAACATGTTGGGGCGGGACGAACAGTTCTCGCTGGTCGATTTCGACGACTGCGTCATGGCCCCGGCGATACAGGATCTGTGGATGCTGCTGACCGCTCAGTCCCCCGAGGAGTGGCAGATGCAGCTTTCCGAAGTCATCGAAGGTTACGAGATGACTCACGAGTTCGATCGCCGCCAGCTCGAATGGATCGAAGCGCTACGCACCTTGCGGCTGATTCGGCATAGCGCCTGGGTAACGGCGCGCTGGGAGGATCCGGCCTTTCCGCGGGCGTTCCCCTACGTCGCCGACAGTGGCTACTGGGATCAGCACATCCGCCATCTCGAACAGCAGCGGATCGTACTCGATTCGCCGCGCTGGCTGGCCTGAACTGTCGGTTGTCCGTATCGAGATAGTGGTGTCGGGGGAGTTTCGCTAGAATCAGCGCATGACCGATAGGGGATTTGGATACGATCGCCGAGGCGAGCGCATTCGATCGATGATACCGATAGACTGATATCGAAAGACTGATATCGAAAGACAAGGCAGCAACATGACAGAGCAATTGGCAGGCCATTATCACGGCATTCTCGAGAAGCTGGGAGAAGATCCCGAGCGCGAAGGCCTGCGCGATACCCCGATGCGCGCCGCCAAGGCGATGCAGTTCCTGACCCAGGGCTATCATCAGTCCCTGGAACAGTTGATCAATGGTGCGGTTTTTGCTTCCGATACCGACGAAATGGTGATGGTCAAGGATATCGAGATGTACTCGATGTGCGAGCATCACGTGCTGCCTTTCATCGGCAAGTGTCACATTGCCTACCTGCCGCAGGGCAAGGTGTTGGGACTGTCCAAGTTCGCGCGAATCGTCGACATGTATGCGCGGCGTCTGCAGATTCAGGAGAATCTCACTCGCGAGATCGCCGAGGCCGTAATGCAGGTAACCGAAGCTCGCGGCGTGGGCGTGGTGATCGAGGCCAAGCATATGTGCATGATGATGCGCGGCGTCGAGAAACAGAACTCCAGCATGACGACTTCGGTGATGCTGGGAAGTTTCCGCAAGAATCAGACGACACGTCAGGAGTTCCTGATGCTGGTCAACGGCCGCTAACAGGCTTTCGTCTGGCCTCGTCGCAGGTCGGCCATCTCAACGCGTAAACCCATCCCGCAAGGACACTCCGCATGGACGGCCGGCTGTACCAATTCGACGATGATACGCAGACCGGCGAGATCGAGGGCGCTGATGGTCAACGCTATCCGTTCGACTTTTCGCAGTGGCGGGGCCGGGGATTGCCGAGTGCCGGCATAGCGGTTCGCTTCGCGCTGCGCGAAGGTCAGGCTATTCAAGTCTTCAACCGGCCGGAAACGCAGCGGCGTGCCAGCAGCACTCGTGACGTTCATGGCAAGACTCAGCGCAAGCAGCTTTCGCACTGGGCGCTGGCCGCCTTTGTGGTATCTCTGGTCGGGTTCAGCGCGGGGCGCTACGCGCCGGTGGTCGAAGTCCTGGCCCTCGTGTTGGCGTGGGCGGGGTTGCATCAGGTGCATCGCACCCCTCAGCGCTTCAACGGTTACGGATTGAGCGGGGCGGCTATCGTGATTGCCGTGGGTGTGACGCTGTGGTCGCAGTGGTAATCGGCGCGGGGATCTAATATCACGATGACGAGTGCGATCGACGACTGGCGAAGGCGGCTTTAACCCGCCATCCTGTGCTATAGACTCGTCAGCCTGGAATCGTTGCTGCAGATCGGCGTCATCCTCGATTTTTCGGCATCGGGCAATGGCCGGATGGACGAGAATGCAACAACCCGTCGCCGGCAAGTACATCAAGGAAGGAGTGATTCATGCAATCCGACAAAGCACAGTCCGTCAAAGTGCAGTCCGTCAAAGATAGCGCCCTGTTCAGACCCTTTGCCTATATCGACGGTAACTGGGTCGCCGCCGACAGCGGCGAGCAGATCGACGTCGACAATCCCGCCAATGGTGAGATTCTTGGACGCATGCCACGGTTGGGGCGCGTCGAGACCGAGCGTGCCATCGAAGCTGCCGAGGCCGCCTGCCGGGATGGCGCAATCATACTGCGCTGGAGCGAGCCGACATCCTGATGAAGTGGTACGAGCTGATGCTCGAGAACAAGGATGAACTGGCCGCGATCATGACCGCCGAGCAGGGCAAACCGGTCAAAGAAGCCGCGGGCGAGATCGTCTACGCTGCGAGCTTTATGCGCTGGTTTGCCGAAGAGGCACGGCGTATTTACGGTGATACCATTCCCGCCGCGAGTAACCAGCAGCGTATCGTGGTCACCAAGCAGCCAGTCGGGGTCGTCGGCGCCATCACGCCATGGAACTTCCCGTCATCGATGATCACGCGCAAGGCCGCGGCAGCGCTTGCGGCGGGTTGTACGCTCGTAATCAAGCCGGCCAGCCAGACGCCGTTCTCGGCCACGGCGCTGGCTGCGCTGGCGGAACAGGGCGGTGTTCCGCGTGGCGTATTCAACGTGGTCCCGGGCAAGGCCAGCGAGATTGCCAAGGCGATGACCGACTCGCCAGTGGTACGCAAGGTGACCTTCACCGGTTCTACCGAAGTCGGCAGTTCGCTGATGGCCAAAGCCGCTCAGCACATCCAGAAGATTTCGCTCGAGCTCGGCGGCAATGCCCCGTTCCTGGTGTTCGAGGATGCCGATCTCGATGCGGCCGTCGAAGGCGCGATCGCCTCGAAGTTCCGCAACGCTGGCCAGACCTGCGTCTGCACCAACCGCTTCCTGGTGCAGTCCAGCGTGGTCAATGCCTTCAGCGAAAAACTGGCGGCGGCGATGAACAGCGAACTCAAGGTCGGCGACGGCTTCGAGGAGGGCGTCAATATCGGCCCGCTGATCGATGATGACGCCGTGGCCAAGGTGACCGACCATATCAAGGATGCGACTGACAAGGGCGCGCAGCTGCTGCTGGGCGGTCACGAGCATTCGTTGGGCGGACGGTTCTTCTCGCCGACGCTGGTCAGTCATGTGACACCGGACATGAAAGTCGCCACCGAGGAAACCTTCGGGCCACTGGCAGCGGTTTTTCCCTTCGAGACCGAAGAGGAAGCCGTACGGATGGCCAACGACACCCAGTTCGGGCTGGCGTCCTACTTCTATTCGAAGGACCTCGGACGCGTGTGGCGAGTCGCTGAAGCGCTTGAATACGGCATGGTCGG
>JGI24517J20059_1000871_pt1 | contig 12420 bp, 8 predicted proteins | sample LinPmetageLP41_FD_20059 | JGI IMG/M metagenome (IMG submission 20059) | reverse complement strand
TCCGCGCTGGCGACGTTGTTTATTGCGCCGATAGCGCCGCCACAATGCCAACCACGCGGCCGCGGCCAGCATCGCCGCCAGAGTCACACCCTGCCAGGGCCTGGCGGCATCGCCCAATACCGTCTCCAGCGTGACGATCAGGATGAACCCCGTCGCCTGACTGGCAATCGCGATACGACGCAGACCGTCTCTCCGCCCTGCCCCCGCCATAACGTCTCCTCATCAAGATGCTCCGAGCCTGTACGCGGATCCACGGCCTCCGAGTCAAATCCACAGCCAACAGGCCAAATCCGGGTTGATGTCGGCGCAGTGTAACGCCGTTGCCGGGGCAAGCCGAATCGTTCAGTGCTTAAGACCGCACGCGGTTTACGCTAGAATGCCTCGCCCATTCGATCCGTTCCCGCAGCGTACACACGACCGAGGCATCATGAGCGACTTCTCTCCCGGCCAGCGTTGGATCAGCGACGGCGAAACCGAGCTCGGGCTTGGCACCATTCTCACTGTCGATGCGCGCAGCGTCACCGTGCTGTTCACCGCCAGCCAGGAAACCCGTACCTACAGCGCTCGCCAGGCTCCGTTGACCCGCGTGGTATTCGGCCCCGGCGACCGCATCGATACCGCCGACGGTTATCAGTTGACCGTCGAACATGTCGAAGAACGCGACGGTTGCGTGACCTACCACGGCCATACCGACGATACCGAGTCCGTCTCGCTGAGCGAAGCCAAGCTCTCCGACAGCATGCGTTTCCATCAGGCGCAGGATCGTCTGCTGACCGGCCAGGTCGACCGCAACGACTGGTTCGAACTGCGCTACCGCTCGCTGCATCACCATCAGCGTATTGCACGCAGCCCCGCACTGGGCCTGGCGGGGCCGCGCATCGACCTGATCCCGCACCAGCTCTATATCGCCGACGAAGTCTCCCGACGCCACGCCCCTCGCGTGCTGCTGGCCGATGAAGTCGGCCTGGGCAAAACCATCGAAGCCGGGCTGATCCTGCATCGTCTGCTGCTGACCGGGCGCGCCAGCCGGGCGCTGATTCTGGTTCCCGCTAGTCTGACGCATCAGTGGTTGATCGAACTATTACGTCGCTTCTCGCTCTCGGTCACGCTGCTGGACGAAGCCCAGAGCGAAGCGTTCGACGAGGAAAACCCCTTCGACAGCGGCCAGTGCATTCTGGCCAGCCAAGAGTGGCTTTTCGCCAATCCGCACCGCCAGCGCCAGGTCGAAAGCGCCCAGTGGGATCTGTTGATCGTCGACGAGGCGCACCACCTCGACTGGTCCCCGCAGGCCGAAGGACCCGGTTACGCCTGTATCGAAAGGCTATCGACCCGCATCGCCGGTCTCCTGCTGCTGACGGCGACGCCCGAGCAGATGGGCCTGGAGAGCCATTTTGCCCGGCTGCGCCTGCTCGATCCCGATCGCTACCATGACCTTGAACGCTTCCGGGAAGAAGAGGCTGGCTATACCGCCGTGGCGGAGGCGATCGAGACACTCGAGCGGCTACCGGGAGATGCCGCCGATCGTGACCGTCTTGACCACATCCTCGACGACGGCGATAGCCGCGCACTGCTCGAGACGCTGCTGGACACTGAAAGCGATGCCGCACAGCGAGACAGCGCCCGTCGACAGCTGCGCGAGCAACTGCTCGATCGTCACGGCACCGGCCGGGTCATGTTTCGCAACAGCCGGCGCCATGTCGGCGGCTTTCCCGAGCGCCACCTGCATGTCGCGTCGCTGGCGATGCCGGCGGTCTATCGCGACCAGTTCGAGGAGTTGCGTCAGGGTAACGATCACTTCGCTGCCCGCCTGACCGCCGCTGACCTGAGTACCCACGACGCCCGTCTCTATCCCGAGGCAGCCTACCGCGCCCTGCATGATGCCGCTATCCAGCATGACACACCGTGGTGGCGATTCGACCCGCGCATCGACTGGCTGATCGGCCAGCTCGAAACCCTCGGCAGCCAGCAGAAGGTTCTGGTGATCGCTCACTGGCGTCAGACCGCCGTGGATCTGGCCGAAGCACTGCGCGTGCGTGCCGGCATCCAGGCGCCGGTCTTTCATGAAGAGATGAGTCTGGTCGAACGCGATCGCGCAGCCGCCGCCTTTGCCGACGATGACCGCGGCTGTCAGGTGTTGATCTGCTCCGAAATCGGCTCCGAAGGGCGCAACTTTCAGTTCTGTCATCATCTGGTGATGTTCGATCTGCCCTGGCATCCCGACCTGCTCGAACAGCGCATCGGACGCCTCGATCGTATCGGCCAGCTGCATCCCATCGATATCCACGTGCCGGTGATCGAGCGTAGCCCCAGCGCGACGCTGCTGCGCTGGTATCACGACGGCCTCGCCGCGTTCGAGGCACCGCATGCTGCGGGCGGAGACGTGCTTCAGGCTTTCGGCGATGCACTGCGTGAAAGTCTCGATGACGATTGTCTTGATGAAAACAGCGGCCTGGAGACGCTGATCGAGGAAACCCGCACCTTCAACGATGCCCGTCTGGCCGAGCGTGAGGCGGGGCGCAATCGGCTGCTGGAGTGGAACGCCTGTCGCCCCGAGCGTGCCGACGCCGTGATCAGCGCAGTGGTAGAACAGGATAACGACAGCGCACTGCCTCGCTATGTCGATCAGGCGCTGGATGTCTTCGGTGTCGATAGCCGCGATCTCGGCAGCGGGTTGATGCATCTCACGCCCGGCGCGCACATGATCGATAGCCTGCCGGAGCTGGCCCAGGGTGATGAAGGGTTTACCGTGACCTATTCGCGTACCCGGGCGCTGGCGCGTGACGATATTCAGCGCCTTTCCTGGGAACACCCGTTGGTGACCACCGTGATGGAGCGCATTCTCGGCTCGAGTCTGGGTAATACCGCCCTCGCGCTGCTCAAGCATCCCAACATTCCCGGCGGCCGGTTGATGCTCGAACTGATCTTTCGCACTCACTGCCCAGCCCCGAGAAGACTACAGCTGGGCCGCTTCCTGCCGGATACCGGCATTCGGGTTCTGCTTGATGAAAGTGGCACCAACCTTTCCGACAAGGTGACGTTCAGCGGCCTCTCCCGCAATCTTCAACGAGTCAAGAAGGGCGTTGCGCGGGAATTACTGAAATCCCGTCATGACTCGCTGCGTGAGTTGCTGCAACGGGGCGAGCAGGAAGCCCAGCGCGAGTTGCCGACACTCATCGAACGCGCCCAACAGGAGATGCGAGAAGCGCTCGATCTGGAACTGTCGCGCCTCAAGGCGCTCGCCCAGCACAATGGCGCCATTCGCGATGACGAGCTGCAGGCGCTGCACGACGAACGCCAAGCTCTCGATAACGCCATCGAGAGCGCTTCACTGCGCCTGGATGCGGTACGTGTGATCGTCACCGTCGACAAGGACGCGCGCTAGCGCTATCGAGGATTCCCTTGCTTCGACCACGGCGATCCGTACGCGATCAGCGCGAGACGATCGCCGCCAGCGCCTCGTCCAGGGTCGGATACTGGAAGGTGAAACCGGCTTCCTGCAGGCGCTTGGGACGCATGCAGGCGCCGGTCAGCAGCAAGCGAGACATCTCCCCCAGCCCGAGTTTCAGCACTGGTGCGGGTACGCAAAGCATCGCTGGGCGATGCAGATGGCGCCCCATGGCTTGAGTAAATTCGGCGTTGGTCACCGGCTGCGGCGCCGAGCCGTTGAATGCCCCGCTTAGCGTAGTCTCCTCGAGCAGAAACTCGATCGCGCTGACCAGATCCTCCCGATGGATCCACGGCATGTACTGGCGCCCGTCCCCCAGGCGACCGCCAAACCCCAGCTTGAACGCCGGCATCATCTTGGCCAGGGTGCCGCCACCCGCATCCAGTACCAAGCCGGTCCGCAGACAGGCGACTCTGACCCCGAACGCCTCCGCCTTGAACGCTTCCGCTTCCCAGGCCTGACACAGGCGGTGGGCGAATTCGTCATGCGGTGGCGTCTCCTCGGTCACCTCGCGATCGCCCTGATCACCGTAATAACCCATGGCCGAACCGGAAACGAGTACCCGCGGCGCCTGACCTTGCGCCGCCAGCTGTTCGCAGAGCGCGACGACGTCGCGTGTCGCGTGACGGCGTGATTCGACCAGCCGAGTCTTCTGGGGATCGCTCCAGCGTCGGTCGGCGATCGGTTCACCAGCGAGATTGACAATGGCCTTGGGTAGAGACGACGCAAAATCCATGGCATCGTCACCGACGCGGACACTCTGCGGCAACTGCTGGCGGGCCCGTTCCGGATCACGAGAGATCACCATGACATCGTGACCCGCTGTCAGAGCTCGCTCGACCAGTCGACGTCCGACGAATCCCGTCCCGCCCGTGATCAATAAGCGCATGTTGGTGCTCCCAATTATACCGATGTTGTACAATGCCAATATCGTACAATATCAATGTCGTACCATGCATTGAGCTTAGCAGTCCCGCAGTCAGTCGTCCTCGCTGCATGCGTTAGCTGAAATTCGACTGTCTGGCCCCGGAATACGAACCCACCTCACAGGAGGCAGCATGACACAATCCGCCATGATTCTGCTGGCCCACGGTTCCAGCGATGCTCGCTGGCGTGCACCGTTCGAGGCGTTGGAAAAAAACCTGCAGCCACGCGTGGGGAAGCCCGTCGTTCTCGCCTTCATGGAGTTGAGCGAGCCTTCACTCGAGACCCGGGTGGCCGAGCTGGCAGCACAAGGCATCACCCAGATCGAGATCCTGCCTCTGTTCTTTGCGGCGGGGCGGCACCTGCGGGAAGACGTTCCGGGTCAACTTGAAGACATCGCTCGGGAACACCCAATTTCTCTGCGCTTGCTGGACCCCGTCGGCCAGCATCCGGCCTTCGTCGATGCACTTGTCGCTATCGTCGAGTCACAGGTCCAGGGGCTATAGAACTCACTGGCGTATTACATAAAAATTATACAAGTCGCTTGAATCGTACAATATATTGACCCATTCTTGGGCCATCGAGACAGCAGCCATCGTCTCGTCACGACTCGTCGAAGTCATCGACTCCGAGGCGAGCGTTGCCGAATCGAGGTGACGCCGACAGGGCATTAGGGCACTATTCACCGATTACAACGGTCGCGAATGACGTCGCGAATGACAATGTGCGGACCGCGAAAGCTGACCCCTGATCACTTTTAGGCCTTAATCACTTCTAGGCCCTGACGATTTCGAAGCCCGTAGCAATGACCCGCAATTGACATGAACCATCTCATTCGACGAGACGGCGCACGCAGAGACCTCGCAGGAGGACTTGCATGACTTACAAGGCAATGGATTCCAATGCCGCGCCGCTCTATCCGATTCGTGAAGTCTCGCGACTCACTGGAGTCAATTCCGTCACACTGCGTGCCTGGGAGCGTCGCTACGGCTTGATTCGTCCCCAGCGCACGCCGAAAGGCCACCGTCTTTATGGCCGTGACGATATCGAGCGCGTCGAGCGCATTCTGCAATGGCTCAACCGGGGCGTTCCGGTCAGCCAAGTCCGCGAACTCCTCGACCAGCCGGAAGCCGTCGAGACCCCGGCGCCGCAGATGGGCGACTGGGCAAGCCAGCGCCAGCATCTGATCGAGGCCGTGGAATCTCTCGATATGGGCCGCCTGGAAGTGCTGTTCAATCAGAGTCTGTCGCTTTATCCGGTCAGCCTATGCATTGCGGAACTCTGGCAGCCCGTCATCTCGCAGCTGGAAGAACGCTGGGGCGATCAGTTCGGCGCGACGCTGCAACGCCGACTGCTGGAATCATTTCTGCGTACCCGGATCGGCACGCGGATCTATCATGCCAACCAATCGAGTAACGCGGACGAACTCCTGATCGCCAGGCTACCCGAGGACAGCAGTGGCTTCTGGGCGATGTTGATGGGCCTGGCCGCCTCCGCCGCTGGCTATCGGGTCCAGTTGATCGATGGTGACCTGCCGCTGAGCGAATTCCCGCTGGCTATCGAGCGTCTCGGTGCCAAGGCGCTGCTGCTCGCCAGTGGTCATGCCGAACGTAGCGATACCATCAGACGGCAACTCCCCCGGCTTGCCGAACAGTCCAAGGCGCCGGTATGCCTGGTCGGGCCCGTTGCTCGCATCCGCGCCAGCGATGTCGAGAATACGTTGGTCGCCGCGCTGGGTGAGGACATGAGCCAGGCATTGAGCCGGATGCGCGCGATGATCGAGGCCGGCAACTGATCCGGTCCAGAGCAGGAGCGCGAAGTGCGTCATGACCATGACAGCACAACACAGCACAACAGGTGAACAGCACAGGACGCAGGGACGCGTCGCTCACTGATCGGTAACAGGGAAGTGTCCATGTCACCCACGCAACTCGTCTGGTTTCGCAACGATCTGAGAACGCTCGATCACTCCGCATTGAGTGCGGCGGCCAGCAAGGGAACGGTGATCGGCATCTACCTTGCCTGCCGCCACCAGTGGCGCCGGCATGATCATGGTGCCAACAAGATCTCGTTTCTGCATCGTGGCGTGATCGCGCTGCAGAAAGAGCTGGCAGCGCTCAACATTCCCCTGCTCTACCGCGATATCGACGATTTCGAGTCCGCACCCGACGCTCTGCTCGAGATAGCTCGCGGGATCGAATCGCAGGCGCTGCATTTCAATCGCGAATATCCGCTGGATGAACGTGTGCGTGACGAAAAGGTCACCGACGCCTTCATGCAGGCGGGTCTCGCGGTGTTCGATTACACCGATCACATTGCTTTCGAACCTGGCGATCTGCTCACCGGTCAAGATGAGTACTACAAGGTCTTCACGCCGTTTTCCAGGGCCTGGCACCAGCGCATCAGTGCCGAACAGCTGGCGCTTCGCGAGACACCCAGACGCCAGGCCAAGCCGGGGATCTCCGGTGACGACATCCCGCAACTTCCCTCATCCGATCGTTCTGCCATCGTTCGCGTCGACTCTTCCGATGGCGAAGACGAACGCTGGCCTGTCGGCCAGGAAGCCGCCGCCGATCGTCTGTCACGCTTTCTGCAGCAGCGCGCGCGTCGCTACAGCAACGACCGTGACTTCCCCGCCATTGCCGGGACCAGCGAACTCTCCGCCTACCTCTCGACCGGGATGATTTCCTACCGACAGTGCCTGCAAGCGGTGATGGCCAATAACGGTGGTCATCTCGCCGATGGTGACGCCGGCCTGGCGAGCTGGACCAATGAACTGGTCTGGCGCGAGTTCTATCAGCATGTCGCGGTGGGATTTCCCCGCGTCTGTCGTCATCGGCCATTCAAGCTCGAGACCGACAAATTGAGCTGGCGCTATAGCGACAGGGATTTCCAAGCCTGGTGCGAAGGACGCACCGGCTTCCCGCTGGTCGACGCTGCCATGCGTCAACTAGTGGCAACGGGGTGGATGCACAACCGGCTACGCATGGTGACGGCCATGTTCCTGAGTAAGCATCTGCTGCTCGACTGGCGCCGCGGCGAGGCTTTCTTCATGCAGCACCTGGTCGACGGCGATTTCGCCTCGAACAACGGCGGTTGGCAGTGGGCCGCGTCGACCGGTACCGACGCCGCGCCTTATTTTCGAATCTTCAATCCGACCACCCAATCCCGACGCTTCGATCCAGACGCTGAATTCATCACGTATTGGCTGCCGAAGCTAGCCGCTCTCCCCACCAAATCCCGTCATCAACCCAGCGCGGAACAGCGCCGACAAACAGGCTACCCACAAGCGATCGTCGACCATCGGCGCGCCAGAGAACGGGCTCTTGAGACATTCAAGAACCTGAGCTGAGCGCGGCGTCAGAAATAGACGCTTTCCAAGGACTGACGCAGTCGGGTCTCCACCTCACCAGCCGGCTGCGGCCGTGCATAAAGATAGCCCTGCACATGACGGCAGCCTCTGGCCAGCAGGAAGTCCCGTTGCTCGACCGTCTCCACTCCCTCGGCAATCACGTCCAGATGCAACCCCTGCGCCATCGCCAGCACCGCGGAGGTGATCGCCGCATCGGCATGGTCATGCGGCAGCGCGCGAATGAACTCACGATCGAGCTTCAGCTTATCGATCGGCAGACGCTTGAGATAGGCCATCGACGAGTAACCGGTACCGAAATCATCGATCGCAATTTGCAGTCCTTCCCGCCGCAGCGCCTCCAGGCGCAACGAGATGTCGCCGGCGCGTTCGTCGAGCAGCACCGATTCGGTCAGCTCCAGGCCGAGCAGGCGAGCCGGCACTCGGTACTGATTCAACGTCGAGATCAGATGAGATTCCAGATCCCCCTGAATCAACTGGAGCGCCGAGAGATTGACCCAGATGGGCAGTACATCGAGCCCCTGAACCCGCCAGGTCGCCAACTGCGCCACGGCCTGTTCGATGACCCAGCTGCCCAGTGCCGGCATCAATCCATAGCGTTCCGCCAGCGGGATGAACTCGCTCGGCAGGATCAGGCCATGCTCGGGATGATGCCAGCGCAGCAGCGCTTCCATACCCACCATTCCGCCATCGTCCAGGCGGTGCTGGGTCTGATAATAGACTACCAGTTGAGACCCCTGGGCCAGTGCCTGACGCAGTTCGTTGAGGATGATCAGGTGGCGGTCGGTTTCGAGTTCCAGCGAGGGGCGGAAGCGACGATCGTGGTTACGACCATGACGTTTGGCACTGTAAAGCGCGGATTCAAGCCGTTGGAACAGCACGTTGGGGTCGTTGCCATCTTCTGGCGCCCGACAGCTACCGATGGTCAACCCCAGGCGTAACGAACTCTCGTCGATCTCGAACGGCTCACTCAAGAGCTGACGCAGTCCTGTAACCCACTTTTCATGATCGTCGAACGTCGTGGTGCGAATGACCATGAATTCGTCGCCACCCAAACGCCCGACGATGCCGCCGGCCACTTGCGCGGCCAGGCGCTGACCGAAGCGTGACAGCAGCCGATCTCCGCTATCGACGCCCAGACTATCGTTGATCGCCTTGAAACCGTCGATATCGATCAGCGCCAGATCCAGGCCTTCGCCGGCGCGCAGATGGCGCAGGCGCGATGCCAGTAGGTCGTGCAGACGTCGCCGATTGGGTAGACCGGTGAGAGGGTCTTCGAAACCGATGCGGCGCAGATCCTGTTCCCGCGACTTGTGCCGGCTGATATCGGTGAATAACCCGACATAATGCGACACCCGCCCCTTGTGATCATGGCACGCCTGGACCCGCAGCCATTCAGGATACTGGTCACCGTACTTGCGTTCGTTCCAGATTTCGCCTTCCCAGCGCCCGGTGGTCCGCAATGTTTGCCAGTAACGATCATAGAACGCTTTATCGTGACGCCCGGAAGAGAGTGCGGAAGGATCGAGGCCCCGGATTTCCTCGATCGTGTAGCCGGTGATCTGGGTGAAGGCGGGATTGACGGTCACGATACGATTGGCGATATTGGTGATCATCACGCCATCTTGTGACAGCTCGAGCGCATGCTCGCTGAGGCGCCGCCGCTGGTGCTCTAGTCGGATCTGACGCCAGCCATCGATCATGCCAATGGCGACCACCGCCAGCGCCGCCAGCCGTAGCGCCAACAATGGCAGCACGCTAGCGGCAGCCAGTGCCGCCAGGGCTAACCAAATCAGCGGTCGATTCAGCGTAAAGAAAGGCCACATAGATCGTCGTTTATCGTCGTTATCGTTTGTCTGGCGGCTATAGTAGAGACCCCGTTCCCGTCCCGCATCATGCCCCGGCGGCGTTCGTCAGGGCAAGCCTCACGCGGATCATTGCGCCACCGGTCCCACGCGACTAGGCTTTGGCCGGCGTGCATTCGACGCTCGCAGCCATTAGACTGGCCGCGCCTCGTAAACCACGAGACAAACTCTTTTTCGATTCTCGGAACCATCCAGTGACCAGACAGCACTCTTTCAGCCAAGACGATCTGCTGAAATGCAGCCGGGGGGAACTGTTCGGCCCCGGTAACGCCCAATTGCCCGCCCCCAACATGCTGATGCTCGACCGCATCACGCGCATCAACGAGGATGGCGGCAAGTACCACAAGGGCGAGATCATCGCCGAGTTGGATATTCATCCCGACCTGTGGTTCTTCCAATGCCATTTCCCCGGCGATCCGGTGATGCCCGGCTGCCTGGGCCTGGATGCCATGTGGCAGCTGGTGGGTTTCCACCTCGGCTGGCTGGGCAATCCCGGCCGCGGCCGCGCCTTAGGCTGTGGCGAGGTCAAGTTCTCCGGACAGATTTTGCCGAGTGCTGGCCAGGTTTCGTATCATATCGAGATCAAGCGCGTGATCACTCGGCGCCTGATCCTGGGCATTGCCGACGGCACGTTGTCGGTTGACGGCCAGGATATCTACCAGGCCAAGGACTTGCGCGTTGGCCTGTTCACCAATACTGAGAAATTCTGAGCGGGAGGCTTCCATGAAACGAGTGGTAGTCACCGGCCTGGGTATCGTTTCCTGCCTGGGCAATGATGCCCAGCAGGTGCTCGACTCTCTGCGCCAGGGGCGTTCCGGTATTCGCTTCAAACCGGAATATGCCGAACTCGGCTTTCGCAGCCAGGTCGCCGGTGCCGTCGACATCGACATCGAATCCCTGGTCGATCGTAAACAGTTGCGCTTCATGGGAGATGCGGCGGCTTACGCCTACATCGCCATGCAGCAGGCCATCGACGATGCTGGCCTCGAAGCCAGCGACATTTCCAATCCGCGTACCGGTCTGATCGCCGGCTCCGGCGGCGCTTCCAGCGCTAACCAGGTCGAAGCTGCCGATGTGATGCGCGAAAAAGGCCTGCGCCGCGTCGGCCCCTACCGAGTGACACGGACCATGGGCAGTACGGTCTCGGCTTGTCTGGCGACGCCGTTCAAGATCAAGGGGGTGAACTATTCCATCTCCTCTGCCTGTGCCACCTCGGCCCACTGTATCGGCAGCGCCGTCGAGCAGATCCAGCTCGGCAAACAGGATGTGGTCTTCGCCGGCGGCGGCGAGGAGGAGCACTGGACACTGTCGTGCCTGTTCGATGCCATGGGTGCGCTGACCACCCATTACAACGACACGCCGGAAAAGGCCTCGCGGCCCTACGATATCGATCGTGACGGATTCATCATCGCTGGCGGTGGCGGCATGCTGGTGATCGAGGAACTCGAACATGCCAAGGCTCGCGGTGCCAAGATCTACGCCGAGATCACCGGCTACGGTGCTACGTCCGACGGCCATGACATGGTCGCCCCCTCCGGCGAGGGCGCGGCGCGCTGCATGCGCCAGGCGCTCGCCGGGCTGGAAGGCAAGGTCGACTACGTCAACACTCACGGCACCTCGACGCCGGTCGGCGACGTCGCCGAGCTCAAGGCCATTCGTGAAGTGTTCGGCGACAGCACGCCGGCGATGAGTTCGACCAAGTCGTTGACCGGTCACTCGTTGGGCGCGACCGGCGTTCAGGAAGCGATCTACTCGCTGCTGATGATGCAGAACCGCTTCATCTGCGCGTCGGCCAACATCGACACGCTCGACGAGCAGGCCAGCGGTTTCGACATCGTTCGCCAGCGCCGCGATGATGTCGACGTCAAGCGCGTGCTCTCCAACAGCTTCGGCTTCGGGGGTACCAACGCTTGCCTGGTACTGGATCGCTTCGAGAACTGATCGTTTGTTTTCCTTGCTGCCAACGCAAAAGGCGCCCCGCGGGGCGCCTTTTTCATGATCGTCTCTTACGATCGCCTCATATCACCGCTCATCGCCTCAGGAAGGCAGCTCGGCCGGCTTGGCCTTCTCCGCCAACGGCGGGCGCGGTACCTCGGATATCTCATCCAGCGTGCGTTCGATCCATGCCTCCATCTCAGCCATCACCTCTTCAGGTTTGCGCCCTGCGGTGGCGATCGGCTCGCCCACGACGACGTTGAGCACGCCAGGCTGCTTGACCCAATGGCGTCCCCAGCGCTCTCCGGCATTATGGGCGACGGGCAGTACCGGCACCCCGGTACGACACGCGATCACCGCGCCGCTCTTGTTGAAACGGCGGCGCTGCCCCGGCGGTACACGCGTGCCCTCGGGAAAGATCAGTACCGACAATCCCTCCTCCAGACGCTGTTTGCCGTGAGAGAGCACCTGGCGCATGGCGGCCGATGGCTTCGAACGATCCAGCGGAATCGGTCTCAGTAGACGAACGCCCCAGCCGAACAACGGGATGCTGAGCAGTTCCTTCTTGAGCACCGTACAGATCGGTGTCTTGAGCAACTGCAGATAGACGGTCTCCCACTCGCTCTGATGGTTGGCCAGTACCACGCAGGGCCCCTCGGGCACCCGTTCGCGACCCTGCACGCGATAGCGAACGCCGCAGGTCAGCGATAGCCAGGTGACGATAAAGCGATTGTGCCAATTGAACAGCCGGAATCGTGAGCGTACCGGCAAAGCGAAGCCAATTGGCAGCATCAGCAGGCCGGAAACCAGAATCGCCAGGAAATAACCGATATAGAAGATCACACTACGAAAGACTTTCATGCGCGGGCCGTTTCCCCTCT
>JGI24517J20059_1000869_pt1 | contig 12492 bp, 12 predicted proteins | sample LinPmetageLP41_FD_20059 | JGI IMG/M metagenome (IMG submission 20059) | reverse complement strand
GCATTGCAGACTCGCAGGTTGTTGGTGTGAGAACCTCAATTCTGCGGGTCTGTTCTTACTCAGCAAGCCCCCTCTCTCGTGAAACGTCAACAGGCCCTAGTCGTGCAGCGGGGAATCGCTCGAATTGACAGGGTATGGCATCCGGTCGAGCATGGTGGCGAGGAGACTGTCGGTATTCCCTTGCGTGACGATGCCCTCGCATTGGTGCATGAGAGAATGGCGCAGCAGCCTCCCTTCCTCGTCGATTTCGGTCGGCTCGAGGCATTACGTACGCATCCGATGGCATGCCGGCATCATTGTTGCTGACGAGGCGGCCTTTCCCGATGCCTGAATCACCGCAGACGATCTTTACGCGAGCGCATCTTCAGGGGACGTTCTACAACCGGATTGAAGGATATCTCAAGGACTGAATATAAGGCGCTCAGTAAAATTTGAGTTGCAATCAGCTGGCGGGCGGTAATCGATGCAACCATGCTTGTCGCCACCGGAGCTACTTGGCCAGTTCTCCGACACTGACGACGCCGCGCCCGGCCAGTTGCACGGGGTGTTCATCGTCGCGGGTCCAAGCGGCCATGGAGCCGTCGTACATGGTGATGTTCTCCATCCCGCCGATCTCGCCGAGCTGGAACCAGCCGCTGGCGGCCCAGTGCCCGGTGTTGCAGAAGACGACGGTGGGTGCCTTGCGGTCGAGACCCAGTTCATCGATGCGGGTCTTCACGGAGTCCGGCTGCAGGTAGTAGGCCCCGTCGCGGGTCTCGAAGCTGACATTATGCGGGAAGTTCACTGCGCCGGGTATGGTGCCGGGGACGCGTACCGCAGGCGACTGGGTTTCACCCCTGTAGAAAGCCGGCGGTCGAGCGTCTACCAGCTGTTCACCGACCTTGCGTGCTGACTCCACTTCTTCGGTGGTGGCCAGCAGCGCCTCCTGTAGCTCACCTTCGAACGTTGCTGCCTCGGGCGCCTGCGTGGGACCGCTGGCGATCGTGAAGCCCTGTGCTTGCCAACCAGTGAAGCCACCGTTGAGGATAGTTACCTCGTCGTGCCCCAGCGCCTTGAAGGTCCAGTAGACACGCGCTGCACTGCCGAAATCGGTGGCTCCCGTGCCGGCAGAGACCACGACCACGGTGTCGTCATTATCGATGCCCAGGTTGCCGATCAGTGTCTCGAGTTCATCGACGCCGGGCATCAAGCCGACGACACCGTCGCGTTTTTCACGCCAGCCCGCCTTGGCGTAGTTGCTGTAGCGACTGCCAGGAATGCGCGCCGCCTCGAAACTTGCCCGGTCGCCGCCGTCATCGATGGCGGAACGCACGTCCAGCACGACCAGATCATCGCTGCCGAGCTGGTCTTTGAGCCATGTCGCATCGACCAGAGGGCCAGGCTGCATGGCCAGCGCCGGTGCAGCCAGGGCCAGGGTGCTGGCCGCCAGTAGTAGTGCACCTTTCATGAAGAGTCCTCCTCTATCTGGAATGACTCGATGCTAGGCGGGCTCTTCCAGCAAGACTAATGTGTCGGCAAGAACCTTTTCTGAGCTATTTATTCCTTTAATAGATAAAAGAAAATTTTTTATTGCATATAATACTGGTGAGAATTATTGAGGCAGCCAGTAGGCTACTTGACATAAGGGCACCCCAATGGATGCATATTGAGTAATCAGGGTGACGAGAAGACAGGAGTTCTATCATGGGCATGATGCTTGAGAACTGCAGCATGATGATGGGATCGATGGGCTGGATAATGCCGCTATTCGGGATCGCCTTGCTGGCATTGCTCGGCCTGGGAGTCGCGAGCCTGATCAAGTACCTATTCACGGCAAAGTTGTCATAGGAATCGACCGACAAGCGACTCACGAAGCAGCCTTGCCATGGGTGACTACCCATGTGGGCAGTCGGTAGTGATGCACGCCTGCGAAGGCCCCGTGACGAATCTCGTCGCGGGGCCCGGCAGCATGCCTGGAAAAGGCCTCGTCGCGCGGGACTGCGTGGTTGTGGCAGTAGCGCACCCGTGTCTTCTGGTCACTGGATAGCGCCGGCAGAATCAGGTCTGCAAGTGCGCGACGGTTTCTTCAGTGCTCCACAAGGCATTGGCCATGTAACGGAAGTTGATCAGGGCGGCGAGATAGCCGTCGCCTTCGGGGAGCTTGGCGGCGGCAGTGGCATCTTTCACGACTACCACCTCGAAGCCTTGTTCCAGCAGTTCGCGCATATGGGACTCGACACAGAGATTGGCCGACATGCCGGCCAGAATGACCTGATCGATACGCTGTTTTCTCAATTGTAGTACCAGGTCGTTCTGCTCGGGACCATAGATCTTGTGAGGTGAGGTGATGATGGTCCTGCCATCCTCGATGAAGGAACGATATTCGGGCATGAAGTCTGCCCCGCTGTTGCGCTCGAGAGCCGTCAGGGGCAAGGGGCGATCGAACATGCCGATGTTGTGCATCAGCTTTTCCAACGGTCCGCCAAATTTCCAACGGTGGTCGTAGGGATAGTAGAAGTGAGGCGAAACGGCCACGGTCATGTCGCGCTGCTTGGCCGCAGCGAACAATCGGCGAATGTTCTCGACGGTCCCGTGTTCCTGTACGCTCTCGCCGACCACCTCCCAGGTGACGCCGTCAGGACTCAGGAAATCGATCTGAGGATCGGTCACCACCAGGGCGGCCCGGTCAAGATCGAGCTGAAACCCGCTATCCGGCAGGGCGGCCTTGTCGGGCGGGGCGTAGGGGTTGCCAGCATGAGTCTTGTGATCGCACATGGCATATTCCTCGATAAGTGGATTACGCTTCAAGGCTAGCACCATGGCGGTGCGATATTGTTCGCAATCGGTGCTATTTCGTTCATTTTCCCGGGGGCTGCATGCTGGATCAGTTGCTCAAGCGTCTGGCCATCGAGGTGAAGTCCTTTGCCGTCTGTGAGGTGCGTCGTGGCGGGCCACTGGAGACGCCCCCGCTGGGGAGTGTCTCGCTGCATTACGTGTTGCGTGGTGAGGGTCGCTTGCGCGATCGTTCCAATCGCTTATTGCCGCTGGCACCCGGCAGCTTGGTGATCTGTCCGCCGCATCAGCGGTTGACGGTCAACGAGACACAGGGGGTCCCTTTCCAACTACCGTACTGTGGGCCGGTCAGTGACGGCCTCGAGCGGCTCGGTCGCCAGCGTGACGAGCGACTGCCCGGTGTGTTGATCCTCTGTGGAATGCTGGATGTCACGATCCCCGAGCTGGCCGGCTCACCGTTCGATCGCTTGCAGGTGCCGGTGCAAATCGCGTCGAAGGCCGAGGTGGTTGCATCGCTTTTCGAAGCGCTGTTCGAGGAGTTGACCATCCAGGCGTTGGGTAGCCAGGCGATGATCGATGCCTTGATGAAGCAATGTCTGGTGCTGTTATTTCGGGAGCTTGAGACCGATTCAATGCAGCTTGACTGGCTGCTGACGCTGCAGGATCCGGCGTTGGGGGCGGCCGTCTCGGCGATGACGGAAGACGTTGGAAATCGTATCAGCATCGAGGAGCTGGCAGCACATTGTCACATGAGCCGCACGGCCTTTATCGGCCGTTTCAAACGCACCTACGGTATGCCGCCGCAGCGCTTTCTTGCGGAGCGGCGCCTGCGTCAGGCACGTCATCTACTGGTCACGACCACGCTGCCCATCAAGCAGGTGGCGCTGTGCTGTGCCTATCGTAGCCGCAGCCAGTTCAGCGCCGCCTTCAAGTCGCGTTTTGGACAGAGCCCCGAGCGTTATCGGCATGACCCGCAAGATGAATCGGACTGAGCCGTCAGGTCTTGACGACGTCTCGGAGTCGGTTATCAAAATGGGCAGTCGAATGCGATAGCCGTTTTATTACTGATCGTTGTTTTATCACTGACAGACAAGGAGGACGTATGAGTGATCTCGATATCGTCAAGCGCAGTGACCGCCAGGTATCCCTGACCCGGTTCGAGGTGACACCGTTTCAGCGGCCCAGGCCGGGAGAACGGTTGAATTTCGAGGTGAATCTGGTGGCGGAAGGCGGGGAAAAGATGCGCAAGCAGGCGCGCGTCGAGCCGAACCTGGACACGTGGAGCGCATTCGATATTACCTGCGATGAGGGAGTGGCGCTGGGCGGCGAGGATTCGGCTCCACCCCCGCTGAGTTATCTTGCAGCAGGCGTCGCGTTCTGTCTTCTGACGCATCTTCAGCAGTTTTCCCGGGAATGGGAACTGAGCGTCGACAAACTGCGTGTCGAGCAACGCATGCGTTTCTCCAAGCAACAGCCAAGCAGCACCGAGCCGCCTTCCGGTGACGTGCACGGTTGGTGCGATGGCGTAGAGACTCATGTCGTGGTGGAAAGTACCGAGGAACCGAAGAGGATCCGCGAGTTGGTCGACCACTCATGGCGGGCCTGCATGGCGATGCAGGCAATCGTGAATGCGACTCCCCAAGAGACCCATGTCCATCTCAACGGCAACACGATCGAGTGACCGGGTAGGTGGTGAGAAGAGCACAAAAACCTTGACACCGTAGCATGGTACGGGCGCTAACCTGAATGCATTCATCGCGAAGGGGCCGTCATGACTGACATGACGATTGGTAAAGTAGCTGACGTGGTGGGCGTCGGGGTCGAGACGATTCGCTTTTACGAACGCCGCAAGCTTATTGAACAACCACCGCGTCCCGGCGGAGGTGGCTACCGTACCTACTCCAGAGCAACTGTGCGGCGGCTGTATTTTATACGTCGTGCACAAGAACTTGGTTTCTCTCTGCGTGAAATTGCGGAATTGCTCGCACTGCGTGATGCCAACTCCGACAGTGCCGGCGCAGGCGATGTGCAGCGTCGGGCGACGGTGAAACTTCAGGATGTCGATCAGAAGATTGAGCAGCTACGCCATATTCACCAGGGGCTTGCGGCGCTTCTGGATTGTTGTCCGGGAGAAGGCTCGCTGCGATGCTGTTCCATTTTTGCCGCCCTGGAACAGGGCGCAGAGTTTTCCAACGAATCGATAAAGATCAAGGACACCGAAATGCAGACCATCAAATTGTCTATCAGCGGTATGCACTGTAACGGCTGCGAGGAAATCGTCCGTCATGTCCTCGAACAGCAATCCGGCGTCAAGGGGTGCTCTGTGTCCCATGAAAGCGGTGAAGCCAGAGTAGCGGTTGACGAATCACGAATCTCGGACGAACAACTCGCAGAGGCCGTGCGCGGTGCGGGGTATTCGGCAAACATCGTTAACACTACCGAGTAAGCCCCTTGGAATTCGTAGCTGCCTTGCCACTGGCTATGGGGCTCGGGTTACTGGCCTTTATCGAGCCCTGTTCTGTCGGTAGTCATCTACTGTTCATCCGTTATCTCAAGGGTCTGTCGCAGCGTATGAAGGTTATTCACACGCTGTCCTTTGCTCTGACGCGTGCGGTTTTGATGGCCGTGCTCGGAGCGGTTGCGGTGCTCGTCGGTACGGCATTCACAGGGCTGCAACAAGGCCTCTGGGTCCTGCTTGGTAGCATATATGTAGGTGTCGGGCTGCTGTATCTTGGCGGTGGCATGCGCTGGTTTCTTGCTCTCGTGACCCGCTTTCTGCCACGTGTCACCCGCATCCCGGGCGGTCCGGGACTGGGCGTGGTGTTTGGCTTGAATGTGCCGGCCTGTGCCGCGCCTCTGCTGGCGGTGCTGCTGGGTGACGCCGCTACCCGGAGTGCCGGCAATGGCAGTGTCATCTTCGGTGCCTCGACGCTGATGGTTTTCGGGCTGGCGTTTTCCATGCCGCTGCTGTTCATTGTATTCACGGCCCGCGGCGGACGTTGGCTCGAGCGCCTGACCCGCGTCGCGGGTCGTATGCCCCGCTGGACGGGCGCCATCATGGTCGTGCTGGGCATCTGGACTTTCTGGCTGGCGATGGCATAAGCCCCCAGGTCGACCCACTCTCCGTATCCAATCTCGTTTTCCCCGTTTTGTGGATCATTGGCCAATTACCCCTTGACTCCGTAGCAAAGTACAGCCTCTACCCTTGATGCATGATCTCATTTTTAGCATGGGGATAGGCCATGAATACGGCAGCGACAACAGCGGAACAAGACACCCGGCCCTGGAGCCTGGAATCAACGGCGGAACCCGATGTCCAGCGGGTAAAGGCCCATATCGGCGGCCTGCATTGCTCGCTGTGCACCGGCACCATCGAACGCGTGCTGGGTCAGAAGCCTGGCGTGCGTCGGGTCGCAGTGAGCTTGACTCACGAGCAGGCACTCGTGGAGTTCGACACCCGCGAGAACACCGCCGAGGCCCTGATGGGCATCTTGCAGCAGATCGGCTATACCCTGAGCGACCCGCGCAAGGTGGAGCCCTTCGAGCGTCAGGAGCGAGCATTGGCTGTCGAGCGCAACCGGTTTGTCGGCGCGTTGGCCATGAGCTTGGCTGCGGTCGGACTGATCGTCGATTTCACCTCTGCCTGGACCCTGGGGCTTTCCGCGCTGGTTTATGTCAGCCTGGTCGTGTTCGGTTTCGCGGTGCTGCGTGGCCGGGGTATGGCCAGCGCGCTCACTGGCAGTGGTCTACTGGCCGGCGGCGGACTGATCCTGTTCGGGCTGCGCGCGAGCGGCGTGCTGACCGGCTATGAGCCGCTGCTGGTCGCCGCACTGGCGCTCGGCATTATGTTTGGTCTGGCGCGGCATATGTTGGTCATGGCCGTGCAAGCGCTGCGCCGTGGCATCCTCAATCAGCACGTGCTGGTGGAAATCGGCGCGTTTGCGGGCCTGGCCGGCGGGGTCATCGGTGTCGTTCTGCGGCCCGAAGGCTATCCCACCGCCGCGTTTTTTGCCGTGTCGGTCATGGTACTGACCTATCACCTGTTCTCCGAATGGCTGTCACTGATCGTCAAGACGCGCAGCGCGCAATCGGTCAAGCGGTTGCTGGACCTGCAACCGGAAACGGCGCATGTCGTGGTCGATGGCGACGAACGGGATCGGCCGATCGAACAGGTCGAAGCTAACATGCAGGTGCGCGTGCGGCCCGGCGAGCGTATCCCGGTCGACGGCGAGGTAGTCGACGGCCGCTCGGCAGTGGACGAAGCGCTGATCACCGGCGAGCCGTTGCCGGTGGAAAAAAACACCGGCGATACGGTCGTGGGCGGTGCCATCAACGGCAACGGCACGCTACTGATCCGGGTCACCGCCGTCGGCAGCGAGAGTTTCCTGCACCAGGTCATCGGCAGCGTCGAAGACGCGCGCGCTCTCAAACCTGGCCTGCTGCATGTCGTGGATCGCGTGCTGCAAATCTATACCCCCACGGTCCTGACCATCGCGGTACTGGCTTTCCTGGCCTGGACCCTCGGACCGCTGGCGTTCGGTGCCGACCCCGAGTTGCAGCGGGCCGTGTTTGCGGCGTTGACGGTGCTGGTGATGGGCTATCCCTGCGCGGTCGGCATCTCGGCGCCGCTGTCGATTGTGCGCGGCGCCGGCGAGGCCGCGGACAAGGGCGTACTGATGCGTACCGGCGAGGCTTTTCAGGCGCTGCGCAAGGTCGACACGGTCGTGTTCGACAAGACCGGCACCCTCACCGAAGGCCGGCCGGCAGTGCGCGCAATCCACAGCGTCGATGGCGACGACGACGCCCTGCTGGCACTGACCGCGGCGGTGGAGGCTGCCTCCGAGCATCCGCTGGGTCGGGCCGTGGTCGAAGCTGCACTGGAACGCGGCCTGGACTTTCCGGAGGTGAATGATTTTCAGGCCGAATCCGGGCGTGGGGTCACGGCGCGCATCAAAGGGGACGTCATACGCATCGGCAGCCCGGCATTCCTGGATGGGTTGGGCATCGACCGGAGCGCGTTGAACGAGAGCGTGGCCAACGCCGAGCAACAGGGCCATACCGTGATTCTCGCGGCGCGCGGTGATCAGTTGCTCGGCGCGATCGCGCTGGGCGATGCCCTGCGCGCCGATACCGTCGATACCATCGCCCGGCTGCACGATCTCGGCATCCGCACCGCCATGCTCACCGGCGACAACGAACGCACCGCCCGCCATATCGCGCAGCGCGCGGGCATCGACGACGTGAAGGCCGGCGTGCTGCCGGCAGACAAGGCCGAGGCGCTGCGCGCGATGCAGCGCGATGCACGGATCGCGATGGTTGGCGACGGCATCAACGACGCGCCGGCGCTGATGCAAGCCGATGTCGGCATCGCCATGGGCAGCGGCACCGACATTGCCATCGATGCCGCCGATATCATCATCCTCAACGGCCGGCTTGGCGCCGTGATTACGGCCTGGGAGATCAGCCGCTGGGGCTATCGCAAGATGCTGCAGAACGTGAGCCTGGCGTTTTTGTTCAACGGCGTCGGTATCCCGCTGGCGGCCACCGGCCTGATTTACCCGGTCTGGGCGATGGTCGCCATGGCCGCCAGCGTCACCGCGATCTTCGTCAACTCACTCTGGCAGCGGCCGGGAATGTTTTTCGACGCCGTGGCCAGCGTAAGAAATTGAGCGAGGCAACTTTGAGACGAATATGGCAAGCAAGCTTGGTGTGACGTTCAGGTTGATAGGGGTAGTCGCTGTTCTGAGCGGCCTGATCGTGCTTTATTGGTTGCTGGTAGAATCTGGTGTTCTGTCTATTCTCACCGACAAGCAGGCGTTGAGTGAGTGGGTTGATCAGTTGGGCCTTTGGGGGCCTCTGGCCATTATTGGCTTGATGACAGTCGCCATTGTCATGAGCCCGATTCCCAGCGGTCCGATTGCGATGGTGGCTGGTGCAACTTACGGCCCTGTCTGGGGAACCGTCTATGTCGTCATCGGTGCCGAGGTTGGTGCCTTGATCGCTTTCAGCGTTGCTCGTCAACTGGGTTATGAGACGATTCAGCGCTGGTCGCGCATACGCCCGATACTGAATTGGTTAGGCAAGGATCGTTCCCAGGCTGGATTAATGCTGGTCGTTTTTGCATCGCGATTGATACCTTTTCTTTCATTTGATGCCATCAGTTACGCGGCAGGGCTGACGCCGCTTACCTTCTGGCGTTTTCTGTTGGCTACCTTGGTTGGTGTGGTACCAACGGCATATTTGATCACCATGTTTGGAGATGTCCTCATTACCGCCGACTCTAGAGGGGTGACGGTTGCGCTGGTTCTGATCAGTAGTATCACGCTGTTGCCGATTCTGGGAAAGTTGCTTTGGATCTGGCACCGCAAGCAAAGGAATCGCTCGAATTGACGGAATATGGTCTCGAGCGAATGCCGGTTTCCGTTCAATATGTCGTGTGTGTTATGGAGAGAATATCGATGCAAGCGAGGCCGCACGTAAGGTGGATAACGTTAATGCTGGTTGTGTCGGCGTTACCTGGTTGGGCAATGGCTCAGGAAACTTCCGAGGGGCGACAGGTGGGGCATATCGGCTACCCGGGGTGGGCGATATCATCGGTCGAGTAAAAGTCGTCGAGGCGGATGCTCAGGATACCTTGATCGATATCGGATTGCGCAACGGTGTCGGCTACCAAGCCATGCGCCGGGCTAATCCCGATGTTAGTATCTGGGTGCACGGTGAGGGAACCAAAGTGAGAGTTCCCACTCACTGTTCATTCTTCCTCCCGGACCCCGTCAGGGGATCGTGATCAATCTTGCCGAGTTGCTCCTGTATTATTATCCACCGGTCGACGATGGCGAAGTGCCCGGAGTCGAGACCTGCCCCATCGGGATCGGTCGTCAGGGATGGCAAACGCCATTAGGGACGACGACCATTACTACGAAGGTCAAAACCCGGCCTGGTACCCGCCTAAAAGCATCATCAAGGAACGTGCCAAAGACGGTAAGACATTACCTCGCGTCGTGCCACCCGGGTCTGACAATCCATTGGGTGAATATGCCATGATGCTCGATATCCCCCGGCTATCTGCTTCATGGCACCAATCGGCCGCAGGGGATGGGCATGCGTGTCTCCCATGGGTGCATTCGCCTGCTGCCCAGGGATATCGAGCGTCTTGCCAAGCGCGTACCCAGTGGCACCAAGGTGCGCATTATCGACGAGCCGGTCAAAGTGGGCCGGGACGCGGCAGGGACGCTGTTTTCTCAGTTGTATCCGATCAAGCGTGGCGGCGATGACACCGTCGGTATCCCCTCGCGTGACGATGTCCTGGCATTGGTTGATGAGAAAATGGCGCAGCGCCCTCCGTTCCTGGTCGATTTCGGTCGTCTCGAGGCTTTACGCACGAATCCCGATGGCATGCCGACATCACTACTGCTGATGGGTCGGCCTTTCCCGATGCCGGAACCACCGCAGACGTTCTTTACGCGTGCTTATCTTGCGAAGACGTTCTACAACCGGATCGAGGGTTCTCTCAAGGATTAGAGACGAGATACTCGTCAAGACATGATCGAGAAGCCCGCATGAATCGCTCGACGCTCCGTGCGTCGGGCGATTGCCTTCTTCAGTTGTAACCTCACGGCTCCGCGTCGAGCGTGACGATACGCCCGCCCGCTGCCCGCGCATCGGCCTCGTCATGGGTGACCATCAGCGTGGGCAGACCATGGTGGCGTACGCGCTCGAATACCCAGTGACGAATCTCGTCGCGCAGCCCAGCATCCAGCTTGGAAAAAGGTTCGTCGAGCAGAATCGCACGCGGCTGTGACAGCAGCACCCGCAATAGGGCAACCCGCGCTTTTTGGCCGCCGGATAGCGTGGCTGGGTCACGCTTGGCGAATGCCTCTAGCCCCACTGATGCCAGCGCCTCGTGAATTTGCTCGCGGCGGTGTCGCCGGTTGCCTTCGCGTACCATGCCGAAGGCCAGATTGCCCTCGACGTCGAGATGCGGAAATAGCAGCGGATCCTGAAACAGCAACCCCACATGACGCTGCTCGGCAGGCAAGGTATCGATGCGTGTTTTATCGAGCAGAACGCGCCCTCGTGGGGCGAAAGCGGGGCTCAAGAAACCGGCGATGAACGCCAGCAAGGTCGACTTGCCGACACCGGAGGGGCCCATGACGGTAAGTACGTCCCCGGGCGCGACCGTGGTATCCAGGCTCAGCAAGAGGCGCTGGTCCCGTTCAATGACAATGTCGTCGAGAATCAATGACGCCATGGCGTTGTTCCTTCCTTCAATCCGCACGTGGCAGCAAATCCTGCCGCCGTCGAAACAGGTATCGTGGCACGAGCATTGCCAGCAGGAACCCCAGCGCCGGCAACAGCAATTGCGCCAGGGCGAAAATGGCGGTGAGCCGTCGGTCCCCGCCACTGGCCAGGCTGACCGCCTCGGTGGTCACCGTCACCACGCGCCCAGCCCCCATCATTACGGTGGGCAGATACTGGCCCACGCTCACCGCGAAGCCTACGGCCGCTGCCGTCAGGATCGGCGCCAACAGCAGCGGTAGACGCACGCACAGGAAAACCCGCCATGGCCCGGCGCCGAGACTACGCGCCTGCTGGCTCCAGCGCGGATCCAGACGTCGATAGCTTTCCGCCAGCGACAGGAAGACATAAGGCAGCACGAACACTGCATGCCCCACGATGACAGCCCCCAGGCCGGGCTGGATGCCCGCTTGCGCCTGCATCATGACCAGCCCGAACAGGAAGGCGACCGACGGCACCAGCAGCGGCAGATAGAGAATCACTTGCGCCCAGCGCCGCATCGGCCGACGCCGCAGGGTTTCCGCCTCCAGCGAGCCCAGCACCAGCACCAGTGACAGCAGGGTCGCTGCGGTGGCAACCAGCAGTGACTGCCCGACCGGCACGATCAGATCGTCCGCCGCCGCCTGCCAATTGTGCAGGGTCGGTGGCCACGGCAGAAAACGCGGAAACGGCCAGTAAGCCGCCACCGACCAAAGCATCAGCCCGGCCAAGCTTGCCAGCATCAGGCCCAATACCAGACGCATCGTCGTCAGCGCCATACCGCCCAGCCATCGCTCGCCACCCTGGCGGCGCCCATCCCGCCACCAGCGCCGGCTCAGGCACACGACCAGCCGCTCCAGGACATACCAGATCCCCAGCGCCGTCAGCGTCAGCAACATTTGCAACAACGCCCCCGCCGAGGCCATGAAGTGCATCGACAGAGCAGGATCGTTGAGCCAACCCACCACGGAAACTGCCAGCGTGGACGGTGTCGAAGGCCCCAGGATCATGGCCACATCCACCGTCGAGGAGGCAAAGGCGATCACCGCGTAGATGGGCAAACGCAGCAAGGGGTAGAGTCCCGGCATGACGACCTTGAGAAATCCCGTTAGAGGGCGATAACCCAGGCTTCGCGCCACTGTCAGGCGCTCGCGAGCCTGGCACTGGACCAAAGCCGCCAGGCTCATCAGCAGCAAGAAAGGCACTTCCTTGATGACCAGGCCCAAAATCAGCGACAGGCCCCAGGCGTCACCGGGAAATGCGAAATCCGGTGGATATTGCCAACCGGTCGCCCACGGAGAAAGCCCCCGCGCCACCCATCCCGACGGTGCCAACAGAAAGGCCAGGCCGATAGCCGCTGCCGCATGGGGAACCGCCAACAGCGGCGATAGCCAGCGTTGGACGTGCCGATACAGCGGCGTGTGCAAGAAGCTCCCCAGGAAT
>JGI24517J20059_1000834_pt1 | contig 12996 bp, 16 predicted proteins | sample LinPmetageLP41_FD_20059 | JGI IMG/M metagenome (IMG submission 20059) | reverse complement strand
GGTATCCCGGTGAGTGGCTGAGGTTTGTGGTGAACATCAGCTTATCTGGATTTACCGCCGTTTCTCTATCCTGTCTAATTCACGCTAATCTGCGAAGAACCAAATTTTTCCGCTACGTCTGTCGTGAAATCGTCCTGCTCGAAGTTGTCGGCGAGGAAGTCGATCAGCTGGCGCACGGCCGGCAGCAGGCCGCGGCGTGACGGGAACACCGCCTGAACCACACCGTCGCGAGGCACCCAATTCGGCAGCACGCCGACGACTGAAACGCCAAACCGCGGTCGCGTCCGGCTCCGAGCATTCGCCAAATGACGCTACGCGGCACGAATCACGCCAGCGCGGTCTTGCCGACCAGCACCACACCAAAGACGATCAGCATCAGGAGCACCACTTTGCGGAACGTGTCGGCATCCATCCGCTGGCGCACGATGCCGCCGATCTTGGTGCCGACGTAGACGGGTATTAGCCCCAGCAACGAGATCCAGATCGATTCGATCGTCATGAGCCCCAGCTTGGCCAGGCCCATAGCCATGATCAGGCTCGAGAGGCTGAAGGTGATATTAATCGCCTGGATAAACCGCTTGGGATCGAGTCGGAGCGCCAACAGGAACGGCAATACCGGCATCACTTGCGATCCGGTCATGCCATTCACCAAACCGGTGAGAAAGCCGGAAACCGGTGCCAGTTTGCGCCCCAGATGAGTCGACATCGGCCGGCCGGGGCGAAACAGCGTGAACGCCCCATAGGCAATCAACACCGCGCCGAGGATCGCCCCGGCGACCAGACTATCGATGAAATCGAGCACCGCGAGGCCGATCAGCAGCCCGGGAACAGTCGCAAGAAACATTGGCCAGAAGCGGCGCAGCGTCTCGCCGAAATGCCCCGCCTGCTTCATCACGATGGCGTTGCTGATCAGGGAAGGAATGATCACCAGCGGCATGGCCGATTTCAGGCCCAGCCCCAGCGCCAGAATGGGCAGCGCGGAGGTGGAAAACCCCAAACCTGTCGCCCCCTTGACGAAGGCAGCCACGAGATAAGCACAGGCGATGATCGCCACCGTCTCGAAATTCACGGCGCCTCGGCCAAGGCTTTCAATGCCTGCAGATCCTGCCGAACCCAAGCGGCATCGCGGGCGAACGTCGCCTCATCCACGCCCGGCTGCTGGAAGAGCGTCAGCTGAACTTCCGCCCAGTCACCGTTGGCGATGATCCGCAATGGCACGTAGACCGACTCGCCCGACGCCAGCTCGACCCAATGATCCATGACGCCGTAAGGGTTGTGGTCCGTAAAACGGATCACAACCGCGCCCTCCGGCCCCTGCGCCAACCAGCGCTCGCCCTGCTGGCTGAGCCGAGATCGACCCAACCCCGACGCCCAGGTCGGAAACGCCTCTGGTCGCCAGAACGCCTCGTAAAGCGAACGCCAAGGGCGATCGACGGTAACACTCAGTGTGATGGCCTCGTTCATGTGTTCTCTCGAGTGAGCGGCAGTATTGCTGATTTCAGGAAATTAGAGTCATTTTATTAGCTGCGCCCCGCAAGGTTTTCTTTGTTGACCGTCATGGAAGAAGACTTCCCCTCGACCTTAGATCATCTGCAGGCTCATGGCGTTCGAGAATGGCGAGACAATATTAGCGAGAGAAACTCTTTCTATTTTCTCGATTCGGACGGGCACAAGCTGGAGATCCATGTCGGCGATCTGGCAAGTCGACTCGAGGCTTGCCGTCGGCAACCCTATGCAGACATGGAAATACTGAATGACACGGCAAACGAACTCGATAGCTCAACTTGGCGCGAATCAAATCGGGGTGAGTAGCTAATAAGGCATAATTATTGATATTGAGCGTTTCGGATTGCTGCCGTCCCAGTTCGGTCAGCTCGGGATCAAGAGACCCGAGGTAGCGCTGTTCGGCGTTGGCCCAGGTTTCCCCGTGTCGTATAACGTATAAATGCATGGCATCCATCTCGGCGAGTTGCTCCTCGAAGTGTACCGACTCGGCGCCACTCGGGCAGGACATCATCTTGTCGCTAACGAGGCCCATAACTGGATACCGATAGGTCCAATTTCTATAGTGCACTGGAAGCGCCTTTCCCTATCATCGGAACGTAACCCGCCACAAGTCGCGAAGCGCCCTTTGCAGGATCGTTCAAGAACTTCCTCACCAAGCTCTCTAGCCTATCGATCCCATTGGAACGGGATTACGAATGAGGCAGAGAGATGGAGATCATGCTGTACGCATTTACCGTGATGTATACACCCGGCCCGGTAAATTTGCTGAGCCTGAATGCGGGGTTAACCGCCCCGCTTAGAGAGACGTGGGGCTTCTTCGCCGGTGTTGCGCTGGCGATATTCTGTTGGTTCGCCGTGATCGGTTTCGCGGGCCAGATGTTGATCGTGCAGGGGCTGATTCCCTATATCGCGCTCGCGGGAAGTGCCTATATTCTTTACCTGGCATTCAAGGTATTCCGCTCGGCGCCAGATACCTCCGATAGCGAAAACCAGGCAGGCGCCAGTCGGCTGAGCTTCGGTAACGGGTTTCTCATGCAACTGCTTAACCCGAAGAACTCACTCGTCGTCATCCCCATCACCACCGTCATGTTCCCGGCTCGTGATATCACCGCTATCGCGCTGATCGGTTGTTCGACATTGATCGCACTGGGCGGCGGTGGCGCACCCGCGCTCTACTTCGGTTTAGGCAAGCTGGTTGGTAAGCGGGTCAATCATCCGAGATACTTTCGCGCGTGTAATCGCATCATGGCGTGTCTGCTCGTTATCGTCGCCGTCATGATGCTCTTCGATTACGTCCTCCCGAGTCTCTGAGCGGAGCTGCCATGCTCGATATGAAGGCCGATTGGTGCGTTGTCGCGCAGCCCACGCGCATCGAGCGTCTGGAGGCACGCTTTCAGGGCCACGCCTACAGCATGCATCGCCACGACACTTTCGCCATCGGCATTACGCTGAGCGGCGTTCAGAGTTTCCATTACCGCCGCGGCCACCGTTCCAGTTTGCCCGGCACGGTCATGGTGATTCACCCGGATGAAGCCCACGATGGCCATGCTGGCGACGAACGAGGCTTTCACTACCGCATGCTTTACGTGGCGCCTTCGCTCATTCAGGCGGCGTTGGGCGGCAAGTCGCTTCCCTATGTGCCCGGAGGATTATCGACCGATCCGCGTCTGACTCACGCGGTTCGCCCTTTGTTGTTCTCGCTGGAGTCACCACTCGATTCATTGGAAGAGAACGACGGCATCGCGGACCTTGCCGCCGCGCTGGAGGCCAACAGCGATAGCGGCGCCTCTCGCCAGCGCCTGACCTTGGACTATCACACCGCGAATCGGGTGCGGGACTATCTCGACGCGCACCGCTGCGAAAACGTGACCTTGGAAGATCTCGAGGGTGTATCCGGGCAAGAGCGCTGGACGCTATCCCGAGACTTCCGCACGCTTTTCGGCACCAGCCCTTATCGCTACCTCACATTGCGCCGGCTGGACCTGGCACGCCGACAGATCGCGTCGGGAGTGAGCCTGAGCGACGTGGCACTTTCGGCGGGCTTCGCCGATCAAAGCCATATGACGCGTGCCTTCGGTCGAGCCTTCGGCGTCACGCCCTCGCGGTGGCGCTCACTTCTGCGCCAAGGCTGATGCAGCTGAAATGAAATCCGCTGATGCTGAATGCAACTCAGCTCACAGGCCGCTTCATTGCCAACATGCCGATACTGAAGACGACCATCAGCGCGCCACTGGCACGATTGAACCACTGCATCGCCTTGCCGTTACGCAGGTATCGGCCGATCTTGCTGCCCAGCACGGCATAGATCGTGATCGCGAATACCTCCATCACCAGAAACAGCGCGCCCACGACGGTGAAATTTAAGGCGTAATGCTCTGGCGCCACGAACTGCGGCAGAAAAGCGGTGAAGACCAGGATCGCCTTGGGGTTGCCGGCAGCCACTAGAAATTCCTGACGCATCAGCGAGCCCATCGATTGAGGTGCTTCCCCTTCGACGACCACCGACTGGGGTTTGCTCATCATAAGCTTGATGCCAAGCCACGCCAGATAGGCCGCCCCAACCCACTTCACGGCGATGAAAAACCACATGGAAGTGGTCAACAACGTGCCCATGCCAATACCCGCAATCGCGATCATGGGAATGAACGCAGCGAACCGGCCGAATGAGGCGATGACAGCTTTCAACGGGCCGACGCGCGCAGCGTTGGTCGTCGCCAGCAAATTATTCGGGCCAAAGGCCATATTCAAAGCGAAGCACGCTGGCAGAAAAATCAGTAAAAATTCCCATTCCATACAATTGATCTTCTCTTTTTGAGGTGTCATCCGACGGCCAGTGCCGTGATTATCTGCTTGGATTGGCATCGAGCATTTGAACGCTAATCGGCCGTTTCAGAACTGGGTGTTCTGCTTAAATCCTGGAATCAGGTGCGCTTGAATCGACTCGCTGGACGGCTCCTGCCTCCGAAGCCCACTCTTCCACCGTGATGGCATAGCGCTCATGATCTCTCCATTCACCAGCAATTTTCAGATATCGCGGCGAATACCCTTCCAACCGCAAGCCCAGGGACTTGACCAGACCAACCGACCGCATGTTGTCTGGTTGAATGTTGGCTTCCAGCCTATGAAGGTCGTGCGTGCCAAACGCGAGCGAGATCACACCCCCCAAAGCTTCCTTCATCAACCCTTTGCCTTGGTTGGGGCTAAACGCGTAGTAGCCGAGATACGCGGACTGGAGCGCGCCGCGAACGATTTCGTTCAGGTTGATACAGCCAACCAGGGTGCCGTCATTTGCCCTGGCCAAGTAGCTGTAGTGCGTATCCGCTGAATACCGGCGCAGATGATCAGCGTATTTCTCCGGCGTATCTGGTGGGAAAACCCACGTATCAAAAATGGATTCGCTACGCTGAACAGCGGCTAGAAACGCCTCCCCGTGTTCAGCGCCAGGCTGAAAGACTTCCAAATTCTTCATCGTGAAGACCAATATCTGAGTTACCGACCTTCGCGACTTCCGCGCTGGGTCGGAGAAGTGATAGCCGAGCCCGACCGTTCATTTCCGCTGCTCGTCGATTTTCATCTTGCCTTGGGCGCTGTCATAGTCCAATGCACGGTAATGATTTTTGAACGAGGCTCCCTGTCGAACGATGGGATAAGCTCGCTAGACCCTTCCGTTTACATCCTTACTCTCGCATAAGGACGACATTCTATGGATCTCGCCGTCTGGATCACTTACCTCGGCGTCATTACTGCGCTGATTCTTTTCCCCGGGCCGGTCGCCCTACTCTGCATGCATCATGGGCTGCGCCATGGCCGTCGGCGGGCACTGGCGACGGTGGTGGGCGGCGCACTGGCCTCGCTCGCGTTGATGGCGCTGTCATCGTTGGGACTGGGGGCGATCCTGGCAACCTCGGAAACCGCCTTTGTGGTGTTGAAGGCGTTTGGCGCGGCGTATTTGATTTATCTCGGCGTGCAGGCGTGGCGCGCGCCCGCCGAGCCGATGTCGGCACCTTTGGCAATATCTGGCGCGCCCACAGCAAGTATTCGCTCCAAGCGCCGGTTATTCGCCAAGGGTTTCACCGTGGGAATCAGCAATCCCAAGGATCTGCTGTTCTTCGGCGCGCTCTTTCCCAACTTCATCGACCTCAGCCAACCACAGTGGTCGCAGTTCGCGATCCTCGCGCTAACGTGGCTGGTAGTCGATCTGGTAACCATGACCACATATGCCTCGGTGGGCTCAACGGTGAGCCGATGGTTCGGCACGCCCCGCCGAGTCCGCCTGTTCAATCGCACTACTGGAGGGCTGTTCATGGCAGCGGGTGGCGCGCTGGCTGCTTCACACAGATAAGGATCGCGCCTCATGGAATCACAGACCCTTTACCGCCCCATTGCCGTCTTCGATGCCGGCATCGGCAGTTACGCCATCGTGGCCGAGATACAGCGGCGGCTGCCCCGTCAGGACGTGATTTACTTCGCGGATCGCGCCAGTTTCCCCTACGGCAGCAAAGCGCCGGAGGAGCTGGCACAGGTCATGAGGCGGACACTGGGCTTTCTGGAGACATTCGACCCTTCAGCAATCGTTGTGGCGTCAAACGCCCCGTCGATCACCGTGCTGAAAGATGTAAGGCCAATGACTCGGCTTCCCGTCTTCGGCGTATTCCCCCCGCTGACAGAAGCGCTGACAGCCTCAACCAACCATGCAATAGGGATCATGGGTGTCCAGTCACTCGTAGAAAGCAAGATGCTGCGAGAGTTCGTGGCGGGTCACAATCTCGATGGGGCCAGTGTCGAGCTGATCAATGCTTCGAGCATGGTTGAATTGGTCGAGAGCGGCGCGTTTCTGTTCGATCCGCCAGGTACTCAAGAGAAAGTCGAGGACTTTATAACCTCCCTCTTTGAACGAAAGCCCGACATCGATGCACTGACGCTCTCGAGCACTCACCTACCCTGGCTCAAGCCGTTTTTTGAACGCGCACGCCCTCAGTGTCTCTTTCTGGACCCAGCCGAAAGCGTTGTCGCAAGCCTAGGCGACGGGACAGAGGGCAGCGGCAAGATTCGAACGATAGTGACGGAAGACGAGCGTTATTCGGCTAGCGATTTTCGTCGCATGCTGGATCGCCTTGGCGTGGAGCTGGCGCTTGAGGTAGTGGAAGCGCCTCGGTGGGCTTCGAAGATTAGATGAGAGCGTCACCTATCTAATTCATTCGCCAGGAGACGAATGTCTGCTCTCCCCCCATGTCTCGTACAGACTCCCGGTCAGCAAAGCCGAGGTGTAGGCTTGTTATCATTGCCAGCCATGACACCGATGGGAACCCCAAGTGGAATTGAGAAATATCGTACGAGAACAGTTGAGCGAAGCCGCGGACGTGCTGTCCCGCTTCCGTCAAGACGAAGCTCAGTTGGAGGCCGTTGCGCAGGCAGCGGAGCTATTGGCGGCACGCTTCAAAGCCGGCGGGAAGGTTCTCGCTTGCGGCAATGGCGGCTCACACTGTGATGCCATGCACTTCGCCGAAGAACTCACCGGCCGCTTTCGGGACGACCGCCGGGGCTTACCAGCCATCGCGATTTCCGATCCCAGCCACCTTTCCTGTGTTGCCAATGACTTCGGCTACGAATACGTGTTCTCGCGCTATGTCGAGGCCGTCGGCAGGCAGGGAGACGTGCTCTTCGCTCTTTCGACCTCGGGTAATTCCGCCACCATCATCAAGGCCGTCGAAGCCGCGAGAGCGCAGAACATGGCCGTCATACTGCTGACCGGCAAGGATGGCGGCAGATTGGCGGGGCTAGCCGATGTCGAGATTCGGGTTCCTCACTTCGGCTACGCCGACCGTATCCAGGAGATCCATATCAAGGTGATCCACTCCATCATCCTGATGGTGGAAAAACTGGTGGCATGAACGCCAAGATCTAGCCCATTCGCTCGCCACAGACAGGCTCGATAACTGCATCAAGGATCAGCCGCGTGAGACAGTGACAATTCCGGCTAACAGCATGAATCCGCCAACCAAGAAACTGACGGTCAATGGCTCATCAAGCAGTAGTGCGCCAAACATCACCCCGAAGATGGGCGACAGAAACGAGAATACCCCCAGCTGCGATGCCCAGTAGCGGCGCAGTAGCGCGAACCACAGCAACAGCGCCGCGCAGGAAATCACCAGCGTCTGAAATGCCAGGCTGGTCACGGCAATCCAGCTGAATTGCATCGCCGCAAGATCGCCGCTGAACAGCACCACTGGCAACAACAGCACGCCCGCGGTCAGCAGTTGATAACCCTGGGTCTGTAGCGGTGGCGCCTCCGACAGCGCGGTACGCCGCAGCACTAACGTCGTAGCCGCCCAACTCATGCCCGCCAGCAGACCGAAGATATCTCCCACCAACATGGCACCAGCATTCGCGCCCTCGCCGCTGGGCGCCATGGCGAATACCAGACCCGCAAAAGCCAGCGCCATGCCCCACCATTGACGCTTGACCAGTTGCTCCCCTGGCACCAGAAAATGCAGCCCAAGGCCCGCGAATACCGGCGCGGTATACAGGAAGACAGACATGTGAGATGCCGTGGTGTATTGGAGCCCCAATGCCACGAAGACGAACTCGAAGGTAAAACCCAGGCCGACCAGTACGCCTGGCCCGAGGCCCGCCACGAAATCACGCCAATGGATGCCTCGCAGCGCCGCCAGCCCCCATATGAGAATGGCTGCCAGCATCGAACGCAGCGCAATCTGGCTCAACGGGGTAATGTCCGCCGCTGCCGATTTGATCGCCACCTGTTGCAGGCCCAGCGCCACACAGAACAGCACCATGGCCGCGCCGGCCGGCACATCGATGGCACGACGAGCCGGTAACGCCGCCCCGGCTGTTGATGATGCGGAAGAGCAAGACATGAAACCTCCCCTCGATACGGCTCACACAGGTATCGGCGATATCTGCACCGTGCCTGGAAATCCGATGAATCAAGTCAGGAAGTGGACCATTTGCCGACTGGGCCGCCAAGCGATTATCTTGAAGGGCCAGGCTCAGGAAAACTCAACTTATGAAAATCGAACGCCTGCCTCTTAATGGCCTGCGAGCCTTCGCGGGAGCCTCTCGCGAGGGCAGCTTCAAGGTGGCGGCAGACCGACTTGGTGTCACGCCCGGGGCGGTCAGCCGTCAGATCAAGCAGCTTGAGGAGCGTCTGGCGGTGACACTGTTCGAGCGCCATGCCAACGGTGTCAGAACCACGGCCGCCGGGAGGCGCCTCGCAGAGGATGTCGATGCCGGTCTGGCACGCATCGCAGCCGGCATGGAAGCCATCGCCAATATCACACCTGACGTCACTCGCCTGCTGCTCAGTGCGCCGCCTTCCTTCACTCAGCTCTGGCTGCTGCCACGGCTGGCCGATTTCGAACTTCGCCACCGCCAATTGGAGATATCGATCGACGCCAGCCAGGCGCTTAGCGAACCCAGCTGGCACGATACGGACGCCCGTCTGGCACTGCGCTACGGCAGGCCCCCCTGGCCCGGGGTCAGTACGCTGCCACTGTTCGGGGATGTACTGGTCCCGGTCTGCTCACCGACATTGCTCGACCAGCGGCCAATCGAACAGCCACAAGACTTGCTGGCACACACCCTGTTCGATGTCTGTTGGTCAACGTCGGGGAGTGGCGGTTTTCCGAACTGGAGAGACTGGTTTTCCGCCGCGGGGCTGGCCGGACAGACGCTCCCGACCTTGCGTCACTATTCGCTATATGGCCTCGCCCTGGACCAGGTCATCGCTGGTCGCGGTTTGATTCTTGCCAGTCTGCCGGTGGTCGCGGATCGACTGATCAGCGGCGTCCTGACCTGTCCGTTCGGGGATCGATGGGTGCTGCCGTCCCCGTTCCGTTATGAGCTGGTCATCCCCGACAACGGCAAGCCGCCGGAAGGTATTCGCGAGTTCATTGACTGGCTGATCGACGAGGCCCGTCATTTCACCAGAACCACCCCCGGAATGCCGGACCAGTAAGCCATTAGTACCGCGCTTTGTGGCTCGCGCCGGGCACGTTTGCCTCATCCATGGTCTGAGTTCCTGGACACAGGCTTGGTTTTCGCTCTGGCGGGCAGCCAGGGCCATCTTGGTGTAGCGATCGAATTCGAACAGGCGATAGACCACACGCTATACCACGGAGGCACCGCATAGACCGGGAATAACGAGGAACGAAGAGGAGATGAATATCTCGAATACCGCCTGATTTCAGCAGCTTGCGAGAAAAACCGTCAATACGGGAGAGATGAAATGGCGCCCGAGGCAGGACTCGAACCTGCAACCCACGGCTTCGAAGGCCGTTGCTCTATCCAGTTGAGCCACTCGGGCGCACGGCGCAGACGATAACATTACCGGGGCCTCCGATGCGAGTGCAGCGGAGGCCCGACTCGGCGGCTAGTGAGCCATCATCTCTTCGGCGACCTCTTCACCGCTCAGCTCCAAGGGATAATAGGTCGGCCAGTTGACGACTTCGTCGAGCAGCGCGTCGCGATCGTCACCCATATAGATGTGGTAGTGGTCCGCATCGGTGGGCGAGATGGCGTGGTCGCTGAACTGAAAGTAATGCGGGGCGTCGTCATCGCCGCCTTCCCGCTCGAAGATATAGCGCACGCCACGGTTGCCGGCCTTGTAGGTCAGAATCTCGTAGCCGTCGTAGGCGTACTCGCCGGTATGCGCTTCGCCGTCATCAAAAAAAGTGACGTCGTCGCCGGCGATGACGATACGGTTCACGTCCGTCCGGTAGCCCTGCTCGTAGTAGGTCTTGTACTCGGCTGCCGTCTTGTCGCCGCCCTCCGCCTTGTGGGCGAACACCTTGTCGAGCGTGCCATCCTGTAGATAAGGATAGACGGACTGCCAGTCCCCTTCCCAGTCGGAAAGCTCGCGATCCTCGACTTGATCGTCCTCGAAATGACCCGCGTAGATATCATCATCGTCGTGATCGTGGCCATGCTCGTGATCATGGCTATGACCGTAACCGCCATGCTCATGATCGTGCTCGTGATCCGCCGCGAGTACGGTTTGATAGCTACCCATCGTCAGCAATCCAATCACCGCCACGTTCGCGCACTGTGCTGATAATAACTTCATGAATCGATTCTCTTCTTCTGATTTGCGTGAAAGCTCATGCATCACCATGAAAGATACGTTATATCATAACGTTTTATCAATCCTCACGAACACTCAACGACAAAAGAGGTAGGGAACCGATGGACGTGGCCCGTCCGCCACGTCGATGTAGCGGTCAGGTCGGGCCAGATATCAGATGACGAGAAAGACGAAAGAGGAGCTTAGGCGTAAGTCGAGCCGAAGGCCCTCCGACCAAGCAGGCGCTGCATAGCGGCGTTGGGTTTCTCGATCTTGTGATAGAAACGGCTCGCGGCGTAGCTTTCATTGAAAGCGTCGAAGTAGTCGTCGAGCACGTTGGCGGCAGTGGCATCCCCTGTCTTGCGCAGCAGTTCAGCGGCAACTTCAGCGGTGCAGAGGTGAGACGCGGAAGCCGGCTTGCGCAGCCGGTAACGGGTCAATCGATTCGTGTGCAGAGGCAGTACCGGCAGGCCGTCCAGATACGGGCTCTTGCGGAAGATACGTCGCGCCTGACGCCAGGTGCCGTCGATCAGAATGAAGACAGGAATGAAGCCATCCTGCTTGGCACCGATCACCGCACGCTCGTCGACCACTCGATGTTGGTAGTCCGGCTGGTCATCGGGGAAGACCACGAACGGTACGTAGCGGCGATCCGCCAACAGTTCGAGCAGCCGTGCCTCCGGCGCGGTGCGATACCAGGTGAAGGTCTGCGTCTGCGGCAGCACGTCGGCGATCAAGCGCCCGGTATTGGTGGGTTTGTTGTGTTCGTAGGGGTGCGTCAGCAGCCATACTTGGACGTCGCTCGTCGCCATCACGTGATAAGGGCATAGACAGTTGAGCGCCGGTAGACGGCAGCCGTCACAGCGTTCGACGAAGCTGCCCCGCGCCTTGAATTCGCGGCGCGGCGGATTCGCGTCTCCAACAGCCGCTTCGCGGCTGGCGTCAGCGCTCGGAAACTCGGTCTCGTTCAGCGACCGGAATTCGGTCGTCAGTTCGGCATCATCATGCATCGGCTATCTCGCGCACAAAAAAGCGGGACGCTCATTTTAGCACTGCGCCCCGCTTCCCTAACGCCGAAATTAAGACAACATCTGTATCAATCTCAGCGACTGACGCTCTCGCTCGTTTCGGGGGCTGCGCCCTTGGATTGAACACCGCGCTGCTTCCAGTAACCCGCCAACAGCGAACCGGAGACGTTGTGCCAGACCGAGAACAGCGCGCCCGGCAGCGCCGCGCCAGCGGTGAAGAACTGGTTGGCGAGCGTAACCGCGAGGCCGGAGTTCTGCAGGCCGACCTCGAAGGCGATGGTACGCGCCGTGCGAATATCGAAGCCCATTGCACGGCTCAGCCAGTAACCGGCGGCAAGCCCGATGCCGTTATGGGCAATGACCGCGACCGCTACGATCGGCCCCAGCGTTGCCAGATTGCCGGCATTGAGCGCGACCACGATAGCGATGATCAACACGATGGCGGCCATCGCAAGCGTCGCCAACGCCGATTCGATCTTGCGGATACGTGCGCCTAGCAGATGATGAACGATGACGCCCAGCGCGATTGGCGCGATGACCAGCTGCGCGATGCTCAGCAGCATGCCGAGAACCGGTACGTCGATGCTCTGGCCGACCAATAGCCAGGTGATGAACGGCGTGGCGACGACTGAAATGACGGTAGAGACCATGGTCATCGAGACGGAGAGCGCCACGTGACCGCCGGCGAGCCAAGTCATGACATTGGAAGACGTGCCACCCGCCGTGGCGCCGACCAGGATCATGCCGGTGGTCAGCTCCGGGCTTAGCCCCAGCACACGGGAGACCAGCAGCGCGGCAGCAGGCATGATCAGGAACTGCAACACGACGCCGACGGCGATCGGCTTGGGCGCCTTGATCACCCGACCGAAATCTTCGCGAGTCAACGTCAGCCCCATGGCGAACATGATCACCACGAGCAGGGTCTTGATATCCGCTTTCAGCCCAACGAACAGTTGCGGCTCGAAGGCGGCGATGACCGCCAGCAAAACGGCCCAGACCGGGAACAACCGATTGATGCGTTCAAACATGATGATGTGTCCTAGCGATGGTTTGGCTCGCCATTGGCGAGTCCTGGGCCGCTGATGCGGCTCTATTGAGCGTTGAACGCTCTATGGCAATGCTCCGGCGCGGCCCGGGAGCTTTTGGCTGCAAGCTCCGGTGTCGGGCGCATCCAGGCGCGCTATTTTGCCGCAGAGCGCGCCCCGGCTGAATAGGCAAAAGGCAGTGAATAGGCAAAAGGCAGTGAATGGGCAATGGTAGGAAGAGCGCGTCACTCGGAAAAACCGCCCCGCGCTTTCCAGCGCGCCACCAGTTCGGGCACGCCCTGGCTGGCCGGTTCGGCGACGGGATTGACCCCCGGTGGCGCCAGATCCCGCGCGTGAG
>JGI24517J20059_1000823_pt1 | contig 13117 bp, 11 predicted proteins | sample LinPmetageLP41_FD_20059 | JGI IMG/M metagenome (IMG submission 20059) | reverse complement strand
TCCTATAATCCATACTGATCGTGGCCAATTCGTACCGATGCGGGCGTTCACCGATGCTCCGCCAGCCAGTCTCGTGCTTCCCGCCGCAGCGCCTCGTCGGACGGGCGGCCAGCTCGGGGCTGCCCATCGACTGCGCGCTGGGCGTAGGTCAAGGCTTCAGCGCCCTTGCCCTGATCCTCAAGAAACTGGGCATAGTAGAAATTGGTATCGATACCGGCAGGCCGAATGGTCACCGCGCGCTCGAGCAGCTGCCGGGCCTTGTCGTCATCGCCGAAAGCGATCGGCCATCCGGGTGCGTGTTGATAGAGCGCGCCCAGCGTCACATAGGCCGAACCGTCTTCGCCCTGCGGGTCGATGGCGATCGCTCTCTCCAGCACCGCGCGTGCCTGCTTGGCCAGGTCCAAGGCGTCAAGGCCACCCTTGGCCTTGGCGAAGGAGGCCAGGATGACGCCCTGGGCCGTCAGCACATGGGAGTCATCGGGCTGGCTCCGAGCCAGCGTGTCGACCTCGCCGACAAGGTCTTCGAAAGCGCTCAGCTGGGCGTCGCCCTGCATCTGATATTCGACGTTGCCCCACCGCTGCATGAGGGAAAAGAGGGATGAATCCGGTGTTTGCGCCCTCGCGGTAGCCGCACCGAGAACGCCGCACAACGCCACGGCCAATATCATGATCACAGACCTCAGTCGAAAACGGCCGCCCGGGAATCGCGGGGACCACTGCAATTGCTGTCGCATCGACATCTCTCCTGGGGGAATCGTCGTGGCAATCTAACGAGCGTTTGAATCTATCACTATAGGGTTTTAGTCGCAGAAGATGGGGTTTTAATTGCATGAGATGGCCGCCAGGCGTCGGATTACGATAGGCTTCGCCTCTCGATGGGTGTAACAGGATTTTCTTATGCAAGGCCGCAACATGACGCGCTGGCGCGACCCGAGGACGGATCCGCGCCAGGAAAAGAAGAGCAATCTGATCACGCCGCAGGGATGGAATCGATTACAGGGCATTCATGACCATCTGTCACGGGTCAAACGACCGCAGCTGTCAGAAAAAGTCGGCGAGGCTGCTGCGCTGGGAGACCGCAGTGAAAATGCGGACTACACCTACAACAAGAAAGAGCTGAACCGCGTCATTGCCCGAATCCGCTACCTGCGGAAGCGGCTGGACGAGCTCCAGGTCGTCGATCGCCTGCCGGCCGATATCGGCAAGATTTATTTCGGTGCCAGCGTCACGTTGGAAGACGATAATGGGGAAGAGTTGCAGGTGCGTCTGGTCGGACACGACGAGACCGATACCGACAAGCACTGGATCAGTATCGATGCCCCATTGGCGCAAGCGTTACTCGGCAAGGCGCTGGATGACGATGTCGTGGTCGCGGCCCCGGGCGGCGAGACCCACTACATCGTGACCGATATTGCCTATGTCGACCCCGAGAGCTGAGGCTGCGAGCCAAGCTGACGTGGACCATGTGCACGGTTCAGGCCGCTAGCCGTACCTGAGCAAAAGGACGGCTATCTGTCGCTGAAAGAAAAGATCCTACGAGGACAGCTCATGTCGAATGCCATCGATCCCCCCTCATCGTCGATACTGTTCGCTCGGCAACCGATCTTCGATGCCGCGCTGAAGATCGTCGCGTTCGAGCTGCTTTATCGCCCGACCGATGGCGGACCAAGGCCGGTGCCATTCGATGGCAATCGGGCCACCAGCACGGTTCTGATGAATGCGTTCAGCCAGGGCGAGCTGGAGACGGTCAGCGAGGGAAAGCCACTATTCATCAATTTTACCGCCGACATGCTGAGTATCGACCTGGCGTTCGATACCTCGCGTCTGGTGGTGGAAATTCTCGAAGATACGCCGGTCGATGACACCATCCGTGACTGCCTGCAGCAGTTGCGCCAGCGAGGCTTCACCCTGGCGTTGGACGACTATGCCGAAGCGGATGTCGAACATCCCTACCTGGCCCTGGTGGATATCGTCAAACTCGAATACCCGTATTACTGCGACGAGGCATTCAAGGACATCGTCGAGCAGCTACGTCGCCATTATCCCGACCTTAAGATTCTGGCGGAAAAACTGGAGACAGAAGACGACCTGAACTGCTGCCAGCGCGCCGGCTGCGATCTGTTCCAGGGCTACTTCCTGGCTCGTCCGCAGGTCATGCACGGCGGCGCCAATTCCTGATAATTCCGGCTGGGCGCGGACGGCGGATCAACGCCCGGACTTGATCGCACGATAGACGCGAAAGCGTCTATCGTCGGCGAGGATCTCGAAGCTGCCGAACGTCTCCTGCAACCAATCCGGATACGGTAGAAACGCATTGGCGACCAGGGTCAGACTACCGCCATCGACGAGATGCGCCGGTGCCTCACGAATCAGTCGCTGGGTCGGCCCGTAATCGATCGAGCGCTCCTGATGAAACGGCGGGTTGCTGACGATGGCTTCGAAAGTTCCTGCTATCTGGCGGTAGACGTCACTCTGAACCACGGTGCCGGTCAGCTGATTGGCGGCTAACGTGCGCCGAGTGGCCTCGACCGCAAAGGCGCTGAGATCGACCGCCGTGACCTGACAGCCCTGCTTCGCCAACCACGCCGATAGAATGCCATCCCCACAACCGACGTCTAGCGCACGCGGTGATACCTTGCCGTCGATGGGACGTGATGTCTGGCCGTCGATAAGAAGTGATGTCTGGCCGAGAGCGGGCAGCGGCGATTGCGTCAGTGCCTCCATCAATAGCTGAGTGCCTGCGTCCAGCTTGCCATGGCCGAACACGCCCGGGTGGGTAGCGAGCGTAAATCCGGCGGCCTCGAACGTCTGCCAGGCAGACTCGGGCTCATGCGCTGCCTGGACAGCCTGCGTGGCAAATAATGAGCAACGCCGGGCGCTATCGAGCTTTCGACATGCCTGCCGAGAGTCGGCCAGAATCCTGGGTACGCGCTTGATTCCCCCCTGGTTTTCACCAACGATCTGAATCGGCGTTCCCGCCGCCAGCGCGGTGTTCAATGCGCCTAGCCACCACGCTCCCAACGCGAGACTCTTGGGCCAGAACAGGACCGCCCCCGGCAACTTGTGCGGCGGCGCGGTGAGCGCGTCATAGGCCGGGCGCCCCGCGCTATGCCAGGCCTCGCAGACATCCAGATCCGCACTCCACACGCTGCCCTCGCCGGACTCGAGCCAGACATCGCGAGGCGGCGCGACCCATAGCCAGCCGCGATAGTCGGCATCCTGGCGCGTCAATAACTGACACTGGGGTGTTTGCGCGCTCATCGCGACTCTCCTTTGTCAAAGGGGCGAATTGAATCGTCGGCCTCGGGACGAATCACGTCGTCGGTTTCGGGATGAATCACGTCGTCGGTCTCGGGACGAATTAAATAGTGCAGATAACGCCCCAGACGCCAGTGCGGCTCGGTCTGGCAGTAGCGTTTCTCGAGTTCAATGATCGTCTCGAGTTGCGCTGCGCTGGGCGAGCGTTCTCGCAGATAGTCGTGGAAGATTCTCACCCCGGTCACGCTCTCGATGAACAACCCTTCCTGCTGGCACCAGCTCTCGATATCGACATGCGTCAACGGAGAGATCGGCGTCAAACGCTGGCGACGACCGGTGCCGGAAAGTCGATCCTCCAGCGCCTTGTCCAGATTGCCCTTTACCACGTTCGAGAAGCGCAGTGCATCTCGATTGAAGACCATCAGCGACAATCGACCCTGCGGTGCCAGCAATCCTTTCAAGGTGGATAGCGCCTCCCGTGGCCGTGCCAGCCACTCCAGCACCGCATGGCACACGACCAGCGGCCATGGCCCCGGCGCCAGCTCGGGCAGCCGCTGCAGCGACGCCTGCAACGTCTGAATGGAGAACCCGCCAATATTGGCTTGGGCGCCGGCCAGCATATCCGCGGAAGGCTCCGCCAATGTGACACGATGTCCCCGTTCGGCCAGCCACACGCTCATCTGACCCAGGCCGCCACCAACATCGAGCGCCGGACCGCCGCCCCGCGGCAGTTCGCGCGACAACACGGCATCGAGCACGGCAAGACGAATGCTGCCGCGAGCCGTGTTGTAAAGATTGGAAGCGAACTTGTCGGCCAGACCGTCGAAAACCCGGTCCTCCCCTACAGGGATATCGTTGCCGTGACGACGGTGATCGTCGAAGGAAATGGGTTCGTCGGGAACAGACATTGTGAATTGACAGGTCAGCGCAGAAAGGCGGCATTGTACCAACGCCGACAAGAAGCGTCGCGATACAATGAGCCTTGCGGGTTTATCTCGTGGAATCCGACGCTTATACTATGCGCCGCTTGCCTCGCCCGATTCCCCTTCCGGGCGGTCTCGATCAGCCCCCATAGCTCAGCTGGATAGAGCGTCCCCCTCCTAAGGGGAAGGTCTCAGGTTCGAATCCTGATGGGGGCACCATCGAGAAGCGAATCGCCTGGTGTCCAGACGCGTCGGAATCAACGCCTCCCCCGACGAGCTCATCGTCAATTCAAACGTTCTGGAAGCCCCGACGGGCGAATCCTCGCTACCGTAGATAGCGATGACATGCAGTTCCACTGCCTGCAGCGTGCGGCCGTCAGTCGTTTGAAAATCATCGGTGGGAATGTCATGGCAACGAAACACCCGCTCCACGATTTCCTGAAAGGTTCCGATATGNATGGCGATGAAGGGAGCAGGAAAGAGGTAAAGCCAAGATATTAATTTTGCGGATGGTGCCGGCGGTCGGACTCGAACCGACACACTGTTTCCAGCGGCGGATTTTGAATCCGCTGCGTCTACCAATTCCGCCACGCCGGCAGCGGAAACGCATTATACGCACGCCCGGCCCGGCGTCAATCATCACGCTGACTTAATCGTTCGGGTGCTTTATGATGGCGCCCTTTCGAACACTACCCGCCCATCCTGATTCGAGCCAATACGCGACCTACATCATGCAGCGCGCCGATTTTCACTTTGACCTGCCCGACGAGCTTATCGCTCGTTATCCCTCCGAACAGCGTACCGACTGCCGCCTGTTGTGCGTCGACGGTGAGTCCGGCGCGCTGGAACACGCCCGCTTTCCCGATCTGCTGGGGAAACTCGAACCCGGCGACGTGGTGGTGTTCAACGACACCCGCGTGATTCCGGCCCGCCTGTTCGGCCAGAAAGCCAGCGGTGGCAAGGTCGAGATGCTGCTGGAACGTCCGCTGGATGCGCATCGCGGGCTGGCGCATCTGCGCTCGAGCAAGTCGCCCAAGCCGGGTACGGAGCTGATCTTCGAAGGCGGTATTCACGCCGTGGTCGAGGGCCGCCAGGATGCGCTGTTCGAACTTCGCTTCCTGGGCGAGACGCCGTTGATCACGCTGCTCGAACAGCATGGCCATATGCCGTTGCCGCCCTACATCACCCGCGAAGACGAGCTGGCGGATCGCGAGCGCTATCAGACCGTCTATGCGCGCCGGGAAGGCGCCGTTGCCGCGCCCACCGCCGGGCTGCATTTCGACGAGGCGATGATGGAGGCATTGCGCGCCAAGGGTATCGGAACGGCTTTCGTCACGCTTCACGTCGGCGCCGGCACTTTCCAGCCGGTGCGCGTCGACGACATTCGCGAACACCACATGCACAGCGAGTGGCTGGAAGTCGACGAATCGGTCTGCGAGCAGGTCAACCGTGCCCACGCCGCGGGTCACAAGGTCGTCGCCATTGGCACGACCAGCGTGCGCTGTCTGGAAACCGCCAGCCAGAACGAAAGCGGCGAGCTGAAACCCTATCGTGGCGAAACCGATATCTTCATCTACCCCGGCTATCGCTGGCGCTGCGTCGACGCGCTGGTGACCAATTTCCACCTGCCGGAGTCGACCCTGCTGATGCTGGTCTCTTCGTTTGTCGGCTATGACGCCGTCATGCGCGCCTACCGGGAAGCCGTCGCCCACGAGTATCGCTTCTTCAGCTACGGCGATGCGATGTTCTTGACCCGTCGGCCCAGCTAATCCACGAACGCCTTGCGCACAGCTTCGGGCACGATAAGTCATAGGCTTTGCGCGCGGCTTCGGGCGCGATAAAAAAGAGAAGAGAGACCATGCGAGACGAATGTTTCATGAAATTCGAGCGGCTGGGCCAGCAAGGACGCGCCCGGCGCGGCCGCTTGACCTTTCCGCGGGGCACGGTGGAAACGCCGGCCTTCATGCCGGTGGGCACCTACGGCACGGTCAAAGGCATGACGCCCAAGGATGTCGAAGCGATTGGCGCCGAGATCATTCTCGGCAACACCTTCCATCTATGGCTGCGCCCGGGCACCGAAGTCATCGAGGGTCACGGCGACCTGCATGACTTCTCCCAATGGCACAAGCCGATCCTGACCGACTCCGGTGGCTTCCAGGTATTTTCGCTCGGGGCGACGCGCAAGATCACCGAGCAGGGCGTACATTTCCGCTCGCCGGTGGACGGCGCCAAGGTGTTCATGGGGCCGGAAGAATCGATGGCAGTGCAGCGCTCGCTGGGCTCGGACGTGGTGATGATCTTCGACGAGTGCACGCCCTACCCGGCCAGCGAGGCCGAGACTAAGAAGTCGATGGAGCTGTCGCTGCGCTGGGCAGCGCGCTCTCGCGCCGCACATGGCGATTCGCCGTCGGCGCTGTTCGGTATCGTTCAGGGCGGCATGTACCCCGAACTGCGCAAGCGCTCTCTCGAAGGCCTGCTCGAGATCGGCTTCGACGGACTGGCGATCGGCGGGCTGTCGGTGGGTGAGCCGAAGGAAGAGATGATCAACGTACTCGACTACCTGCCGACCTGGATGCCGGAAGACAAGCCGCGCTACCTGATGGGCGTCGGCAAACCGGAGGACCTGGTCGAAGGCGTGCGCCGCGGCATCGACATGTTCGACTGCGTGATGCCGACCCGTAACGCGCGCAATGGCCATCTGTTCACCGCCGACGGCACGGTCAAGATTCGTAACGCCGTTCATCGTCATGATACGAGCCCGCTTGAAGCTGACTGCGATTGCTACACTTGTCAGCACTTTTCTCGCGGCTATCTACATCACCTGGACCGGTGCGGCGAAATGCTCGGTTCGATGCTCAACACGGTCCACAATCTGCGCTACTACCACCAGCGCCTGATGGCGGGTTTGCGCGGCGCTATCGAAGCGGGTACATTGGCCGACTTCGTAGCACAATTCTATCGGCGACGCGGACTGTCCGTGCCGCCCGGGGCCGATTGAGACGATTCGAACGGTTCTCGGTAGTCGCACGGTACGTCGCATAGTCAGGTTCATCCAGGCAACCGTTTCATTACACAGCCGTTTCATTACACAGCCGTTTCATTACTCAACCTTCGGAGAGACATCCATGCTGGACTTTTTCATCCCTGCGGCTTATGCCCAGGATGCGGGCGGCCCTGGCGGTGGTGGTATTGCCCAGATCATCATGCTGGTCGGTTTCGTGTTGATCTTCTACTTCCTGCTGTGGCGTCCGCAATCCAAGCGCGCCAAGGAACACAAGAAGCTGGTCACCAATCTGTCCAAGGGTGACGAAATCGTGGTCGGTGGCGGGCTGCTCGGCCGTATCACCGAGGTGTTCGATGATAAGGACTTCATCAGCGTGGAGATTGCCGAGGGCACCGTCGTCAGCGTTCAGAAGAGCGCCGTGGCCTCCGTCCTCCCCAAAGGCACGTTGAAGTCGCTGTAACTCTCCCGGCTGCCGATGGTTCCATCGGCAGCCGTCTCTTTCCGCGACACTCTTCGCACGACGGTCACCGCCCGATCGTCATTGATTGAAAGGACAGGGCTTCCATGCTCAATCGTTACCCCCTGTGGAAGTATCTGCTGATACTGATCGTCTTTATTGTCGGCGTCATCTACGCGTTACCCAATCTTTACCCCCAGGACCCCGCCGTCCAGATCAGCACCACCAATGGTTCTCTCGGCAGTCAGCAGCTCGACCGAGTCACCCAGGCATTGACCGACGACGATATCCAGGTCAAGTCGGCAGCAATGACCGGTAACAACACCGCCCTGATTCGGCTCGACGATGCCGAACAGCAGCTTCCCGCCCGCGATGTGGTCGACAAGGCGCTCGATGACCAGTACACCGTGGCGCTCAATCTGGCCGATTCCACCCCGTCCTGGCTGACCAGTCTGTCAGCGGCACCGATGAAGCTCGGTCTCGATCTGCGCGGTGGCGTGCACTTCCTGCTCGAAGTCGACATGGACGCCGCGGTCAAGCAGCGCCTGGACGCCACGGCCAGCGCCATCCGCGCCGACCTGCGCGACGAGCGCATCCGCTATCGCGGCACCAGCGTCGACGACAACGCCCTGCATCTCGAATTCGCCAACAGCGAAGACCGTGATGCCGCTCGCGATCAGATCAGTCAGACCTTCAGCGAGTTCCAGTTGGAAGACCGCGACGAAGGCCGTCGCGCCTATCTCGACATGACGTTGACCGAGCAGTCGATCAAGGACATTCAGGATTACGCGGTCCAGCAGAACCTGACCACCATTCGTAATCGGGTCAACGAGCTCGGAGTCTCCGAACCGCTGGTTCAGCGTCAGGGCCCCAGCCGTATCGTGGTCGAGCTCCCCGGCGTGCAGGATACCGCCGAAGCCAAGCGCATCGTCGGGGCGACGGCTAACCTCGAGTTCCGTCTCGAGGCACGTCCGGACACACCGGACTCCGAAACCGAGAGCTTCCCGTTCCGCAACGGCTCACAGCGTAAAGCGACGCTATCGCGTGACGTGATCATCACCGGCGACCGGGTCTCCAGCGCCAGTCAGGGCTTCGACCAGAACGGACGGCCGCAGGTCAACATCAACCTCGATGGCACCGGCGGTTCGTTGATGAACCAGGCAACGCGGACCAACATCGGCCGCAACATGGCGGTGCTGTATATCGATCACAGCACCAACACGCGTACCGTGACCAGGGATGGCAAGCAGGTCGAAGAACGCATCCCGACCACCAGCCGCAGTATCATCAGTTTGGCGACGATACAGAGCGCGCTTAGCAATCGATTCCGCATCACCGGCCTGGACTCGCCCACCGAAGCCAGTGAACTGGCGCTGCTGTTGCGCTCTGGATCGCTCGCCGCGCCGATTTACTTCGTGCAGGAACGCACCATAGGTCCAAGCCTGGGCGCCCAGAACATCGAGCGCGGCATCTTCTCGGTGATCGTCGGTGGTCTGCTGGTCGTGGCGTTCATGTTGATCCGCTACAAGGCGTTCGGCGTCATCGCCAATGTGGCGCTGGCGGTCAACCTGGTTCTGCTGATCGCCGCCATGTCGCTAATGGGTGCCACGTTGACGCTGCCTGGCATCGCCGGGATCGTGCTGACGCTGGGGATGGCGGTGGATGCCAACGTATTGATCTACGAACGCATACGCGAGGAGCTCAGGAAAAAGACACCGGCACAGCAGGCGATCCATGCGGGGTACGGTCGCGCCTTCACCTCGATCGTCGATGCCAACCTCACCACGCTGCTGGTAGCGGTCGTGCTGTTCTCGATCGGCACCGGCCCGGTCAAGGGCTTCGCCGTGACGCTGTCACTCGGCATTCTGACGTCGATGTTTACCGGCATCATGGTATCGCGTGCCCTTGTCAACCTCTCCATCGGCGGCAAGCCGGTGAAGAAACTCTGGATCTAGGAGATGCGAGTAATGCGCCAATTCGACTTCATGGGCAAGCGCCGCATCGCCTTCATCGTTTCGATCGTACTCACGATCGTATCGGTGGCGGCCCTCGCCATTCTGAACCTCAATCTCGGTCTCGACTTCACCGGCGGCACGGTCGTCGAGCTTCACTATGCCGCAGCGCCCTCGCTGGACGATATCCGCTCGCTCCTGGCCAATAACGGTTTCGAAAACTTCTCGGTGCAGACCTTTGGTGCCACGGATGAAATCCTGGTGCGACTGCAGCAGACCTTCAGTAACGATGTGGGCAGCCAGGTCATCTCGGCCCTTAGCAGCGGCAACGCCTCGATCGAGCTGGTTCGGGCCGACTTCGTTGGTGCCCAGGTCGGTGGTCAACTGCGCGACCAGAGTGGTCTCGGCATGCTGGTGGCGCTGGCCGGCGTGGCGATCTACGTCGCCTTCCGCTTCCAGTATAAGTTCGCGCTGTGCGCGATCATCTCGCTGGGACACGACGTGCTGATCGTGTTGGGCCTGTTCGCGCTGTTCCAGTGGGAGTTCGACCTGACGGTACTGGCGGGGATCATGGCCGTCATCGGCTACTCGTTGAATGACACCATCATCGTCTACGACCGGATTCGCGAGAATATCCGGCTGTCTCGCAGCGAAGATCTGGCTCAGATCTTCAACGAAGCGATCAACCAGACGCTGTCGCGCACCTTGGCGACCTCCGGTACGACCTTGCTGGTGCTGTTCGCGCTGTTCTTCCTCGGCGGCGACATGATCCACAACTTTGCGATCTCGTTGATCCTGGGGATCGTGGCCGGCACGTTCTCCTCAGTCTATGTCGCCGCGGCGCTGCTGATTGTGTTCAAGCTGGAGCGCCAGGATCTGATCCCGGTGAAGAAAGGTGAGATCGTAGACGACACGCCGTAAAGCGAGCGTTTCGATCCTGCCGACAAGGCTCCTCGCGCAGCGAGGGGCCTTTTTTGTGGCCAGCCATCCCTGGCGGCCACCCGATGGGCCGTCGCTACGCGACGTCAAAAACCGCTCCCGGCGGTTTTTTGTGGCCAGCCATCCCTGGCGGCCCGCCGTTCCCCGGAACGATAAACGCGGATCGAACCCATTGGGTTATGATGATCCGCTGCCGATTGGCATGCCGTTCGCTTTCGCCCGGGCTAACCGGTTTCATTCGTCGCTTTCACGAGTCCTTCATGGCCCCAATCTTTGCCGACAGCAGCGTCGCCCGCTGGCTCCTGGTGCTGGTGATGGTCGCCGGCGTCTACTTCTTCATCGACTTCCTGATCCCCGTGCTGGCCGCATTGATCATCTGTCTCGCCAGCTGGCCGCTTTACCGTCGGCTACTGGCGGGCTGCGGGCAGCGCAAGACGCTCGCCGCCAGCATCGCGCTGGGGCTGATCATCCTGTGCCTGGTGGTTCCCATGGTGTTGGCCTGCTCCTACGCCTTTCAGGAACTGAAGGGGTGGGTCGGCTGGCTGATGATCGCCAACCAGCGCGGCATTCCGCCACCTTCCTGGGTCGAACATCTGCCCGGCGTCGGGGACTGGCTGGCCGGACAGTGGCAGCAATATCTGGCCGAACCTCACGCCCCCGAGTACCTGATTCAGCTGGTGGGCGGCGAACAAATCGGCAATATCTCGCGCTGGGTACTGGCACTGGGGAACAACGCGCTGCATCTGGCGCTGACTCTGCTATTCATGCTGATCACGCTATTTTTTCTCTACAAGGACGGCGCCGGCATGGCGCGCCAGTTGGACATCGTCGGTGAACGGGTGTTGCCGGCGCGCTGGCAACGTTTTTCGCGCGTGGTGCCGGCAACGGTCAGTTCAACCGTGATGGGCATGGGCCTGATCGCTCTCGGCGAAGGCCTGGTGCTTGGCACCGCCTACTGGATCGCCGGCATTCAATCACCGGTAGTGCTCGGCGTGATCACTGCATTCATGGCATTGGTACCCGGCGGCGCCCCGCTCACCTTCACTCTCGTTTCGCTCTATCTGCTGGCGACCGGACATATGCTCAACGGCGTCGGGCTGTTCGTATGGGGCGCGTTCGAGCTGTTCGTCGTCGACAAGACGCTGCGCCCGCGTCTGGTCGGCGGACCGATCAAGCTGCCCTTTCTGCCGACCTTCTTCGGTCTGATCGGCGGGGTGAAGACCATGGGAATCGTCGGGCTATTTGTCGGCCCGGTGCTGATGGCACTACTGGTTGCCAGCTGGCGAGAGTGGCTGCACGACGACGACGCACCGGATGCGCCCTCGGAAGCCGAACGCTGGGGCTATGCCAAGCGCAAACCGGTTTTCCGCCAGACCGGACGCGCCCACCAACGCACCCACCCGGTGGCAAGTAAAGACCGCTCGACACCGAGCGCAGACACGAACGTCGATACGAATGCGGACATCAGCCGCTAACTAACGGGCACTAGAAGCCGAGCCGAATGCGATGACGCTTGAGCTTGCGCACCACGCTGGGCTGGCTGATGCTGAGACGAGCCGCCAGGGCATAAGTGGTGCGATGCGTCGCCGCCAGCGCTTCCAGGATGCCGCGTTCATGGGCTTCCATGGCGGCCTTGAGGCTTTGCTCCGGCGCCAGCACCGTCTCGTGAGCCTGGGGATTTTCGCTAACCTCGGCGACTTCCGATTCGGCGGCGAACGCGTCGTCTCCTGCAGCCGACAACTTCGAACCCGACGCCCCGATGACGTTCCCTTCGGCCGATAGCCAGGCTCGTTCGAGCCAGTTTTCCAGCTCCCGGATATTACCCGGCCAGTCGTTACTCATCAGCTCCGCCCAAGCGCCTGGATGCAGTACCTTGTCCTGATCGTAGCGGTGATTGAGCCGCTCGAGATGACGCTCGGCCAAACCGCGGATGTCCTCGCGCCGCTCGCGCAGCGGCGGCAACGTCACCGGAATCACGTTGAGCCGGTAGTAGAGATCGAGGCGGAAAGTGCCCTCCTCGACCCGCCTGATCAGATCCTGGTTGGTCGCCACCACCAGGCGAAAATCGACCTGACGCGATCGAGTATCGCCAAGACGCGTCAACGAGCCATCCTGGATCACCTTGAGCAGCTTCGACTGCATTAACAACGGCAGCTCGCCGATCTCGTCCAGAAACAGCGTGCCGCCGTGAGCCTGTTCGAGCAGCCCCGCTTTGCCCTGGCGAGACGCGCCGCTGAAAGCGCCGGGCTGGTAGCCGAACATCTCCGACTCGAACAACGACTCCGGGATGGCCGCGCAATTGACGTCGACGAAATCACCTTCTCGTCGTCGACTCCAGCGATGCAATAGACGGGCAAAAGCTGTCTTGCCGACGCCCGACTCACCCAGCATCAATATCGTGGCATCGGTTGGCGCGCTGCGTTTCAGCAAGTGAACCATCTCGCGCATGATCCGGCTTTTCACTACCAGTTCGCCAACGGAAGCCTCCTCGTCTGCGGCGGGCTCGTGATGGCGCTTGAGATGCTCGGCGAATCGGCGCTGGAGAAGCGCGTATTCGTCCTGCAGCAGCTGGAGGTCGGTGAGA
>JGI24517J20059_1000821_pt1 | contig 13119 bp, 15 predicted proteins | sample LinPmetageLP41_FD_20059 | JGI IMG/M metagenome (IMG submission 20059) | reverse complement strand
GATGAAGTAATGATTAGCCTTGGCGATTACGTGGCGCAACAATCCAAAATGTTCTCAATAAGCGATAATTCAAAGATTTATGTCAACTTCAAAGTATATGAGAAAGATATAAAGCAAATTAAGAAAGGGCAACAGATATATTTTTCAACAGCTTCTCGACCCGATGAACTGCTTAAAGCAACCGTTCGGTCTGTGGGTAAAACCTTCAACACCGACCCAAAAGCCTTGGAAGTTCTGGCAGATATTGAAAACAAGGATAAAAATCTTTTGCCGGGTATGTACGTTGAAGGGCGAATAGTGCAAGGCGAGAAAAAGGGTTTTGCCGTACCGGAAGCTGCCATTATAAAAGAAGGCGAGCAATCCTTTATTTTTATTTTGGATGAAGATGAAGAAATGGAAGCGAACAAAATGAAATTTAAAATGATACCCGTAACGGTTGGTATTACTGATTTAGGCTTTGTTGAAGTCAATCTACCTGCCGAAGTTTCAAAGGATGCCAAAGTCGTGATAAACGGAGCTTATAACCTATCCTCGGAAATGGTTAAAGGCGAACTGGAACACGGACATTAATTCAATAAAAATCAAAGATTTTGATTCCGAGTTTGTTTATCGTCTTAATTAGTTAGTTAAAAATTAAAAAACAGGCTCGGTTCAAAATCGATTAACAATTTAAAAAAATCATAATATGAAGGAAATAAAAGCATTTATAAAACCGAACCGAATCCAAAGAGTCATTGAGGCACTATCAGATAATGGATTTGAAAGTATGACCCTTTCACAAGCAGAAGGAACTGGCGCCTTTAAGTCAAAAGGTGCAAGACCTTCGTTAGATTTTCGTATAACCGACAGTCCCGTGGTCAAGTTGGAATTGGTTTGTCAAAATGAGGAAGCCCAAGCGGCAATTGAAATAATTTTAAAAAATGGCAAAACGGAAGAACCTGGAGATGGTATTATCTATATAGCAAATATTGAGGATGCCTTTCAGATTAAAACTGGAGAATCCTTAAAACGGTATGACCTATAAAATACTTTGTTGCAAATGGAAAAAATAGTCCAACTACTTGAGAGCAAAGGTATACGACCTACGGCTATGCGCTTGATGACTTATAAACGTTTGGCGGAATTAGAGGTAGCCATTAGTCTTGGCGATTTGGAAAAGGATTTTAAGGTCAGTGAAAGAAGCACCCTATTTAGGACTATAAAAACGTTTGAAGAAAAAGGTATTGTACATCAAATCGAGGATGGAACAGGAGTTGTAAAATACGCACTTTGCGAAGAGAATTGTGAGTGCGAGGTTGGCAACGACCTTCATTTACACTTTCATTGCAACAATTGTAATGAAACTGTGTGTTTAACAGAGCATAAAATCCCGCATATAAGCTTACCTGATGGCTATATTACCGAGGATATCAACTTGGTGGTAAAGGGCATTTGCGAAAAATGCAGTGAGAATCTGGATTAAACGTTTGGTTTTTAAATTCAATTATCATTATAAAAAGTGAACAATGATAACAATCTATAAAAAAGAGGCTACTGTATATATGGTGGCAGAGAATAAGCTGGATGCCAAGGATTATGAAAACTTGATACCGGTCTTAACAGAACATATAACTGCATATCAGGAAGTTTCCTGGTACATTGAAATGCAAAATTTTGAAGGCTGGACGGTAAGTGCCTATTGGAAGGGAATTGAATTAAATCTTCCGAATGAAACACATTTAAAGCGTGTCGCTTTAGTGGGAAGCGTTAAATGGCAGGAGCAATTTACCGAGGCATTGCTACCTTTTTCAGAGGCTCATATAAAATTTTATAAGCCAGAAGAAAAAGACGATGCCAAAGAATGGATTAAAAAAAAATAGTAAAAATGAAAAAACTACAACTAAAAATTCCGGTTATTCTTCCGCAAGTTCCAAACGAAAAAGATACTTGTGTTGAGCGGCTTATAAAAGAATTACAGGCTAAAGAGGGCATCGAAAAAGTGCACGTTGCCGATACAAAGGAAGATGACACACCGCAGCTCTGTTTTCATTATGACCCAGATATCATTTCCATTGACCGCATTCAATCCCTCGCCGAAAGTACTGGTGCCGAGATTACCGAAAAATACGGGCATTTGCTCATTGAAGTTAAAGGAATCAGACACACAAGGCAGGCTCGTTCCATAGAGAAAAGCCTTTTGGCAATTAATGGAGTTTTGGAGGCTTCCGTTTCAGGCTCTGGAATGGTACGACTTGAGTTTGATAAAAAGCAAACAAATTTTGATGAAATAAGTAAACAAATTGAAAAAGAAGACCTTCAGATTCAAAGGAGTGCTTCAAACGAAAATGATTACACCAAAGCATCCAAAAAACAGGAGCGTTCAAAGAAGGAAGAGACTAAAGAGCAAACTTCCACAGAGGGACACGAGCACAAAGAAGGCGAGACCCACGAGGAAGGAGAAGCGCACGCCCACGGTGGGGTTTTCGGTAAAAATACGGAGCTTATTTTTTCCATTATTTGCGGTACGCTGCTCGGTATTGGGTTCGGGCTTTCTTACGTAGCATCAATACCGGATTGGGTCAGCTTATCCCTATACATCGGTGCTTACTTTTTTGGAGGGTACTTTACGGCGAAAGAGGCCATACAGACCGTGGCCAAAGGTGGTTTTGAAATCGACTTCTTGATGTTGGTTGCCGCCATTGGTGCCGCTGCTTTGGGCGCTTGGGCGGAAGGTGCCTTGTTACTGTTCCTTTTTAGTCTGGGGCACGCCCTTGAACATTATGCAATGGAGAAAGCCCGAAAATCTATTGCGGCTTTGGCGGATTTAGCACCAAAAACGGCCTTGCTAAAAAAAGATGGGAAGACCAAAGAAGTTGGTATTGAAAAATTAAGTATAGGCGATATTATAGTGGTCAAGCCCAATAGTAAAATATCCGCAGATGGCGTCGTGGTCAATGGAAAAAGCAGCGTCAACCAGGCACCTATTACTGGGGAAAGTGTACCCGTGGACAAAATTCCCGTGGAAGATACGAGCAGGGACTATTCGGCAGACGATGATATCAAGGACGAAAACCGCGTGTTTGCTGGAACTATCAACGGTAATAGCACGTTGGAGATTAAGGTAATCAAAGAAGCCAAAGACTCTACCCTGTCCCGACTGGTCAAACTTGTCAACGAGGCACAGACCCAAAAGTCTCCCACGCAACTGCTGACAGATAAATTCGAAAAATACTTTGTGCCATCCGTACTGATACTGGTTGGTATCCTACTCTTTGCCTTTCTGGTCATTGACGAGCCTTTTAGTGCCAGCTTTTACCGTGCAATGGCCGTATTGGTCGCCGCCAGTCCCTGTGCACTGGCCATTTCAACACCAAGTGCGGTATTAAGCGGTGTGGCACGGGCAGCACGGGGCGGTGTACTTATCAAAGGTGGGCGACCGCTTGAGGATTTAGGGGTCATTACCGCTTTGGCTTTTGATAAAACGGGCACGCTTACCGAAGGCAAGCCCAAACTTACGGAGGTGGTACCATTGGGGGATATTGAAGAAAATGAACTGTTAAAGATAGCCGTTGCCGTTGAAAATTTGAGCGACCACCCTTTGGCCAAAGCCGTCGTAAGGGATGGGAAAGAGCGTCTGGAAGGTACTGATATTACCGATGCGTCCGATTTGGAAGCGGTTCTCGGAAAAGGTATCAAAGCGTCCTTGGGCAAGGATAAAATCTATATTGGAAACCTTGACTTGTACGAAGACCTCGATGAAGCAAAACCATCCGAAGAAATATCGAATAAAGTAAAAGAACTTGAAAGCGGCGGAAACACGACGATGCTTATAAGAAGGAACAAAGAATATATCGGTATCATCGCCCTGATGGACACCCCACGGGAAGCGGCCAAGGAAACACTGAAAAAATTAAAGGAAATCGGTATCAAGCGGATGATAATGCTAACCGGTGATAACCAAAAGGTTGCCGATGCCGTTGCTAAAGAAATTGGGTTGACCGATGCCTGGGGAAGCCTGTTGCCGGAGGAAAAGGTTGATGCCATTAAAAAATTGAAAGAACAGGAATCCAAAGTTGCAATGGTAGGCGACGGTGTGAACGATGCCCCTGCAATGGCAAACAGTACCGTGGGCATAGCAATGGGAGCGGCTGGAAGCGATGTGGCTTTGGAAACCGCGGATGTTGCCCTAATGGCCGATAAATTGGAAACCCTGCCCTTTGCCATTGGCTTAAGTAGGAAAGCAAAAGCCATTATCAAGCAGAACCTTTGGGTAAGCCTTGGTGTTGTGGCACTGCTAATACCAGCTACCATTTTGAGCTGGGCAAACATAGGGGTCGCCGTGGCATTTCACGAGGGGTCTACTTTGGTAGTCGTGGCCAATGCTCTGCGCCTTTTGGCTTATAAAAAAGATTAGAAAAATTGGGACATAGAAGAACCTGGTTTTTTGAAAGAATATTAAATGACAAAGACGGAAAAAACATTATTGGCTAAAGGGATTCGCCCTACTCAAAAGAGGTCGAAGATATACAAGTTCCTGAAAAGGAAACAAAGTGCCGTGTCCTTTTCCGATTTGAAAAAGGCCTTTGTTCAAAAGAGCGAAACCAATAAAACAGCAAACAGAACTACCTTTTATCGCAACCTCAAGATTTTTGAGGATAAAGGGTTGATTCATCAGATTAATGATGGGGTCGGAGTGGCAAAATATGCGATTTCTGATGAAAATGCCAAAGGTAAATATGGTACAGATTTACATATACACTTTCATTGCACCGATTGTAGGAAAACAATCTGTTTACCGAATAAGATACCAGAAGAAAGCTTGCCAGACGATTATGAAGTGAACGATGTGAATCTGGTATTAAAGGGAATATGTGAAAAATGCAGGCAAAAATAACAGGTGGGAGTTCCAGAACTCTGAACCCTTGCGCCCAATGGTCAGGTTCAGGTTTCTTCCACCTTCTTTAACTTAAAAAAAATGTGCAAATATGGAAAAATTTGATGTAATTATTATAGGGTCTGGCCCGGGCGGATATGTAAGTGCCATACGTTGTGCCCAATTAGGTTTAAAAGTGGCCATTGTTGAAAGGTATAGCACCCTGGGCGGTACCTGTCTTAATGTGGGCTGTATCCCATCAAAAGCCTGGCTGGAAGCCTCTGAACATTATTATAAACTAAAACATCAATTTGAAAATTTCGGGATTGATGTAAAAGAAACCAATGTCGATATCGTAAAAATGAACCAAAGGGTTCAGGACGTGGTAAAGGAAATCATCAATGGGGTTGACTATTTGATGAAAAAGAATAAGGTTACCGTTTATGAAGGCCACGGCACTATCAAGGACAAAAACACGATTGAGATTAAGGGCGAAGATAAAACGGAAACCATAGAAACCGATAAAATCATTATTGCCACAGGGTCCAAACCCGCTTCACTGCCCAATATTAAAATCGATAAAAAGCGCATCATCTCTTCTACCGAAGCCCTTGCCTTACGAGAAATCCCCAAACATTTAATGGTCGTTGGCGGCGGCGTTATCGGTGTTGAGATAGGTTCCGTATTTGCCCGCTTGGGTTCAAAGGTTTCTATTGTAGAATATTTTGATAGTCTCATAGCCACTATGGATAGCTCTTTGGGACATCAATTGCACCGTTCCTTAAGAAAACAGGGTGTCGAATTTTATTTGGAACACAAGGTTACGGAAGCAACAACGATAGACAACAAAGTGGAATTGAAAGCAGAAAAACTTTCCAATAAAAAAGAAATGAGTTTAGATGGCGATTACTGCCTTATGGCCATTGGCCGAAAACCGTACACCGCAAATTTAGGACTTGAAAACATAGAAGTGGAAACCAACGAAAAAGGACAGATAATCGTAGATGAGAATCTCGAAACCAATGTCAAAGGAATATATGCCATTGGGGATGTAATCAGGGGTGCGATGCTTGCCCATAAAGCAAGTGAAGAAGGCGTTTTTGTAGCCGAAACTATTGTCGGCCAAAAGCCACATATCAATTATTCGCTGATACCCAACATTATTTACACCCAGCCAGAGGTTGCCGGCGTAGGCTTAACAGAAGAAGAGTTAAAGAAGGACAATAGGAGTATAAAAACAGGCTCTTTCCCATTTAAGGCTAATGCGAGGGCAAAAATTAGTATGGATACCGATGGTTTTATCAAGGTAATCGCAGATAAGCAGACCGATGAGATATTGGGGGTGCATATGATAGGCCCACGCATTGCAGACAGTTATACCGAAGCGGTGGTAGCGATGGAATTTAGGGCATCTGCCGAAGATATTGCAAGGATGTCACACGGGCACCCCACTTTTTCAGAGACCTTTAAGGAGGCGTGTCTGGCCGCTACCGATGATAGGGCATTGCATATTTAATTTTTACAAAAACTGGCACAATAAAATTAAAAAGAATGAAGAAGCTTCAGCAATTGACCAAGGAAATTAATGAACTGACATTGAGAATTGAACAGGACTACCCCGAACTATACCAATATCTTGATGAAAACCCTATTACAATCCCTGATTGCGAAACACCAAAGATTTCCGTCAGCTCGTTTGTGGAATATTTGGATAGCTTGAAGTCAATCTTGGAAAGATATATAGAATCGCATAAACAAATGAAGCACTAATGGACGAATTTAAAATAAACATATGAAAACGAATGTAAAAAATTTTACAGCTTTATCGTTATTGCTTCTCTCTTATGGGATTTCATTTGCTCAAAATCAAGATGTTCAAAATATCTTGAATGATGTAAAAATAGATTCAATGACATTTTTTGTAAAGCAACTCACTGGAGAAGAACCTGTGATTATTGGGGGAAACCCAGACATAATTATTTCACGTCATAAGGACCATCCTGGCAATGAAAAAGCTTTTCAGTTCATTAAGGAAAAGTTCCAATCCTATGGGCTTCAGGTAGATTCACTACAGTTCAGTTCAACTGGAAAAAATCTGTTTGGAATAAAAGAAGGAATGCTTTATCCCGATGAAAAATTTATTATCGGTGCCCATTATGACAATGTTGCGGGTGTGCCAGGAGCTGATGATAATGCCAGTGGTACAGCAGCGGTACTGGAAGCGGCAAGGGTCTTTTCTGAATACGATTTCCCTTATACCATTATTTTTGCACTATGGGATGAGGAAGAACAAGGGCTCATAGGTAGTGGTGCTTATGCATCTTCTGCGGCGGCTTCAAACGAAAACATTCTAGGATACATCAATATGGATATGCTTGGATGGGACGGCAACAACGACAATGTTGCCGACATTCACGTAAGGCCAGTTGCTTCCTCTCTTGCACTCTCGGATAAGGCAATGGTCGCAAATATTGATTATGATATTGGCTTAAGTTTACATTTAGTAAATCCAGGGATTTCGGCCACGGACCACGCGTCATTTTGGAACAATGGATTCAGTGCTATTGGAATTAACGAAGAATATGACGGCGACTTTAATCCCTTTTGGCACACACCGAACGATACCCTTGGACAGTTTAATATCCCATTTTATGAAAAATGTGCAAAGTTGGTATTTGCCACTTTGGGGGAATGTGCATTTTCATCAACATTAGGATTGAACAATACTACTGTACAAAGAAAGATGAACCTTTATCCTAATCCGGCTTCAAATACAATCTATATTGATTCTACGGAAAAAATTGAAGGAGTGTATGTATATAACGCGCTTGGAGTCCAAGTTGGAAATATCTACTTTGATAATACTTCTCAAATTGATACAAGTACGCTTGTCGACGGATTATACTTCTTTCATATACAGACTCAAAACAGCACGTATAGCCCAAAAATAATTATACAACATTGATATGGCAGAATTAAAAAAATCATTAGGCACCCTTCGACTCACTTTTTATGGCGTTGGCACCATTGTGGGTGCAGGTATTTATACTGTGATTGGTGCGGCAGCTGGACAGGCAGGAACGGACATTTGGTTGAGCTTTATTTTTGCGGCAGTTGCGGCCAGTATTTCTGCAATGTCCTATGCCGAATTATCATCTACCTACCCTAATGCTGGTGCGGAATTTATATTTGTAAGGAAAGCATTTCCAAAAATCGACATTCCTTCCTTCCTTACGGGTTGGACCGTTGCCTTCCATAGCTCGGCGACAATTGCCGCTGTACTATTGGCTTTTTCGGGATATTTCAATACCTTTTTTGAAGTGCCGGGATTATTGATAAGCTATGGTGTATTGTTATTGCTTGCTTTGATAAGTATTACAGGTATAAAAAAATCATCTACTGCTAATATTATAATGGTCAGTATCCAATTGTTGGGTTTGCTCATTCTTATCTTTATAGGCCTTAAAGAAACAGGCCTGCCAAAAGCTGAAATTTTTCAAATCAACTCATTCTCTGGGACACTTGCGGCCACGGCGACTTTGTTTTTTGTCTATACAGGTTTTGAGCATATGGCATCTTTGGGTTCAGAAGTTAAAAATCCAGGAAAGACGATTCCTCGTGCCTTTTTATTGACAATGGTAATTACAACCATCTTCTATTTACTCATTTCACTTACGGTACTCAACATTGCTGATCCTTTAGCTATTTCGAAGGTAGATTCGCCATTGTCCTTGGCGGCATCCAACCTTAATGATTGGCTGCCGATTGTCTTGGCAGTTGCAGCCTTATTTGCCACGGCTAATGCTGCATTTAGCGGTATCATTTCCATAAGTAGGTTATTGTTCGGAATGGCAAGCGTGGGCGAACTTCCAAAATTTATGACTAAAGTAAATGCACAAAAAGTACCTTGGGTAACCACATTTGTGGTTATGGCTGCGGTCGCTTGTTTTTTGCTATTGGGCGATATTAAAATTGTAGCGGGTATGTCTTCTTTAGGCGCACTGCTTGTGTTTGTATCTGTAAATATTGCACTCATTGTTTTACGTTTTAAAGAACCAACACAGAACAGACCTTTCAGAGTGCCATTGTCTATTGGCAAAGTTCCAATACTGCCCATTTTGGCCATATTGGTTAGCCTAACTCTAATTATTCAGTATGATGGATTGGTTTACGCTGCCTTTGTAGGAGCGATAATAGTGGGAATAATACTCGATTATTTTTTGGATAAAAGACCAAGAAAAGAGGTAGATGGCAAAGAAGAAAACGAATTATTTAATCACTAATACATTTTTTATGGACTGGACATTTGAAGAATTTAGAGCAGAGCTTGACACCCTTAATCCATCGGTAAGAAAAAAGGCAATCGAAATTGCGAAAGAATTAATCGAAAAGGAAGGCTTTTCAAGAGAAAAGGCCATCAAAAAAGCAGTTGTAATGGCTGAAGAATGGTTTTACGATTTAGAAGGATGATTATTAATTAAAAACCATATAAAATGTTACAAATAATCGAGTTAAAAGAAAAAAATATTGTTGCAACAAAAGCTTCGGGCAAATTGAGAAAAGAAGACATAGAAAAAATCCATCCACTTATCCACGCTATTCTGGACAAGGGAATGAAAGTCCGCTGGTATTTTGAGATGGACAACTTTACGGGTTGGGATTTACCTGGTTTATGGGAAGACCTCAAAATGGATACGGCCCACGCCAAGGACTATGAAAAAATAGCAATGGTAGGAGATAAAAAATGGCAGGAATGGATAACCCAATTTATGAAGCCTTTTACGAACGCCGAAATTAAGTATTTCAATATAGACCAAAAGGAAGATGCCAAAAATTGGATTGAGAGCCAGTAAGCTTATTTCCGTAAAAAATAGACGATGAATAAAAAAAATATTTTTATTACCATTCTAATTGGGTTTGCAGTAGGTGTTTTTATCCTTCAACCTTTGGGAATAACAATTTTCACGTTTAGCAGACAGAATTATGAAATTAATTGGTGGCAATATTTAATAAATAATTTCATTGAAATTTTGAATGTCAATGGGAATCAAATTTTTGAGAATATTCTGTTTGGATTATTAGGTGCCAGTGTTGCGCTGATGTATTATTTCGGTAACAGAGAAAAGGATATAGATAACAAGTAGGGGTAAATCGTTATGTGAAAGAGTGAAATTTTTTATTTAAATAAGTTAAGTGAAAACTTAATTAATAGCAGGCAGCTTTTATGATGCTTCTTAAAGCAAAATGATTAATAGCATTAAAAGCAAAAGTAGAAGCTGCTTTTTTTTTTAGTTATAAAATTAAAGATGGATATTATGAATGTTAAACATTGTATTTTAATAATCTTGTTGGTTAGTTATTATAAAGTAAACGCCCAAAAAATTTATACAACTGAAGAAGGTCATATTATGATGATGACTTTGGTTGATGATAAAGCCGTCAAGGCAGAAAGCCATAAATTGGCCTTATATCTTGATTATGATTCCAAAGTGGTTAACGGTGTACTCGACCTTAAGACTTTATCAACAGATAGTCCTAAAATCAATACCATTTTACAACAGCGGGAAAACCCTTTAATACTGCGGTTTACTGGCACAATTCCATCACAAGATTTTTTATCAAAACGGCACGACCCTATCAACTTTAATTGGCTGATAGATGTTACTTATCAAGGGAAATCCTTTAAATCACAATTTAAAGCAACCATTACCCATATAGAACAAGGAGTAAGTATGTCCTGCCTGATAAGTGCAACCGGACAATTATTGGTTTCAAATACTGGTTTGGATTCCTTAATAGAGGGTATCGATGATACCATAGAGGTGCAGTTTGCCCAATTGGTGTTGAGATTGGAATGACTGTGAATTTAAATAAAATTATAATTGATATAAATGAAAAAAAAGAAACTGAATTTAAGAGATTTAAATAAAACTTCATCCGATAATCACAAGCGCAATGATGGCCACAACCATAGCAGTCCGGAAAGTATAGGGAAATTTAAAATTTATGTACCAGCAATTTTCAGCTTTGTAATGCTGATTATTGGTATTGCGATGGATTATTTTGACGTAGCTTTTTTTAAAGATTGGATACGTATTGTCTGGTATGCAGTCGCATATCTTCCAGTAGGTTTTCCTGTGATAAAGGAAGGTTGGAAAAGCATCAAAAATGGCGATTTTTTTACCGAGTTTTTATTGATGTCCATCGCAACCATAGGTGCATTCGCCATTGGCGAATATCCCGAAGGTGTGGCAGTAATGTTGTTTTATGCGGTAGGCGAATTGTTCCAAAGTGCCGCCGTTAAAAGAGCCAAGAGAAGCATCAAGGCATTACTGGATGTAAGACCTAATGAAGCCTTGGTCTATAGGAACAACAATTATGTTTCTGTAAATCCAGAAATCGTTGCTATTGGCGAAAAAGTGCAAGTCCGTGTGGGCGAAAAAATTCCTTTGGATGGTATTTTATTGTCCGAAAAAGGCTCGTTCAATACCGCAGCATTAACGGGCGAAAGCAAACCTGACACCATTGCAAAAGGAGAAAAAGTATTTGCAGGAAGCATCAATCTGGATGGCGTTATTGAAATTGAAACGACCAAAGAATTTAAGGATAGTTCCATTGCACGTATTCTCGATATGGTGCAAAACGCCACCGCACGGAAATCAAAAACCGAATTGTTCATTAGAAAGTTCGCAAGAATCTATACACCAATAGTTGTCTTTCTCGCGATTGGATTAACGTTTATACCCTACTTTTTTGTGGACGATTATGTCTTTAGCGATTGGTTGTACAGAGCATTGATTTTCTTGGTCATTTCCTGTCCGTGTGCTTTAGTCATTTCAATTCCGTTGGGTTATTTCGGGGGATTGGGAGCAGCTTCAAAAAATGGCATTCTGTTTAAAGGAGCATCGTATTTGGATGAAATGACAAAGGTTAATACCGTTGTTATGGACAAAACAGGAACTGTAACCAAAGGTGTTTTTAAAATCAAAGAAATAAAAGCCATTGGCTGGAAAGAACCTGAATTTATGAAATACCTAATGGCGATGGAAGAACAATCTACCCATCCCATTGCCAAAGCTATTATGGAATATAAAGACGATGGCGAAGATTTTCAAGCTTCTGAAGTAACTGAAATAGCAGGAAAAGGCTTAAAAGGAACAGTAAACGGCAAAACCGTATTAGTTGGGAATAAAGCATTAATGATTTCAAACAATATCGAAGTTCCATATGAAACCGACAATATTGTAGAATCTATCGTAATGATTTCTATTGAAGGCAAATTTGCAGGCTATGCAATTATTGCAGATGAGTTGAAGGATGATGCCCACGAAGCCATTAATCAAATTCGGGAATCTGGTATTTCAAAAATCATAATGCTTTCGGGCGATAAGGATTCCATTACTCAACAAGTTGCCAAAGAAATGGGTGTAGATTGGGCAAAAGGTGGATTGCTTCCAGAAGATAAATTGAAGGAAGTCGAAAAACTAATGTCCGAAAACGATAACAAAGTTGCGTTCATTGGCGATGGCATAAACGATGCGCCAGTTTTGGCAGCAAGTGATGTAGGTATTGCAATGGGTGGTTTAGGTAGCGATGTCGCCATTGAGACCGCAGATGTTATCATCCAAACAGACCAACCGAGCAAAATTGCAAAAGCTATTAAAATAGGTCGTTCAACCAGACGTATTGTATATCAAAATATTGCGCTTGCTTTTGGAGTAAAAGCTATTGTACTTGTTTTGGGTGCAGGCGGTCTGGCAACTATGTGGGAAGCTGTATTTGCGGATGTGGGAGTGGCTTTGTTGGCTATTTTAAACGCTGTAAGATTGCAGAAGATGAAATGGAAATAATCAAAAACGATGTATCAAAAACAGAGAAATAAAAGAAATAAGAAAGTTAAAAAATCATCGAATAACAAAATCACAAAAAAAGATAAGTTCAATGGGATTCTTGCAATAATCTTTGTGGTAATAGCTGCATTACTATTATACTATTTTGTACTAAAAGGGAATATTCATAAGCATTGATTAAGTGCTAGAATATAATGTTCCAAGTGGTCTTTGGAGTTACAGCAGATGAAGTGAAAGTGATTCGTTGGTTCATAGCAAAAATGATATTCTATGTTAGATAATAGACGAGATAGACGAAATAAAAAAAACAATAAAGTACCATCTGTAAAAAATAGCATTACTAAAAAAGATAAAATAATTTGGATTGGTATTATAATCGTTGTTATCCTGTTAATCTGCTTTGTACTGTTCTTGCAG
>JGI24517J20059_1000819_pt1 | contig 13134 bp, 16 predicted proteins | sample LinPmetageLP41_FD_20059 | JGI IMG/M metagenome (IMG submission 20059) | reverse complement strand
CCGTAAGCCGGAGGGATGGCAGAGCGGTTGAATGCACCGGTCTTGAAAACCGGCGTAGGTTAATAGCCTACCCAGGGTTCGAATCCCTGTCCCTCCGCCACTTTTTGAGAAAGGTCAGCTACTTAGCTGGCCTTTTTGCGTTTCCGTCGTGGCTCGAAATCCGCCGAAAGCGTTGTACTGCTTCTACATGGAGCGCTTCCGTCGAGATCAAGCGTTGGACTCGATGAATTTATCAACGACCTCGCCGGACTCCTGAACCCGTCCACAGAGCTCAGCCGATGGCTGTTGATCGGGATGCTCGTCCAGGCTTGCCAGCTCGGCGTCGATGCTCTCGTAATCATTCTGTTCCCGAAGTGCCTTGAACTCGTTCTGAAATTTTTCGAGAACCGACTGTGGATCATCGACACCCTTCAGAAACGCAAGAAAATCGGCCCGTTTCTCCGTCATCGATGACCGGATACCATCCCGGCTGCACTCGAAATCAGCAGCATTGGCAGTTACCGAGATGAAGGAAGTTGCCACAGTCACGATAACGGTGCCTAGCATCCAAAATTTGTTCATGTGTCACTCCTGATTGCTTGAAGAATGAAGCCTCTCGAACCTGTATTAAACCATCAACCCACTCGCGGTAATCGATTTCTATCCAATATCCGTAGCCATTCATCTATCAACCAGCACAACGACGGGCGCCTGCCGGACGCTAGAGTGCAGAAGCCAAAGCTGTCATAGTGAGCAACCCACGACTTGAAAATGGATACTTCATTGAATTACATAAAAAATATCGCGTTAGCCGCGGCCATCGGTGCCGTGTTTTCTTCGACCCAGGCAGTCGCAGACGACTTCGAGTGCTCCTCTGATGGCTTGATGCAGCATGTCAGCCAACAGACTCAGCAGATCGACGACTATATTTCCAGCAGCGACAATCCGCAGCAGACTCAGCAGGATCTGACGAGCATGGCGCGGGGGTTGCGGGAGAACGGTCAGGTTTCCAATCACGATGAAGAAATGAAGAAGCTGGCGAGCGGCGCTGACTTCGAACCATCCCAGTCTTTCTGTGACGATATGCAGACCACCATCTCCGCTATCCAGTCTTACATGGAGAGTCATCCACAGTAATTCTCATCGAGCGAAGCCATTATCGAGCTTAGTGAAGCCATCTGTGCGGCTATCTATGCGACCATGGCGCAGACTAGGGCTTGGCTTTCTTTGGTTGACGATGCTGATACGGGTCTGAACAGTGCTACCCTGCAGTTAATCTCCAGTGATGTAGCCAATGCACCGTGCGCTAATTCTCTTCATCGTTCCCCTTCTCGTGGCAGGTTGTGTGTCGGCGAAGCCGCGGCTGTCGGCTACGAACTTCCTGCGGGACAGCGGTACCTGCGAACGTCAGACGCACCAGATCGGGGGTGAGCCCGAATATCAGTTATGCATGGCTCAACTGGGATGGCCTGATCCGCAGACGCAGGTGGCGAGAGAACAAGCGGACGATAGCAGTGGCGACCGTAATAACGGCCTGATCGACGAGGCCATCAACGGTCTTCAATTCGGCCTGCAGTGGGCTCTGGATCCCGGGTGAGCGGATATGAAGCAACCTGGAAACGCTCCAGGTTCGATGACTCTTCGCGTTCTGGCTTTTACCCTTGAGTACGCCAACTCATCCTCACCGCCGCTGTACTCCCCCCAACAGCTGTACAACACGAGTATCTCGGCTAACCTGATCATCAGACTCATTTAGAGGATTCCATCATGTCAGAACCGTTTGTCGAGATTCGAAAGACGCACAAACCGGGTAACCCCGAACAGGTTTGCTATGAGGTTTACGATAGTGATACCGGAGGAAGTCTGGGCCATTTCGATGACGTCACCCAGGCACAGAAGCGTGCCGACAGCATGAACCGAATGACGTCTCGCGAGACCGGCAAGCGATTGGACAACCCTACCGAAGAGGCTGAAGTCGAGTAGTACGGCACGCCTTGGAATATCAGATTTGACCGGTTCATTGGTAGAGACGCAGCCCGACGCGGGTTACGCGATTGCCTTCCATTTCGCTGACGACCCAGTGGAACCCGTGCCAGTCGATATCGTCCCCCACGACGGGATGCCCTCCCACCCGGAGCGCCACGAATTCCCCTAGGGTCATTTCCTGTTCGCCGGGGCTCAGGGTCAAGCCATAAGCATCGGCCACTTCTTGCATCAACGCTTCGCCATCCAGTGTGAAAGTCCCGAAAAACGCGCGCTCCCGCTTGAGCTTTGCTTCGCCATTGAACAACCGGTTGAGCGACGGCAGGTCGCCAGTTCTTCCGATCAGACAGATGACGTCGCGCAGACATAGGCGGGTGCTTCCCTTGGGGTGCAACATCGCGTGCTGACGGAAAATCGCCGAGATCAGTGTGCCCGATGGCAGGCGCAGTAGACGAATCGGTACGTCATCGAGCGATTCGTTCTCGACCTTGTAGATGAACATTTCATAGTCGTTTTCGGGCAGCACACCCAGCTGACCACGGCGGTCCGGCGTAGCGCTTTCCGGCAGCACGACGCGCATCCAGTGCGCGACGCGTGCCAGCGTCGATCCTTGAAGCAGAAGCGAAATCAACACGACGAAGAACGCCACGTTGAAATAGAGCGAGGCGTTTTCGACACCGCTGATGACGGGAAAAATCGCCAACACGATGGGAACCGCGCCTCGGAGCCCGACCCAGGAGATGAAAAAGAGCTCTCGCCAGCGGAAATTGAAGAACGGCAACAGCGAAACCATCACGGCGACGGGGCGTGCCAGTACGATCAACGCCACTGCCAGAATGGCGCCGGGTATGGCGTAGTCGATCATCTCGGACGGCGTCACCAACAACCCCAACACCAGGAACAGACCGATCTGACTGAGCCACGCCAGCCCGTCATGCACCGGCAGAATATGGTTGAGATGGCGGCCTGGCTGGTTGCCGATCATCAGCCCCGTGAGGTAGATGGCCAGGAATCCGCTGCCGCCGGCGGCACTGGTCGCGCCGAAAATACAGAACCCCAGCGCCAGCGCGAGCAGAGAGTAGAGACCCGGCGCCAGGTCCAGCCAGCGCAGCAGCTTGGCCGACACCCAGCCCCCGCCCAAGCCGACAGCGAGGCCCAGGCCGAACTGGAGAATGAAGTGCATCAGCGTCTCCCACACCCCACCGATAGAACCCGTGAGCATCTCGGCCAGCGTGATGGTCAGGAAGATCGCCATCGGATCGTTGGTACCGGACTCGATCTCTAGCGTCGCCCCTACCCGCTCGTTGAGGTTAACGCCCTGGCCCTTGAGCATCGAGAACACCGCTGCGGCATCCGTCGAACCGACGATCGCGCCCACCAGCAGACCTTCGACCAGACTCAGATCGAGTAGCCACATCGCCAACAGGCCGACAATGCCGCTGGTCAGAAAGACGCCGATGGTCGCCAGCGACAGCGCTGGTTTGAGCCCCACGCGAAAGGTCCGGAAGCGCGTACGAAGGCCGCCATCGAGCAGGATCATCGCCAACGCGAGATGGCCGATCAGAAACGCTTGAGAATAATCATCGAATTGTAAGCCGAGCACGCCCTCCTCTCCGGCCAGCATGCCAAGCCCCAGAAAGATGACGAGCAGCGGTACGCCAATCCGCGACGAGACGCGGCTGGCCAGAATACTGAGGGTTATCAGTGCCCCGCAAACGAGGAAGAGGCTATTGATCGAGTCCAAGAATCAGCCGTTGGTTAGGTTGAAAAGATGAAATTCAACAGACAGTATGCCACGTACGCGAAAACTTGCGCGGCTGGAAAGCACTGTGAATTTAAGCTTTTAGCCAGTGAGGATGATGTAGCACCCGGTCTCTCGCTGCTTCACCATGGAGTGACAACAATAGCGCCAATGCCCGCATGCCGGAACGATAAGGCGTGAGCGCCGGTAGCGTTTGATGATGACGATAACTACTGATAAAGGCATCGCGTTGGGTAGCGTTTTCAAGAATCAACTCGAGCAGACACAGATCGAACTCCAGCGGCGCCCACACCAGCGCTTCCCAGTCACTCCAGAACCAATCCATCGCCCCCGCCAGGAACTGATCGCGACGCAGATCGGGTAGCGACCAGACGGCCCGCGTGGGCAATGGCAAGGAGGGCACTTCGCCAATCCAGGCACGATGTGGGTGATTCTCGATAAAGGCGTGGGCGTGTTCCGGCCAGCGCGTCAGCGCCAGGATATCACCCGCGGGATGACCGAAACCCGGTAACGCTTCATGGTGCAACAACCCCAGCTGATGACCGAGACGCTGAGCCAATGCCGCGTCCATCGCCGGCGGTTCCGCTCGGCGCCACGGCAGGCTCCAGAGCGGCGCGTTCTGTAATCGACCCAGGAATGTCAGCGGCAACGGGGCCAGCGGCAGACGCGGCGGCAGCATGCCCGGTATCCGAGTCAATGCCTCCGGTGATTGCCAGCGGTCAAAACCGAATAGTTGCCCAAGTCCCCACCAGAACCCGTCGGTTGCTGGCGATCGTCTCGCCAGCTTGAACAGTTGCGGCGACAACTCGTTACTGCGCCATAGCCAATTGGCACTATCCGGCCAGCGCAGCACCAGTGGCGTGAGTGGCTTGCCGGTCAATACCGATACTCGGTGTGTCAGATCGGCATCCGCTCGGGTTGGAAGGTCTCGAATCGTCAATGGACTTCATCCTTGCATCGGTCCACCCATCGCCTGTGGGCAGGCGGCTATGGGCAGCGTACAATCACGGGCACTGGATAGGGGTGCCCATACGACGGGCTGAGAGTGCGAGCATGCACAACCCTGGAACCTGAACCGGCTAGTACCGGCGGAGGAAATGCCAGCAGTTCTCGCATGACTTCGCCTGGTTCCTTCAACGGGAGTTGTCATGTCACCACCCGGGCTTCTGGTCCGACAGGCGTCGCTCACCTTCGGTGATCGCCCGCTGTTTCACGAACTTCAGGCTCGCTTCGACGCAGGTAGCTGGACTTGTCTGCTCGGCCGTAGCGGCAGCGGCAAGAGTTCGTTACTGCGCATGATCGCCAGCCTGAAGCTGCCTGACAACCACCATCTCGATCTCGAAACCAGTGACGGTGCGCCTCTGGCGGGCCGATTGGCATGGATGGCGCAGCAGGATCTGCTCGTGCCTTGGCACCGTGTGGTGGGTAACGTGATGCTCGGCGCTCATTGGCGAGGGCGTCCCACCTCTACTGATCGCCAGCGTGCCAAGCAGTTGCTGGCGCAGGTCGGACTCACTGACAAGGCCGATCAATGGCCAGGCGAACTCTCCGGTGGCCAGCGTCAGCGCGTCGCCCTCGCCCGCACCCTGTTCGAGAACGCGAGCGTCGTGCTGATGGATGAACCCTTCTCCGCTGTCGATGCCATCACTCGGCTGGAGCTCCACGAGCTCGCCAGTCGACTACTCTCCGAGCGTACCGTGATCATGGTTACGCACGACCCGCTGGAAGCGCTGCGGTTAGCCGATCGAATCTTGATCCTGCAGGGAGATCCCGCCCGGCTGGTGTCGATTCCGGCGCCCGAAGGCGCTCGCCCTCGCCCGCTCGACAATAGCGAACTGCAACGTCGTCAGGCCGAGCTGGTAACGCAGCTGCGGGAGACGACGGATGCCTGATCGTGCAATCTTGGGCCGGTTCATTCGGCCCATGTTGGCGCTCATTGTTCTCGTCGCTATCTGGCAGATCATTCTGACCGTGACTGGCGTGCCGCGCTATATCCTGCCTTCGCCAATGGCCGTTGGCTGTGCCTTGATCGAGCAGCGGGCGTTACTCGCCCATCACGCGGTTATCACTGCCATCGAGATCGTGGCCGGGCTGATCGGCGGCATCCTGCTGGGGTTGGCGACCGCCCTGGCGCTGGCCCGCTTTCGTGCGCTGCGACGAACGCTGCTACCCCTACTGCTGATCAGTCAGGCCATCCCGCTGTTCGCGCTGGCGCCGATTCTGATGCTATGGCTCGGCTACGGGCTGGGTCCGAAGATACTGATGGCAATGGTCATCATCTACTTTCCAGTCGCCTCGACCGGCTACGACGGGTTGCGCCAGACGCCGCAGGGCTGGCTGGATCTGGCCCAGACGTTCGGGCTGAATAGACGCCAACGGCTGTTGAAGGTCCAGCTACCGGCCGCGTTACCCTCGCTCGCCTCGGGGCTACGGATGGCGGCCAGCGCCGCGCCGATCGGTGCGGTAATTGGTGAATGGGTCGGCTCGAGTCAAGGGCTTGGCTATTTGATGTTGAACGCCAATGCCCGGTTACAGATCGATCTGATGTTTGCCGCCCTGGTCGTGCTGGTCGCTTTCGCCGTCCTTCTCTACTTCGGCGTCGATGCGGCATTGAGACTGGCGATGCCGTGGCAGCAGGACCGGGTATCGGCCGATGACTGAATTCGCTCGGCCAACCGCTGCAGGCCATCGTGCTTTGCATGCAAACATCAATAAGCACGATCAATCACCATCATCAATCACAACCCTCCACTCTACCCGACGGGAAACTTAAAATGATCATTTTACGCTCGATGCGTTGGCGTCGCGGGCTGGCCATGAGCCTGGCACTGTTCGGTCTCATCCTGGCGTTGCCGGCACTGGCACAGGAAAGCGACGACGACCTGGCACCGCCGCGGATGATTCCCATGAGCGTGATGCTCGACTGGTACGTCAATCCGGTTCACGCCCCGATCATCATCGCCAAGCAGCGCGGCCTGTTCGAAAAGCGCGGACTGGATGTCGACATCCAGTCTCCCGCTGACCCCAGCGTCCCGCCCAAACTGGTCGCTGCCGGACGCATCGATCTCGCCGTTAGCTACCAGCCGCAGCTGCATCTGCAGGTCGATCAGGGGCTACCGATCGTTCGGGTTGGCACGCTGATCGCCACGCCGTTGAATGCACTGCTGGTACGAGCAGACAGCGGGATCGACGATATCTCCCAGCTCGCGGGCAAGAAAATTGGTTATTCGGTCGGTGGCGTCGAGGAAGCGCTGCTCGCGGCGATGCTCGAGCACAACGGGTTGAGCCTGAAGGATGTCGAACTGGTCAACGTCAACTTCTCACTGACTCCTGCCCTGATCAGTGAAAAAGTGGATGCCGTCACCGGCGCGTTTCGTAATTTCGAGCCGGCGCAGATGAAACAGGAAGGTGTCGAAGGCAAGGCGTTCTATATCGAGGAGCAGGGAGTTCCCGACTACGACGAGCTGATCTTCGTCGCCAATCGGGATACCCTCGATCAGCACCGCGATGCCGATCGCCGCTTCATGGATGCCATCGGCGAGGCGACCTCGTGGATCATCAACCATCCTGACGAAGCATGGCAGAGCTTCATTGCTTATGATCCTTCGCTGGATACGCCACTGAACGCCGCGGCGTGGAAAGCCACCCTGCCGCGCTTCGCGCTGCGTCCGTCGGCGCTCGATAGCAAGCGCTATCGCGACTTCGAAGCGTTCCTGCTCGAGCGGGGTCAGATCAAGGCGCAGAGCCCGGTCTCTCGTCTTGCGGTGGATCTCAACGCTCCCTAGTGGTACTCATTGCGAAATCGCTATGGGGCGGCGATGAAGCGATTCACCGCTTCACGAAAGGCTTCCGGCTGCTCGGCATGCAGCCAATGGCCGGCACCGTCCAGCGTCTGCCACTCTGCGCCGGGCAGAACCGCCTCGACCGCATCGCGATAGTCGTCACGCACGTAAGGTGACGCCCCACCGCGGATCAACAGTGTCGGACCTTCGAAGGGTTCTTCTCCATCGGGGGCGGCGACGATATCTTCATAGCCTGCACTGATCTCGTCGAGCCCGACGCGCCAGCGCATCACGCCCTCGTCGTCGCGCACCAGATTGGTAGCTAGAAACTGCCGTGTAGCGCCATCATCAATATCTTTCTGCATAAGCGCAGCGGCATCGCGTCGGGAAGTTGGCAGTTCCGATTCCACGCGCCGCATGGCGGCGAAAACTTCGTCGTGACCATGGGCGTAAACCACCGGGGCGATATCGGCGACGATCAGGTGAGCAACTCGCGCCGGGTGCAAACGTGCCAGCGTCATCGCGACCTTGCCGCCCATCGAATGGCCCAGCAGGTCGACCTGAGCGATCTCGAGGGTGTCCAGCAGCGCAATCACATCGGTTGCCATCGCCGCATAGCGCATGCCATCGCTATGCGGTGAACGACCATGATTACGCAGATCGACTGCGATCACGCGACGATCACCCTGCCACTGCTTGATGTGGGAACGCCAGTTGTCGGCGCTGCCGAACAGGCCGTGCAGCACGACCAGCGGCAACGCCGTCGGGGCGTTCTCCGGTACACCGGTATCGATACAATGAAGTTGCAACGTCGTTTCTCCCGTTTCTTCTGGTAATCGCGGTCTGGCAGGCTCGGAGCAGAGTACCAAAGCCTGCGCCGGAACGTCGTCCCAGAGCGAAAAACCCGGNTGCCGCTAACCCTGCTGGCGGGATACGCCGGGTAGATTCATCTGATCGCGCTGCGTCAGTAGACGGCGTCCCAGATAGGTTAGCAGNACGCCATACAGTGGCAGGAAGAAAACCAGGCTGATCGATAGCTTGACGGCGTAGTCGAACCAGGCAATTTCGACCCAGTGTTGCCGCATGAAGGGATCCGGCCCCTGCCAGAAAGCGATGGCGAAGAACGCGAAGGTATCAGCCAGATTCCCCAGGATGGTGGAGAACGTCGGCGCGACCCACCAGGCGCGGAGTCGGCGCATCCGGTCAAAGACATGAATGTCGAGCAACTGACCCAGCACGTAGGCCATGAAGCTGGCCAGCGCAATCCGACCGACGAACAGATTCCACTGCGCCAACGCCTCGAACCCCTGGAAACGGCCCTGCTGGAACAGCACCGATACAGCATAGGAAATCACCAACGCCGGTACCATCACGCCGGCGATGATGCGTCTTGCCGATGACTTGCCGAACAGTCTGACCGTCAGGTCGGTGGCCAGAAAGATGAAGGGAAAACTGAAAGCCCCCCAGGTGGTATGCAACCCCCAGAGCGTGAAGGGCAACTGAACCAGATAGTTACTGGCAGTGATCACCAGCACATGGAAACTGACCAGCCAGATCAAGGCGAGTCGGAATTGACGACTGTCGAGTGTCAGCATGGAAAACCTTTTTCGTTTGCCGAAGCTTTTGCCCAGCGAAGCTTCTGTTTACGAAGCTTTATCTACCGGAGCGTGGCCGAGGGGTAAGGGAACCCTCTGAATGGCAGTGTGATATCGAGTGTAATGACGAGTTTGAGGTCGAATGTGACGGATCGCTCGCCTACAGCGGGCGCATATTATAGAGATTCCGAGTATAGACAGCCAGAGCCACCATCGCGTGGCACATCGCAAAAAAAGCTGTAACACTAAGTTACATTAGGATAATATAAGAAAGGACTGGACCGTCGGTTCAGTGTTGGCAACCCGCCAACGTGTATGTGGAATTTTGCTATGAAGACAACGGTTACCCCCCTTGACGATCATCAGATCGGCCCTGCTACGGCTATTCTCAAGGCCATCGCCAACGAGAACCGGCTGCGCATACTGTGCCTGCTGATACGTGGCGAACGCTCGGTTACCCAGATCAACGAAGAGATGACACTGAGCCAATCGGCGCTGTCACAGCATCTGGCCGTGCTACGTCAGGAGCGTCTGGTGACGACACGCCGCAGCTCCCAGGTAATCTACTATTCACTACACGGTGATGTCGCCGAGCGNCTGATTCAGACACTCGGCGAGCTGGATATCAGCTGANACCNNTAGCGNAANGTAACTAGCGGCGNTGCCAGCGAAGATCGTCGACACGCTGAAGTATACGATCGACGCCTTCCTCCAGACGATTCTCCACACCGATGCCCAGCCGGCTCATCAGTCCGGAACGCGACTCCAGCGATACGTTCAGCACACGAGCCTGCCGTCGCTGTTTTTCCAGCAGATAGGCGTCGCTGGTGCCCACAGCATCGATCAGTCCGGCGGCCAGTGCCTCGCTGCCATACCAGATCTCGCCGGTCGCGACAGATTCGATATCCAGCCCGGGGCGTCGCTCGCCGACGTAATGCTTGAACAGGTCGTGAGTCGATGCCAGATCCTCGAGAAACTTGGCTCGTCCCTCTTCACTGTTCTCGCCCAGCACGGTCAGCGTGCGTTTATAGCGTCCCGCTGTCAGCAATTCGACGTCGACGTCGTGTTTCTTGAGCAGGCGATGCACGTTGGGTATCTGGGCCACGACACCGATCGACCCTATCACTGCAAACGGTGCGGCGATCAGATGATTGGCGCAGCATGCCATCATGTAGCCGCCGCTGGCCGCGACCTTGTCGACGCATACCGTCAGGCGCGCGCCGGCGTCGCGAAGACGGTCGAGCTGCGCCGCCGCCAAGCCGTAACTATGGACCAGCCCTCCACCGGACTGCAGCCGCAGCACGATCTCGTCTCCAGGCTGGATCTCCTCGAGCAGAAGTGATACTAACTCGGCCAGCGCGGGCGTCCTGGACGCCTTGATGTCACCATCGAAATCGAGCACCCAGACACGCTCGGTATTGGCATCCGCGCGTTCCTTGGCGGACTGCTTGTGAGCCTGCTTGCCGGACTTCTTGAGCTGTTTGGCGAGCTGCCGCCGGCCCGCCTTGGGCTCAGCCGCCAGGCGCAGCTGTCGGCGCCGGCGCTGAAAGCGTTCATCGAGCTCGACGACCTTCAACGTCGCCCCATCTCCACCCTGCCCTTTACGCCGCCCGAGCGCTATCAACGCCAGAATACCCCCGACGGTAATGATGAGAAAAATTACCAATGTGGTGGTCTTCGCCAGAAAAAGACCATAGTCGGCCAGCCATTCGATCACGTCACGCTCCTTGCATTGAGAAATACACGTTTCCGGGCCTTCGTTCTGTTCGCATCATGCCCGCATCAAAACATACTCTCGTCACGGTGCTTGCATGGCACTTGTGTGGTATTTGCGTGGCGCTTGCATGGAAGTACGGGCAATGATTTGCTTAGCGTTTTGCAGCAGGAGAAACCCTCATGGAAGACCAGCAACTGATTGCCAAACTGCGCGCGCGCTTCGACCCCGAAGCGGCCGAATCGGTGTCGGCCATCTATCAATTCGATCTCAACGATGTCGACGACTACCACATGACGATCGACCACGGCACAATCGATATCCAACCCGGCCGTCATCCGGACCCTGGCGTCACCATCATCAGCGACACCCAGACACTGTTGGCGCTGGTCAGGAAAGAGCTCAATACGATGCAGGCGTTGCTGACGGGCAAGGTCAAGGTCAAGGGTGACATTGGTCTTGCCAGCCGGCTGCCCAAGCTGTTCGGCAAGTCCAAGGTCTGAGTCGCTGCGATCAGCGCACCGCCACCGCCTCGCAGTGAGTTTCGATCAATTGGCGCGAAATCGAATAGGCTGGCGGAAGTTGCGGCAGCTTTTCCGGACGAAACCAGGCCGCATCGGCGATCTCTTCCCCGTCGATGCGAATGCGCCGACTGGCAGCCTCGGCGAAGAATCCCATCATCAGGGAGTGCGGGAACGGCCAGGACTGGCTCTTGAAAAAACTGACGCGACCGACATCGACACCTACCTCTTCCATCACTTCTCGCCTGACTGCCGCCTCCACCGCTTCGCCGGGTTCGATGAAACCAGCCAGTGTCGAGTAGCGTTGAGGCGGGAATCGCGGGCTTCGTGCCAGCAGCATGTCCTTGCCGTGGATCACCAGCGTAATGATGCAGGGCGAAATACGCGGATAGCCGCGCAGACCGCAGTTGTCACACTGCATCGCGAACTCATGAAAGAGCCGGCGCGTGGCTTGGCCGCAACGTCCACAGAAACGATGATCTCGCTCCCAGCGCGTGACCTGGAGCGCCGTCGCCAACAGCTCGCTCTGGGCTGCCGGCAGCTGTGCCAGCCAATCACGGAACGCCGGCCAGTCATCGCTCCCCGCCTCGACCACCACGGCCACAGGTTCATCTAGCCAGTAACCCAACGGCAACGCGTGTTCCGGCCAGCGTTGGCAATGGACCAGTATGTCACCGGCTTCCGATGCCACACCGCTATCGCTCATGCGTAGTAACCAGCCGCCCACGGCGTCTGACGGCGGCATCTCGCGTTGTAACATCAGTGCTGAGTCTCCGGCAGATTCAAGGCATCCCAGTGGCACTGGCCCGCAGCCTGGCGAATCTGCTCCAGCCGCTGTTGATGGGCTTCCCACTCGGCATCGCTCGGCTTGAGCACGGCAAGCGTCAGACCGTTGCGCTCGACCTGACGCATGCTGCTGGCGCTTCCGGATTCACGGTTATCGCCGGTGTCATTACCGGCCAGCGACAGCGCGGTCTGTCCACCGGTCATGGCGAGATAGACCTCGGCCAGAATCTCGGAGTCCAGCAGCGCGCCGTGAAGCACGCGCTGACCGTTGTCGATATCGTAGCGCTTGCACAACGCGTCGAGGCTATTGCGCTGCCCAGGGTGCATCTGCCGCGCCATCTTCAGTGTGTCCAGAACGCTGCAGTGTTCCGCCACCGGGCCCAGCGCCGGCTCGCCGCGTGCCGCGTTCAGCAACTTGAATTCGTGGTCGAAGAAGCCGACATCGAACGGGGCATTATGAATGACCAGCTGCGCGCCGCGCATGAACTCCCATAAATCGTCGGCAATCTGCGCAAAGACAGGCTCATTGGCGACCCGCTCGCTGGTAATACCGTGAATCTCGACGGCCTCCGCTTCGATATCCCGCTGCGGATTGACGTACTGGTGATAGGTTCGTCCGGTAAACCGGCGATTGACTAGCTCGATGCCACCGATCTCGATGATGCGATGGCCCTCTCGCGGATCGATACCGGTGGTTTCCGTATCCATGACGATTTGACGCATATCGTTATTCTCGCTTATGTCCGGAGGTTTAAGTGCCTGGGGACTCAGTGCCTGAAGACTTAGCACCTGAAGACTTAGTGCCCGGCGGCTGTCGCTCGTTGTTCAGGAAAAACCGTGCATCGATAGAAGATCAACGCGCCGAAGGCCGCCGCGCTGCGACCACTTCATCGATCGCTTCATTGACCAGTCGGTCGGCGGCCTCGTTACCCTGATGGCCGCTGTGCCCTTTGACCCAATGCCACTCGACGGCGTGGCGCTGGGTTTCGGCCAGCAGTTCCCGCCACAGTTC
>JGI24517J20059_1000818_pt1 | contig 13189 bp, 11 predicted proteins | sample LinPmetageLP41_FD_20059 | JGI IMG/M metagenome (IMG submission 20059) | reverse complement strand
CTCGCTTGCCGGCCAGCATGGCACCAATGCGTGTATCACTGACGATCCGTTCGATTTCATCCTGGCGGGGCTGGCTCGACCGATGGTCCGAGATGGCAATTTCGCCCAGGCCGATGACTTCAGGAATCCAGGCCAGGTCGCGCTGCAAGTCGCCCGTCAGCGTGGGGGGCGGGACGCGATAAGCCCCGGTGTACATATAGGCCGATATGCCTTCGGCCTTGAGCCCACGTACCTTGGCCAGCAGATCGGCCGGGGAGCGGCTGATGCTGTCGGTGCCAAGGACACCCACCACCGTACCAATCCCCATCGAAGCGATCTCGTGGGCGGTGATTTCCGGACAGCGCGTACCGCAACCGCCTTCGCCGCCGCCGCCGGTCACGTGAACATGCTGATCGATGAAGGCGGGAACCGCGATAAGATGACGTGCCTCTACCACTTGGACAGGCCAGCCCGCCGGGATTTCAAAATCACGACCCAAGGCGGCGATCCGGCCATCGGCGATCAGGATGTCGGTGGCCTCCAGGTTCTCCGGTGCGAAGATGCTGCCGACCCGCAGCAGGGTCAGTAGCTTTTCTTGCTGAGGTTCGGCGGGCATCATGGTTGCTGCTCTCCCTCTGGCGGCGTGGAGGTGGCTGATCGGAAGCGGCGCCCTCTGAGGCGCTCGATAGCGCCATCGACATCATCGATCAGCAACACCAGCAGGTCGCCTTCGCTGGCCTCATCGAAAGCCCTATCGACGGCCTGCTGTTCTGCCATGATGATCTCGACCCGGCAGGTGCCCGGCATCGACTCGGCACCTTCGCGCAATAAGCGGGCGGCTTCGCCGGGGGTGCGCCCGCGGGCATCGGACTCGTAGATAAAAACGACGTCGTGCATCCTGGCGAGCAGGGTGCCCAGGGTGAACAGATCCCCGTCGCGGCGATTGCCGGGTGCACTGGCCACGCTGATGCGTCGTCGAGCCGGAATGCAGCCGACCAGTTCGCTCAGTGCTTCGAGCGCGGGCACATTATGGCCGTAGTCGATCAGCACCTTCATTCCATCGGCGTCGATGAGGTTGGTGCGGCCGGGATTCTGGCCAGGCGTGGGGTGGAAAGTCTGCAGCCCCATCTGTATATCGGCGATCGACAGGCCTAGAGCATAGGCGGCGGCACTGGCCGCCAGGGCGTTGGCGACATTGAAACGGGCATACCCCTCGAAAGTGAGCGGCACGTTCACCACCGGGATCACATCGGCCTCGACGTGGCCCTGGCGCATCACGATGTGTTCGTTGTGGACGGTAAAAGCGACACCCTGTTCGTGGACATGCTGGCGGACCGGGCGGGAGTTGGGATCCAGCGTGAAGAAGATGATGTCGCCCCGAGCCCACTCCTGGGCTTCCAGCACCCGAGGGTCGTCGGCATTGAGCACGGCTGTACCACCCTGGCGGACGGCATCGATCACCACCGTCTTGCAGCGCGCCAGCTCATCCAGGGTATGGATGTCATGTTCGCCCAGGTGGTCGCTGGCGATGTTGAGCAGCACGCCCACATCGCACTCGTCGAAGCCCAGGCCACGGCGCATGATGCCGCCACGGGCGACTTCCAGCACGGCACACTCGACCGTGGGCTCGCGCAACACGATCGAGGCCGCCTGGGGGCCGCTGTAGTCGCCACGCAGGATCACATGATTATCGATCTCGATGGCGCCGGTGCAGGCCATACCGACGTTGCGCCCCGCCTGACGCAGCAGGTGCGAAAGCAGGCGAACCGTGGTGGTCTTGCCGTTGGTACCGGTGACCGCGGCGATGGGGATACGCCCGTTTGTCTCGCTGTCGGGGAACAGCATATCGATGACCGGGCGTCCCACATCTCGGCCCTCGCCGTGGGTGGGCGAGAGGTGCATGCGAAAGCCGGGGCCGGCATTGACCTCGACCACGGCAGCGGACTGCTCTTCCAGGGGTCGAGTCAGGGTCTCGGCCAGCAAGTCGATACCGATGATGTCCAGCCCCACCAACCGTGCGATGCGCTCCGCTGCGTAACGCACTTCCGGGTGAACATCATCGGTGACGTCCGTGGCTGTGCCCCCGGTGCTGAGATTCGCCGTTGGCTTGAGAAAGACGATCTCGCCAGTCGGAATCACGCTCTGTGGGGTCAGATTCTGCTGGCCGATCAATCGTAGCGACTGTTCATCCAGCTGGATCTGCGTCAGCAGGTTCTCGTGGCCAATGCCGCGACGCGGGTCGCGATTCTCCTCGTCGACCAGCGCTTGAAGGGTGGCGACTCCATCGCCGATCACATGCGCCGGGCGACGCCTCGCAGCGGCCACGAGTTTGCCATTGATAACCAGCAGGCGATGATCCTCACCGCGAATGAACTGCTCGACGATCACCGAGGGGTTGCGATGAGACGCGATAGTGAAGGCGTCACTCAGGGCCTCGTCGTCCTCGATATTGGTGCTCACCCCACGGCCATGGTTGCCGATGACCGGCTTGACCGCGACGGGATAGCCGATGTCTCGAATGACGTCCAGCGCCTCGTCGAATGAGCCGCAAACCCGTCCCCTGGGTACGGGGATCCCGGCATCGCCGAGTACCTGCCGGGTCCACTCCTTGTCGTCGGCGATGCCGTAGCCGATCAGGTCCGTATGGCCGGTTACCGTCGCCTGGACGCGCTGCTGTCGGTGGCCATGACCGAACTGGATATAACTGTTTTCCTCGCTCAGGCGGACATGGGGAATGCCACGCTGGGTGGCGGCATTGACGATAGCCGCGGTGGAGGGGCCCAGCATGTGGGCATCGCGCACCTGCCTGAGACGGGATAATACTGAAGCGATATCGATCTCGTCGCGATTGAAGAGCCGAGCGACGAGATCGACAGACTCCACTCCGGCTGCCAGACCGCAGGCCTCATCCCGGTAGCGATAGACGATGTTATAGATCCCGGTTTCATAGGAATCGACCGTCTTGCCGTAGCCCACGGAAAAGCCAACCAGATTCTGCAGCTCGATGGCGACATGCTCGACGACATGACCCGCCCATGTACCGCGGCCCAGACGCTCAATAAAGCCGCCGGGGCGGCCTACCGAGCAGCGATGCTCCTGGAGGGTCGGTAGCAGTGTGGTCAGTCGCTCGACGATGCCGGGGACCAGATCGCTCGGCCGCTCCTCGAGCTCACCGATGTCCAGGCGCATGAAGATGGCCGGGTAACGGCTGTAGTAGTTCGGGCCGCGCAGGGCCCGATGTTCGAGAATGATCATCGGCTTTCCGCGAGAACGGCATCAAGGTCGGCTGGACCCAGATAGCGCCGGGTCTCGACATTGTAGCCGTGGCCGCTGACCAGCGCATGCAGGATCATGTGTTCGATTGCCACCGGTTCGCCCATGGCGAGGTCGGCAATATTCGAGCTGGCCAGGTCCTGGCTATCGATGAGGATGACATGCCCCGGACCGATGGCTTCGAGAATACCGTGGGGATGGATAATCACGCCGGCGTCCTCGCTCAGGCCGACCCCCAGATGCCCCGGGTTGCTCGCGCCGACTTCCATCAATCGCGTAAAGCGCCCGCGCGCAAGGAAGTGGCTGTCGATGATCAGGTCATCGACGAAGCCCAGACCGAAGGTCATGTTAACCGCTCCCTTACGCAGGGCGTCAGCGGCGGCACCGTTGTAGATCATGGTGCCCGGCATGGCCGCTGCCCCGGCACTGGTGCCGGCCACCACCGCGCCCTCCTTCAGGCGTTGTTGGACGGCCTTGAGAACTGGGGACCCGCCCAGGATGTTCGTCAGACGCAGCTGGTCACCGCCGGTGAAGAAAATGACCCCGCTCTGCTTGATCAGACGCACCGTATCAGCATCGGCGGCTTCCTGTCGGTTCCGGATTCCCAATGAATGAACTTGACTTGCACCCAGGCGCAAGAAAGCCGCTTCGTATTCGGGCAGGACCTGATCGGGGATGCCGCTGGCCGTGGCAATAACCGCGACCTCCTGATTATCGTCAGGGGCCAGGGCAAACACCTTCTTGAGGATTTCGAGATCGGAGGTCCTGTCCTCGGCACCGCCGATGGCCACGAGACTGCCGGATGTCGAGGAGAGTAGAGAGGCCATATTCCTTTCGTCGCCTAGCGACGCTTTTGAGGAACACTGAATCATTACCGATACTGGCAATATCGTATCGCGTGGTTTTTAACCAGATGATTCACTTATAACAGCTGGAAACTGCCCTAGCCAGATTAATCATGGTCCCTCGGCCTGACTAGAATCTTCATGAGGAGCAGTGAGAACTTGCGCTGCTGGCGTAGGGGCAAGCGCAGCAACGACAAACCGCTATACTTCGATAGACGGACTTTTCCAAGCCAGCGTCCCGTGGCATCTCGGCCACGAGGGCTGTGATAGCTGAGCTTTCGCCAGGAGGCGATCATGAGCGTTCGGAATATCTTTGTTGTCGGGCTGGACGAACTTAATCGACAACGGCTCGAGCATTTGCGTGGGGCAGAGCATTACCGGTTTCATGGCGTGATCGATCCGGCGGAAGTCTATGATACGGAAATTTTTCCTATCGAAGACATGCTGTCCAGAGCCGAAACCCAGTTGAAAGCCTTTGGCGAGCCTATCGATGCCATCGTTGGATACATGGATTTTCCCGTCTCGACCATGCTGCCACTTCTCTGTGAGCGACTGGGTACGCGTTCGACCAGTCTCGAAAGTTTGCTCAAATGCGAACACAAGTATTGGAGTCGACTCGTTCAGCAGGAGGTAATTGCTGATTATATGCCACGCTTTACCGCCTTCGATCCTTTTGACTCTCAGGCGCTGCAGCATATCGGGGAAGCAGGGCTTTATTTACCCTTCTTCGTCAAACCCATCAAATCATCAGGTTCTCGACTGGGTTTTCGCATTGATAGCCCTGAAGACTTCGCCTATGCCGTAGAGCGGCTACGTGAAGGCATCGGGACGATTTCAGAACCGTTCAATTACGTGTTGGAACATGCCAAGCTGCCTGACAGCGTGCGCTCGATCGATGGTGGCTATTGCATGGCAGAAGAGATTATCGGCGGGTGGCAATGTACGGTCGAAGGATACGTGTTTCAAGGTGACGTGGTGCCTTATGGTATCGTCGATTCGATTCGCTATCCGCAAGTCCTGAGTTTTTTCTGTTATCAATATCCTTCCCGCCTTCCCGCGGCCATTCAGACCAAGATGCAGGCACTGACGCGTCAGATCATGGCTCATATCGGCTATGATAATGCTGCCTTCAACATCGAATACTTCTGGGACGAAGTGCAAGATCGCATCTGGCTGCTGGAGATCAATACCCGCGTTGCGCAGTCGCATTGCGACCTGTTCGAAAAGGTCGATGGGATCAGCCATCAGCAAGTGACGGTGGATCTGGCGCTGGGCCAACGACCCGATATGCCGTATCGCGAAGGGACATTCAAGGTTGCCGCGAAATTCTTCTACCGGGTCTTTTTCACCGATGCCACCGTCAGCCAGATCCCGAGTTCCGAAGAGATCGACACACTGCAGCGAGCGTTTCCCGGAACCTTGATTTCGGTACAGGTCGAGACCGGCATGCGCTTATCATCGTTGCCTGAGCAAGACAGCTACAGTTATGCCTTGGCTTACGTGTGGATGGGGGCAGACGACGACCTTACGCTGGAAGCGAACTACGCGCGACTTGCCGAGCAGCTGAATTTCACCTTCGAGGATATCGTAGGCTGACCTATTCGCGTCGCGGCAATGTATCGTCAGACGTCCGGGTATGGAAATCGCTAGATATTCTGTGATGGAAAAAGGAGCAAGATCATGCATATCGTCAGCGATTTCCCCCGCGACGTGCAGGAAGAGGAAAATTGGATCACGCTGGCCGATGGCTGCCGGCTAGGGTTACGCATCTGGCGTCCGGTGGATGCCGAGAGCGATCCGGTACCGGCCATCCTTGAGTACCTGCCATATCGCAAGCGAGACCTGACGGCGATACGCGACGCTCAGACGCACGCTTACTGGGCCGGCCACGGCTATGCCGGGGTACGTGTCGATATGCGTGGTAGCGGCGAGTCGGACGGCGTGCTGACCGACGAATACCTGCAACAGGAACTCGACGATGGCGTCGAAATTCTGCAGTGGCTGGGTAAGCAGCCCTGGTGTACCGGTGATGTCGGCATGGTTGGTATCTCCTGGGGCGGATTCAACGGCCTGCAGATCGCGGCAATGCAGCCGCCCGAGCTGAAAGCCGTCATCACGTTGTGCTCGACCGACGATCGCTACGCCGATGATGTCCACCACATGGGCGGCTGCCTACTGGGCGACAACCTCTCGTGGGCCTCGACCATGTTCGATGGCAATACCTGCCCTCCCGATCCGCTACTGGTGGGCGAGCGCTGGCGGGATATGTGGATGGAGCGGCTGGAGCATAGCGGGCTCTGGCTGGCCACCTGGCTTCAACATCAGCGCCGCGACGACTATTGGAAGCATGGCTCGGTGTGCGAAGATTTCTCGCGTATTCGGTGCCCAGTCTATGCCGTCAGCGGCTGGGCCGATGGTTACTGCAATGCCGTGTTCCGGTTGCTCGAGGGGCTCGACGTGCCACGTAAGGGGCTGGTTGGTCCCTGGTCGCACAAGTACCCCCACCTTGGTGTTCCGGGTCCCGCCATTGGTTTTTTGCAGGAATCGCTGCGCTGGTGGGACTATTGGTTGAAGGGCAAGGAAACGGGCATCATGGACGAGCCGATGCTGCGTGTCTGGATGCAGGACTCGGTTCCGCCGTCGGCCCGCTACGAGGAACGCCCCGGTCGCTGGATCGCCGAACCGAGCTGGCCATCGCCACGGATCGAGCCGAAGCACTTCCGTCTCACCAGTGGTCATGGTCTATTGCCTGTTGCGCAGGGCCCAGCGGCTTCTATAGCGAACGACGAGTTTCCTCTTAGCGTCCGTTCGCCGCTATCGGTAGGCCTGTATGCGGGCAAGTGGTGTTCCTACAACGCACCGCCGGACCTGCCTCACGATCAACGCGACGAGGATGGTGGTGCCCTGATATTCCAGACCGCTCGGCTCGATCAAGATATCGAGATTTGCGGTCAGCCGGTTGTCGAGCTGGAAATCGAAGCCGATCAGCCAGTGGCAATGGTGGCGGTTCGGCTTATCGACATCGCAGAAGACGACAAGGCGACCCGGATTTCCTACGGTCTGCTCAACCTGACCCATCGTGACAGTGATGAATTCCCTCAGCATCTCGAGCCTGGCAAGCGTTATCGCGTGCGCGTACTGCTTAAACACATCGCGCAGAAGTTTCCCGCAGGCCATGCCATGCGGCTTTCGCTGTCGAGCAGCTACTGGCCACTGGCCTGGCCAGCGCCGGTGCCCGTCAAGTTGACCGTACACCCTGCTGGCTGCCAACTGACTCTACCCAGCCGCGAGCCCCGACCTGAAGAAGAGGCGGCACTGCCCGCGTTTGCCGAGCCGGAAGGCGCACCGCCACTCCCGGTCACGCTGTTACGGCCGAGCCAGGAAACGTGGCGGGTGATACGCGACCTGGCCCAGGATCAGACCATGCTCGAGGTCATTAACGACGAGGGTACCTTCCGGCTCGATGACATCGACCTCGAACTCTCGTCACGGGTCATCGAGCGCTATACCTATTCCTACGGCAATTACGACAGTTTGAGCGGCTGGACCGAGTGGGAACGCAGCTTCCTGCGGGGCGACTGGGAAGTGCGCAGTTTGACCCGTACCTTGATGACCTCCAACGCCACCCATTTTCGGCTAAGGGCGACCATGGACGCCTTCGAGGGCGATAGCCGGGTCTTTTCCAAGAGTTGGGACGAAGAGATTCCGCGCGATCTGGTTTGAGTGTGGGGCAGTCCTGAGATTCAACGGATTGCTATCTGCATGTTTCGAGCGTTGCTGATACCCATCGATAGCGTTGCTGATACCCATCGATAAAGAGGCGGCTGGCGGCGTGCTAGAATTCCCGGTCTTTGTTAACCGTCGAGGGCGACGATCATTGGCGGTTCGTTATCCGTCCAGATCTGTCCAGAACCAGGGGAGAGGTTCATGTTTACCGGGATCGTGCAGGATGTGGGTACTGTGGTGGCGATCGAGGAACGTGAGCAGTTACGCACGCACGTGGTATCGATGGCGCCGGCGATGCGGGAAGGCTTGACGCTGGGTGCGTCGGTGTCCCACAACGGTTGCTGTCTAACGGTGACGGCGATCGAGGGTGACAACGTCAGTTTCGATCTGATGCGCGAAACACTGCGGCTGACCAATCTCGGTGACCTCGTGCCGGGGGATCGGGTCAATCTCGAGCGGGCTGCGCGCTTCGGTGACGAGATCGGCGGGCATGTCATGTCCGGCCACATCATGGGAATGGCCAGGCTGGTAGAAGTCGACGAAGCGCCCAATAACCGGCGGCTGTGGTTCGAGCTGCCGACTGACCTGACCCGCTTCGTATTCGACAAGGGCTATATCGGCATCGACGGTATCAGCCTGACGGTAGGCGCCGTCGAAGCCGATCGATTCTGCGTCAATCTGATTCCCGAAACGCTGGTCAGAACGACCATCGGTGAGTGCGTGCAGGGAGACCGCGTCAATCTCGAGATCGATCCGCAGACCCAGGCGATTGTCGAGACCGTGGAGCGAGTCATGGCTTCTCGCAGCTGAGTGGAGAGCGCACACGGCTGCTCATATCCGGCACCGCTCGCGCCCTGGCCTCGGCTTGGGTAACATAGGCGACTTTGCGCCAAGATGCAGTGTTCAGCGGGCTATGTTCAGAGAGCTATGTTCAGAGAGCTATGTTCAGAGAGCTATGTTCAGAGAGCTATGCATGCTGGCATGCCGTGTTCGGTCAATGGAGTTTTTCTCGATGAGTAGTAGTAGCAGCATCTATGGCGACTATATCAAGTCGGTCATTCGCACCGTGCCCGACTGGCCCCAGCCCGGGGTCAATTTTCGCGATATCACGCCGTTGCTCCAGAACAGCGCCGCGTTTCGCAAGCTGATCGATAGCTTCGTCCACCGCTATCAGGAGCTGGAAGTCGACTCCATCGCCGCGATCGATGCACGCGGATTTATCGTCGGCGCACCGTTGGCCTACGAGCTGGGCTGTAGCTTCGTACCCGTTCGCAAGAAGGGTAAGCTCCCGTTTCGGACCATCAGCGAGACCTACACGCTGGAGTATGGCGAGTCGACAGTCGAACTGCATGCCGATGCGTTTCGCGAGCATGATCGGATCGTACTGATCGACGATATCATTGCGACGGGCGGGACCATGCTGGCGGCGGCGTCGCTGATTCAACGCAGTGGCGGCCATATCGTCGAGACAGCAACCATCCTCGACCTGCCGGAATTGGGTGGTTCGGCCAGGATCCGCGAGGCCGGCTATAGCGTCTTCGCGGTCTGCAGCTTTACCGAAGACGAGTAGACTTTCCGGAGCGACGCTTTTCAATACGACAGGACGCGCCATGACTGCCAATCGTTATCAGCACCACTTCACCGTGTCCTGGGATCAGCTTCATCGCGATGTTCGGGCGCTTTGCCATCAGCTCATCGAGCGCGATTTTCAGGGCATTGTCGCGGTCACGCGCGGCGGACTGATACCGGCCGCCCTGATCGCCCGCGAGCTTGATATCCGCTTGATCGACACCGTCTGCATCAAGAGCTACAACGAACAATCCCAGGGTGATCTGGATGTGATGAAAGGGGTAGACCACGATGGTGATGGCTGGCTGCTAGTCGACGACCTCGTCGATACCGGCAAGACGGCACGCGTCGTGCGCGAGATGCTGCCCAAGGCCCATTTTGTCACCGTCTATGCCAAGCCGGAGGGGCGCCCGCTGGTCGATCAGTGTCTGACCGAGGTGGCTCAGGACTGCTGGATCCAGTTTCCGTGGGATCTCGGACATGCCTACGTTGAACCGCTGGTGGACCAGATTCGCTCCCCCAAACCCTGACTGCGCGGAGCTTCTCGATGTCTCAGTCGCCGTTGCCGGACAGCTGGAATGCCTATCTTGGTGAAGAATTCAGCGCTCCCTACATGCAAAAACTGCGTGGGTTTCTGGCTGAAGAGAAGGCCGCGCACAAGGTCATCTATCCGCACTCGTCTCACTGGTTTCGCGCCTTCGAACTGACGCCGCTGGATCAGGTCAAGGTGGTGATACTGGGGCAGGATCCTTATCACGGGCCTCATCAGGCTCACGGGCTCTGTTTCTCGGTGCGCCCGGGGGTACCGACGCCACCGTCGTTGCAGAACATCTACAAGGAGCTGGCCTCGGATGTCGCCACGACCCCGGTCAGTCATGGCTTCCTCGAAAGTTGGGCCGAGCAGGGCGTGATGCTGCTGAACAGCGTTTTGACGGTGGAGCAGGGCAATGCCGGTTCCCACCGTAATCGGGGTTGGGAGACCTTCACCGATCGCGCCATTCAGGTCATCAACGAGCAGTGCGATGGCGTCGTGTTCCTGCTGTGGGGCAGTTACGCCCAGAAAAAGGCGAGCTTCGTCGATCGCAACAAACATCTGGTGCTGCATGCGCCGCATCCGTCGCCACTTTCCGCCCATCGAGGGTTTTTCGGTACCCGCCATTTCTCGCAGGCCAACACCTTTCTCGAAAAGCGGGGGCTGGAACCGATCCAGTGGCAATTACCCGTCAGCGTCGCCTGACTCCGGCTCCTCGCGTACAATATCGGCGTTTCCTCCATTATGACGAAGGCGCCGATCATGAGTGTGCATCCCATCTCCCATCCCCTGGTCAAACACAAGCTTGGACTGATGCGGGCGGCCGATATCAGCACCAAGAGCTTTCGTGAACTGGCCTGCGAAGTGGCCAAGCTGCTGACCTACGAGGCGACTCAGAATCTGGAGATGGCACCGGCGACGATCAAGGGTTGGAACGGCTCGCCGATCAAGGTCGAGCGGATCAAGGGCAAGAAGGTCACCATCGTGCCGATTCTACGCGCCGGCCTGGGCATGCTGGATGGTGTCACCGATTTGATCCCCAGCGCGCGTATCAGCGTCGTGGGGCTCTATCGGAACGAAGAGACGCTGGAGCCGGTGCCCTATTTCGAGAAGTTCGTCAGTGACCTGGACGAGCGCCTGGCGATCGTCATCGACCCCATGCTGGCAACAGGTGGCTCGATGGTCGCGACGCTGGACATGCTCAAGGAGCGAGGTTGTCAGCAGATCAAGGTGATCGTGCTGGTGGCGGCGCCGGAAGGGATCGAGCGGGTACATCAGGCTTATCCGGATGTCGAGATCTACACCGCGGCCATCGACGAACGACTCGACGAGAACGGCTATATCGTCCCGGGGCTGGGTGACGCCGGCGACAAGATCTTCGGCACACGGTGATCGAACGTTCCGATGTGACAGGAGTGCTGCTCGCCGGCGGTCGCGGGCGGCGCATGGGCGGCGTCGACAAGGGCTGGTTGTCTCTCGACGGGGAACCACTGGTCGAGCGCGCGCTACGCCAGCTGGCACCTCAGGTCGATCGAATCGTCATCAGTGCCAATCGCCACATCGATGACTATCGACGTCTGGGCCATGCTATCGCCACCGACTCCCTGCCTGACTATCCCGGCCCGCTGACCGGCCTGTTGAGTGCGTTACCCGTTGTTTCCACGCCCTGGGTTCTGTTGACGCCGGTAGATATGCCCTGGCTGCCATCCGACATGGTGTCTCGGCTTTCGAGCGCGATCGGAGAGGCGGATATTGCCGTCGCCCATGACGGTCAGCGACTTCAACCGCTGGTCGCATTGATACGCAGTTCGCTACGCGACGATCTATCGGAATGGCAGGAGGCCGGTGGTGGCAGAGTAATCGCCTGGTACGATCGCCACCGTTGGTGTCGAGTCGATTTTTCCGACCGGGAAGCGCAGTTTGCCAACATCAATACCCCGGAAGAGCGCGAGTGGGCTGAGCAGCACAAGCCAGCCAATGCGGCGCGGAGAACGCATGATGACTGAAGCCGTCAATACGCTCGAATGCAACATTCCTTTACTGGGTATCGCTGCCTGGAGTGGCACCGGCAAGACAACGCTGCTGGAAGCCTTGCTGCCACGGCTACGCGAGCGTGGTTGGCCGACGGCGGTGATCAAGCACGCCCATCATGCGTTCGATATCGACACGCCAGGTAAAGATAGTCACCGCCTGCGCGAGGCCGGCGCGGCGCCAATGGTGGTGGCCTCGGGGCGGCGCTTCGCGCTGATGATGGAAACTCCCGACCAGCAGGAGCCTGATCTTCCGATGCTGGTGGCACAGGTCGCGGCCTTGAAACCTGCATTGATTCTGGTCGAAGGGTTCAAGACGTGGCCCATTGCGAAACTGGAGCTGCATCGCGGTGATCACGATCAACCGCTGCTGGCCGAGCACGATTCATGGGTCAAGGCAGTGGCATTCAAGTCCGAAGAGATATCGACGGAAACTCTGGCACGGCTACCGGCGACAGTGACTCACCTCGAGCTGGATGATCTCGCGGCAATTCTCGACTGGATCGTCAATTGGGCAGCAGCATTTAAGCCAGGTGAATGACAGGCATTAACACGATAGTCACACTACACTGATCCCTTGATCTCATGATTCAAAGCGAGGCGAACCGCATGACGCTCACGCATCTTAACGCGCGAGGCGAAGCGCATATGGTCGATGTCGCCGATAAACCGGAGACTCGCCGGGAAGCGCGCGCCTGTGGCACGATCCACATGCAGACTTCCACACTGGCGTTGCTTGCCGAAGGCGGGCTGCCCAAGGGAGATGTGCTGGCAACTGCCAGAATTGCCGGCATCCAGGCGGCCAAGCGGACCCATGAATTGATTCCTCTTTGCCACGCACTGGCGCTATCGAAAGTCAGCGTCGAATTTACGCTGGATACCTTACGGAGCTGCGTTCATGTCGAGGCGTTCTGCCGCCTCAATGGGCGTACGGGCGTCGAGATGGAAGCGCTGACAGCGGTTTCGGTCGCGTGCCTGACGCTTTATGACATGTGCAAGGCTGTCGACAAGGGCATGACCATCGACGGAGTACGCCTGGAAGAAAAGCGCGGCGGACGTTCCGGGGACTGGTCGCGTGAATCAGGACCGGAATCAGATGAACGTTCAGCGCCCAATGATGAGGCGTCGACCATCGCGAACACCGTCACCATTCACTTTCTCGCCGAGCTTCGGGAACGCCTCGCCGTCGCCGAATTAGCGCTGGATTGGGAGCAGATTCCGTCCCATGACATTGC
>JGI24517J20059_1000791_pt1 | contig 13687 bp, 14 predicted proteins | sample LinPmetageLP41_FD_20059 | JGI IMG/M metagenome (IMG submission 20059) | reverse complement strand
CTAGGGCCTGTTGACGTTTCACATCGGTAGCCAGAGGAACCCACACGCCATGGCCACCATACTCTCGTAATTCCTCTTGAGCTTGTCGTACCGGAACGCCACTGCGCGGTAGTGCTTTAACCGTGCAAAGGCGTTCTCGACCAGATGTCGGTAGCGATACAGCCCCTTGTCCAGGTCAGCATTGCCCTTGATCGAGTTACGTTTTCTCGGGATTACCGGACGAGCTCCCTGGTCCTCGATCTGCTCACGGATGCGCTCACTGTCATAGCCCTTGTCAGCCACAACTGCCTCGCCAGACGGTAGTTGCGCTATCAGTTCCGGTGCCTCGCTACTGTCATTGACGTTGCCTCCAGTGAGTCGGAAGGCGATAGGCAATCCATAAGCATCGACGGCCAGATGAATCTTGCTTGTGTGACCAGCACGGCTTTTGCCAATGGCCTCAGGCTGATTGCTGGCAGCGCCGGCACTGTGCTGGTGAGCCTTGACGTAAGTCCCATCGATGAACAGCCACTCGACGTCGGGCTCTTCAACCAGTGCGTTGAATATCCTGAGCAGTTTGCCTGCCGCCGACCAGGCATTGAAGCGTTTGTAGACCTTGTTCCAGTGCCCAAAGGCACGGGGCAGGTCCCGCCATGGGCAGCCCACGCGCATCCGGTAGAGGATACCTTCCACCGTCTTTCGCAGCCCGGGCTTGCGGTAGATGGCCTGTTGGACCAGAATTTTCTCCAGCTTCGACCAGAGCTCGTCACTGAGCATCAATCGGGGCATTGCAGACTCGCAGGTTGTTGGTGTGAGAACCTCAATTCTGCGGGTCTGTTCTTACTCAGCAAGCCCCCTCTCTCGTGAAACGTCAACAGGCCCTAACTAAATTAAGAAATAAGCAATTTTATTCATCTCTACCGACTACAATACTGCATATTTTTTAGTAATGGAGGAACACAGGATAAATCTATCCGAAATTGACCTTTCTCCCAGAAATCGTTCCACCGGAGGCTTCCGCTACGTTTAGTTGATGGCGGAGATCTCGCAATGCATCATAATCGACATACCGAAGAGCAGGTGACCTGCTACAGGGTTTCTCCTCCACTTGCGATTAGAGTCCGACCTAACCTGAGGACGGACAATGAGCGAACGAGATTGCAGCTCATTTAATGCATCATCTCGTTCCCGTCGCGCGCCGACACCATAACGTCGGAGCGAGGGGCCATTCTCTGGACGCTTCATGAAAGGATTTCCGATCATGCCCGAAACTCAAAGACCGAATTACCGCAGCGCGCTGATCGTCGTCACGACGATCTTTTTCAGTGGGGTTTCATCACCTGTCTCAATGTCATCCTGATTCTCCACTTGAAAGCGGTCTTCTTGCTGAACTACACCCAGACCATGCTGATCCAGTTCACCTTCTTCGGTGCCTATTTCATCATGTCGCTGCCGATGGGCAAGGTGCTCGCCAAGGTCGGCTACAAGAACGCCATCAGCCTGGGGTTGTTGATCGCGGCCGTGGGCGCTGTGATGTTCTACCCGGCGGCCCGGGCCCCTCCTACCCGCTGTTTCTGACCGCCCTGTTCGTGCTGGCTAGCAGCGTCACCATGCTGCAGGTCGCGGCCAACCCCTACGTCAGCCTGCTGGGACCGGAAGGCTCGTCGTCAAGCCGGCTCAATCTGGCCCAGGCGTTCAATTCACTGGGTACGACACTGGCGCCCTACTTCGGCGGCATGTTAATTCTGGGCGCGGCAGTACTAGGCGCCAGTGAACTGGCCGACATGTCCACTGCAGACCGAATGGCCTACAAGGTTCAGCAGGCTCAGAGCGTGCAGCTTCCCTACCTGCTGCTCGCCGCTATCCTCGCGATCGTGATCTACCTGTGGAAGCTACCCAACTTCAAGGATCAGGCCCGCGACGATAAGCCCGACCGAGAACGTCACTGCCGCCGAGGCCCTGCGTCACCGCCATGTGCTGTTCGGCGTGATCGGCATCTTTGCCTATGTCGGTGCGGAGGTCTCCATCGGCAGCTTTATGATCAACTACATTTCGCTGCCGGACATCGGCAACATGAGTGAAAGTAGTGCCGCCAACTATGTCGCCTACTACTGGGGCGGCGCCATGATCGGGCGCTTCATCGGCTCGGCGCTGATGCAGAAGATTCGACCCAGCCTGATGCTCGGCGTATTCGCGATCGTGGCGGGACTACTGGTGCTAACGACCATGTTGACCTCCAGTCACATCGCCATGTGAGTATCGTTGCCATCGGGCTATTCAACTCGATCATGTTCCCGACCATCTTCACGCTCGGCATCGCCAAGATCGGCCCGCTGACCAGCAAGGCAACGAGCCTGCTGATCATGGCGATCGTCGGTGGCGCCATTCTGCCGGTCGCCCAGGGCGCGATCGCCGATAGCGTCGGCATTCATCACGCCTTCGTGCTGCCGCTGCTCTGCTACCTGTTCATCGCTTTCTACGGCTTCCGCGGCTCGAGGGTCATCAATCCGTATCCTTCAACACGAGGTGAGGCACAGACAGCCTCCTGAGCGGCTATTTCGAAACCGGAAGCACCTATTTCGAAACCGAAACTCTATCGAGAAACAAAAAAAGCCTATCTCGAATGCGAAACGCCCCTCCTGGAGGGGCGTTTCTGGTCTGGCTGTCGACTCGTCGAGTCTGGATAGTCAGTGATCCGGATAGTCGGTGGCTTCACCCACCGCACGCCACTCACGGATTTCCGCCAGCGTCTCTTCGAGGCCCTCGATCACCTTATCCACACCCCATTTACCCAGTACCAGATGGCGCGGCGGCTGCGGATGAGCGACCAGATCCATCATCGCCTGAGCGGCACGCACCGGGTCGCCCGGCTGCTTGCCACTGTTGCTGCTAGTGCCCGCCATGCGTGCCTTGGCCGTGTCGGCATAATCGTCGATCCGGCTCGGCGTCTGCTGCAGCGAACGCCCGGCCCAGTCGGTGCGAAACGGCCCCGGTTCGACACAGGTGACGCGAATGCCCAGCGGCTCGACCTCCGCCTTGAGTGAATCCGACCACCCTTCAACTGCATGCTTGCTGGCGGCGTAGTAACCGGAGCCCGGGAAGCCGATGAAGCCGGCCACCGAGCTGATGCTGATGACATGCCCGGCACGACGTTCGCGCATCCCGGGCAGTACCGCTTGGGTGATCGCGAACAGGCCAAAGACGTTGGCGTCGAACTGAGCGCGAATCGCACTCTCCTCGCCCTCCTCGCAGGAGGCCTGATAGCCGTAGCCCGCGTTGTTGACCAGAACATCGATCCGGCCGAACTTGTCATTCGCCGCGGTAACGACGGCATCGATCTGCGCCGCATCGGTGACATCCAGTGCCTGCGCGAGAACGCGGTCCTCTGACCCCTCGGCCAGATCGGCCACGCGATCGCGCGACCGCGCTGTCACGACGACACTACCTCCCTGTTCAATAATCAACTTGGCCAGCTCGCGGCCGAAGCCGGTGGAACACCCCGTGATCAACCAAACGGGAGAATCGGGCATGGACATGAAATACCTCCTTTCGAAAACACGATGCCGCCGGGAAGACATACCGTCTCTACAGCTGCGTCGTCGATAAACGTGATTCTCAAGCGTAGACCATTCCGCGATGATCGATGTCGTCGCGGCGAGCGGTCGACTTCCGACAACCCGGCTATTGCCACGCCTCGCGCCGTGCGACCTTAGTCGCAAGCACCTTGAAAGTCATACAAACGAATCGGGATAATCGCTTAGCGAGCAAAAAATAGACGCGTTATTGATTCGCTTGCTTTCTTCTTTACTACACCTTCGCATCCTGCACTGATCAAGGACACCCATTGCCCTTCACTAACCGGATCGCGGTCGCCATCGATGGTCGAGGCGGCGACACATGACTCAGGTCGAGCAGCTTTTCGAGCGCTACGGCCCACGCTATCAGCTATGGGTCACGTTGACGGTGATGCTGGGGCTGGTAGCGCTGGGCATGTCGATCACCATCGTCAATGTGGCCATTCCCTACATCAAGGGCGCCTTCGGCATGAGCAACTCGCAGGTTCAGTGGCTCTCCACCGGCTTTCTGGCCTCGACCACCGTATCGCTGCTGGTCGCTCCCTGGCTGGTTGCCGCCGTCGGTCAGCGCGCCACTTTCGTGGGACTGCTGTTGACGTTCATTGCCGCCTCGATACTCGGCGGCCTGGGCCAGGGCATGGCGACGCTGGTCGCCGCCAGGATCATCCAGGGCGGCATGACCGGGCTGATTCGCCCGGTCGCCATGCAAGCGCTATTCGCCGTCTATCCACCGGAAGGGCGCGGTATGGCGACCGCCATGTACGGCATGTGCCTGGGCCTGCCATTGACCCTGGCGACCGTCATCGGCGGCTGGTTGGTGGAACATTTCAGCTGGCGCTACGTTTTCTTCGTCACGCTGCCGATCTGCGCCGTGGCGATCATCATGGGTCTTTTCTTTCTGCCGCCCCGCGAGCAAAAGGGGCCGCGTCCGCCCTTCGATTGGGCCGGCGTGGTACTGCTGTCCGTCGCTGTCTTTGCGATGCTCGCGGCACTCTCCAACGGCCAGCGCTGGGGCTGGTACGATCCCCGTGTCCCCGAGCTGATACTGGTCTCAGTGCTCTGCGGCGCTGCCTTCATCGCCTGGCAGAATCGAACCAGACATCCGCTGCTCGACCTGGCGATCTTCCGCAATCGCCTGTTCGTGGTCGGGACGCTGGCGATGTGTCTGTTCGGCGCCACCTTCTACGGCATCATGTACCTGCTGCCGCAATTCGTGCAGGGCGTGTTGCACTACAGCCCGATCACCGCCGGCCAGATCTTTCTGCCTTCCACCGCCGTGCTCGGCATTCTGGTACCGATGGTCGGGTGGCTGAGCGACCGCTATCCACCTCATTGGATCACCCTGCCCGGTCTCGCCTGCACGATGTTCTCGGTATGGCTAATGGCGCAGATGGACTGGAACACCTCATTTTTCTATCTCGCCATGGCAATGGGCATCCTCTCCATCGGCATGGCCTCGTTCCCGCCGCCGACGCTCTCCAACGCGATTGCCGGCCTGCCCGGCCATCTTACCGGCCACGGCTCCGGCGCGATCAATTTCGCGCTGCAACTGGGCGGCGCATTGGGCACCTCGGGGCTGGTCATCCTGCTCGATCGCCAGACCGCCTATCACGGCCAGATCCTGAATGCCGGGGTCAATGCGGGTAACGCCATCGCTAGCCAACAGCTAGGACAACTGAGCGATCTGGTAGGCCGTCTCGGCGTACCGGAGACACATCAGCAGGCCATGGCCGGTTATCTGATGGGCCGCATCGAGGGGATCTGGGCCTCGATTCTCGCCTACCAGGATGGTTTCTGGATCCTGATCGGGAGCCTGCTTCTGGTGGTGATCCCCTCGATTCTGCTCAGCCGCTGGCGAGATGTGTCTCGCACCTGATCTTGCTCACTGCCTTTCGTTCATCCGACTTTCGAAGGACCGACTCGCACCATGGTCACTGATTCCAAAAAACCTACTAAACGCCGCCTGCCCCGCAGCGTGAAACTACTGATACTCGCCATCGTCGTGGTGCTGTGTCTGATCTGGATCGGCCTGACGATCGCGCATCGCCTGTCGCATGTCAGCGCCCAGGATGCCCGCGTCATGGCGGACCAGGTCACCGTCAGCAGCCGTCTCGATGGCTGGGTGACGAACTTCACGCTCACCGAAGGCCAGGAACTCCATCGCGGCGATGCCGTGGCCGCCCTGTACAGCAAGCCGGAGCAGCGCAAACTCGAGGCGATGACAGCCACTGTCGCCACGCAACAGGCGCGGCTGGATTATGAGCAGGCAAGACTGGCGACAGCCGAGAAGCAGCTGAAGGGAGGCGTCAACCTGACGAAGCGCCAACTCGAGGCCAGCAAGGCCGCCGAGAAAGCCGCCCAGGCCCGACTGACAGAGGCCAAAAGGGATTTCAAGCGTTCCGATACTCTCTACCAGAAACACTCGGTCTCCGAACAGCGCCGTGATCAGGATTACTACGCCTATCAGGCCGCTCTCGCCGAACATGCCCAGGCGCAGCAGGAAGTTCAGGTCAGTCAGGCGCTGTCCGACAACGCCCAGGTCGGCTTCATCAACGGTTCGCAAATGCCGTTGCCCAATCCCGATGTACTCCGCCAGCAGGTAAGGATTGCCCGCCAGGAGCTGGCCGAAGCTCAGGCCAGGCTGGATGAAGAGAAGCTTCACATCGCCGATCTCCGGATCAAGAGTCCGATCGATGGCGTGGTCGACAAGACACTCATCGATCAGGGTGAATACGTCAGCGCCGGTCAGCCGATCCTGATGATGCACGACCCCTCGAAGCTGTGGGTCGAGGCCAATATCAAGGAAACTGACATCGCCGCGCTGCGCATTGGCCAATCCGTCGCCATCACCGTCGATGCCTTCCCCGATCAGACCTTCAGCGGCCACGTCGCCATCATCGGCCGTGCCGCCACCAGCCAGTTCGCCCTGTTACCCGACCCCAACCCTTCCGGCAATTTCACCAAGATCACCCAGCGGATTCCCGTACGGATCCGTTTCGACGACGGCCCCACCGACCTGATCGGCCCCGGCATGATGGTCGGCGTGGATATCGATATCAGCGGCGCCGACAAACGCCAGCGTACTCAGACCGACACCGCTGCCAGCAGCTGAGCGGATCATAGCGCTTGCTATTCACCGCGAACGGCGCGGCAGTGGCGCTGCGCCGATTCCTCGATGACGCGTTTGGCATCGATCAGGATTTCGCGGCCCCAGAAACCCGAATAGGCGCTGTCGAAGTCGAGCGATTCAAGGCGTTGGACGATGCGCTCGACCGTGGTTGCATCGAGCGGAATATTGTTGGGGTAGGACCACATGAACGATGCCATCCGATCCGGCGTCACCAGCAGCGTATCACCGGTCAGCAGAACCTGATGCTCGGGCCAGTGGAGTACGCTGGCACCGGGGAAATGACCACCAAGACGGTGGACATCGACGCCGGGCAATATCCCGCGTGACTCCCCTTCCCAGCACTCGATTCGCGGATCCGCCACGGTGATCCAGTCACGATCCGCGGCATGAACGTAAATCGGGCAGTCGAACGCGTGCGCCCAATCCGCCATGGTGGAGAAGTAATGGGGATGTGACAGCACGATGGCATCGAGCCCGCCGAGACCGTCGATGATCTCGATGGTCGCTTCGTCGAGCAGCGTCAGGCAGTCCCACAACACGTTGCCGGCCGGCGTCCGCACCAGGAAGGCGCGCTGGCCGATGGCGAAATGCGGCGTGGTGGCCAGCGCCATCAGCCCCGGTGCCATATGGCGGAAGGTATTGGCATGGTTGGCCGCCAGCTCGCCCGGCGTCGTCCAGCGCTGGCCTTCGACAGGCACGAACTGGCGCTCGTCCTCGCAGATCTCGCAGTGCTCCGGCGGTGACTCGCTCAGCGGATATTGCACGCCGCAGGTGGCGCAGATGAAACCATGGTTACGCATCTCGACCTCCTCGATGAAAAAACGCTTTCGCACGTATTATCAACGTAGCTGGAGGTCGGGCATTTATCGCTTATCGCCATACCTGAATTCGTCTTGGGGTGACAATCGTTCCCCTTCCAACAAGGTCAGAAAAGTTCATTACGAAAGCGCGAGCTCGGCGCTGCCAGACGACTGCGGGAAAGGCTGCTGATCAGACTTATTAGCGTCGCCCTATCAGCGTCACTACCTCCCGTCACGGCGCCCCGTGGTCGGCAACAAGGTGCCGCAACCATAAAGCTCTGCCCATAAGCACTAGACGACTGGTCTATTCGTGACTGCCGCCGGCGATGCCCGAGAGTTGGCCGCCTCGCTATATTAGATGTGGCTGGGGGCCAGCCTATTGGCTAAGGTTACCCAGGACGATAGACCGTTGCAGTCGGCACTGAGCACAACACGACACTTGCTCGGCCGTAGCTGAATCGAGAGTGAATCCTGGACCGATGATCTGGCCATTTCATTTTTCTGGCGACTAGACGACTGGTCTAATCGAGTTAGTTTCATAGAAGCGGAAGGAGTGCATCATGACGCAGAATCATGCGATCAACCGACAGTGGGTACTGGCCTCGCGCCCCCACGGTGAGCCGCGTCAGAATAATTTCCGCCTGGAAGAGACCGCGATTCCCCCCGTCACGGAAGGAATGGTTTTACTGCGCACGGTCTATCTCTCGCTTGACCCTTACATGCGGGGTCGCATGAGCGACGCGCCGTCCTATGCCCCGCCCATGGAGATTGATCAGGTCATGGTCGGCGGCACTGTCAGCCGCGTCGTCGAATCTCGACATGCCGATTTCAAGCCGGGCGACTGGGTGCTGGGCTACAGCGGCTGGCAGGACTACGCCCTGTCGGACGGCACGGCCCTGACCAACCTGGGACAGGAGCCCGAGAATCCTTCCTACGCTCTTGGCGTCATGGGCATGCCGGGCTTTACCGCCTACATGGGGCTGACGGATATCGGCAAACCCAAGGCGGGCGAGACCCTGGTGGTCGCTGCCGCCACCGGCCCTGTGGGTGCAACGGTCGGGCAGATCGGCAAGATCAAGGACATGCGGGTGATCGGTATTGCCGGTGGTGAAGAGAAATGCCGCTATGCCGTTGAAATGCTTGGCTTCGATGCCTGTATCGACCACCGAGCCGACGACTTCGAAGCCCAGCTCGAGGCCGCCTGCGATGCCGGTATCGACGTCTATTACGAAAACGTGGGTGGCAAGGTCTTCGATGCGGTCCTGCCGCTGCTGAATACCAGCGCTCGGATACCCGTCTGCGGGGTGGTCGCTCAGTACAACATGACAGATCTTCCGGATGGGCCGGACCGCCTGCCACTGCTGCTGGATACCATTCTCAAAAAGCGTCTAACCGTACGCGGCTTCATCATCTTCGATGACTACGGTCACCGCTTCGACGAATTCTTCAACGGTATGTCGGGCTGGGTCGAAGAAGGTCGCATTCACTATCGCGAAGAGATCAAGGAAGGGCTGGAAAACGCGCCCGCTGCGTTCATCGGTCTGCTGAAGGGTGAGAACTTCGGCAAGCTCGTCATTCAGGTCGGCGACAGCTGATTCCGAGTCTCTCGGTTCTATGACGATCCAGTTCGCGACAATCCAGTTCATGACCATCAACAAGGCATACATCCAATGAAATTATTACTGGTTCTGACATCACACGATCAGCTTGGCGACACCGGTGAAAAAACCGGCTTCTGGCTTGAAGAGCTGGCGGCGCCCTATGTCGTTTTCCAGGACGCAGGCGCCGACATCACGCTGGCTTCGCCCAAGGGTGGCCAGCCACCGCTGGACCCTAAAAGCGACGACCCGACGGCGGATACCGAAGAGGTCAAACGTTTCCGCGCTGACGCCGAGGCCATGAAAGCACTGGCCAACACTCACGTACTGGCGGATATCGACAGCGGCGATTTCGATGCGGTCTTCTACTCCGGCGGCCACGGCCCGTTGTGGGACCTGGCCGAAGACAAGGCCTCCATTGCGCTGATCGAAAAGACCCTGCAGGCCGGTCGTCCAGTAGCGCTCGTTTGCCATGCACCTGGCGTACTGCATCACGTCAAAGAACGCTGACGGCGCGCCGATCGTGAAGGGCAAAAAGGTCACCGGTTTCTCCAATAGCGAAGAAGAGGCCGTCGGCTTGACCGACGTGGTGCCTTTTCTGGTGGAGGACATGCTCAAGTCGCAGGGCGGCGAATACAGCAAAGGCGCGGACTGGTCCTCTTACGTTCTACCGACGGTCTGCTGATCACCGGCCAGAACCCGGGCTCATCCGCCGAAACCGCGAAGGCCCTGCTGAAACGACTCAACGAAAAGGGGTAATTCAATGAGCACTTACGTGATCTTCATCAAGGACGCCACCCTCGATAGCGAGGAGATGGCGATCTACGCCGACAAAGCGAGCAAGGCGAGGGGCGAGAATCCTCCCAAGCCGCTGGTATCCTATGGCGATATCACCACGCTCGAAGGTCCCGAAGCCGAGGGCGCTGTGGTGCTGGAGTTCCCCGACCGGCAGGCTGCTCTTGCGTGGTATGAAAGCCCAGCCTAACAGGAAGCCAAGCAGCATCGTCTCAAAGGCGCCGACTACCGTGTCATGATGGTGGAAGGGGTTTAACTGCCCCGTTGAACCCGCTGAACTCGTTAAACCCATTCAAAGAGTACCGGCTAGGATCAGCCCCCCGATTGGGGGGCGATTTGCAGAAAGACTGACAGACCGTCTACTTCCAGAAGTTGCTCTTCACCAGATCGACCACGTCGCTCATGCGGCCGTTGAGCACCGCCTTGCCCGAATAGAGCGCGGTGGACGTCACCTGACCCGGCTCGATCTTGGGAGGCATCACCAGCTCCATGCGGTTGACCTTGACGTCGAGAATGGCCGGGCCGGGATGGGCAAGCCATTCGGCGATGGCGTGCTTGAGCTCGTGCTCCTGCTCGACCCGCCGCCCCCATAGACCGATCGCTTGTGCCAGCAACCCGAAATCGGGGTTGTCGAGATCGGTATAGCTATCCAGCAGGCCGTCGACCTTCTGCTCCAGCTCGACGAACCCCAGCGAGCTGTTGTTGAAGACGACGATCTTGAGCGGAATCTTCTCCTGCTTCAGGGTCAGCAGATCGCCCATCAACATGGTCATGCCACCGTCGCCGCACATCGCGATGACCTGACGCTCGGGGAAAGCCTTCTGAATGCCGATCGCCTGCGGATAGGCGTTGGCCATGGTGCCGTGGACGAGGCTTGACAGCGTGCGGCGCTTTCCGTTGGCGCGGATGTGACGCAGCATCCAGACCATTGGGCTGCCAGCGTCGGCGGTAAAGAAGGCGTCGTCGTGGGCAGCATCGTTCAAGGCCAGGGTCAGTTCCTGCGGATGGATCAGCCCGTCATCGTCAGACTCGTGGGCGTCGTGCTCCAGCGCCTTGTGATAGCTCTTGCGGCACCGTTCCAGCCATTTCGTATCGCTCTGCTCGTCGACGATCTGGGCCAGCGCGGCACAGGTGTCGCGCACGCTGCCGAGCAGTCCGATATCGACCGGGTGACGTTTGCCGATCTGCTGCGGATCGATATCGACCTGAATGATCGTCGCCTTCTCGGGATAGAACTGCGTCCAGGCGAAGTTGCAGCCGAGCAGCAGCAAGGTGTCGCATTCGGCCACGGCGTGGTAGCCCCCGGCCAGCCCGAAAACCCCGGTCATGCCGACCCCGAAGGGGTTGTCCGGCTCGATGAAATCCTTGGCCCGCGAGGTCCACGCCACCGGCGCGCTGAGCTTGGCCGCCAGCGCCATCACCTCGTTACGCGCATGCTCGCAGCCGGAACCGGCGAAGATCGAGATCTTGCCGCCGGCGTTGAGCGCCTTGATCGCCGGCACCAACTCCTCGGCACTCGGCCGCGTGATCGGATTGAAGCGATGGGTGCGATAGGGCAGATCCTGGCTCGGCTTCTGGGTGAACAGATCGCCATGCACGATCAGCACCGCAACGCCGTTCTTGGCGAGTGCCGTCTGCGCCGCCAGGGCCGTCATTCGGCGTACCTGATCGGGGTTGATGATCCTCTCGCAGAAGACGCTGCACTGCTCGTAGATCGGCTTGGGATCGACGTCCTGAGGAAAACCGATCCCGGTGTCGGCGGTCCCCACCTGAGAGGCGATCAGCACCACCGGCGAGCCGCTGCGATGGGCTTCGAACAGCCCGTTGACGAAGTGCAGCGTACCCGGACCGCAGGTGCCGGCGCATAGCGCCAGCTCACGGGTCATATAAGCTTCGCCACCAGCGGCGAAACCACCAACCTCCTCATGGCGCACATGCACCCACTCGAGATCGCTACGTCGGATCGCGTCGGTAAAATGATTGATGGTGTCGCCGACTACGCCGTAGCAGCGTTTGGCACCCGCTTCGGCAAGTGTTTCGACGATGATTTCGGCGACATTCTGATGACTCATGTTGCGACTCCTTTCGCAGGCCGAGGGCGTCACCGAAACGAGGCAGCCTCGGCGATTTCAGCCGTAACGGGCCCGATGAACCGGGCGATGAAAGACGAACTGCCGACCGCTATGTTGCATTTGTGCCGTCTCTTCCAAGCGTAGTCGGCCATCGACGTTTCGTCCGATACATCGAAAGCTACTGTGATGGAGGTGTATGGAGAAGCCATTTCCGCAGAATCCGGCATTATCGAGCGAGACCTACGTCACCTGGGACCTTCAGAAGTCATGTTCGGCCGCGCTCGGTGCCGACGAGTTGGCATTCATGCGCTGCAGGTGCAGCCGTCGAGCCAGACGGATGACCGGTCGAATCAGCATCTCGACGCTACCGATCACGAATAGCCAGGTTCCGGCGTAAGCCAGGGAGTCGTAGAAGAAAAAGATGCTGCCAATGACGAACCAGACACCGACCAGGATATCGTTGGCAATGCTCAATATTTCGTAGCGTTGGCGGATGACCAGCTCGTCATGGCCAAAATGCAGTGTCAGCGACTTGTTGCCGGTAGAGGTTTCGGTACTCTGGCGGGAAGTGCGGCGGGAAGTGCGACTCATGATCACGTGACTCCTTTCGAACTGAAAGACAGATCCTCTCAGTTTGGTTCAGCTCGCCACCAGGCGCAAAGAAGACGCAACTCGAAGTCGCCTGGCCGTATTCACTGGCTCCGTGACAGATTGTCTTCCATGATGAGGTCAAACGAGACGACCTGCTTTTTTGGCAACCCACGTAACGAGGTGAGAGTCCGTGCCCCATTCGACCCAAGCGCAACATGAACCCACGCCCGCCGCCGCCAACACCACAATGTTCATCTTCGGCGCCGGCGGTGACCTGGCGAAGCGGCTACTGATCCCTTCACTTTACAATTTGGACCGGGACAGCCTGATCGACCCTGCAATGCAGATCGTCGGCATCGATCTGGCCGAATATGACGACGAGAAATTTCGCACTCATATCAAGCAGTTCATTACCGACAAGGCTGCAGACAGTCACGCGGAAGGGCGCATCGACGCACTGGATGAATCGCGCTGGGCCGAGTTCGAAAAGCGGCTTCATTATCTGCAGGGCGATTTTACAGACGAAGCGGTCTATCGCCAGATCGAGGACGCCATTGACTCCTCCGGTAACGATAATGCGATCTTCTACTGCGCGACGTCATCCCGGTTTTTCGGCGACATCGCCAAGCAACTCGGCCAGGCCGGACTACTGACGGAACAAGGCGAAAACTATCGACGATTTATCGTCGAGAAACCGTTCGGACATGATCTTGAATCGGCTCAGGCATTGAATGCCGATCTGCTCGAGGTGATGAAGGAAGATCAGATCTACAGGATCGATCACTTTCTCGGCAAGGAGACGGTTCAGAACATTCTCGTCGCCCGTTTTGCCAATGTGCTGTTCGAGCCGTTCTGGAATAATCACTACATCGATCACATCCAGATCACCGCGGCGGAAACAGTGGGTGTCGAGGAACGTGCAGCTTTCTACGACAAGGCCGGTGCCATGCGCGACATGGTCCCCAATCATCTGTTCCAGCTGCTCGCCATGGTCGCCATCGAACCGCCGGCCGCTTTTGGCGCCGATGCCCTGCGCAGCGAAAAATCCAAGGTCTTGGGTGCCATTCGCCCCTGGACCACCGAGGAAGCCGACCAGAACTCGGCGCGTGGGCGATATGAGGCGGGCACGCTCGACGATCGACCGGTG
>JGI24517J20059_1000790_pt1 | contig 13711 bp, 8 predicted proteins | sample LinPmetageLP41_FD_20059 | JGI IMG/M metagenome (IMG submission 20059) | reverse complement strand
GCGGAAGCTTTACTCGGTTTTTACTTAGCCCACTAGGTTGCAAACCTCGCGCCGCGATTTAATCGCCCCTAGATTGAACAAATTTCAATCCGCAAAGATCAGCACGCCCTAACCTAAGCCAAGCGTAATAAACCAATATTGGATAATTACTTTAACTCACTTTTAGCTTTAGGCTATTAAAATTTAGAACAGTGCTACATGTTAGCTATTTGTAGCACTGAAAACGCTAAGCTACCTGATCAGATTCAGCGCTTGAACACGGGCAATTATCCTCATTTTGTTTAAGGCATTGTTGATAATTAAACCAATGAGCTACAGCAATAAACGCTGAGCCTATTAAGGTTAGCGCTTTTTCAGCTATTTCATGCCCTAGCAATACCGCACATATCATAAAAGACAGCCCAATAACGCCGCAGGCCATGTAACGCTTACGCTTATGCTTTTTACAGCCTAGGCTCAATGCTAATAAACTGGTGGGTAATACTGCTGCAAGAATCCATAAATGAAATTGTTCACTATCTATTTGCAGTACAGCAAAGCTTGGCAATAGCGCTAAAATAACCGGGGTTGCAAAACAATGCACTGTACACATTAACGATAACCCAATCGCCATACGATCCATAACACTTTGACTCGACTTCATTATTTCCTCTACTAAATTAGTGCCTCTACTCAAAAGCGTTACTTTTAAGGAGACATTTTAGTAACAACAGTTAATTACTATTGATACATTATAACATTTCTCGCATAATTGATATAATATAACATCCAACAAGGTAGTCAAATGAAACCTAGATCACAATTAGCTGTTCTCATCGCAGCTTTATTGCCAGCAAGTGTACTGGCATCCACAATTGAAGGCGTTGTTTTAAACAATCAAGGTAAAATAGTTACCAACGCAACCATAGAGGTTGAAGGTTCAGACCTTCAAGTAACCACCGACGAAAACGGTAAATTTGTTATTGCAGAGCTAAACAATGGCTTAAAAGAGCTTCATGTTGTGGCGCCAGGTTATGCGCATCTTCATCGCGATATAACAATAACGAATGATGAAACCCAATCGGTTACGTTTAATTTAAAGCGCTCGCCTATTGAAGTTATTGATATTGAAGCAACCCCTATTCATATGTCGGCAATGGAATCGGCCTCACCTGTTAGTGTTTTATCTGGCGAACAACTAAGACGACAACAAGCTGCAACACTTGGCGACAGCCTTGAAAAACTCCCAGGCGTTAATACTAACTTTCACGGTAAAGTAGCCAGTACACCAATTATTCGTGGTTTAAGCGGCCCGCGTGTACTTATTACTCAAAATGGCCTTGATGTAAGTGATGTGTCGCGCGTTGGCCCCGACCATTCTGTTGCATCAGAAGCGTCTACCGCACAACAAATTGAAGTATTACGCGGCCCAGCAACACTGTTCTATGGTAGCGGAGCGATTGGTGGTGTAGTTAATGTGGTAGATAGCCGAGTACCAACCGATAGCACAACACGCGGCGAGTGGAACGTAGAACATAACTCAGTAGATAACCAAAAAGTAGCCTCGTTTAATGCCACCACAGGCACAGACTCGGTGGCTTTTTACGCCGATGCATTTTGGCGTGAGGCCGACGACTACGAGGTGCCTGTAGCCGCAGATATAGATAGCGACGGTGAAGGCAATAGTGGCGATTACACTGTTGAAAACAGTAATGAAGAGTCTGACGGTTTTACTGTTGGCGCTAGCTACTTAATGGATAACGGCTTTATTGGCTTAGCAGTAGAGCAATTTAATCGTCAATACGGTATTCCGGGCCATACGCACGGCGATGAAGAAGAGGAAGAACACAGCGACGAAGAAGAAAGCGTATTTGCTGATTTAGAGCAAACAAAAGTGCAATTATTAGGTGAGTACAACCTAGATAATAAATGGCTAAACAAAGTAAACCTACGCGTTGGCCACACCGACTACGAACACGCTGAAATTGAAGGTGGCGCTGTAGGCACCACATTTAAAAACGAAACAAACGAATTACGCATAGACCTACTGCATAACCAATTTAACGAGTGGAATGGCGGCATTAGCTTTCATTACAAACAAAGTGATGTAGAAGCACAAGGTGAAGAGGCCTTTACTCCTCCATCAGAAACCGAAAGCTTTGCTGTAGCGCTAATGGAAGAAAGACACTTTGGTGATTTTTTAGTGCAAGTAGGTGGGCGTATAGAGCGTGTAACCATTGAAGCAGGCGACGTGTTACTGCCAAATATTGACGCTCATGCACACGATGAGGCGCAAGAAGCCGACGAGCATGATCACGACCACGAAGAAAGCGCAGAAACCACTCGTGTATTTGACGTAGAGCACGAATTTACGCCAATCAGTTTATCTGCAGGCGTAGTGTGGGATTTTACACCTAACTATAATTTAGGACTTTCTGTATCTCGCTCTGAACGTGCGCCTTCTGCCTCTGAGTTGTTATCGTTTGGGCCACACATTGGTACTGGCACTTACGAAGTAGGCGCACTCTTTGATTTAGATGAAGACGGCCATTTAGGTTTATCTAGTCAAACAATTGACCTAGAAACAGCCAATAATATCGATTTAACACTACGTAAAACCCAAGGCGATATTGGCTTTATTTTAAACGCCTTTTATAACCAAGTAGATAATTACTATTACCAAATAGACACCGGTTTATTCGCCGAAAGTGGCCACGACCATGGCGATGAAGAAGGCGCCGACGAACACGATCATTCATCAGAGCTACCTGTTTATTTATTTAAAACAGACGACGTAATTTTACACGGGTTTGAAGCGCAAATTGCGTGGCAGTTAACAGATAAATTTAAAGTAGATTTATTCTCAGATTACGTTCGTGCACGCCTAAAAGACGGCGGCGATTTACCCCGTACTCCACCGCTTCGTTTTGGTAGCGAACTAAGCTATCAAACAGATAAATTAAGTGCGCATATTCACGTTACTCGCTATCAAAAGCAAGACCGCACAGCCCCACAAGAAACAGCAACAGACGGCTACACATTGGTTGATGCAAGCATATCTTACGACCTTTCAGTATTAAACCAGGATATGTCTGTGTACCTACGAGGCACCAACTTAACAGATACAGAAGCACGCGTGCACAGCTCGTTTGTAAAAGATATAGCGCCACGTCCAGGACGTAGTTTTGCGCTAGGTATTCGCGGTTATTTTTAAGCGTTAAAAAATTATAATTAAGGGAAATAAACATGAAAAAACTATATCAATTAAAGCTTATTGCACTGGCAATTAGTACTACATTTATTACAGCCTGTGGCGATGCCCAGACCAATATTGTAGAAAAAGACCCTATTGTTGTAGAAGATGAACACGATCATGACGATGATGATCACGACCATGATGATGGCTACACAATTGATTCATTAGGCAGATTAGCTGTGCTTGCAGGCGATAGCAACGAAGCCAGCTTTTATGACCTAGATGACAACGCTTTACTTGAAACATTTACCCTGACGAATGATTCAAACACGCTATCGTCATCACCTGATTTTCGTTATGCCGTTATTGCAAGCCGCGCACAAGATTACTTAGGCTTTATTGATGGTGGTTTATGGCGTGAAGACCATGGCGAGCATTTACACGACTATGAGCAAAGCCCAGCAGCTAGCAGTTATGAGCTAACAAGTGGCAGCCGCCCTACTCACCTTGTAAAACATGACGGCCAATTAGCTGTTTTTTATGATGGTGATGCAGACTCAGGCACGGTTGCCTCTGTTGAAGTATTAACAGATAACGACATAACCAGCGCAACAGCAACGCTACCGGGTATTAGTTACGATATTAATATGCACGGCGTAGCAGAGCCTCGCGGTGAGCATTTATTATCAACACTTCGTCGTGATGACAGCGAAAGCACATCGGTTGCTAAAGTACTGCCAGACCAAGTAGGTGTTTATCACTTTCATGATGGTGAATATGAGCTAGAACAAACCTTAGAAGTTACGTGCCCTGATTTACACGGCGCGGCACAAAACCACGACTACGTGGCATTTGGCTGTAGTGATGGTGTGTTATTAGCCCACCAGCACGATGATGAATACGAAGCTGAAAAAATAGCGAACATTGCAGCCGTTGGCGATTTACGCATTGGTAGTATTTATGGCCACGAAGATAGCGAGACCTTTATTGGCGTAGCATCTGGCCATGGTGGCGGCGAAGCCGTAATTGTAACTATTAACCCAGCAACAGCACAAATGGAAGAACTAGAATGGCAACTAGCCGATGGCGCAAGTGCTGTGTCGTACTCTTTTTCTGCCCATGGCGAGCACTTTTTAATATTAGACAGCTTAGGTTTTTTAAATGTATTTAGCGTACACGACCATGATGGCGAAATGCATTGGGAGCTTGAAGGCCAAGTTGATATTACCGAGCAAGATGTATCAACCATGCCAGAGGGCATGAGCTTTAGCATGACAGTGGCGCAAAATGGTCAGTTTGCTTATGTAGCGGACCCTATTGCTCAGCACGTTGTGCAAGTACACCTTGAAGACTTAGAAATTGAAAGTGAGGTTGAGCTTACTTTTGCTCCTAGTGCAATTACTTGGCTTGGTATTGCGCAAGAGGAAGAAGAAGACGATCACGACCACTAATTTCACTCTTTAAAAAGAGTACTCCCTTGAAGGTTGGCGTTTTAATGCCAACCTTTTTTTATTCACATTTTGTAACAGACCTTTTATCGCAAGTGCATCGCTATTTATAACCTTATTGTTATGATGTAACAGCTATTAATATAGGATGTAATCCCATGAAAAAATTAACAACATTGGCGCTTGCCTTGGCTGCAGTTATTGCACCGAGCGTATCGGCCTATGAAACTAAAGACACTCGCTTACTACGCTTTCCTGATATTCATAACCAAAACGTGACCTTTGTTTACAGTGGCGATATTTATATTGCTAATACACAAACCGGCGAAAGCAAACGTTTAACCGACCACATTGGTTTTGAAACATTTCCTAAGTTTTCTCCTGATGGTAAGCGCATTGCATTTTCAGCCGAATATAACGGCAGCCGCCAAATTTATGTGATCAACAGCGATGGCTCAGGCCTTAAGCAGCTTACATACTACAACGATGTTGGCCCAATGCCGCCGCGTGGTGGCTTTGATTACCGCGTTTTAGATTGGACCGCCGATGGTAAAAATGTGGTGTTTAGAGCAAACCGCACACCATGGGGCAAACGTATGGGTCGCCCTTATATGGTCCCTGCCGACGGTGGCCTTGAGCAGCCTTTAGCTATTCCAGAAACTGGCGGCGGTATGCTCTCCCCAGATGGTAGCAAGTATGTTTATACGCCCATTGACCGTGAGTTTCGTACCTGGAAACGCACCCGTGGCGGCCGCGCGCAAGACGTATGGATTTACGATTTAGAAAATAACACCTCAGAGCAACTAACCACTAACCGTGCAACCGACCAGCAACCTACCTGGGTTGGCGACAACATTTATTTTGTATCTGACCGTGATTACACACTAAACCTTTACCAATACCGCAAAGGCAGCGAGCCTAAAAAGCTCACTAATCATAAAAACTTTGACGTACTTTGGCCCTCAGCAGGCCCTAATGCAATTGTGTATGAAAACGGAGGTTACTTATATCGCTTTGACGCAAAAACAAAAAAAAGCACTAAGCTGAGCATTAATATTGCCGGTGTGCGCCAATACGCTATGCCGTATAGCAAAAATGTGAGCGACTTTATTGATTCTATGTCGATTTCTCACGATGGCAAACGTGCTGTATTTACAGCCCGTGGCGAGCTATTTAGTGTACCTGTTAAACAAGGCCCTACGCGTAACTTATCGTACACAGATAAGAGCCGTGAAATAGACGCAAGCTGGTCGCCAAATGGGCGTTACATTGCTTACATGAGCGATGAAAGCGGCGAGTACGAAATTTACTTAAAAGATCGCAGTAAAAACAATGCCATTAAGCAACTTACTAGCAATGGTACCATTTGGCGCTTTACGCCTATTTGGTCACCCGATAGCGCTAAGCTATTGTTTGCAGATAAAAACAACACACTTTGGTGGTTAGATGCAAAATCGGGCAAGCAACACAAAATTGATACTGGCATTTACGACGAAGACGGCATTACTCAGTATACGTGGTCGCCTAATAGCCAAGACATTGTGTATGTTAAAAATAACGAAAACCGTTATGCCTCACTGTGGCACTACAACCTTAAAAAAGAAAAGGTGACGCGCCTAACAGACGAAATGAGTAACGAGCAAAACCCAACCTTTTCGCCAGATGGCCAATACCTTTACTTCAGCTCTGAGCGCGACTTTAACCTTGCGTTTAGCAGCTACGAGTTTGACTACATGTTTAACCGCGCCACCCGTATTTATGCGGCCGCAGTAAACGACAGCGTTAAACCGCTTATCGCCTTACAAAGTGACGAAACCACGATTGTAAAAGATAAAGAAGACGAAAAAGAAGATGACAAAAAAGTTAAAAACGCACTGCAAAGCAGCGACTTTATGCAGCGTGTTACCGCTCTTAACGCGCCAGCGGGCGATTACCGTGGCTTAACCGCAGTAAAAGACGGCGTGCTTACACTTGCCAATGGCGGATTGCAACTTATAGGCACCGAACACGATAGCGAGCTAGAAACCGTGGCTAAAGGCGTTAGCCATTACACTATATCGAGCAATAGCGAGCACCTGCTTGTACATACAAGCGGCGGTTACAGCTTAATTGAGCCTAAACCAAAGCAAGACCTAGACGCCAACAAGCTCGATTTAAGCAAAATGACGCTTAAAATTAACCCGCAAGCTGAGTGGCAACAAATGTACGTAGAAGGCTGGCGCACATTGCGTGACTGGTTCTACGACGAAAACCACCACGGTCAAGATTGGGATGCTATTTTAGCTAAATACCAACCTATGGCTGATGCTATTAGCCACCGTAGCGACCTTGATTACGTACTTAGCGAAATTGCTGGCGAAATTAACTCCGGCCATATTTACGTGCAATCGGGTGATATGCCAAAAGCCGAACGTAAAAACCACGGTTTATTAGGCGCTAAGCTTGCAAGCGATCCATCGGGTTACGTAAAAATAGAGCAAATTTTCAAAGGTGAAAACTGGCATGACGATTTCCGCTCACCGCTGGGGACTACTGGTGTAAAAGCACATAACGGCGATTATATTATTGCGGTAAATGGCCGCTCGGTTAAAGACGTTGCTAACTTTTACGAACTCCTTGAAAACACCCAAGGCGAGCAAGTAGAGCTAGTACTAAACAGCAAACCGCGTAGCAAAGGTGCGTGGCAAGTAACAGTAAAACCGGTAGCCAGTGAGCAAGGTCTACGTTATTTAGATTGGGTTAACTCGCGTGCAGCCTACGTTAATAAGCTATCAAATGGACGTATTGGCTACGTACACCTGCCAAATACAGCGTATGAAGGTAACCGCGCCATGTTTAAAAATTACATGCCGCAAACAACCAAAGACGCCATGATTATTGATGACCGTTACAATGGCGGTGGCTATATTCCTGAGCATATGATCACCTGGCTTGCACGTAAACCACTTAACTATTGGAAACGCCGAGGCACCGAGCCGACTAAAACGCCACAGTTTGCACACGACGGTCCTAAAGCAATGCTAATAAACGGCTATTCAAGCTCAGGCGGTGACGCAATTCCTTACTACTTCCGCCAAGCGGGTTTAGGTAAGCTAATTGGTACGCGTACGTGGGGTGGCTTAATTGGTATTTCTGGCAACCCTGCTCTTGTAGATGGCGGGCAAGTCATTGCGGCTACATTCCGTATTTTAGATACCCAAGGTAACTGGATTATAGAAAACGAAGGCGTTGCTCCTGATATTAAAGTGGTTGATCGCCCAGAGCTTATTTATAAAGGCCAAGATCCATCAATAGAACGTGCTGTACAAGAGTTATTAAAGGAGCTTAAAGAAAACCCTAAGCAACCTTTAGTAGTGCCACCAGCACCGTCTAAGTTTTAATTTGCTGCATAGCTAAACAATCTAATACCAATAAAAAACCCTGCATAATTTGCAGGGTTTTTATTAATTCGAGTTTAATAACTTATATGTATTAAGGCTTATCTTTTTCTCCAACCACTCCATACATCATCGATATCATCAGCTTTATTTTTTTTCTTTTTCTTACCTGTGCCTTCTGGCTTTGCCATTGGCTTTTCGTTTTTAAGTGCTTGTGCTGCATCAAGGTTTGCTTGGTTTACCGCAAAACCCGTTACTTCCTCACGCTCTAAACGAAGTTTGTTTTTCTTTTCGATTATTTTAAAGTGATGAAAGTCTTCATAATCAATTAACGATAACGCTAGGCCAACTTCACCGGCACGGCCGCTTCGGCCAATACGGTGCATGTAATCAGCGGGGCTGCGCGGTAAGTTAAAGTTAATAACAACAGGCAGTTTGGCAATATCTAAACCACGGGCTGCTATATCGGTGGCTATAAGTACTTCTATTTCGCCCGCTTTAAATTTTTCTATTACCCGAGTACGCTCACTTTGGCCTTTATCACCATGAAATACCTGTGCGTTAATACCACGCTTTTCAAGCTTACCTGCTAAGTGCTCACAGTCTTTTTTAGCGTTTACAAAAATAAGTGCTTGGCGCCATTTATGCGCTTTAATTAAATGCGCTAAAACCGTGGTTTTTTCGCCTTTATTAACTGTAAATACGCGCTGTACAAGCGTGCTTTCGTCTTTACTTTGAACTTGTATTTCAACTGGGCTGGTTAACAGCTCTTGCGTTAATTGTGTGACTTGCTCTGGGAAGGTTGCTGAAAACAACATAGTTTGTTTTTTAGCAGGCATAAGCGCTAATAACTCAGTAAGCTCTTCGGTAAAGCCAAGGCTTAACATGCGGTCGGCTTCATCAAGCACTAAGGTCGTTACCTTATCGAGCTTAATCGCATTGCTTGAGATTAAATCGAGCAAGCGCCCTGGTGTTGCCACGATAATATCGGCGCCGCCGCGTAGAGCCTGCATTTGTGTATTAACCGACACACCACCAAATACCGCCACCGTTTTAATTGCGCCATTAAAGTTAGCAGAATACGATTTAACGCTATCGGCCACCTGCGTAGCAAGCTCGCGCGTAGGTACCAAAATAAGCCCAGTGACAAAGTTACCTTTGCTCGCTGTTTTTTTAGCGTCTTGCTCTAAAAATAACTTTTGTAGCATAGGCAAAGCAAACGTTGCTGTTTTACCTGAGCCAGTATTTGCCCCCGCAATTAAATCGCTACCAGCAAGTACATTTGGAATCGCCTTAGCTTGAATTGGCGTAGGTTGGCTATATTCCAAACCGGTTAAACGAGCTTGTAGCTCTGGAATAAGGCCAAGATCGTTAAAGGTGCTAGGGCTTGTTGCTGAGGTCATGAATATTACGGGCTCATTGCTAAAAAAGTAGCCTGTAATTTTAGCGTATTTAGCGCTTATTAAGTAGGGATTAGTGATTTTAATGTGGTTTAAGTAATGGCTGCGAGCGTCGAGCTACAAGCTTCGAGGAAATTTGACTGTCACCGTGAGCACTCCAAACTTAAAGAGGCTTTCATAAAAAGCCAACAACTAAGTTAGCAATATTATTAGTTCTTGCTAAGTTCTGCTTGTAACCTAGCTTTTGTTTCTCTTAAATAATTTATATAAGGATATGAGTCATTTGTAATGGCTAAAGCAGACTCCATCTGTTCAAGCGCTTGGCGAGTATCGCCTTGCATTTCATAGCCATAAGATAAGGCTGAAAACGCATCGACTGATTTTGGGTGGTTTTTTATATTGTACTTAAACACTTTAATAGCACGGGTAAATTGCTTGCTGCCCGTTAAATTATAACCGAGTGATCTAACAGCGCGATCCGATGGCGCAATCTGCTCGCCCCATTGTTGAGATAAGTTTTGATAATAAGCATCAATAGAGGTTACATCGTCAGTTAAATCACTTATGGACATTTGTTTAGGCAAAAATAAGTTGTGATAGGCATTAAATGAACCAGCAACCGAAGTCAGGTTATGCGAGACACCATCAAACGCGTCACTAAAGAAACGTAAATTAGGCAAGTTATTAGATTCTAAAGCTTGCTGCAGCTCATTATATCGCTCACGCATTATGCCTGCTTCTTCGCCTATATTAATGTAAACATAGTTATTTAGGTTTTTTGATTTATTAATAAAGGCCTTAGTTGCTTTTACCGACGCACCATAGTTCCACCAAACGGCTGGGCTATACGCAATATGCGCTTGGAAAAGATCTTGGTTAGCTTGCATTGTATAAAGTGCAAACACGCCTGCCGCAGAGGCCCCTGCAATCACATTATAATTGTGCGTACGATAACTTTTATTAATTAAGGGCATAAGTTCTTGCTCAATAAATACTAAAAACTTTGCTGCACCACCGCCTTCACCTACCGGGCCTTGTGGCTCTTTATTCACTGTAGGGTAAAAATCTCTGAGTCGATTGGTGTTTTCAACAGCGACAATAATAACCTCTGGCGCACGATTATCATTTTGCAAGCGCTCCATCACAGCACTTATAAGCGGTATGTTACCCGCACCATCAAGGCGATAAATGACCGGATAAACCTTGTTTGGATTAGCTTGATAACTCTTTGGAAGCTGGACTACAACTGTGCGCTCTTCGTTTAAAACTGCTGAATTAATAGTATGTATTTGTTGCGTATAGCTAATGGTTTGCTGTTTTAAATCAGGCTCTGCAAGTGTGCTACTAGAATAAAATATAAATAAACTACATATAAAAACAGCGGTTAATAAACGCATTACTAATCCTTTAGAAAATAGTGTGTTATTTAATCTAACAGGCTTTGAGGTACAAAAAAAGGCGCATTAAGCGCCTTTTTATCTTTAACAGTTAATTACCAACCTTTTGATTTTACTCAACCGTAACTGATTTAGCTAAGTTACGTGGTTGGTCAACGTCAGTACCTTTAATTACCGCTACATAGTACGAAAGTAACTGTAATGGCAATGTGTAAACAATTGGCGCAATAATGTCGTCAGTGTGGTTTACGTTGATTACACGCATTGTGTCGTCTGACTCAAAGTGTGAATCTTTATCTGCGAATACGTAAATAATGCCGCCACGTGCGCGTACTTCTTCTACGTTTGATTTAAGCTTTTCTAATAACTCATTGTTTGGTGCTACAACAATAATTGGCATGTCGGCATCAATAAGTGCAAGTGGGCCATGTTTTAGCTCGCCCGCAGCGTAGGCTTCTGCGTGAATGTACGAAATCTCTTTAAGTTTAAGCGCACCTTCCATTGCAATTGGGTATTGCGAACCACGGCCTAAAAACAGTGAGTGGTGCTTGTCGGCAAACTCTTCTGCAAGGTCTGCAATGCCATCAGCTAGTAGTAATGTCTCTTCAAGCTTAGCGGGGAGTACTTTTATAGCATTTACAATGGCACTTTGATCAAGCTTTTTTTCTTGCGCTATAGACGCAGTAAGCATTAACAAACCAACTAATTGTGTAGTAAATGCTTTAGTAGAAGCTACGCCAATTTCAGCACCGGCTTTGGTCATAAAGGCAAGGTCAGATTCGCGCACAAGCGATGAACCCGGTACGTTACAAATGGTCATTGATGCCATGTAACCTTGCTCTTTAGCTAGGCGTAACGCAGCTAGTGTATCGGCAGTCTCACCCGATTGAGAAATAGTAACAAGTAAGCTGTTTTCATGTACAAACGACTGACGGTATCTAAATTCAGAAGCTATTTCTACATTACAACTAACACCGGCAAATTGCTCAAGCCAATAACGTGCAACCATACCTGAATGGTAAGACGTACCACAGGCAATAATTTGCACATGTTTTACGTCTTTAAATATTTGTTGAGCGCTTTCGCCAAACGCATCAATTGCTACGCGGTCGTCGTTTAAACGCCCTTCAAGCGTGTTACGTACTGCAAGTGGCTGCTCGTAAATTTCTTTTAGCATGTAGTGGCGGTAGTCGCCTTTGCCTGATGCGTCTTGCGTGATATTTGATTCAATCACTTCGCGCTTTACAGCGTCGCCATTTTCATCAAAAATCTCAACAGTGTCGCGGGTGATACGTGCTACGTCGCCTTCTTCTAAAAATATAAAGCTGCGAGTAACTGGTAATAATGCTAACTGATCAGAGGCAATAAAGTTTTCGCCAAGGCCTAAACCAATAACAAGCGGGCTACCTGAGCGTGCTACGATGATTTCGTTGTCGTTTGCTTTATCAAATACAACCGTACCAAACGCACCTTCAAATTGCTTAACCGCTGCTTGAACAGATGCAAGTAATGTTGTGTGCTGCTTACGAAGTTTATGAATTAAATGCACCATTACTTCAGTATCGGTTTCAGATAAGAACTCGTAGCCTTCTTCTTTAAGCGATGCACGCAGGCTTGCGTGGTTTTCAATAATACCGTTGTGCACTAATGCTAGTTGGTTGTTTGATACATGCGGATGAGCGTTTTCTTCAGTAACGCTACCGTGTGTTGCCCAGCGTGTGTGTGCAATACCTGTATGACCGCTAACGCCTGCTTTCTCAAGTGCAGCTTCTACGTTTACTACTTTACCTACTGCTTTTACAGTATTTAGCGTAGAGCCTTCTAATAGTGCTACACCGGCAGAGTCGTAGCCACGGTATTCAAGACGTTTAAGGCCTTCAACTAATATTCTGTTTACTGGACGTTCTGCAACTGCCCCAACTATTCCACACATAGTGTCTCCATTAATTTTTTAATTCTAGTAACTCGCTTTGTAGTTACTAATCAATAATCTCTGCACAAATTAGTTTTACACCACACGCCTCAATCGCTTTGCGTTTATCATCTGCTAAGTCAGTATCGGTTATTAAAGTGGTTACTATTTTCCACGGTAATTCTAAATTTGGTATTTTTCGGCCAATCTTATCTGATTCAACCATAACGATTACTTCACGGGCGGCCTTTGCCATAACTTGGCTTAAGCCGACTAACTCATTAAAGGTAGTTGTGCCACGTTTTACATCTATGCCGTCTGCACCAATAAATAGCTGATCAAAGTCATAAGAGCATAATACGTTTTCGGCAACTTGCCCCTGAAACGACTCAGAATGCGGATCCCATGTCCCACCGGTCATCAAAAGTGTTGGTTCGTTCTCAAGTGAAAGTAAACGGCTCGCCACTTTAATCGCGTTGGTCATTACAACTAACCCGCGCTTATTTGCAAGCTCTGGGATCATGGCGGCCGTAGTACGCCCGCTATCAATAATAATGCGGTTATGATCTTTTATAAGTGCAGCTGCAGCCTTAGCTATTGCTACTTTGCGCTTAGAGTCTATTTCGTCACTTACAATTTCTTTAGGCAGTGCAATAGCACCACCGTAACGGCGAAGTAATAGGCCACTTTTTTCAAGCGCGGTTAAATCTTTACGAATGGTTACTTCAGATGTTTGAAACTGCTCAGCAAGCTTTTCAACAGCCACTTCACCTTGCTCATTTACCTGAGTGAGTATTAAATGACGGCGTTGCTGGGTGTTTCGTTTGGTCATAAATCTCGTAGATTAAGTTTCGTTTCGAAAGATGTGCAATTTTAAACGAAACAAGTTAAATGGCAAGTGAACGAGCAAAAATAAAGCAGCTTTCAACAAGTAATAATAAAGGTAAAATAGCTTTAGCATCTTTTAACTAAACAAAGAAACCATAATGCAGCCATTTAATA
>JGI24517J20059_1000773_pt1 | contig 14018 bp, 16 predicted proteins | sample LinPmetageLP41_FD_20059 | JGI IMG/M metagenome (IMG submission 20059) | reverse complement strand
ATCCTTCTCGACCATTCAATGCCGTCAAACAGGCGGAACGCACCACGCAATATTGCCTTCTACATGACCGCCGTCGCGCGCCTGGGCGGCTACCTGGACCGATCAAGCGATGCCCCGCCAGGAACAACCGTCCTCTGGCGAGGCTTCACCCGTTTAGCTGACCTCATCGAAGGGTTCCAGACTGCGAATCCAGGCACATCACCACCTTGTGGGTAATTGAAAGGTTGGTGGCGCGCTTACACAGTTGCTGATCACGGCAGGCGACAATCCAGGCCGTTTAGGCTCAGAAGCCAGCTTTGCGGCGCTATGTGGTGTTAGTCCCATACCCGCCTCGTCAGGCAAGACGCAGCGGCACCGGCTCAACCGGGGCGGCGACCGGGCTGCCAATAGTGCGCTGCATATCATTGCCATCGGGCGACTACGCCTGGATGCCCACACGCAGGTATACATTGCCCGGCGGGTGGCAGAGGGTCACTCCAAGCTGGAAGCTATCCGCTGTCTGAAACGCTATATCGCCCGGGAGCTGTACCATGTGCTGCGCAACCGTCACCGGGAGATCAATCAGACCCAAATCGCCACTTGACACTTAGAAGGGCGTCCAGGGCTGCCAGTACACTAGCCTGGGCTTCCGGCAATTACTTTGGCGCTACCGGATGACGCAGAGCCTCAGCCGTCGTGGGAATTGCTGGGATAATGCCCCGACAGAGCGTTTTTTCAGAAGCCTGAAAACAGAATGGGTGCCAGCGCTTGGCTACCCCAGTGTGGCGGCGGCAAAGTCATCCCTCATCGAGTATATGATCGGATACTACAGCAGTCTCCGGCCGCACAGGCATAACGATGGGCTGCCCCCCGAATGGGGCAGAAAAGAAGTACTGGAATGCTCAAAAGACAGTGGCCAAAAACACTTGACCACTACACTGACCACCGCCTATGTGCTCAAAGACCAGCTCAAGACGCTGTGGTTTGCCGACGACGAGACCACCGCCCGAAGCGCCTGGCAGGAGTGGGCCGGCATGGCCCTCGGCAGTGGCATTGACGCCCTGATGCGCTTCGCCCGGAAGCTGGAGCCTATCTAGAAGGGATCGTCTCCAGTGCCCGGCATCGGCTGAACACCAGCGTGTTGGAGGGGATGAACAACCGGATCAAGGTCATCAAGCGAATGGTCTACGGGTACCGCGACACGGCGTACTTCTTCCTGAAGATCCGTGCCGCCTTTCCCAGCAAAGTGCGATGAACCTTACTTATTAACCACCAGCGACTGGCATGGCCAGCTGTCAAAGCTTAACGGTCGGGTCATCAAAGCCTTTGGGAACATAGAGGTTATGCTTCCCAAGATTTTCAACATCCGTTTCCCCACACAGCGCCATGGTGATATCCAACTCCTTGTGGATGATCTCAAGCGCCTTGGTCACGCCTGCCTCACCCTCTGCACCTAGCCCATAGGTGAAAGCTCTGCCGATATAAGTTCCCTTAGCTCCCAGCGCCAGCGCCTTCAGCACATCTTGGCCGGAGCGAATCCCTGAATCGAGATGGACCTCTACACCATCACCCACCGCGTCCAAGATAGCTGGCAGCATGCGAATAGAGCTGACGGCACCATCCAGCTGGCGACCGCCATGGTTGGAGACAACAATGGCATCGGCGCCTATCTCGACTGCTCTCCGGGCATCCTCGGGCGCCATAATGCCCTTGACGATCAGCTTCCCCCCCCACCACTCCTTGAATTGGGCAATACGCTTCCAATCCAGCGAGAAGTCAAACGCTTCCGCTGTCCAAGATGAAATCGAGGAAGGGTCGGTTACCCCTTTGGCATGGCCGACGATATTGCCAAAGGAGTGGCGCTTGGTTCGCAGCATCTCCAGCCCCCAAGGAATCTTAGTAACCATGTTGGCAATAGAGCGCGCGGTCAGCTTAGGAGGAGCCGTCAGCCCGTTCTTGATATCTTTGTGACGCTGGCCGAGCACTTGCAGATCTACGGTGACAACAATCGCAGAACAGTTAACGGCCTTGGCACGCTCGAATAGGCGACGCATGAAGTCGTCATCCTTGAGCGTGTATACCTGGAACCAGAAGGGCTTGGTCGTATGTTCGGCCACGTCTTCGATCGAACATATCGACATGGTGGATAGCGTAAAGGGCACACCGAACGCTTCGGCCGCTCGGGCCGCCTTGATCTCGCCGTCGGCAGACTGCATCCCCGTCAGCCCGACCGGGGCCAGCGCTACTGGCATCGCTACGTTTTCACCGATCATCTGGCTTTGTGTGGAGCGCCCGGACATATCGACAGCAACACGCTGCTTGAGATGAATATGCTTAAAATCACTGGTGTTTTCGCGGAATGTCTGCTCTGTCCAACTGCCAGATTCAGCATAGTCATAGAACATTTTGGGGGTACGCCGTACATATCTCTGCCGAAGGTCTTCGATATTGGTGTAGATCGGCATGTTGGCTCCTAAGTCAGGTACTGAATTGGCTATTGTTCGCTTTTTCACGTCGTTTCCACCTGAAATTTTTCAAGTTGGCTCAGACTGAATCAAGTAGATTTAAACGTGGTTACAATTGTTTCGTGTACATCTGCCCGCCCTCGTGGATATCTAACAACAAATTGACTACGGCTTGTGGTGACGTGATCATTGCATCGTGCCCGGCGTCAATTTCCCGGTAGCTCCAGCCCGGTTGCTCCCTGGCAATAGCGCGTGAGGCGACCAGCGGTGCGTAATCCGGCTTGACGGCGACATAGGTTGCCGGCACGCCATTGCCAATAAGGCCATTCAATCGGAACGTATCTTCGTAGGTGGAAACCGGGTGCGGTGTGCAGTTGGCTTCGACCCAGGCCTTGTCCGCAGACTCCGTTATGCCGAACGCGCTCGCATCAGGCACCGGCATTGAGAGGCCACCGGAAAATTCAACGGCTTGCTGGAGCCGAGCGGCAGCAACGTCTGAAGGCAGAATGGAGAAGGCACTATCACCGTCTTGCAGAATCATTGAATCGAGATATACCAGGTGGCGAATGCGGGAAGGGACCCGCTCGGCAGCGCCAGTGATGCCAATACCACCAAAGCTGTGCCCGACCAGGATAACGTCATGCAGATCCTCCTCCTCGAGCAGATCCACCAGATCCTGAATGAACACGTCCAGCGTGATGTCCTTTGACAGCAGATTTGACCGGACGCCGAGCCCGGTCTGTGTCGGCGTGAAAACACGGTGTCCGGCTGCGGTAATGGCTTCCATCACGGGCTTCCAGCACCAGCCGCCGTGCCAGGCTCCATGTAACAGGACAAACGTCCCCGCCCAGTTTTCTTCATTAATGCCATTCGACATACTGCACTCCGGGCGGTGGTGGGCAACCTGCGTTCTGCTTATCCAGCGACGCCAGGGCCATGTTCGCCAACAATGCGATTCCGTGAGGAATGACGCTGTCATTAAAATCGTATTTCTGGCTGTGAAGGCCGTGGGTATGTTCCTTGTCGCCCGCCCCTAGATGAACATAGGCACCAGGGCGTTCCACAAGCATGTAAGCGAAGTCCTCGCTGGCCATGCTAGGCTTATAGTTCTGTTGAAGCGCCTGTTCCCCAAAGCAATGCCTAATCACATCCCTTGCCGTTTTGACGGCACCGGCTTCGTTGACGGTAGCGAGGAATTTATTGTCGATGTTCAGGTCAATCTTAATCTTATAATAATGTTCGAGACTTTCGCAGACACACTTCAGAGCGGCCCTGACGATATCACCGGCCTTGTCATCGATGGCTCGAATCGTTCCGGTCATGGTGGCAGTATGAGGGATCACGTTGAAGCCACTCATGCTGCCGGCCTGGATGGCGCAAATACTTAAAACAGCAGGGCTCAGCGGGTCGATTTCCCGCGACACGATGGTGTGCGCCTTATTGATCAGTTCCGCGGCGATCCGGATCGGATCAATACACCCGTGTGGATTGAGGCCACCGTGACCGCCACGGCCATTAATAGTGATGTCGAGCCTGTCCCCGCTCGCCATGATAGGTCCTTCGATCAGGCCGAACTTGCCAACAGGAAGATCCGGCCAGTTGTGCAGTCCATATATCTCGTTGATGGGAAATCGCTCGAACAGTCCATCGTCGATCATTGCCTTTCCGCCGCCGACACCCTCCTCCGCAGGCTGAAAAACAAAGTAGACGGTCCCTGCAAAATCATTGTTGGCCTGTAAGTTCTCTACAGCACCCAGAAGCATCGTGCTATGTCCGTCGTGCCCGCAAGCGTGCATGCAGCCGGGATTTGCAGAGGAATGCTGGACCCCGCTGTGCTCCTCAAGCGGCAGCGCGTCCATATCGGCCCGCAGACCAACACTAGCCATCCGGCTACTGTCTCCGATTCCGACTACCTTGGCGACGATGCCCGTTCCGCCCACGGCACTGGTGTACTCGACGCCCAGAGCGTCTAGGCGCGCAGCAATCTTGCGAGAGGTTTCATGCTCCGCAAAACCCAATTCAGGCCATTTGTGGAGATCCTGCCGAAACCGGATCAGTTCGTTGAGATCGTTAATTGATGTAGCCACATGTGACTCCTTCCAAAACGTTATTAATGCGTAAAACGCATTCTGCTGTGCTTGCGCCGGATACATCGTAAACTTTGCCCGCTGTGTAACGGGCGTGCGTTGCGACTTGAGAATGAAAAAAGCAAACCGAACTGTAGTGGCATAGTGAATTTTGTTCAGGAAAAGACATGAGGAATAAACAGCGCTAAGGGAGGAATGAATAACACTAAAGCGTAAGCCAAAATCATCACGGCTAGGACGTGCAGTACATCAGGGAAGGTATCCTCGATTTGAATGCCACAAATTTTAGCTGAGGTGAACAGGCCGACGGCCAAGGGTGGCGTGACTCCCCCGATAGCCAGATTCATCATCATTAATACGCCGAAGTGAATGGGGTCAAGGCCAATGCCCGTTGCGATAGGCGTAAGGATGGGCGTCATGATGATAATAGTGGCAATGGTTTCCATGAACGTACCCATAATCAGTAGAAGCAGGCTAATTAGGATAAGCTGTAGCACAACGCTTTGCGTCAGGGTGGTCAACAGGTTGGCGAGCGTATCTGGGATCTGCTCAATTGTCATGATCCAGCCGAAGGGACTGGCGGCGGCGATGATAAAAAGAATGACCGCGCTGGTAACTGCGGAGCGGTTGACGGACACCATCAGACGTTGAAGATCAATTTCTCGATAGACAAAAAAGCCGAGCACAAAGGCGTAAACGACCGCCACGACCGCCGACTCGGTAGGCGTAAAGACGCCTGTCATCACTCCGCCGAGGATGATAACGGGCAACAGCAAAGGAAGAATTGCCTGTTTGCCTGCCAATGCCAGCTCATGAAGGTCAAAGCGCCCCGCATCTCCACCATAATGCCGCTTCTTTGAGATATAAACCCCATAAACGATAAGCATTCCGGCGGTGAGCAGCCCCGGGATGATGCCTGCGAGGAAAAGAGCGCCGATCGAGACCCCGGCGCTGACGCCGAAGACCACCATGGCCATACTTGGGGGAATGACCATCCCCAGCACTCCGGCACCGGCAACCAGAGAGGCGGAAAAGCCCTTGCCATAGCCCTTACGGATCATTTCAGGTTGGACAATCGACCCAACGGCGGCGACCGTCGCCACGCCTGAGCCCGAAATGGCACCGAAAAACGCTGAGGCGGCGACGGCAACCCCAGCCAACCCGCCGCGCATAAAGCCCAGTAGCGCATTGGCAAGCCGCATAAGACGCGGCGTCGTGCCGTATTGCATCAATTCGCCTGCGAGCATGAAAAATGGCAGTGCAAGAAGGGGGAAGGAATCGACACCGGCAATCATTCTCAGGGCCACGATATTGGAGGCGATAGGCCCGCCATCAATAAACATGAACAGCAAACAAGCAATACCAATGGCAAACCCTACCGGCATGCCCAGAATGAGGAGAATTCCCAACAATAGAAATAGTAACATGGCGCGCCTTCCTCATAAGGGTTCGAGGCTTACTGGGATAATGTTTCACCTGCGGGGAGTGGCTGATTGCGTAAAAGGCGATAGATATCGATCAGCAGATACACCGTCATCAGGACACCCGACACAGGGAGAATGAGATGCATCAGGCCCATGGGAATGCGCATGGCCGGACTGAGCGTACCCATTGTGTAGCTGAATGCGGCTACCACGTAATAGGAAATGCACGCCAGAAATACGATGCACAGCATCTTGTTGAAGATGAGAACGCCTTTTTTCATCCCTGACGGAAGACGATTGATAAAGAAGTCAATCTGCGTATGAGCACCTTCCCTGACCCCCATCGAGGCACCGAGAAAGGCAATCCAGACCATGGCATAGCGGGCAAACTCTTCCGCCCAGAACACCGAGGTGCCAAAGAGATAGCGCATGACCACTTGGCCAAAGACAGCGATGATCATCGCAATAAAGAGAAAGAAGGTTAGATGCTTGACCGCATGGTCAATACCTTTTGAGAGTGTGTTCAACATGTGGCGTACCCCCGTTTGTATCTCGTTTTATTTCGCTTTCGCCTGAGGAAGATATCGACCATCACTCGCTGACATGAAACGCCGACACGTGATCTTGGATGCCCTACCAGTTAAAGACCACACTCATCTCTTATCCCAATGCCTGCAGTGCGTCGTAGATTCCCTGCTCCATTGGCAAGCCTTTGGTTACTTGGCTAGCGCCGGCGCTACTCGATCTCTCCTAGCAGAAATATTTCATCCATACTTTCTGCCTGGGTCGAATCCGTGATGAATCCGGAGAGCCGCGATATACGCTGCTTGAACCCAGTGATATCCATGAATTGCGCAATATCCAAGGCGAGCATTAAGTGAAAAATCGATTGGCGATCTTCTGTGGCGTACATCGAAGTGACCTGCTTGGATAACTCGCCACCCGAGAGCACGCCTGGATTCGCCGTTATGGACCTCGGCGGGATCGGTGGTAATGGCACCGTTTTTATCCAGACCCCACCCTTCCGGCATATCTTTACCTTGCGACTTGATGAAAAAATCTTGCCCAAGGACATATGACTGAGGGCCATATCGAGAATCACTGGCGTCTCGCTTGAGGGCGCGGCGATGGCGATCGGATGCCTTTTTGATCGACCACGATCAGCGTCTCGGTCACGATATCAGCATCCTCGGCGCTCATACCGTATTTTGTCAGGCACGTAATGGTGAACTGGCCGGATTTTTCAACGTTGACGAATATGTTGAATGTCATCTTGCTCAGGATGACTGTGTGGCTTGAGATACGTTGGCGGCCTCGGTACTTTCTTGAGGCGCAGGTGCATTGCCGGCATTGCTGGGCTTGGCCTTCAATATGAGCTTGATCAACTCATCACCGTTTTCCTTGGCAAAGGAGTCCCACAGTGGGTGGACTACTTCTTCAAAGGCTGGCTTATTGATACTGTTGACCTGCATGCCTTTTTCTTTTAAATCCGCTAGTAGTTCGGCGTTCTGATCCGAAATCATCTGGCGCTCTTCGACTTTCATCTCCTCTGCAGTATCACGCAGGATTTTCTGTTGCTCAGGGGTCAGCTTGGCCAAGGCCTGAGGACTGGCGGTCAGTACGGCGGCGTTATAGATATGCGCTGAGAGCGAGAGGTAGTCCTGTACTTCATAGAACTTGTTGGCATGAATGAGCGATATAGGGTTTTCCTGGCCGTCGACGGTGCCTTGTTGCAAAGCGGTAAACAGCTCTGTAAAGCCCATGGGGATGGCGCTGGCGCCTAGCATGTTGAACATTTTCAGGCGGATAGGCACTTCAGCGCTGCGAAACTTTATGCCTTTCATATCATCAGGATTGACGATGGGACGAACATTGTTAGTGAAATGACGCATACCATTTTCCCAATACGACAGCACTTCAAACCCTTCGTCTTTCAGTATCTTTGAGATAGCCTGGCCGTACTCGCCGTCATAGGCGCGCCGGGCATGTTCGCTGCTTTCAAAGATGAATGGGAGCTCCTCGACCCCAAGCTTTTGATTCAGATTTTGAAAGTTAGATACCCCGTAAAGCAATGCCATATCGAGGCTGCCGGCTTGCAGTTGCTGAATTTCTTCAGCCTCGCTACCCAGTACGCCGTTATGGTGTACGTTGATGGTTACGGCGCCATCTGTACGCTCATTAACAAGTTTGGCGAATTTGTCGGAATAGATGCCACCTGGGTGCTTGTTGGGGAACGCCTGTGCCAGCGACAGGGTGACTGACGAGTCGCTGTTCGAGGCGTCATTTTGAGCCGATTCTTTTTCGCTCGCCTGATTGTCGCATCCCGCTAGCAACATGACAGAAACCAGCGCGAAAAGTGTGGGAACCTTGAGAATATTAAACACGGCGTACTCCTTACGGGGGTTGATATTATTGGCGTAGTGTACTGACCTGGGCGCGCATGCTGGTGAGAATTATGGCTTTGTCCGCGCCCGAGACGAGCGTAGTGATACCGCGTGCCCGCCAGTGGGCGAGCATGCCGGCAACACCGGCACGGTCTGTTTGGAAATCCACGGCGAAGAAGGTTTTTTGATAATGCCGCGCCAGGGTCATGGCGTGATCGAACGCGGCATGGATCATCGGATGATCAATCTGCCCTGCTACGCCGAGTGATACTGAGAGGTCGAAGGGACCAATCATAAAGGCGTCGAGCCCGGGGGTGGCGACGATGGCTTCGAGATGTTCGATCCCTTTCTCACTTTCAATGAGCGCGATGAGCTGCGTATCCTGGTTGGCTTGATGGGCGTGCGCTTCCCACTCGGCCACCAGATGCCCCCCTGCGCGGATAAAGGGACACGCTCCCCGCGCCCCCAGCGGAGCATATTTCGCCGCCTGCACGGCCTGGCGCACTTGCTCGGGTGTTTCCACCTGAGGAACCAGTACTCCTTTCGCGCCCAGATCCAGCGACTTCATAATGGGAAAGGCCGTATTTTTCGGCACTCTGACAACAGGGCGCAGCTGACGGCTTTCAGCGGCCCGTATCAACTGTTCCAGCGAGGGAAAATCGATGTTGCCGTGCTCCATATCGAGAATGGCAAAGTCAAATCCACTGAGCGCTACCAGTTCGACCAGCTCGGGGCTGTTTATTTGTACCCATGTACCGAGGATAAGTGGTTCAGTGCCACAAGCCATGGGACTCTCCCTATTGTGTTTAGATTTGGCACTCGGTGCTAATATTAGCTGGCTGTCAATTGATTGGTTAACGTGCCGATGCCGTCAATGGAGACGACCATCGTATCGCCAAGGTTAACTGGGCCAACGCCATGAGGCGTTCCGGTCAGTATTACATCTCCTGGCATTAGCGTCATATTAGCGGAAACATAACTAACAATTTCATATGCATTGAAGATAAGCTGGTTCAGGTTAGAGCGTTGCCGCACTTCACCGTTAACCGTTAATTCAACCTGCGCATCATCATGATTGATAGAGGTGACTATACCGGGACCGATCGGGCAAAAAGTGTCAAATGATTTACCGCGTGTCCACTGCTTGTCAGCCAACTGAAGATCGCGAGCAGTAAAATCATTGGCACAAGAGTACCCAAAAATATAATTTTCAGCCTCTTCTACACTAACATTCTTAGCCCGCTGACCAATAACGATGGCAAGTTCAGCTTCGTATTCCAAGTGCTGACTTTGTGGTGGAGCAACGATGGGATTTTTATCGCCAATAACTGAGGTTGACGGCTTCAGAAACAACAATGGTTCTTTTGGCATATCCATGTTCATTTCTTTAGCATGGTCTTTATAGTTGAGACCGATGCAAACGACCTTGGATGGGCAACATGGTGCCAAGATACTAACCTCGTCAAAGGCGAGGGCTTCGTTACTAATGGTGCCGCCCTGCAGCATATCGCCGTCGATAAGGCGAATAGCCCCCTCCGCCAAGAACCCCTGCTTTTCCTGATTGTCGTGCATGAAACGAATATACATTTAAACTTCTCCCTTCTTCAGGTTTTCTATACGGACTATTTGGTAGAGCCGCTCTTGAACATCGATGAGATGGTCGCGCATTGCGTTAGCTGATAACAGGGCGTCGCGCTGAGTCAGCGCTTTGAGAATAGTCTGATGGTGAGCAAGCGAAGATTGCATAACCTCCTTGTCATAGGAGACTTGCGTCTGAATTTTGAACACCAGCCCCAAGATAGAGTTATACAGGCTAATCAATACACTGTTTTTCGATGTGGCAGCGATTTTCTTATGGAAAGCTACATCTGAGAGCACAAAATTGTCCATATTCTTTTCTAATGTGGCCTGCTGCATGGCCTGGACATGCCGATTGATTTCTTGAATATCGCTCTCCTCGATGCGAGCGGCACCTAGCCTAATCATTTGCTCTTCCATGATGAGGCGCGCTTCGATGATTTCTTCATAAGCGCTTTCATCAAGCAGGATCTTTAGCGTAAGCGTGTCTTCGATGATGGCGGAGAAATTGGCGGTTACGACGGTGCCCGCGTTGGTACGCTTGACCAGTCCCTGTAAGGAAAGAATCTTTAGCCCCTCCCGAATCGAGACTCGGCTGACTCTAAAGCGCTCGACTAGATCACGTTCACTTGGCAGCCGGTCGCCCTCTTGCAGTTCTCCTCTCAGAATCAGGCTCTTGAGCTGGGCGACCACAAAATCACTCAAGCTTTTTCTTTCTAAAGGATCGATGTTGAGCAAGGTGCTACACCTCTTGAGCAAGTGTTATGCTAATATGGTTTCATGGTAGGACCACCCGATCATGTGACCTCACGTTAAATAGAGCCTGCCCTTCGGTCAAGCGTATTTTTGCGAAGCAATACTAAAGTTCAATACTTATGAGTGCGTATTTTCCCAAGTAGGACTCTAGTCTTAATATGCTAATTGCAACGCTGATGTTTTATAATTATTTGAAAGAAAAGAAAAAATTATGGCGTTACTACCTGTAAAGCGCTGGTAAGGGCGCCGCTGAACATTCGGTTCTGGTCGGCTCAACTCCCAACTGTCCAGCGTGGTTAAGTGCCTGATCTGAAGTCTTCGCGTAATATCCATGTCCAGATCTCTGACACGGACCGAACCATGAAAAGTAAAGTGGTCCAGTTGGAGCGGACACCCGATAAGCCTCATAATAAAGGCAAGAGAGGTGTTCATGACCAAGAAGACTCGATGTCGGTTTTCCGTAAGCGCTCCAGCAACCTTTCAATTACCCATAAGTCTCCCAATCATATGAGTTATTCTTGAGTAAGCGGAACCAGGCATGATTCGTTATCGCGCACCTCCAGCAAAGTAGAAAGAGGTGCCGATATGGGGAAACATTGGGTGGATGAGGAAATTGCTGGCTGCGATCTGGGTGACGCACGTTTGAATCGAAGGTTAGGCTTTGTACGAAAAGTAGGTTCTGCTAATTTTGCCTATGCCACAGCCGCATAGGTGAGATATGACAGGACGATACGAGCTATCCGAGGACAGCTGGTCGCTGATCAAGGACATCGTCTCTCCGTCTCAGACGATGGGCCGGCCCAGGCGGGATGACCGTCAGATATTGAACGGTATCTTCTGGGTTCTGTGTTCTGGGGCAAAATGGCGCGATATGCCGCAACGCTATGGCCCGTGGAGCACAGTGTATGCCCGATTCCGCCAGTGGCGTGATAACGGCACCTTTGATGCCGTGCTGAAACGTCTCCAGCTCAAGCTGCGCGAAGATGGCTTGATGGATCTGGATACCTGGATGATCGACTCCACGTCCGTTCGTGCGACTCGGGCCGCCTCGGGAGGCGGTAAAAAGGGGGATCTAACGAACCGATAGATCATGCTCTGGGCCGCAGTCGAGGCGGTTTGACCACCAAGATTCACCTGGTTTGCGATCGCCATGGGTGGTTTCACCCTGTCCCCGGGCCAAGACGCAGACACACGTCACTTCAAGTCTACGATGGAAACGATCCATCTGCCGGGAAGCATAGGCCGGCCCCGCAAGCGTTGTCGCTATATCGTGGCAGACAAAGGCTACGATAGTGATGAGCTACGCAGTTACTGTGATCGGCACCGGATAAAATCGGTCATCGCCCAGCGCAAGATGCGTCGAAAACCGCGCCCTGGACTGCCTCGGGGATTCGACAAACCCAGATACCGGGAGCGCAATGCAGTCGAGCGCAGCTTTGGTTGGCTCAAGGAACTCCGGCGAATTGCCACACGCTACGATAAGTTAGCCCGTAGCTTTCGCGCGATGGTATGCCTGGCCTGCATCGATCGTTGTCTACGTGCCGACTTTTCGTACAAAGCCTAGGAATGATGCTGGAAGCGCTCGGTGAGCGGCCGGACAAATCCCTACCCACGGCGTTTCAAGATTGGGCAAATACAAAGGCCGCCTACCGTTTTTTCGCCAATGAAAATGTCAGCGAGGACAAGATTCTGGAGGGGCATTTGGCAGCCTCGGCTTTGCGAATCCGGGCCACCGATGGCCCAATCCTTGCAGGATACAACGGAGTTTTCCTTCAAGCGCTCGTCACCTGAGAAAATCGGCTTCACCAAGGTATCAACCGGACGCAAGATGCAAGAAGGGCGGCACCAGCAACACACTGTCTGTGGCTGTTGATGCATGCCAGCCTGGCGATCACAGCGGAAGGGCTGCCACTGGGCCTAACGGCTGCTAAGTTCTGGTCGCGGGACAAGTGCAAGGGAACCACATCGCTTACTCGGAGGCTACGGAACTGACCACGCGATTAATTTTGAATAGGTACTCGATCGGGCCGCATGAGTCATGAGTAAAGCGATATTGAGGTCTGTGCGGGCCTGGCCCACGGGGTCGTCCCTCGCGTCTGCGGTGCGGGCAGCGGCTCAAAGTGGGCGTCATTGATACCAATGTAGACCGGGGTATTACAGTTAGCGAAACGCTGCATAAATTCTGCCGAGGCTGCTTGCGTACCGTCGGCGGGGTAGAATTTGACCTAGCCATTATCCGCTGTCAGAACCATCTGATGAAGCAGATCTCGTTCGCTCAGGCTGAGCATCAGAACAAGAAGAAGGTCACCCGCCGAGAGCGATTCCTGGCCCAGATGGATGTCCTGGTGCCTTGGCAACGGCTGATCGACGCGCTGTCGCTATCCTACTTCACCCCACTCGGCGGGCAAGCGGGGCCGGCGACCCATTGGCCTGGAGCGCATGCTGCGCGTCTACTTCCTGCAGCAGTGGTATGCCCTCGCCGACGAGGCTCTGGAGAATGCCATTTACGACAGTAAGGCCATGCGCGAGGGCACCATTGTCGATGCCATTATTGTAGTGGCGGCTCCTTCTACCAAGAACAAGGCGAAGCAACGCGATCCGGAGATGAAGCAGACCCAAAAGGGCAACCAGTGGTATTTCGGTCTGAAGGCCCATATCGGTGTCGATGCAGCGGCCGCAATCTACCGGAAGGTGTCGAAGGCTTCAGCGGTGCCGACGGTCTCGAACGGCTCGCCGCGCTGGAGAGTGGTCAACTCTCGGCCGCATCGCTGGAGTGTTCGCCATCGAGCCATTACCGCAGGATCATCCGTTCTGGAATCATGAAAAGATCGTCGTCACCCCGCACGACGCCTGCGATTCGACGCCGACTCAGGTGGCCCAGAAAGTGGCCGAGGCCTTCAAAAGGTTGGACGCCGGCGGACTGCCCGCGAGTGTGGTGGACCGAGAGGCGGGTTATTGAGGACAGATTCAAAACGCCAAGGACAAAATCGATGAAAACCTTCTTTCACGATGATCAATTGCTGCACCAGCCGCAGACCTTCTTCTCGCGCGGCAAGATGCGTAAGCCGCAGGAAGTCCGCGATCGTGCCGAGCATCTGCTGGCGGCGGCCAGACGGCTGGGATTCGAGATTCAGACACCCGAGGATTACGGTCTCGCACCGTTGCGCGCGGTGCACTCGCTATCCTATCTGCGCTTTCTTGAGAGTGCCTATCGGCGCTGGCACCAGATGGATGAAGATTGGGGCGAAGAGGTGATCTCCAGCATCTTCGTGCGCTCGCCCAATGCGCTGCGCGGCATTCTCGCCGAGGCCGCGCGCTATCTGGCGGATGGCAGTGCTCCGGTCG
>JGI24517J20059_1000761_pt1 | contig 14293 bp, 12 predicted proteins | sample LinPmetageLP41_FD_20059 | JGI IMG/M metagenome (IMG submission 20059) | reverse complement strand
CCAATTCGTAAATTATTAAGCGCTGTACGCGAAGAAGCCTTTGATAAACATACCTATAAACATACCACTATGGGCTTTTTTGAAGATATCGAAGCCATGCCAGATCAAATGGCATACGGTAAAGAGTTTTTTGATAAGTTTTATAAGCCTGAATATGTATCGCTAGTGATTGTGGGCGATGTTGACCCTAAAGCCACTATGGCAATGGTTAAAAAGCATTGGGGTGGTTGGGAAAAAGGCGATTACGTTGCCGATATTAAAGCTGAGCCAAAGCAGCAAGCACCTAAATATATACATGAACAAAACGAAGCCTTACCAGGGCATTGGTTACTTGTATCGTATAAAGGTGCGCCATGGGAACCTGCTAAAAAAGATAGAGCTGCGCTTGATTTAATCTCACAGCTTTATTTTTCAAACAACTCTGACTTATACCAAGAGCTTGTTGTTGATAAACAAATAGCGAGTCAAATGTTTACCTACAATCCAGAGACAAAAGATCCTGGTTTATTACATGTATTTGTAAAAGTTGAAAACGAAGAAGATTTAGCAAAAGCACGTGATGCAATTAACCGCACTTACGCTAAAGCACGCACTGAACTTGTTGATGAGCAAAAGTTAAGCGATTTAAAATCTAACCTTAAATACAGCTTTATTAATGGTTTAGATTCATCTCAAGCGATTGCATCAACCCTTGCAAGTTACATGCATTTTGAGCGCGACCCTGAGGTTATTAATCAGCTTTATAAATCGGCCGACAACATCACAGCACAAGATATTAAAGCCGTGGCTAATAAATACTTTGTAGATGACTCGCGTACAACCGTGACCATGTCGGCACTTGATAAAGCCCCAGGGTTTGAGCAAGAGGCTAACTTAAGTGCAGCAGTCGCAAAGCTTGAACAAGCACCAGAGGCACCTGTATTTAAAGTGCTTGATAAAACTAATAGCTCGCCGCTGATTGACGTAAACTTTTTATTCAATACAGGTGCAGCCGCAGACCCTCAAGGTAAAAAAGGTGTAGCCGCGCTCACCGCCGCTATGCTTGCTCAAGGTGGCTCACAAAGTACTAGTTACAAAGAAATTCAAAAAGCGCTTTATCCGCTTGCGGGTAGCTTTGGTTATCAAATAGATAAAGAAATGCTGTCGTTCCAAGGGCGTATTCATAAAGATAACGCTGAAACTTGGTATGCACTTGTAAGTGATCAATTACTTAATCCAGGGTTTAGAGACGATGACTTTAAACGCCTTAAAAAGGAAATGATCGACGGTATTAAGTCGGGCTTAAAAGCCTCTAACGATGAAGAGCTTGGTAAAGAAGTGCTTTACAGTACGCTTTATAAAGGCCACCCATACGAAAGCTACAACTACGGTGATATTTCTGACTTAGAAGCACTAACCCTTGATGATGTAAAAGCATTTTACAAAAGCGAGCTTACCCAATCTAAACTAACACTTGGTTTAATTGGCGCAGTGCCTAACGCACTTAAAGCAAATATTATGAGCGATTTAGCAACCTTACCTAAAGGTGAGCAAAGCCGTTTAAGTATTCCTGATGCGCCAGTGCTTAAAGGTCATCATGCAACAATTGTAGAAAAGTCGGCGCAATCTACCGCGGTATCGTTTGGTTTCCCAATTGATACTATTCGCAGCAGCGAAGATTGGACAGCACTTTGGCTTGTGCGCTCGTACTTTGGTGAGCATCGTAGTTCTAACTCATACTTGTATGAGCGAATTCGTCAAACACGTGGTATGAACTACGGTGATTACTCGTACATTGAATACTTCCCGCGTGGCATGTTTCAAACTAAGCCTGATGCAAACTTAGGGCGCTCTGAGCAAATATTCCAAATTTGGTTACGCCCGCTGCGCTCTAATAACGATGCACACTTTGCAACGCGTACTGCGTTGTTTGAACTTGATAAACTCATTAAAAATGGCTTAACCGAAAAAGACTTTGAAGCAACTCGTAACTTTTTAATAAACTACGTGCCGCAGCTAGTAGCAAGTCAAAACCGTCAGTTAGGGTATGCACTTGATAGCGAATTTTACAACACAGAGTCGTTTGTAAAATACGTGACAAGTAAGCTTGAAAAGCTAACGCTTGCAGATGTTAATCGCGTGATTAAAGATAACCTGCAAACAGAAAACGTGCAGTATGTGTTTATTACCGGTGACGGCGAAGACATGAAAAAGCGTTTAGCGTCAGAGCAAACCTCACCAATGGTTTACAACACAGAAAAACCAGCAGCGCTTGTTGCTGAAGATAAAGTCATTGCCGATTACAAACTAGCAATTGAGGCTAAAAACATTGAAGTAGTAAAAGTGGACAGTGTTTTTAAATAAAACATTAAACGAAAACTACTTGTAGATAATGAAAAGCCCCACGTTTGGGGCTTTTTTATAGCATTGAGCCAACCTTTATACCTAACCCTAAAAGTATTATTGCGGTTGCTATGGCTATTAAAGTAATGTGGCCTCGTAGTTCTTTTGCTTTATATTTCGACATTTTTTGGTACCTTAACTCATTATAAAAAATACAGTGATCATCCCTAATATAAAGCTGATGACTGACGACAATGCTAAAATTGAGGTTATATTTTGTGTGCTTATAGCTGGATTAACAGCAGAAGAGTTAGTGTCATCTTCAAGTTTAATTAATTCACCTTGACGAACTTCTAATACTGCACATAAGGCCATCGTTGTTTCTTTTGATGCAGTACCTTCTTTTTCAACGCGCTGGATGGTGCGTAAGCTTAAGTCGCATGCATCAGCAAGTTGCTGTTGTGTCCAGTTAAGTGTTTGCCTCAAGGTCTTTACTGTTTTGGGATTAAGCTGCATTTTAAAACTCCCCAAGCAAGAGTTCTAAAATGGTGATTAGCAAGTAGCCACCAACTAGCCCTCCAAAAAAGCACCCTGCAATGACTTTTAGCGAAGCTCTAGGTGAGTTATTAAGCAGAGACGATTTCTGGTAACTTTTTATAAACTGACCATTTTTATAAAGTGAGCATTCTAATCGGCCTGATAAAATATTGCGCATTTCAAATATGACTTCAAAATCATCTTTACCATGTTTAAATAAGTGGCCGCTAGCAATCTTTTGGTTTCGTTTGTCACTGACTAATTCATCGTTTACAAACACTTCCTCTTTACCGGTAAAGTAACTTCCAAAACAGGCTATTTGATTATCACCATCTTGAAAGTAAAATTTATAACCAAGTTTTTTAGTATTCAATACATCGTTTTTCATCATCGTTATCCTTGTTGAGTTTACGATGCTAATTTAGCGGTAATTATTATTTTTTACGCCGTCAGTAGTATGCCAGTACTTGTTTTGACGTATGACAGAAAGCCTGTCATACATCGTTACCTTTTGATTTTATTATAAAAATAACAAATTTAAATTTGAGTTAATTTAACAGGCTGTCATATAGTATATGCTTTGATTTAAGCATACTGAGCAAAATAATACCTAGAGTTATGCTGCTTAATAATTTTTTATTAAAAAAATGTTAATGACTATACTGATAAACAGAAAAATTAAAATGGAAAGAGCGTGTTAGACGATAAAATATTTTTAAAGCAAGTTTTAGACACCACACCGGATCAGGTCGTCGTGATTAATGACTCTGGGGAGATTGTTTTTGTAAACAAGAGCTGGCAAAACTTTGGTGAGCAAAACGACTGTACTTGCTGTGATGTGTGGGAGCAAAAAAATTACTTAGTAGAATGCAAAAAAGCCGCAGATAATGGCGATGAGTTTGGCTTAAATGCGTATCAAGGTATTTTAGCGATAATAGAGCAACAGCAAAGTGATTTTTATTTAGAGTATCCTTGTCATAGCGAAAACGAAAAACGCTGGTTTATGATGCGTGTTGTGCCTTTTGAACTAAGTGATAAAAAATATTATGTTATTAGCCATCAAAATATTACCGAGCGTAAACTAGCTGAAGAGCAAGTACAAAAACTTGCCGCTATTGATGGCTTAACTGATATTGCTAACCGAGGCTTTTTTGATACCTTTTTAGAGCAAGAGTGGAATCGTTGTCAGCGTTTAGGTATGCCGCTGTCGTTGGCTATAATCGACATTGATGATTTTAAATTACTTAATGATACCTACGGGCACCAACAAGGCGATACATGCTTAAAAAAGGTGGCTAAAGTACTCAATGAATTTACTAAACGCCCAGGTGACTTATGTGCCCGTTTTGGTGGTGAAGAATTTGTATTAGTTTATGGAAATACAAGCTCAGATCAGGCCTTGTTAGTCTTGAACGATATTTTAGAAAAATTAAAACATTTAAACATTGAAAATAAACATTCATTACCCAGCCAAACCCTTACAGTGAGTGTAGGCCTCACTACTATTACACCCAATAGTGACTTTACCTGTGCGTATTTAATCAAAGAAGCAGACGACTTACTTTATAAAGCAAAAGATAAAGGAAAAGATGCTTTATGTGTGAGTGATTTAGCACTCATATAATTTTTTTACTCTTAGTTATACCTAATAACCAGAACAAATAACTAAGGCGTTAACACCTTAGGCTTTAAATCCGTTAAACTTAGGAAAAGGCTCTTTTTATATCAATTTAAGGCAGTGTAGTATTATGCGTCATGAAATTTGGCAACAGCTTCGTAGTGAAGCAAATGAAGTAGTAACTCGCGAACCACTTTTAGCAAGTCATGTGTATTCATGCATTTTGAATCATGAGTGCTTAGGTTCGGCGTTAAGCTTTATTGTTGCTAATAAATTGGCAGATGCTGTGGTCTCTGCATTTACTATTCGTGAGCTGTTTGACCAAGCGTTTGTAAAATGTGACCGCATGCTTTCTTTTGTTGCCGAAGATATTAAAGCAGTGAAAGACCGCGACCCCGCTGCTGAAACTCACCTTACTGTAATGTTAAACCTAAAAGGTTTTCATGCTATTCAAGCGCATCGTTTGGCCAATTGCCTGTGGCAACAAAATCGCAGAGAGTTAGCGCGATTTATTCAAAGCCGTACTTCTGAAGTGTTTGGTGTAGATATTCACCCAGCATGTCAGGTTGGCAAAGGGATAATGTTTGACCACGCAACAGGTATTGTTATTGGTGAAACGGCGGTAATTGAAGATAACGTATCAATACTGCAATCGGTAACGCTTGGTGGTACAGGTAATGAGCAAGGCGATCGTCACCCTAAAATTAGAGCGGGTGTGCTAATTGGCGCAGGTGCTAAAGTGCTTGGTAATATTGAAGTGGGTGAGGGCGCACGTATTGGCGCAGGCTCAGTGGTACTAACAGCAGTGCCGCCACATACCACAGCTGTTGGCGTACCTGCTAAAATTATAGGTAAACCGGATTGTCCCTGTCCCGCGCAAAGTATGAACCAAAACTTTTTAGCGACACCCGAGCCTGAAAACGAATCACATACCAGTGCTATGCTGTGAGATGTAAGTAAAAAAATAAAACTTAAAAGGAATTAAGATGAACAAGAATAGTTTGTTAACTCTAGGTATTGGATTTATTGCTGGTGTAGGTTTAACTTGGGGTTATTTTAATTTTACCCCAAATAATTTAGAGCCAGTTAAGTTACAGCAAAGTAATGCTCTTTTGCAAAAAACTCATGCTCAGCAGCCAAAAAGCAGTAAAGTAGTAGCAAATAAAGTTATACCAGCTGTAACTGAACAAGCCGTTAGTTTAGAGCAAAATGAAAATATTACTTCCACCGCTTTCGAACCTCAAGAAATTGATGAGTTACCTCTAGAAGAACAAGTTGTGCAACTTAAGCAACAACTTGCCGAGCAAAAAGCAGCACTTAAAAGTGTTTTAAAGCAAATGAGAGGCCCTTCAGATTTTGAGAAAGTCTTACGTGATAAATTTGACGAGCAAGTACGTGACGAAGAGTGGGCTTATCGTACTGAAATGGCATTACAAGATTTTTTATTAACCGCAGATTTGGCAATTATTCCTGATGTTGTTAGCGCTAAATGTAAAACGACGGTATGTGAATTTGAACTTGCCGCACCCGCTGATAACGATGCATTTGGGAGTGCTCAATGGCGTGAGTTAAACGACAAGTTGATGAAACAAGAGTTTTGGAAACAATTTGTAAGTTCTACATCTACATCAAGTGATACTAAGCTTAGCTTGTTACTAAGCACAGAGCTTTAAACTGTATCAGTATTAAGTAATAGGTATGACCTGCGATTCTACAGAGCCATCGGCAAGCTCTGTAATTAACACATCGCCTGTTTTAATTTGTCCCACCGATTTAACCACTTTTCCTTGTTGTGTTTTAGTGATGCTATAACCGCGCGCTAAAACATTAAGAGGGCTTACCGAGTCCAGCTTACTTGCTTGTAATGCTAGGCTATTATTGGCTTGCTGTAATTGTTGTTGTATAGCTTGGTTTAACCTTGCTTGTAACTGCGACAGTTGATGAGAGGCCTGCGCTAGCTTTTTATCGGGTGATTGACGCATTAAGCGCGGCGTTAAATTATTAAGCATGCGCTCTTGCTGATATAAACGGTTTCGCATAGCTTGGTGCAGCGCAATGCTCAGCTCATCTAATCGCTGCGCCTTTTGATTTAGCTGATTGCGTGGATGGCACAAGTTAAGACGGTGCTGAAGTTGCGTGGCAAGCGCGCGCTTATCTGCAATATCGTGTTTAAATGCATTGTTTAAACGGTTAATGAGTTGCGTTACTTTGTTGTGTAGCTCTTGCGTGTTAGGGCTTACAAGCTCAGCAGCCGCTGATGGAGTAGCTGCACGAACATCGGCAACATAATCGCTAATGGTTGTGTCTATCTCGTGGCCTACCGCACTTACTATGGGTAATTCACTTTGATAAATAGTGCGCGCAAGTTGTTCGTGGTTAAAACACCATAAATCTTCAAGTGAACCGCCGCCGCGCCCTAAAATAAGTACCTCTACTTCATTACGTGCATTTGCCAGCTCTATTTGATTAATTAAATGTATGTGGGCTTCTTTACCTTGCACCATGGCTGGATAAATTATGACTTCTAATTGCGGCGCACGGCGTTTAAGTACAGTTAAAATATCTTTTATTGCAGCGCCGGTAGCAGAGGTAACCACACCGATACGGTTTATATTTTGTGGCAGAGGTTTTTTGTAGGCAGAGCTAAATAACCCCTCGGCGGCTAAGCGCATTTTCAATGCATCAAACTCTTGCTTAAGCTGACCTTCTCCAGCGGGCTCCATATGTTCAACAATAAGTTGGTAATCACCTCTAGGTTCATAAAGTGATACTCGTGCTTTTACGGTGACTTGTGCGCCATTGGCTGGGCGGTAGCTTTGGTTGCGATTATTCCCTCGCCACATAGCAGCCTTAATTTGCGCTTTATCGTCTTTTAACGAAAAATACCAATGCCCAGACGCAGGGGTAATAAAATTAGAAATTTCACCAGTGAGCACTAAAGATGCAAAGCCTTGCTCAAGCACTGTACGAATTTCTCTGTTAAGGCGCGAAACGGTGTAAACCGTCTGCGAAGGCTTTGAAAACATAAAAAACAACCTAAAACTATTTATGAGACAAGTTTATCATAAATATTTGCGAAATATTATTTACGAATGCCAACAACGCTGTTAAAATTTGGCCGCAATTCCTTATCTTAGATCCACATGTGAGAAGTTGCCAAAATGCTTAGAATTGCTAAAGAAGCTCTTACCTTTGATGACGTACTTTTAGTACCTGGTCATTCTACTGTTTTGCCACACACGGCAAATATTTCAACTCGCTTAACGCGTGGTATCAAACTTAACTTGCCGCTTATTTCAGCATCTATGGATACTGTTACAGAAGCACGTTTAGCTATTGCCCTTGCGCAGGAAGGCGGTCTTGGTTTTATCCACAAAAACATGACCATCGCAGAACAAGCGAAAAATGTTCGTAAAGTTAAAACCTACGAAGCGGGTATTGTATCTTACCCTGTAACAGTAACTGCAGATTTAACTATTGCAGACGCTGTTGAGCTTTCTCAGGAAAAGGGTTTTTCAGGCTTTCCTGTTACCGATAGCAACAATGTACTTGTTGGTATTGTAACAAGCCGTGACATGCGTTTTGAAACTAAGCTAGAGCAGCCAGTTTCTACTGTTATGACTAAAAAAGAAAAGCTTGTAACTGTTAAAGAGGGTGCCTCTCGCGAAGAGATTTTAGGTTTAATGCATGAACACCGCATTGAAAAAATCTTAGTCGTAGACGATGCGTTTAAACTCAAAGGCATGATCACCGTTAAAGATTACCAAAAAGCACAAGATAAACCAGATGCATGTAAAGATGACCAAGGTCGTTTACGTGTAGGTGCTGCGGTTGGTGTTGGCGCTGGCACTGATGAGCGTATTGCTGCATTAGTCGAAGCAGGTGTTGATGTTCTACTTATCGATACTTCTCATGGCCACTCTCAAGGTGTTATTGACCGTGTATCGCAAACTCGTCAAGCATACCCTGACTTACAAATTATTGCGGGTAATGTAGCAACAGCTGAAGGTGCTATTGCCCTCGCTGATGCCGGCGTTGATGCAGTAAAAGTAGGTATCGGCCCAGGTTCAATTTGTACTACACGTATCGTAACGGGTTGTGGCGTTCCACAAATTACGGCTATTTCTGACGCAGTTGAAGGCCTAAAAGGCCGCGACATTCCAGTAATTGCTGATGGCGGTATTCGTTTTTCTGGCGATATAGTTAAAGCCCTTGTTGCGGGTGCATCGTGTGTAATGGTGGGCTCAATGCTTGCTGGTACTGAAGAGGCGCCTGGCGAAGTTGAGTTATATCAAGGCCGTTACTACAAATCATACCGTGGTATGGGTAGTTTAGGTGCGATGGATCAAAAAGAAGGTTCATCAGATCGTTACTTCCAAAAATCAAACCAAGCTGACAAGTTAGTACCAGAAGGTATTGAAGGTCGCGTAGCTTACAAAGGTCCAATTGCAACGATTATTCATCAGCAAGTAGGCGGTCTTCGTAGTGCAATGGGCTTAACCGGTTGTGCAACTATTGAAGAGCTTAATACAAAACCTCAGTTTGTACGTGTTACATCTGCAGGTATGGGTGAGTCGCACGTACATGATGTGCAAATTACCAAAGAAGCACCAAATTACCGCTTAGGTTAAGCGCGTAATTAATAATTTATTGGGCTTGCTTTGCAAGCCCTCTTTTTAGTCGTTTACATTAACAAATGACATTTAGCATCAGACTTTACGAGATACTCCATGAGCAAAGATATTCACGATTCACGAATTCTCATTTTAGACTTTGGTTCACAATACACTCAGCTAATTGCGCGTCGTATACGCGAAATTGGTGTTTATTGTGAGCTGTGGGCATGGGATGTGACTGAAGAGCAAATCCGCGAGTTTAACCCACAAGGTATCATTCTTTCTGGTGGCCCAGAATCAACAACACTTGAAAACAGCCCGCGCGCTCCTGAGTATGTGTTTAATGCAGGTGTTCCTGTATTAGGCATTTGTTACGGCATGCAAACAATGGCCGCTCAACTTGGCGGTAGCGTTCACAGCTCTGATAAAAAAGAGTTTGGTTACGCGCAAGTTGAAAAGGTAGGCAATTGTGCATTGTTTGATGCAATTGAAGATCATATTACCGATGGCGGCAACGGCGTTTTAGACGTATGGATGAGCCACGGCGATAAAGTTATGGAAGTACCAGCAAGCTTTAGCACAACAGCTAAAACACCAACGTGTCCGCATGCTGCTATGTCTAACGAAGAAAAACGTTTTTACGGCGTACAGTTTCACCCAGAAGTAACGCACACTCATCAAGGGCAACGTTTATTAGAACGCTTTGCAATTGATATTTGTGGTTGTGAAAAACTGTGGACTCCTGCAAAAATTATTGATGATGCCATTGAGCGTATTAAAGACACAGTTGGCGATGATGAAGTTATTTTAGGTCTATCAGGTGGTGTTGATTCATCGGTTGTTGCTATGCTTATTCACCGCGCAATTGGCGATAGATTAACATGTGTATTTGTTGATAACGGTTTACTTCGTTTAAACGAAGGTCAGCAAGTAATGGACATGTTTGGTAATAAGTTTGGATTAAACATTGTTAAGGTTGATGCTGAGGATCAGTTTTTAAATGACTTAGCAGGAAAATCAGACCCAGAAGATAAACGAAAAGCTATTGGCCACACGTTTATTAATGTATTTGATGAGCAATCTAAAAAGCTTAAAAACGCTAAATGGTTAGGCCAAGGTACTATTTACCCAGATGTTATTGAGTCAGCAGCATCTGCTACAGGTAAAGCACACGTTATCAAATCTCACCACAATGTGGGCGGATTACCAGATGACATGAAAATGGGTCTAGTTGAGCCACTTCGTGAGTTATTTAAAGATGAAGTACGTAAAATTGGTTTAGAGCTAGGTTTACCGTACGACATGCTTTACCGCCACCCATTCCCTGGTCCTGGTTTAGGTGTACGTGTACTTGGTGAAATTAAAAAAGAGTACTGTGATTTACTTCGCCGTGCTGATGCTATTTTCATTGAAGAACTACACAAAGCTGATCTTTACCACAAAGTAAGCCAAGCGTTTACTGTGTTCTTACCTGTTAAATCGGTAGGGGTTATGGGTGATGCACGTAAATATGATTGGGTTGTTTCACTTCGTTGTGTTGAAACTATCGACTTTATGACGGCGCGTTGGTCACATTTACCATATGAGTTTTTAGGCGTGGTATCTAACCGTATCATTAACGAAATTGATGGTATTTCACGTGTAGTTTACGATATTTCTGGTAAGCCACCAGCCACAATTGAGTGGGAATAATACCAAATAAGTAAGCTTACTTTGCTGAGCTTATTATTGCGCATTAAAAAGCCCGTTTTTTAAACGGGCTTTTTTACGCGCTAATTTTAGTTCTTAGCTTTTAATTTTTAATGTTTAGTTTTTGGCTCTAACTCAGTTAGCAGGCCTTTTACAAGGCTTACGCTGCCAAGCAGTAAAATAAACGTAAAAGGGAGCGCGGCAATAATAGTTATATACTGCAGTGCCTGAATAGACTCAGTACCGCCAATCCACAGCATTAGCATTGCAATTATGCCGGCAATGTTAGCCCATACTAGCTTTTGCTTTATTGGTACTTCAAGCTTCCCGCCTGATGTAAGGCTATCAATTACTATAGAGCCAGAATCAAGTGTGGTTACAAAAAATATAATTATTAATGCCACAGCTAAAAGTGAAAGCGCGGTACCAAAAGAGTACGCATCAAGCATATAAAACAAGCTAAGTGACACATCGGTAATCCCTTTATCGGCGCCCAGTACGCCAATTTCATTTATGACTTGATCAATAGCTACACCGCCAAACACCGACATCCACGCAGTGGTAACTAAAGTGGGGATAAGAAGTACATATACTAAAAATTCGCGTATGGTGCGCCCTTTAGAAATGCGCGCTACAAACATACCAAAACATGGTGCATAAGCCACCCACCAAGCCCAATAGAACACAGTCCAGCCGTGAAGCCACTGCGTATCTTCTCGGCCGGTGCTAGAACTCAGCGGAATAATATTTTTAACATAACCTATTACTGCTGTGTAGGCCGAATCAAGTACAGTAGTAAAGTTTAAAACAAAAACAAGTGCCAAAAACACAATAGCAATGCCCATATTTATATTACTGAGCAATTTAACGCCGCCATCCATACCACGCACAATAGATAAAATAGCTAGGCCCATTATTAGTAAAATAATACCTTGTTGTAATAATAATGAATTTTCGAACCCTAACACATGGCTTATGCCACTAGCAGCTTGCGAGCCTCCTAGGCCTAGCGATGTAGCAAGACCAAAAAGAGTTACCAATACGGCCATTACATCTATAACATCACCGAGCTTGCCCCATACTCTATCGCCAAAAAGAGGGTAAAACACTGAGCGCATAGAAAGCGGTAAACCTTTGTTATAAACAAAGTACGCTAGGCATAATGCAGTCATGCCATAAATAGCCCATGCATGCAGACCCCAGTGAAATACCGTTGCTCCTAAGGCCATTTCTCGCCCTTGTTCAGTAAAAGGCTCTGCGTTAAGCGGTGTACCAAACCAGTTAGTATAAAATGCGGTAGGTTCGGCCACGCCCCAAAAAATAAGCCCAATACCCATTCCTGCCGCAAACAACATAGATATCCAAGAAAGGGTAGAGTAATCCGTTGTTGCTTTATCGCCACCTAACCTAACTTTACCAAGCGGTGAGGCCGCTATACCTATAGCAAATAGTAAAAGTATGTTTGCGCCCCACATAAATACGTAGTCAAAATTTGTTAGAGCTGCATTTTTTATGGTGTTAATAGCGTCTTTTGCTTCGCTAGGTGAAAGGGCAAGTAGAGTAATAATAAAAAGTAAAGATAATCCAACAGAAACAGAAAACACATTACTATGTATATCCATGCCCCATTTACTAACGTTATCTTGGCCTACTTGGTAATCGGTTGAGTCGATACTGTATTTTTTTGATTTAAACTTCATATAAGATGGCGTGACTAAAGGCAAAAGCCAATAGTAAAGCTCCTCCATATTTGCATTGTGTATGATCCACGTAAATAAGATACATGATGAAATATGTAATTAGGTGATAAGGCGCGGATCTTCTAAGACAAAAAGTGTATCATAATTGATGCCAATGTTATTGATTTGTTTATGTGCTTAGCTCCAGCGCATTCTATGACTTGCAAAAATAAAAATGTGGTTGTTTTATGTTCTGTTTTTATTTTTATATTACTTATCACAACAAGTACGTAAAAATAATTGCAGTATAACGAGTTACTTTAATCTCAACATTACGTAATTTAAAGTGGCTACAAATAGCTAATTAGCATGCTATTTCATCGTTTTGTATGTTTTAAAAGCAGTTAAACTAAAAAAGTGATTTTTTACTTTACCTTTTCTCAAAGGTCTCTATAATTCGTCGACATTGCAGGGGCGTAGTTCCAATTGGTAGAACAGCGGTCTCCAAAACCGACGGTTGGGAGTTCGAATCTCTCCGCCCCTGCCATTTCTTCTTTACATCGTTTTTATTACTTCATATATTGTTCAAGTGTTTAATCTACTGAGTTGTTATGCATCCACGTTACGCAGCTATTTTTGGTATAGAAAACCTCGAACTAAATCAGCATTATCGTCCAAAAAATACTAATTCTTCGTCAGCGCCTATACAAAGCACTGAGGCTGAGCCTTTAACACTTAATAAGCAGTTATTTACTGATATAAAGGTAAGTGTTCAACCTATGGTCATTAATAGTGTTTTAAAAGGCAGTGAAATGCAGTTAACCGATGATAAGCTTATATTGCCAACCCAACAGCTCAGTGCAAATGATAAACGCGCTTTATGGGCTTTAATGAGTAAACACCTTGATAACCTTTAAAGAAGTAGATGAAAGCGCTATTGAGCAATTAATGGCAATTGAGACAGCATGCCATAGTCACCCTTGGACACTTAAAACAATGAGTTCATGTATGGGGGGGCGTTACTTTAACTTAGCGGCGTTTAATAAAAACACGTTAGTGGGTTTTTATATTGGTGAAAAAGCGGGGCCTGATTTTACACTTATGGATATTTGTGTAACGCCAAGCGAGCAAGGTAAGGGCATTGCTAAGCAGTTGCTTCGTCAGTTTATTGAATATGGCGAACAGCAAAACGCAGAAAACTTATTTTTAGAAGTCAGAGAGTCAAATACTCGCGCAATTGCCTTATACGAGCGTGCTGGCTTTATAGAAATGTCGGTGCGTAAGAACTATTACCCAAGTGATAACCCTGCTAAAAATGGTTTTGAAGATGCTATTTTAATGGGTATGGCTTTGAGCTTAGGTTTTTCGTAGCCAACAACGCTTCTCAAACCTATTTAACTTACTTTATCTTGTATAGCTTGCTCAATAGCGTTTATTAAATCACTTACTAACTCATCTCTGGGTACTTTATTATTACTTTTTAGGTTTTCTTCAAGTGCAGCTGCACTGTGATAAATTTCGTCAAAGTTAAAACACCCTGAACTACCTTTTATACTATGCGCTATTGTTCTTAATGCTTCCCAATCATCTGTGTATTGTAAAGCTTTAACCTCTTCAAGATGAGCGGGTAAATTAGCTAAGTAGTTGTCAGCAATCTGCTGAAATTTCTCACTTTTTAATAAGCTATCCCATTTATTTTGATTATCTTTTTCAAGATTTAGGTAACTTACTAGTACGTTTTCTAGGGCGTCTTTGTCTATAGGTTTAGCAAGTGCTTTATCGCAACCAGCCTCTAGGTAAGTGCCTATGTCATGGTTCATTACATTAGCTGT
>JGI24517J20059_1000759_pt1 | contig 14325 bp, 11 predicted proteins | sample LinPmetageLP41_FD_20059 | JGI IMG/M metagenome (IMG submission 20059) | reverse complement strand
TGGTCGTGGGCATGGTCGTGAACATGTCCGTCATGGCCATCCTGTCCCGGTTTCTTTTGATGATCGTGGTCGCAGCAGCCTGCCATGATGAATCTCTCCTGATTTCGCCTCGTATTGCGCATTCAACACCCTGTAGCTACTATAGGGTCAAGCAAATCGGAGAGATCCATGAAAATCGGCGAACTCGCCCAAGCGGCCCAATGCACGGTGGAAACAGTACGCTACTACGAAAAGGAGGGGTTGCTGGAGGAGCCATCGCGCACCTCAGGCAACTATCGCAACTACAGTGCTATGCATCTCGAACGATTGCGTTTCATCCGCAATTGCCGAGCCCTGGGTATGGCGCATGACGAAATTCGCAAGCTCTTTGCCCTGCTGGAGCACCCAGCCAGTGGTTGCGGCGGCGTCAATCAATTGCTGGACGAGCATATCGCCCACGTCGATATCCGAATCGCGGAATTGACCCAGCTCAAGCAGCAGCTCGGCGAGTTGAGTCAGCGCTGCCAACGCGAGCAGGCGATGAACGCCTGCGGAATCTTGAAACGGCTGGCGTCGATGGAGCCAGAAGCTCGACAGCAAAGGCAGACGCACTTGGGATAAATAACCGAAGTACGTAAGACAACGGCGGTCGACTTTGCTGATTTCCCTGGGCGGGCTCGACAGCTGCGACAGCCCCCTGACGTTCCATGCGGTGGCCTCCTGAAATCGGCAGTTCTCCCTGGCTGTGCCGAAATTTTCTGCCGCAAATAGCGTCTGACCCTCTCCGGACAAGATTACGTTCCACAACAGATCCTCGTCCGCGTCGATTGATTACGATCAAGACTTTGGTAGGCATCTCGTGTCGCTTAAGTTAAGGTGCGGTCGTCTGATTTGCCACGGTCGTCACCTGCAACCCTTGACCCGTTCGCCGAGTTACTATGTCAAATTTTTTTTACCCGCTTCCTCGTGTCTGTAAGTTCCTGATTTTAGCTTTGGCTGCGGTAATTCCATTCTTGGACGTGGGCGGGATCTTCTCTGCTCTAAAGATTGACGATGAACGCAGTAAGCCCCTTATCGAAGCCAACATGCGAAGCGCCGAGCAGGCAAGCAATTTTCAGAAGCAACCTAACATTAAGTCGAATACCAAAATTCGCTTTAACTCCACGAGCCTTGCTCAGGAGCCAGCTAGGCTCATCAAGTCTGCGGCAGCAAACGAAGACGCCCCTTCCAACCTCCTGGTAGAACGTAACGATAATAGTACGTACCCCGGGGCTGCGCGCTTTAACAACCCGGTACAGACAGCGGAGCGATTATTCTCAGGTACTGTAAACGGAACCTTTTCCCAGTCGGTTAATGCCACTGGCCTATCTTATGAAGACGTGGCTGGGCTAAGCTCACTGCTTTCCAAAAGAATTAACTTCCGCCGTGACGTACGGGACGGAGACCAATTTCAAGTCCTTGTAAAAACTAATATTACCGAAGGCCAAAATGCCGAATCGCATGTTCTCGCAGTTCACTATGAAGGCAAAAAAGTAGATTTGGCTGCTGTTCGAAACCCTGCTGACAACCGTTTTTATACCCCGAAGGGGTATAGCATCGTCCCAGCCTTTAATCGCAAGCCATTCAGTGGTAATTACAGAATCAGTTCTTCTTTTAACATGCGGCGCAAGAACCCAGTAACTGGGCGAGTCAGTCCGCATAGAGGCACTGATTTTGCCGTAGTAACAGGCACTTCGATCAAGTCCCCAGCAGATGGGCGTGTCATCAAATCAGCCTATCAGAAAAATGGGGCAGGAAATTATGTCGTGATCCGACATGACAATGGCTACAAGACCCGCTACATGCATTTATCAAAGCGCTTGGTATCCGAAGGCGAGCGCGTGACCCGTGGAGAAGAAATCGCACTCTCCGGCAACACAGGCCGCAGTACGGGGCCACACCTTCATTACGAGCTCATGGTCAACAATAAGCAAGTCGACGCCATGCGTATCAAACTACCGGAAGGCATGCGTTTATCCGGGCAAGCACTGGCAGTCTTTAAAAATGAATCTAAACAGATATTGGGGCATCTTGACCATGATACTAGTTCACCCATGGTTGCGAGCCGTTTGAAACAGCCCTCGAATGAAGAGGGTAGCTAATTCACGATTGTCAGAGCCGGCGAGTCTTATCAGGCGTTTTAGAAAGTCAACCCCAGTTAAAATGTCAGCCTGCTCGTACATAAAGTTATTATAGTGGCTGCATATCGTATCGGCAAAGGTATCCATAATAAATGATTAATTGAACAAAGAAAAAGAGCATGAGTCACAGAATTAGCCCTGGATTCGGAGACAAAAATGGCAAGTGTTAGAGATGCGCTACCCTCCAGACTATCCACTGGCGTACGCCACAAGCCGCTCCTGAGGGGGCTGTTGGCCCTGCTTGCGGGGGGGGGGCTGCCGCTTGCCTTTGCCCCGGTGGGTTGGGCATGGCTTGGGATAATCGCCCTGGCAGTTTTTTTTGCCCTGACCGCGCAGCCCTCAAGACGCCAAGCGCTATGGTCAGCCTATCTTTTTGGCCTCGGCTACTTCGGCGTCGGTGTATCCTGGGTTTTCGTCAGCATCAGTCAGTACGGCAATGGTCTCGTGGTGGCGGCATTAGCCACGGCGTGCTTTGTCGCGCTGCTCGCCCTCTTTCCATGGGGTGTCGCGTATCTCGTGCGCCGACTATGCCCTGAAATGGATGCAATGACGCTCTGGATAGGGCTACCCGCGGCATGGGTTCTGAGTGAATGGATACGTACCTGGTTCTTGACCGGCTTTCCCTGGCTCTTTATAGGCTACAGTCAAGTCGACACCTCACTCGCCAATATCGCTCCTGTCTTCGGTGTGCTTGGGGTGAGCCTGGTGGTGGCATTGCTCGCCGGCGGGCTCGCCTGGGTTATCTTGGGTCCAAGCCTTCGCCGTGCTGCGGTATTCGGTGCAATCTTGATCGCTGTCTTTGCCAGCTTGCCGCTGCTGGATCGCGAGTGGACGCAGCCAGCCGCTAATCCAGTCAATGCGGCCTTATTGCAAGGAAATATCACGCAAGACAAGAAATGGGACCCGAGTTACCGAGAAACGACACTTGAGCGCTATCAGACACTTACGGCACAGCATCTCGGGGACGACCTGGTGATCTGGCCAGAAGCGGCAGTCCCGATGTGGTATGACCAGGCCAAAGCCTATCTCGATGAGCTGGAGACACGCGCCGACCAGGCAGGCACCTCGTTAATGATTGGGGTCCCGGTACGCGAGGCGGACAATCGTACCTATAACGCGGTGGTCAGCCTCTCCGATCCCTCGCGCTTCTATTACAAACGACACCTGGTGCCTTTCGGAGAATATGTACCGTTCCGGGACTTTTTAGGCTCAGCTCTCGACGTGTTGGGGGCACCCATGTCCGATTTCACTCCGGGACGGGAGGCGAACGTCCTGAAAGCGGCAGGGGTACCTGTAGGGGCGTTCATCTGCTACGAAGCAACCTTTGGTGCCGAAGTCACTGAACTTTTGCCCGAAGCGCAGTTGCTGGTGAATATCAGTAATGATGCATGGTTCGGCAACTCGCTCGGCCCTCTCCAGCATTTTCAGATGGTACGCATGCGTGCCATCGAAACCGGACGTGACCTGCTTAGGGCGACCAACACCGGGGTCACTGCAGCCATCAATTACGAAGGAAAAGTACTCAAGCGTGCCCCTCAATTTCAGGTGGCTACCGTCAGCGCCGAGGTGACACCGCGAACGGGTGCGACTCCTTATGTGCAATGGAAGGACTGGCCAGTCCTTGGCCTGATCTCATTTGGACTAGGCTTGCTCCTGCTCGGTCGAATCCGTCGGCATCAGAGAATGGCCGCCCACGCGAGCGGCCATGGTGACGTTTAGTGAACGGCGATCGGCAACGATCAGCGACGCGTCACGCTGCGCATGGTGACGAACTCTTCAGCGGCGGTAGGATGAATACCTACCGTGGCGTCGAAATCGGTCTTGGTCAGCTGGGCACGCACGGCGATCGCGATTCCCTGAATGGTTTCTCCCGCATCATCGCCTACCATGTGAGCGCCGACGACGCGGTCGCTTTCGTCATCGACCACCAGCTTCATCAGGGAACGCTCGTCGCTACCGGATAGCGTGTGTTTCATCGGACGGAAATCCGCACTGTAGATACGCACGGCCTCGAATCGCTCTCGCGCCTCTTCTTCGGAAAGACCGACGGTTCCGATATTGGGATGGCAGAACACCGCCGTCGCGATGTTCTGATAATCAAGCGGCCCTGGTGGCTTGTCGCCCTCGTTTTGGGGAAAGTGATGCTGAACCATATGCATCGCTTCGGCGAGCGCGACCGGCGTCAGCTCGGGGCCGCCGGTGACATCGCCCAGGGCGAGAATCGACGGCACCGAGGATTCATAACGCTCGTTGACCTTGAGGGTGCCGTCGGTGGCGAGTTCGACGCCCAGCGCTTCCAGACCCAGCCCTTCCAGGTGTGGGCGTCTCCCGGTGGCGGCAAGTACGGCGTCCACTTCGAACTGCTCGCCACTGGTCAGCGTCACTTCGAGCCCGCCTTTTACCTTGCGAATGCGCTCGATATTGGTTTTGAAATGAAGATTGACGCCCTTCTTGACCATTTCGTCGCGGGTGAACTCTCGCACTTCCCGATCGAATCCACGCAGGAACAGTTCACCGCGGTAGATCAGGCTCGTGTCAGCGCCGAGACCGTTGAAGATGCTGGCGAACTCGACGGCGATATAGCCACCACCCAGCACCAGGAAGCGCTTGGGAAAGCTGTCGAGATCGAATACCTGGTTGGAATTGACGGCATATTCACTGCCTTCGAACTCAGGCGTCCAGGGCCAACCGCCCACCGCCACCAGGATCTTCTCGGCGGTGATACGATCGCCGTTGATCTCGACTGCGTGGGCATCGACGACCTTGGCACGGCCGTTGATCAGCGTGACACCAGCGCCGTCCAGCAATCGGCTATAGATACCGTTGAGTCGCTTGATCTCCTCGATCTTGTTGTCACGCAGTGTCGCCCAGTCAAACGATGGTGCCTGCGGGATCGTCCAGCCAAATCCAGCGCTGTCCTCGAACGCGTCATGGAAATGCGCCGCATAGGAATACAGTTTCTTCGGCACGCAGCCGACGTTGACGCAGGTGCCACCGAGATAGCGATCCTCGGCAACCGCGACTTTTGCCCCAATCGCCGCAGCCGTTCGCGCAGCGCGCACGCCGCCGGAACCGGCTCCTATCACGAAGAGATCGTAATCGTAATTCGCCACAGTGAAACTCCTTGAAGCAATATCTTGGGAAGAGAATGCCGCGATGATACCAGTCTCGGTCCGCTGTCGGAAAAGCCGGTGCCTATCGGGCCGATATAAAAAAGCTCGAGTCATGAGGCTAAGCCGACTGTCCCAGGAATTTGGTCAACTTTTTGATATCTGATGGTATGCCCAGGCTAGCGCGATTGTGTAACGCCGCAATAACTCTCTATATTACGGTTATGATAGTGATGAATCTGATCGACGATAGCAGGCGCGGTATATCATTCGAGCATTGCGAAACCGGAGCTTTTTATGAGTAATGATCATAGCCACCACGGCCACGACCACGGGCATGGCCATCACGATCATGGCCATGCCATTTCCGCCAACGCGGATCGACGTTATCTCTATATCGCCCTCGGGCTGTTGGTTACTTTTATGGTGGCCGAGGTTGTGGTCGGTATTCTTGTCAATTCGCTGGCCTTGATCGCGGACGCCGGCCATATGCTCACCGATGCCGGCGCTATCGCGCTGGCACTAGTAGCCATGCGCCTGGCAAGCCGCCCGGCCAGCGGGCGCTTCACGTTCGGACTCAAGCGTTCAGAAATCCTGAGCGCGCAGGCCAATGGCATCACGCTGCTATTGCTGTCGGTGTGGTTTGTCATCGAAGGCGTCATGCGCCTGATTGAACCGCCGCAGGTCAACGGGCTGTTTGTCGGCGTCGTGGCGCTTGTCGGGGTCGTGTTCAATCTTGGTGCGACCTGGGCCTTGAGCAAGGCCAACCGCGAAAGCCTGAATGTGGAGGGAAGCTTCCAGCATATCCTCACCGACCTCTACGCCTTTATCGCGACCGCGATTGCGGGCTTTGCCATCTGGTGGACCGGCTGGTATCGCCTGGATGCAGTGGCCGCGCTGATCGTGGCCGGGTTGATGCTCAAGGCCGGCATCGGGCTCGTACGTGAGTCTGGCCGCATCTTTCTGGAAGCTGCCCCTGCGGGTCTGCATCCAGAAACCCTTGATAAAGCCATCCGCAACGTGCCCGGTGTGCTGGGCGTCGAAGATCTGCATGTCTGGGAAGTTACTTCGGGCATGGCCTGCCTGTCGGGCGATATTCTCGTCGGCACGCACGCCGACTGTCATGCGATCCGTCGCGACGTCCAGACGATGCTGCGCGACGACTTCAAGATCGAGCACAGCACGCTCCAGGCCGAACATGTGGCCGATGACTCGGCGTCCAGTACACGAGAAGGGCCGGGAAACTCGTGCGTATTCGCTGGCGGGCACAAGTAAGCCGTGTCGGCCGCTCGCTCTGGCTTCTCGACTTTCTTTCCCTGTTTTCCGGACGCTTTGATAGTGTCACTGCTCTAAACACGATTCCAGGAGTGTTAAATGCTTGTCTGGCTGAAGGTCTTTCATATCACTTTCATGGTGATCTGGCTGGCAGGTCTGGTCAGCCTGCCGCGTCTATTCGTGCATCACGCTGGCGCGAAAGAGGGCTCCAGCAATGATCATCACGATAGTCTCTTGATTACGGCCGAGAAAAATCTATCGCGGCTGATGTCTATCGGCGCCGGTGTCACGATCTTTGTCGGGGTCTGGATGCTGGTTCTTCTCGGGGGAAGCTGGATCGCACAAAACGGCTGGCTTCATGCCAAACTCGTTCTCGTTCTGCTCCTGCTCTTCTTTCACGGCTGGTGTCAGATACAAAACAAGAGATTTCGCGAACATCGCAATCACGGCACAACGGCTTATTTTCAGGCCATGAGCGCCGTACCCATCGTGTTGCTGTTCCTGATTCTCGTGCTTGCTGAAATCAAGCCCTTCTAGGATTCAGGAGTCGGATAGTCAGCTTGGTCGAGGTCGTGGCTGTCATTCGTACACACTTCGAAAATCCCCTCGGATAGCCTAGAATCACTGCTTTGCCGGCGAGACAAGACGTCTGCCGATTCACGTATCTCAGGGTGCTGTCATGAGCGATATCAACACGCTACTGGAACAGAATCGACGCTGGGCCGATGGGGTCCAGCAGCGCGATCCGAACTTCTTCGCGCAGCTTTCTCAGCAACAGAATCCCGACTATCTCTGGATCGGCTGCTCCGACAGCCGTGTCCCCGCCAACCAGATCGTCGACCTGCCGCCTGGCGAGGTGTTCGTTCACCGCAATGTCGCCAACCTGATCTATCACAACGACATGAATGCGCTGTCGGTCGTCCAGTTCGCCGTCGACGTGCTCAAGGTCCAGCACATCATGGTCGTCGGGCACTATGGTTGTGGCGGGGTCAAGGCGGCGATCACCGGGGGCGATCACGGCATCGTCGACTACTGGCTCAATAGCATCAGCGAGCTTTACCAGCAGCATCGGCCGACACTCGAATCACTGCCTCTGGAGGAACAGATCGATCGCATGTGCGAACATAATGTTCGTCTCCAGGTGGCCAATCTGTGCCGTACCAAAATCATCCAGCGCGCCTGGGAGCGCAACCAGCCACTGTCGGTTCATGGCTGGGTCTACGGCCTCACCGATGGTCGCGTCAACGATCTCGGCTGCACGGTATCGCGCGCTGACGAGATGGGCACCATTCGAATCCAGCCGACGTTCCCCGCTGAAAGCTGATTCTCCTCTTCAGGTTTCGTCACCTGATGTTCGTCATCAGCCTGATCGGCTTCACACGACAGGGTCGATTCACTACAGGGTCGATTCACTACAGGGTCGATTCACTACAGGGTCGATTCACGACAGGGTCGATTGGGCGATCTGGTGCGCCAGCTGCTACTGGATCGCGACCGCCAGGTCGCCTGTCGCGCCGTCGAGCATCTGATAGACATCGGTGTTGGTCGCCACATGACGTATCGGTTAGGCTGGCCGCCTTCGGTTCTGTGCAGATGAGTTGACGTGCCAAGCCGCCGCCAGTGCACCGCAATAGCGTGATTGACGATAGAGAACACCATGGAACTACGTTGGCTCGAAGACTTCATCGTCTTGGCCGAAACACGTCATTTTTCCCGTGCCGCCGATCAACAGAATGTTACCCAGCCAACCTTTTCGCGACGCATCAAACTGCTTGAAGAATCAATGGGCGCCACCCTGGTCAACCGTCAGACATTGCCGCTCAGTCTGACCCCCGCCGGTGACGAATTTCTGATTCTGTGCATGCAGATCAGCGAGCGTGTGCGGGTGACCCGGGAACGGCTGAAAAATCTCGAACGAGAAGATGGCCGCCGCATCAAACTGGCGGCACCCCAGAGCCTGGTGACCCATTTCGTTCCGGCCTGGCTGGAGGCGAATGCGCTTGAGCAGCAGGTCGAGCCCTACCTGCGGGCGACCGGTTGGCTGATCGGAGATTATTTTCAGGCTCTGGAGCGAGGCGAAGTCGATCTGGCGTTGTGCTACTGGCCTGAGGGGCACACGGCGCTGGAACTGGATCTGACCGGAGTTCGCTATCTTGAGATCGGCGAGGAGCGTCTAGTACCGGTAAGCGTGGCCAATCCCGACGGCCAGCCGCGTTATGCGCTGCCAGGCGACAAGTGCAAGCCGCTGCCGCATATTGCCTACCATTCCGAAGGTCTGATCGCCGCCGCACTGCAGGCGCACTGGACGCGTTCACGCCAGCAAGTACATCTCTCGACGCTCAACGAAAACGTTCAGACCTCCAACATTCGGGAACTGGTGCAGCAAGGCTACGGGCTCGGTTGGCTGCCCTGGCGCACGGTTCGGCATCTGCTCGAGAGCGGTGATCTGATACGGGCCGGCGACCAACACTGGGATGTGCCGCTATCGCTACGCCTCTATTTTCGCAACGACAGCCGGCATCCCTCGTTGCCGGGTCTACAGACACAACTCTCTGCCGTTCACCGATGAGTCCGAAGACACAGGAGACGCTCAATGACGTCTGATATCAACACCGTCGATGCCCTTCAACGCGCCCATCTGGAGCGCCTGCAGGACGCCTATGCCACGATTCTGGCCGAACAGGGTTTCGATGCGGTACTCATCTACAGCGGCCATGCCAAGGTCCACTTTGCCGACGATCAGGAAGCGTCGTTCAGAGGCTATGGCCATTTCGTTCACTGGACCGGTGCCAGTCACCACCCGCACGACTGGCTACTGATCCAGCCGGAACGGGCGCCGCACTGGTACTACTACGCGCCGGCGGACTTCTGGCATCTGCCGACACCGGCGCCGGCAGGTGTGCTGGCGGAAGTGATGGCTCTGGAGCCGCTGCGAAACAGCGGCTGGCCCGCCCTCGCTCTCGCCGGCGGCGGTCGCCGCCTGGCCGTGATCGGCGAGCTGAAGGCTGCCGACTGCCCGCCGGGGACCCAACTCAATCCACCGGCGCTGATCGCCGCGCTGGATGAGCTGCGCATGCGCAAGGACGACTATGAGCGCCACTGCCTGTTCGTCGCCAACCAGTGGGCGCTGACCGGCCACGAAGCAGCGCGCGGCGCCTTCGCGATGGGGGCCGGCGAACTCGATATCCAGCTAGCCTACCTGACCGCCACGCGTCAGCGCGAATCCCAGGTTCCCTACCAGAACATCATCGGCATCAATCATCACGCTGGCACTCTTCATTATCAGCACTACGCCTCGGTGGCGCCCGAGACACCGAAATCGCTGCTGGTCGACGCCGGTCATGCGCACGCCGGCTACGCTGCGGACATTACCCGCACCTGGGCATCGATTCACGCCGATCCGCTATTCGAACGCCTCATCCAGGGAGTGACGGACTATCAGCAATGCCTGATCGCGCGGCTTGCGCCGGGTCTGGATTTCGTCGATCTGCACCGCGAAATGCATCGATATCTGGCCGAACTGCTGGTCGATACCGGACTCACGTCGATGACGCCGGAAGCCGCGGTCGAAAGTGGTCTGACGCGAGCTTTTTGCCCACACGGGCTAGGTCATAGTCTGGGCATACAAGTTCATGATGTCGCTGGCCGGCAGTGCGATGACAAGGGTACACCGCTGCCACCCCCGGATTCGGATCCTTCGCTGCGTCTGACCCGCACACTGGACGAAGGTATGGTGGTGACGATCGAACCGGGGCTGTATGTGATCCCGATGCTGCTGGAATCTTTCCGTCAGGGCTCGCAACGCCATGCCATGGATTGGACGGCCATCGACCGTCTTCAGGATCATGGCGGCATCCGAATCGAGGATAACGTAATCATCACGGCGCAAGGCCACGATAACCTGACCCAGGGCGCACCCATTCCCGATGCCTGAGACTCGCATGACCGGCACCATCGCGACGGCTGATTTTCGTCCGCCGCGGGGACTTCGCAACGCGCATCTGCAGACGCTGCTGCCACGGCTGTTGCCAAGGCGACCGTTGGCGCAGGATACCGAGATCGTGAATCTGCCGGATGGCGATTTCGTGGAGCTGGCGTGGGCGCGCCCCGCGCCCGACCGCGCCGATGCGCCGATCTTTTTGCTCTTTCATGGACTGGAGGGATCGTTCGATTCGCCGTATGCGCGTGAACTGCTATATACCGCATCAAACCTGGGGTGGCGTGCCGTCCTGATGCATTTTCGTGGCTGCGGCCAGAGGCCGAATCGGCTGCCGCGGGCCTATCATTCAGGAGATACCGCAGATGCCTACTGGATCATCGGCCTGCTGGCACAGCGTTATCCCGGTGCGCTGATGGTGGCCGCGGGCGTCTCTCTGGGTGCCAACATGCTGCTCAAGCTGGTCGCTGAACAGCAAGTCGACGACTTGCCGCTGGTAGGCGCCATCGCAGTCAACGCGCCGCTGGATCTCGCCGCAAGTGCTGATACGCTCAATCAAGGGGTTTCCCGCGTCTATCAGCGCTATCTGTTGCAATCGCTCAAGCGGAAAATACTGGACCGGCTCCAGACAACGCCACTACCGCTATCGATCAATGCCCAGCAAGTTCGCCGTCTCGACAGTTTCTGGGCCTATGACAACGAGGTCACCGCCCCACTGCACGGTTTTCACTCTGCCAGTGACTACTACAACCGTGCCTCCGCTGGCCAGCTGTTAGGCGGAATCGAGTTGCCGACCCTGATTCTGCACGCGAATGACGACCCGTTCATGCCTGCAAATCTATTCTCTCGATTACCGACACCCTCACCGGCGGTTCGGGTCGAAATTTCCCAATACGGTGGCCATGTCGGCTACGTCGAAGTGCGCAGCGGGCGCCTACGCTCCTGGCTCGCCCGCCGGATCGGGGCCCAGCTGCAGCAGTGGGGACCCTGGCAGCTCGGCCCAGAGGCTGCCTGAGTTCGGCACGATCTCGAGACAGCCAGCAAAATTCTATCGGTGGCGAGGCTGAACGCGAAATCAGGCCGAAATCGGGCAGGTCACGCCGGTACCTTTCAGGCCGCAGTAGCCGTTGGGATTCTTGGCCAGGTACTGCTGGTGATACTCCTCGGCGTAGTAGAACGCTTCCAGCGACCGAATCTCGGTGGTGATAGGCCCTAGCCCCCGTGCTTGCAACGCCGACTGATAGTCGTCTCGACTCTGCTCTGCCGCCGTCTGCTGCGTGTCGCTGGTGGTATAGATCGCCGAGCGGTACTGCGTGCCCAGATCGTTGCCCTGGCGCATGCCCTGAGTGGGATCGTGGGCTTCCCAGAAGGTGCTCAGCAGAGATTCAAGCGTCACGCGGGCCGGGTCGTAGACGACCAGGACGACTTCGGCATGACCCGTTCTGCCCGAGCAGGTCTCTTCATAGGTCGGGTTCGGCGTGACGCCGCCGGCATAGCCGGCCGCCGTCACGATGACGCCTTCCCGTTCCCAGAACAGGCGCTCGGCGCCCCAGAAACAGCCGGCGCCAAGCACGATCTGCTCGGTCCCCGCGGGAAACGGCGGCTGCATCGGGACGCCATTGATCAGGTGCTCGCCGCTGATGGCGAGAGGCGTGTCGCGACCCGGGAGCGCTGTCTCCGGGGTGGGGAGCGATTCGGAACGTCGTTGAAACATGGTCATCTCCCAGATATCAAAGCCGGCGCCTGCTGTGTCGAGCGCCGTTGAGGTCAATTGCCGGTGGCACGACCAAGACTAAAGGTATAAATCAGATCGACCGCCTGTGCCGCGCCGGAGACCGCCTGAAGGTAAAGGTTCTGGATCAGTCGGTAGCGCAATGTCAGTTCAGCAATGGGGGAGAATATGCCGACACCATAGCTCACCTTCAAGTCATCGAAGACATATCCGCTGACCACGACCTGACTCTCGTCGCCAGATCCGGATGCATCGAGGCTCAGGTCCTGCACCCCGAAAGCCTGGCCGACCTGCCCCACGGCACTGCCGGTCTGGGAGAGCGAGAGACCGATCAATGCCGAGGTCAGGGCATCGTCTCCGCTGCCGGAATCTTCTGGTGCTCGACCACGAAGAATATAGGACAGTGCACGACTTTCGGTCATCGCCGGCTCGGAAAAGATCGTCAGTCGAGGCGCCGAGGCCGAACCGGTGACCCGCAAGCCGGCGACCACGTCGTCTTCAGTGGTATCGGGATTGCGAATCGCCTCGAACTGCAGGCTTGGTTGAGACGCCGCACCACTGAACAGCACCTGCCCCTGGCGAATGATCAGATCCTGGCCGAAGGAGGTGTAAGTACCATCGATCAGATTGACGTCGCCATACAACTGGACAGGGCCGGTGCCCTGTCGCACCTGCAGATCGCCTCTGACTCCGGCCTCCAGCCCGTAGGCTTCCAGCTTGATGTCGGGTCCGAGATGCAGATTGACACGAACGTCGAGCTGCATGCCGGCATCGGCCAACGCCTGCGCGGTGCCTGCCCCGTCTTCGTTCTGACGCGCTGCGGCCGCCGCCTGCTGCTGACGGTCTTCTTTCTCGCTGATGATCACGGTGTCGCTGCTGGGCGCCTGGGCCGAAGCGGGAAGCTGACCGATCTCCAGACGCGCCCACGGCACCGTGACGTCCCCCCGCACCTGGAGGCGCTGTGGCATCGCCTGGATCTGCAGATCCGGCGACACCCGCAGCCGGCCGTAGGCCGGCATCGCCACCAGCAGCGGTGAATCGGTGCCGTCGATGTTGACGTTGGCTCGCCAGTTGGCCGGATCCTGCCAGTTGGCGTCGCCAGTCAGATCGAGACGTCCGTCGTCGCTCTGGACGAAGCCCTGCAGCGTCGAGGACTGCCCCTGCAGCGCCAGCGTCAGCTTGGCGTCGGTCACCGCGACCGGCGATACACCACCCTTGACCTTGACGCCGTCAATGACGACATCGCCATTCAAGGCCGGCATCGCCAGCGTGCCGCCGAGCGAAACATCACCATTGATGGCGCCCTCGAGTTGATCGATGCCTGCCACCAGCGGCCGATAGGGACTGAAGCGCAGATCGCTCATCTGCAGCCGTCCTTGCAGCGCGCCGTCACCGGCCGGATCGTCGACCTGGGCCTGGAGCTGAATCCGGCCCGCGTCTTCCAGTTGCAGATCGAGACGGGTATTGGCTCGCTGCTGATTGGCATCCAGCGACAGCGAGATCGTTGCCGCCGGCACTTGCCAGGGCGCACCCCGCGCATCGACGCCGCTGACCGCGACGTTGCTGCCGATATCGCCTTTGGCCGCCCAGGCCTGGCCGCCACGTGACCAGCTGGCAATCAGCTTACCGCCGGTCTGGCCGTCGATCTGCCAGCCATCGGGCATGAAGTCGTCGAGTAGCGCCATGGGCAACTGCTCGATCGACAGCGCCGCTCGGCCCTGATCCGCCGAGGCCGTCATGCGCTCGGTCAGGCATAGCGCCCCGCCTTGCTGCCGATCGAGACAGAACGGCGAAATCGTGGCGCTTGAATTGGCGAGGTTGGTGCTGAAATCCAGCGAATCGCGCAGCGCGATATCGCCGTAGTCGGTCGAGACCGAGAGCCGTGAGAATGCGCCTTTGTAATGCTGAAATGCGCTATCGAGACCACCCTGGAGACGAAGGGAGGCCTGCGAGAGCGGCAGACCTTCGCCGCCGCTCATCTCGAGAGAGAGCTGGTGTCGGGAAAGCCGACCCTGGAGACCTAGATCGACGCTGCTGATCTGTTGACCGCCGGCCTGAATGCCGCTGGCATTAAAATCAACGTCGAACCGCGGGTCCTTCGCCCCGGTGGAA
>JGI24517J20059_1000743_pt1 | contig 14683 bp, 13 predicted proteins | sample LinPmetageLP41_FD_20059 | JGI IMG/M metagenome (IMG submission 20059) | reverse complement strand
GTAAGTTTGATATTATTTTTTGTCGAAATGTACTTATTTATTTTGCACCAGAAGTAAAAGCAAAAATTATTAGTCAATTTGCTCAAGCTTTAAATCCTAAAGGGTATCTATTTTTAGGTGCTTCGGAGTCAATGACTGGCTTAAGTGATGAGTTTGATATGGTACGGTGCAACCCTGGTATCATTTACCAAAAGAAATAATTAAGTTAATTCCTTCCTTTTTAACGACGCTATTTGCGTCGTTTTTCATTTAAAAACATAGCTCTATAAAAATAACATAACTTCTAAGATTAATGGCTTATTTTTTGCTTTAACCATAGGTAAGTCAATTTTTTGGAGAAAGGTTATGGCTATCAGTTTTGATAAAGCTTTGGGTGTGCATCCGCAAGCCATGTTGATCCGTTCACAGCGAGCAGAGTTACTTGCCACTAATATAGCGAACGCTGATACGCCTGGCTATAAAGCAAAAGATATCGATTTTGCCTCAGCATTAAAAGCGGCAAGGTCAACCCAACAAAGCGGCAATTCAATGGTTACAACAGATGCAAATCACATTGCCGGTGGTACTAGAAGTGTAGGTGGTTCTGAATTATTTCGTATGCCAAATCAAACAGATACAGGTGATGGTAACTCGGTTGATATACAGGTGGAACGAAACTTGTATACACAGAATGCGATGGAGTATCAGGCCAGCTTGCAATTTTTAAGCGGCAGATTTAAAGGTCTGAACAAAGCCCTCGGTAGTCAAGGATAAAAATTATGAGTTTATATAATGTATTTGATATTTCAGCTAGTGGTATGAGCGCACAAAATGTTCGCCTAAATACTACCGCAAGTAATATCTCTAATGCTAATACGATTAGTTCATCTCAAGACCAAACTTACCGAGCGCGCCAGCCTGTATTTGCAGCAGAACTGACTAAAGCGTCAGCATCGGCTAGTAATCCTCAGGGCTCCGCTGTTGGTGTTAAAGTTTTGGGAATTGTTGAAAGTGACAAGCCATTACAGATTGAATATAACCCAAATCACCCGAGCGCGGATGAAAACGGCTATATCTATAAACCCAACGTTAATGTTGTTGAGGAGATGGCAAATATGATCTCAGCCTCTCGCTCTTATCAAACAAACGTGCAAGTTGCAGATGCAGCTAAGCAAATGTTAAGCAAAACGCTGTTACTTGGGCAGCGATAACCGAGGGTAGGTTATGAGTAACGATATTAGTACCAGTTCATCCTATTTAGACTCTATTACTTGGCAAGACACCCAAGTAGCAACAGCTGATGAGGAAAGTGACGCGTTAACGCAAGAAGACTTTTTCTCTTTGTTAACTCAGCAATTATCGTATCAAGATCCCAGTAACCCTGCGGATAATGATCAAATGATTGCACAAATGACTAATTTTACGATGGCGCAAGGCATTACTGATTTAAACACAAACTTTGAATCTTTAGCTTCATCAATGACTTCTAACTCTGCTTTGCAAGCTTCAACACTTGTAGGTAAGCAGGCGCTATTAGAATCTAACAGTTTAGATTTAAACGAAACAGGTGATGCTAAAGGGTCTGCAGTTGCAGAAGCCGCGGTTGATAATTTAAAAATTAAGGTAACTGATGCGTCAGGTCAATTAGTGAAAACAATTGATATGGGCTCTCAGCCTGCTGGAGCGGTTCGTTTTACTTGGGATGGTACAAACGAAGACGGTGAGCGCTTACCTGAAGGTGAATACACTGTATCAGCTGAAGGAAGTACCGACGGTGAATTTTCAAGCTTACCAATAGCGACATTTAAGAACATTGAAAGCGTTAATATAAATGGCTCAAGCGGCATTATTATTAACACTAAAGAAGGCGCGGTTAGACTGACAGATGTTGCAGAAATCGCATAATAAATTTTAGTATTTTTTGCCTGCCAGCAGGCCACATATTTAAAGGTTAGAGGTGAATTATGAGCTTCAATATTGCATTAACCGGCCTTGCTGCCGCACAAAAAGATTTAGACGTAACAGCAAATAATATTGCAAACGTTAATACAACGGGCTTTAAAGAGTCACGTGCTGAGTTTGCTGATGTATATGCATCATCAGTATTTAGTGCAGGTAAAACTAAAAATGGTGATGGTGTACAAACCACTATGGTTGCACAACAGTTTCATCAGGGGTCGTTACAGTTTACTAATAACTCATTAGACTTAGCGATTACGGGTGAAGGTTATTTTGCAATGACTGATGATATTTCATCGCAAGATTTAACATACACACGTGCGGGTGCATTTAAGCTTAACCAAGATAATTTTATGGTAGATGCTAAAGGTAATTATTTACAAGCCTTTCCAGTTGATTCATCAACAGGTGATACTACCTCTGTGAGTTTAAGTACAACTAACCCAGTACAAATTCCGGATTCGTCGGGTTCTCCTCGAGCAACAGAAAATGTATATCTATCTTTTAACTTGGATGCAACTGCAGATCCAACGGGTATAGATTTTGACCCTACATCAAATGGTACGTACAACTCTTCAACATCAACAACTGTATATGATTCATTAGGTGAGCCACATATTTTACAATACTTCTTTGTTAAAGAAGAAGATGCGGCTTCTGGTGGCACAGACAACAGCTGGGAAGTATATGCCACTCTTGATGGTAAAGTAGTTGATGGTACAACGGGCGCAGAACAAACTACAACGCCATATACACCTATCACTACACTAGGTTTCGACTCAAGCGGTTTGCCATCTACAACAGACGGTGTAGCGAACACGAACTTAACAACGTTTGACGAAATAAACCTACCAGCAGGTGCAGGCACTGGGCTATCTACCATGCTTGATAACGGTGCAACATTTCCTAGCACAGGTATTGAGCTGAACTGGCGTGATGAAAATAACACAGCTGGTCGTATTCCTACTCAGTACTCGAGTGGTTTTGAAGTAAAAGCACTTGATCAAGATGGCTCAACAGTAGGTCGTTTAGCCGGGATCGATATTGGCACCGATGGTAAACTTGTTGCTTCATACAGTAATGGCGATTCAACTTACCTAGGTCAAGTTGCTATGGTTCGCTTCCCTAATTCACAAGGTTTATCGCAAGTAGGCGATACAAGTTGGAAGCAAAGTATTGACTCTGGAGAGCCTGTTGCAGGTGAAGCAGGATCAGGTACTTTTGGTAGTATTAACTCCTCTGCACTTGAGCAATCAAATACAAATTTGACAAACGAACTTGTAGATTTGATTACAGCCCAACGAAATTATCAGGCCAACTCACGTGCGCTTGAAGTTAACTCAACCATTCAGCAAAGCATTTTGCAGATTAGATAAGTTAAATTTAATTCAAATAGGCTGCATTTTTGCAGCCTTTTTTATGATCTCCTGTATAAAACCTTCCTGTTTATTGCGTCAATTTTAATCTGGCATCTATTTTGCATTTATCAACTCAGAGATTTTTATGTGAGTCGATACTATGGACAAAATGGTCTACATTGCCGCCTCTGGCGCTAAGCAAAGCCTGCAGGGGCTTGCGCTCAAAGCCAATAATTTGGCGAATGCAAATACAACTGGCTTTAAAGCTGACTTTGCTCAGGCGCGCTCTATGCAAGCGTTTGGCGAAGGTTTGCCGACACGTGTATTTTCAATGCAAGAGCGCCCAGGCTCAAACATGGTATCGGGTGGCATAATACAAACCGGACGCGATTTAGATATTGCGATGAGCGATAACGCTTGGCTTGCAGTACAGGATGCATCGGGCAACGAAGCTTACACAAAAGTAGGTACGCTTAATATCACAGCGCAAGGCATGTTAGTAACAAGTCATGGTCGTCAAGTAATTGGCGAGGGTGGCCCTGTTATTTTACCTGTACCGGTCGAAAAAATTGGTTTTAGTGAAGATGGTGCCATTCAAGTACGCCCGCAGGGTGCACCGGCTAACTTCTTAGAAGAAGTGGACACGCTAAGAGTTGTAGAAGCTAACAGCTCGCAACTTGAAAAAGGTAACGATGGCTTATTTAGGCCTGTAGCAGGGCAAGCTGTTGACACCTCTGCAAATGTAAAAGTATTAAGTGGTTCGCTTGAAATGTCTAATGTGAACCCTGTTCACGAAATGGTCGACATGATAAGTCACCAGCGTCAATTTGAATTACAAGTAAAACTAATGAAAACAGCTGAAGAAATTGACGAACGTCAAGATCAGCTCATGCGCATAGTTTAACTTTAAAATGAGGGCATAATTATGAATCCAGCATTGTGGATCAGTAAAACAGGGCTAGACGCTCAACAAACCGATATATCGGTTATTTCAAATAACTTAGCGAATGCCAGCACCGTAGGTTACAAAAAAAGTCGCGCTATATTTGAAGATTTACTCTATCAAAATATTAATCAGCCGGGTGGTCGTTCATCGCAAGATACCGAAATGCCGTCAGGTTTAATGTTAGGTGCGGGTGCTAAGGTGGTTGCCAACCAAAAAGAGTTTACTCAAGGTAATATGTTAACTACCGAGAACTCTTTAGATTGGATGATTTCTGGCGAAGGTTTTTTTGAAGTACTTCAGCCAGATGGCAATATTGCCTACTCACGCAATGGCCAATTTACAACTGATGGCGATGGACGAATTGTAACCTCTGGAGCTGGCTACGTAATTCAGCCCGAAATGAATGTACCAGATGACGCACAATCAATAACCGTTTCACAAGATGGTGAAGTATCGGTACGTGTTGCAGGTCAAGCCGATAACGTGGTTATTGGGCAGTTAACAATTAGTGACTTTATTAATCCATCAGGCCTTGAACCAATTGGGCAAAACCTTTACACCGAGACTGCTGTTAGTGGTGCACCGGTACAAGGTAACCCGGGAGTTGAAGGACTTGGAAGTATTATTCAAGGTTCACTTGAAACATCAAATGTAAATGTAACCGAAGAGCTGGTAAACCTAATTGAAACGCAGCGTATTTACGAGATGAACTCCAAGGTTATCTCGGCCGTTGACGAAATGATGAGTTACATTAATCAACAGCTTTAAAGAGTAAGGGGACTTTTATGCGTAAAATTTTATTTATTTCAGCAGGTGCTTTATTTTTAAGTGGCTGTATGTCTACGCAAAATAGTGAGGTAGTACAAGACGATCCGTACTATGCACCTATGTACCCAGAGCCTGTTGTAGAGCCCCTGGTAGCAACTGGGTCTTTATTTAATACTCATACTTCTAACGATTTATATTCAGACAAAAAAGCACTACGTACTGGCGATATAATTACGGTTAAACTTGAAGAGTCTACCCAAGCTACTAAAGCCGCTAAAACAGAAACAGATAAAGAAACTGACGCAAGCCTCGATCCTGTTATCGGCTTAGGTGGTTTACCTGTAAATATTGGTGGCGACAGTATTCAGTTTGGTATTGGCAGCGATTCATCGTTTACGGGTGATTCTAAATCAAATCAATCAAACAGTTTAGTAGGCGATATTTCGGTAAATGTTATGCGTGTTTTACCAAATGGTAATTTAGTTATTCGCGGCGAAAAATGGCTAACCTTAAATACCGGTGAAGAATTTATTAGGCTAGAAGGCTTAGTTCGCCCGCAAGATGTAAGTGCTGATAACACAGTAGAGTCAAACCGCATTGCAAATGCTCGTATTCAGTACTCGGGTAAAGGTCAAACACAAGAATCGCAAAGTCCAGGTTGGCTTACACGCTTCTTTAGCAGTTCGCTGTTTCCATTTTAGAGGGTAGCAACATGAAGAGCCTAAAAGCTTTATGTTTAGTCGTTTTACTAAGCTTGCAGTTTACTGCGAGCGCCGAGCGCATTAAAGACGTGTCTATGGTCGAAGGCGTAAGGTCTAACCAATTAGTTGGTTATGGTTTAGTTGTTGGCCTACCTGGCACTGGAGAGCAAAACTCATATACGCAACAAAGCTTCAGAGGCATGCTAAATAGTTTTGGTATTACGCTTCCTTCTACGCAAAGTCCTAAAATTAAAAATGTAGCTGCAGTAGCTGTTCATGCTGAGTTACCCGCTTTTAGAAAACCAGGGCAAACAATTGACATCACTGTCTCGTCTATTGGTAGTGCAGGGAGTTTACGTGGTGGTACGTTGCTGCAAACCTTTTTAAAAGGGGTAGATGGCAACGTGTACGCAATTGCACAAGGTAGCTTAATTGTCGGTGGTTTAGGCGCCCAAGGGCTTGATGGCAGTAAAGTTGTTATTAATACACCTACAGTTGGCAGAGTGCCAAATGGTGCTACTGTAGAGCGCGCCGTAGAAAGCCCGTTTATGCAAGGTGATTACATTACTTTTAATTTAAATCGCCCAGACTTCACAACTGCTAAACGCTTAGAAAAAACGATTAACGATTTAGTGGGACCCAATAGTGCACAAGCACTGGATGCTGCTTCTATAAGAGTTTTAGCGCCACGGGATGCCTCGCAGCGTGTGTCTTACTTATCTACGCTTGAAAACCTTGAGTTTAAACCCGCTGATACAGCAGCAAAAATTATTGTTAATTCGCGAACAGGTACCATTGTTATTGGTAAAAACGTAAAGCTTCAGCCAGCGGCAATTACGCATGGTGGCTTAACTGTAACAATTGCAGAGCAACAAAATGTCTCTCAACCAAATCCGCTAGCAAACGGCGATACTGTTGTCACGCAGCAAAGTATTATTGATGTAAACCAAGATGATTCTCGTGCGTTTGTTTTTAACCCGGGCGTTAGTCTTGACGATTTAGTGCGTGCAATAAACGAAGTAGGTGCAGCGCCTGGCGATTTAATGGCTATTTTAGAAGCCCTAAAAGAAGCGGGTGCCATTAACGGTCAGCTTGTTGTTATTTAATTAGTTGCAGGTTGTTACTCCTTCCAAACAAAGCTTAAGTATACAAAAGGGACTTAAGCTTTTTATTGTTCCCCCTTCTTTGGCTCAATTTTTGCATTTGTTAAAGCATTATTCATTTTTGTGTCAAAAAGCTGATGGAAACAAATCACCTCGATAAGCAAAACTTTTTTGATTTAAGTAATTTAAATACATTACGTCAAGACGCTTTAAACAGCGGTGATGCATCAACTGATGCCTCAAAAGCTGCGCTTAAAAAAGCGGCTGCACAATTTGAAGCTATTTTTACGCAAATGCTGCTAAAAGGAATGCGCAAAGCAAATGAAGCTTTCGAAGACGAAGACAGTCCTTTTAATTCAAGTGGTGTAAAGTTTTTTGAAGAAATGCACGATCAGCAACTTTCCTCTGAGCTGTCATCAAACGGCTCGCTTGGGTTAGCAGATTTAATAGTGCAGCAGCTTTCGCCAGAAGCAGATAACTTTATGCCCGGTTCAGTGCTAAGAACAACAAATGACTTTTTTAGTGACAAGCGTGCTGGGTCAACACTTGCGCATGAAAAAAACGAGCAACAAGCAGCTGCTATTGATAGTACTCAAGCCAATATTAATGAGTCTAAAGCGAGTAGCACTAATTTTGAAACAGCAGAGCAGTTTGTAAGTTCAGTGTGGGAACACGCTAAAACTGCAGCACAAAAAATTGGCTTAAACCCAGCTGTAATGGTGGCTCAGGCCGCCCTTGAAACGGGTTGGGGTAAGCACATCATTAGTAAAAGTGATGGTGGCAGTTCAAATAACTTATTTAATATTAAGTCAGATAAAAGCTGGGAAGGCGACAAAGCAAGTAAAGTAACACTTGAGTTTGAGCAAGGTACAGCTGTTAAAAAACAAGCAAGCTTTAGAGCCTACGATTCTATTAAAGATAGCGTAAACGACTTTGTTGATTTTTTAACGCAAAACCCACGTTACGAAGAAGCACTACAAAATACCGCAAAGCCAAATGAATTTTTAGATTCACTACAAAAAGCAGGCTACGCAACCGATCCTAATTACGCGAGTAAAATTAAAAAAGTGCTAAATAGCAGTGAGCTTAAAAATATTGCAACAAGCGCGTTTGCCCAAGGAGTGAAGTAATATGTCGTTTAGTTTATTAAATATTGCCAGTGCTGGGGTGCGTTCAAGCTCTGAGCTGTTGCAAACGACCAGTAAAAATATCACCAATGTAAATACTGAGGGCTACGTACGTGAGCGAACTGAATTTACCACTATGGTTGATAATCAAGTAGGGCGGGGCGAAACATATAGGCTTTTGAACGAGTTTGCCCAATCGCAATTAAATCGCGATACCTCTAATAAATCATTTTTTGATCAGTTTGTTACTGAGGCAAACCGTGTAGATACCATTTTTTCTGAAGAATCTAATAATTTATCAACCGGTATCAATTCGCTTTTCAACAACGTGCAAGAGGCATTAAACCAGCCTTCTTCATCTGTTGCTCGCTCATTGGTAATGACTGATGCGCAAAGCCTAGTTGATCAAATGGATAGACTTTCAGGCATAGTGCTTGAGCAGCAAAGCATAGTGAACGAACAACTCGAGATTTTTTCTGACGAGGCAAATTCATTAATTCAAAATATTAATACGTTAAACCAAGAGATAGCGGTAGTAAACGGAACAAATAACGCATCAGACGCAAGCTCTATTTACAATCAACGAGATTTAGCAATTCGTGAGCTATCAGAATTAGTTGATATAGAAACTCTTGATGGCCCAAATGGCGAAAAGCTTGTATTTATGGGCACTGGCGAGTCTTTAGTTATGGAGAACGGTACTTTTAACTTGTTTTCACTGTCGGGCGACCCTGATCCTAATTTTAAAGAACTCACACTTGACGTAAATGGCGGCAAAGCTGTGCCGCTAGAAATAGATTCAAGTAAATTAAAAGGCAAAATTGGCGGCTTACTCGCATTTAGAGATGACATCTTAGTGCCAGCACAAAACCAAATAGGCCAAATGGGGTTGGCAATTGCCGATGCGTTTAACGAACAAAATAAACTCGGTATGGATGCTAACGGCGAGTTAGGCGGTGATATATTTAATATACCTACTGTCGGTGCTTATGCGTATAAAGATAATAGCGGTGGTGTTACTAATATGACAGCCACAGTAGAACCCGGCAAAGGCATTGAATTACCGGCTAGTGACTTTATTATTACCTACACCGCCAATGCTGATGAAGTAAGTATTCAACCTATTGACAATAAAGGTGAACCAGTAGGTAGCGCTTCTTTAGCTACTATACCAGCATCAGGTGTTATTAACTCTGATGACATTACAAGTGGAGAGCCATTTGGTTTACAAATTAACGTTTCAGGGAGTGGTGTTGAAGGCGATCAGTTTCAAATAAAATTAAACTCAGAAGCCGCTACCAGCATTACACTTGCTACAAACAGAGGTGAAGACCTAGCGCTTGCTTCACCAATTCGTACAGCAAATAGTATCGACAATACAAGTACAGCAACTATTTCAGCAGGAGAGGTAACAAGTGTTACCTCTGGTGGTTTTACTTCGGCGCCAGGCTTAACAAACGGTGAAATAACCCTTGTTAAAGCTGCAGGTACCAATGATTATTTAATTAGCGACGGTAATGGCACTAATGTACCAATAACCATAGTACCACCAGCTGAAGGTGTTTTAGCACAAGCAGGCGCACCTTATGATAGCTACGGCTTTGACTTTGACATTGAAGGCACGCCAGCCACGGGAGACACGTTTACTCTTGAATTTAACGAAGGCGGCTTTGATGATAACCGTAATGGTTTAAAGCTAGCTGATTTACAAAATGGCGAATTAGTTCGTAAAAATGTAGTAACTACAGCCACAGCCGACAATCACGACACATTTAATCAAGCCTATTCAGGCTTAGTGAGCGATATTGGTGTAGTAACCGGCCAAGCCATTACCAGTGCAAGTGCATTTGATGCACTAGCTCAGCAATCAGAGGCGTGGTATGAGTCGCTCTCGGGTGTAAACCTAGATGAAGAGGCTGCTAATTTACTGCGTTTTCAGCAATCATATTCAGCATCAGCGCAAGTACTGGCTGCAGCTCAAGAAATTTTTGACACCTTATTAAGTGCGGCGAGGTAATTATGCGTTTATCAAATAACTTAATGTACCAAAACAATATAAATAAAATACTCGACAATCAACAAAGTGTTGCCAATGCACAAGAACAAGTAACGACAGGAGAGAAGTATTTAACGACTTCAGAAGCGCCAGCTGCTGTTTCGCAAGGGATGCTGTATTCAAATAAAATACAAACAAACGAGCAGCATTCTAAAAATATTGACCAATTAAATGGTCGCCTAGAAACTGAAGAGACCATCTTACAAAGTATAAATACTAATATTCAACAAGCACAAGAGCTGACTATTCAAGCAGGTAATGGTGCTTATACACAAGATGATTTAGAGTCTATTGCCGCCGAATTGAGTGAAATACAAAAAACACTCGTCAATTTAATGAATACTCGCTCAGAAGACGGTAAGTTTATTTTTTCAGGCTACCAAGACAGTACTCAGCCTTACCAATTTGACTCTACTACGGGTGAATATACTTATAACGGAGATCAAGGCCAGCATGTAATTACCATTGCTGAAGGCGTAAGTATTAAATCTAGCGATAACGGTTTTGATACGTTCGAGAAAACTGATGCACGCTTGAATGTTGCGTCAAATACAGCCACAGTTTCGGGTTCTATTACAGCGGCAAGTGTTTATGTTGATGGCCAAACTGAGTTTGATAGCTTCCATCAAGCAAATTACAACGCAGACCCAACAGCCTCAGCGACTGCAAATACATATAGCGTACTTGTAAGCCCTGGTGCTACAGCAACAGACCCACAAACCTACGAAATATACCGAGATGGCGCTGCATTAACCCCCGCAGTAACAGGTGAAGTTACTGATGAGCCTATCGATTTTGCAGGTATGAAAATTGAATTTGAAGGCACAGCACCAGGTCAACTCGATTTTAGCCTTGAAAAACCAGGCAAAGAAAATGTACTTAATACCTTGCAATCGCTTATTACAGGTTTAAATGACGGCACACTTGAGGGTGATGACTTTCAGCAAGTACTTGCTGATGGCTTAGTGCAATTACAAAATGCCAGCGAGCAAGTTGTGTTTACGCAAGCAAGTTTAGGTGGGCGTATGAATGCACTTGAAAGAGTTAGCGACTCTAACCTTGCACAAGATATTCAAAACAAAAGTAATCTCTCTGACTTAGTTGAAGTAGACATGGCAGAAGCCATTAGTGAACTCACTAAACAAGAAACTGCACTACAAGCATCACAAGCCACGTTTGGGCGCTTAACTAACCTTTCTTTGTTTGATTACTTATAAACTGATTATAAGCAGAATTACCTTGCCGCTTTAGTTAATACAAAGCGGCAAAAACCTCCCTCAAAATAGCGGCAATAAATTGTCGTCATTCCAGCTAAACAGATAACTTATTATTAACGTTTAATATTTTGATTGAAAATACTTTAAAAACATGTGGTTATATTTATTTAAAAGTTGGCACAGTAAATGCTTTTTTATTGTAAGAAATTATCGAATAGTGGTTCCTGTTAAATCGTGTTGAACCACACTCTGTTTAAACCTAGGAGATGGTAAAATGGCATTAACAGTAAATACTAATGTGTCGTCAATAAACGCACAACGTAACCTTAATAAATCAGGTGAAGGCTTAGCAACTTCAATGGAGCGTTTGTCATCAGGTATGCGTATAAATAGCGCAAAAGATGATGCGGCAGGTTTGCAAATTTCAAACAGATTAACATCGCAAATAAATGGCTTAGCTGTAGCTCAACGTAACGCAAACGATGGTATTTCGATGGCGCAGACGGCTGAAGGTGCGCTTCAAGAGTCAACTAGTATTTTACAACGTATGCGAGAGCTTGCATTACAATCAGCAAATGGTTCAAATTCATCTGATGATCGTGATTCATTACAAAAAGAAGTGTCAGCATTACAAGAAGAGTTAACCAGAATAGCTGATACCACATCATTCGGCGGTCAAAATCTTCTTAATGGAAATTATGGAACTAAATCGTTTCAGGTAGGTGCTAATGCAAATGAAACAATTGATATGACTTTAGGTAGTTTTCGAGCAAGTGATCTAGGTGAAACAATCACTGCGCCTCGAACTTTTACAGGCTTTACTCCCGCTAATGTCAATACTGCGCAGACGATTACCGTTGATGTAGATGGGGAATCAGTTTCTTTTGGCTTAGATACATCGGATGATTTGGAATCATTTGCTGCAAAGCTAAATAGCGCAGCAGGTAGTTTAGGTTTAACAGCAGAGGTAAATTCTGGAGGTACAGACATTGATTTCACTGGTGTTAATGTAACCGCTGTAACCTTACAATCTAATCAAGGAACTGCCGGTATTTTTGGAACTACCACTACGGCTGTTACAGGTACAGCTGGTACTGCGACAACAAACACTATTGATACAATAAATATCAGCGGCACTGATGATACTGGTTCACAAAGCGCTATAGCCAATATTGATGCTGCCTTGAAGCAAATTGATGATCAGCGTGCTGACTTAGGTGCTATACAAAATCGTTTTGATCATACTATTAGTAACCTTGCAAATATTGAAGAAAATGTATCTGCATCACGTAGTCGTATTCAAGACACAGACTTTGCGACCGAAACGGCAGAGATGACTAAAAATCAAATATTGCAACAAGCGGGTACGTCAATACTTTCGCAAGCAAACCAAATACCACAAGCAGCTATTAGTTTATTAGGTGGTTAATTATTCAGCCTATTAATAGCTGTTTATACAAACGCACTTCAGATTGAAGTGCGTTTTTTTGCTTTTTAGGTAGTTAAAAGCAATTCAAAGAATGTTTTTTTGTAAAAAAACAGTCAGTTATATTTTTATTGGAAAGTAAGCTAATTTTTTTAAAATACCTCTAAAGATAATTTACCTTCTGCCGTTAACTTAATCAGTACGGAGCTGATCATACATTTTTGAAAGCTCTTGGTTAAATTAAAATAGCAACGTTACGAAAGTAATCAGGAGTTTTATTATGATTTCAGTAAACACAAATGTATCTTCATTAAACGCGCAACGTAACCTATCGCAATCAGGTTCAGACTTAGCGACTTCAATGGAACGTCTATCATCGGGTATGCGTATCAATAGCGCAAAAGATGATGCGGCAGGTCTACAAATTTCAAACCGTTTAACATCGCAAGTAAATGGCTTAGGTGTAGCACAGCGTAACGCTAACGACGGTATTTCAATGGCGCAAACAGCTGAAGGTGCAATGCAAGAATCAACAAACATTCTGCAACGTATGCGTGAATTAGCACTGCAATCAGCGAATGGTTCAAATTCAGCAGACGACCGTGATTCACTTCAAAAAGAAGTATCAGCATTACAAAGCGAATTAACACGTATAGCAGATACAACTTCGTTTGGTGGTCAACAATTACTTAATGGAAGTTTTGGTACAAAATCATTTCAAGTGGGTTCAAATGCGAATGAAACAATTGATATGACATTATCAAGTGTTAAAGCAGCCGACTTAGGTAAGGATACAGGTAAATCCATAACTTTAACTAATACAGTCTATGCAAATATAGGTGCTGTTGCTGAAACTCTAACATTTAATGTAAATGGTGCCACTGATAATATAACCGTTGACATAGAACTGGGTGATGATGCGGATACTTTTGCTGGAAAAATAAATGCAGCTCTTAATTCATCTGGAATATATGCAACAAATACTGGAACAGCTATTGAGTTTGGTGGAGAAAATAGCACTACGGCCATTACCCTAACAAGTGATCAAACGACAGGTTATTTTTCAGCCGCTCCAGGGGTTACGCTTGGTACTGTTGAAGATGCCGCAAATTTAACGGTTGATATTGATACAATCGATATTAGTGGAAGTAATGGTTATAAAGCCCAAACAGCTTTAGCTTCAATTGATGAAGCGTTGAAACAAATTGATGATCAGCGTGCTGATTTAGGTGCATTACAAAACCGTTTTGACCACACTATTAGCAACTTGTCTAATATTCAAGAAAACGTATCTGCATCGCGTAGCCGTATACAAGATACTGACTTTGCAACTGAAACAGCAGAAATGACTAAAAATCAAATATTGCAACAAGCAGGTACGTCTATCTTGTCGCAAGCAAACCAGTTACCGCAAGCAGCACTTAGCTTGTTAGGTTAATAAGTTTTACTAATTTAATGGTTAGCTTATTTAACAATTAAAAAGTTATTTAGTATTTCAAAAAGGAGTTAAGCTTTGCTTAGCTCCTTTTTATTTTATGGTCAAAAGTATAAACGCTGTCGGTAGCCTACTTAATACATGCAAATTAACTTTATCAGTGTTACATACGTAAATTACACTATTTCAATACGTTATAGATACAACGACTAATTTTTTAAAATTAATAATGTGTTTTTGTAAATTAACCCTAAAGAAATTATTAACTCTGCCGTTAACTTAATCAGTACGGAGCTGATCATACATTTTGAAAGCTCTTGGTTAAATTAAAATAGCAACATTACGAAAGTAATCAGGAGTTTTATTATGATTTCAGTAAACACAAATGTATCTTCATTAAACGCTCAACGTAACCTATCTCAATCAGGTTCAGACCTAGCAACGTCGATGGAACGTTTATCATCAGGTATGCGTATAAATAGCGCAAAAGATGATGCGGCAGGCCTGCAAATTTCAAACCGTTTAACATCGCAAGTAAATGGCTTAGGTGTAGCACAGCGTAACGCTAACGACGGTATTTCAATGGCGCAAACAGCTGAAGGTGCAAT
>JGI24517J20059_1000742_pt1 | contig 14694 bp, 9 predicted proteins | sample LinPmetageLP41_FD_20059 | JGI IMG/M metagenome (IMG submission 20059) | reverse complement strand
GACAAGACGCGCAGTGGCGTACCGAATATCGGACATCGCCGAACGAAGTAGGGATTTCGCGGTCAGCATTGTACCGAAAAAACGGCTTCGAATCAGGCGATGGCAGAAAACTCGTCGCCAGTGTGGCGATTTGTCGCAGACATCGCGGTGCACTTTTTCCTTGTTCCAGCTTCAGCATAGTGCAACTCCATTCTGACATCAGAGGTTTTAATGAATCTCCACCAGTCACATTTTCTTTACGAATTCTAGGCCTCCGCAGATGCGCGAGCCATCATCGGAGAGAAACTAGCTGTTGGGAATCCTTGTCAAGCGCGCCACGAAGCTTCTTCCTCGAATAGAATCGATACTTCGCATAATATATATTATGTTAATACGGGCACCAAGGATGTCTATGTCAACTGTGTCCACTTGAGGTGTCAGAGCTGAGATCAGCTCCTTCGGGTTGACTCATATGCTCACCATGTCAAATATGGAGCATTCCATGGATGGTGATGCTCATGAGGCTCGTCAAAATTCGTTACAGCGACACAGCGGTCTCGTGGACCGTGCTCGATCATGATGGTGGTACCGTCGACCCTCTGCGTGACTGGATCGTCCATCTTGAGGAAACCAACCTCTCTCCGAATACGATCGTCGCTTACGCACGCCACATGGCTCGTCTAGGTAGCTATCTCAACGCGATCGGAAAGTCGGTCTATGACATTTCGGTGAGCGATTACGATCACTTCCTTCAGTGGCTGCCATACGCCTTAAGCGCTAAAGACGAGCCACCGCCAGAAAACCTCGTAAACTTTGATGCGCGTTCCCTCCAAAAGCTTTCCCCGTCACTGAAAAACCAGCTGCATTTGGCGACCAAATCCTTCTATCGCTATCTCCAGGGACGAGATCCATTCGAGCATGTCCGAGGAACGCAGTCACAGCATCACCAGGGACTCAACAGCTATAAGCCCTTCCTCGAGCACATCAACAGCCGGCGCACAACCAAGCAGAAAGATCGTTACCTACGCGGTGACATCGGGAAGATCCAGAAACAGGTCACTGAAAAGCGCCTGTCTCCAGAAAGCGTCCTATTACTCATCAAAGCTTGCCATAGGCTGAGAGATGCTTTTCTGGTGACATTGCTCTACAACACAGGGATGCGCATTGGCGAGGCTCTGGGGCTCCGTCACACAGACATTGACCTCGAAGATAAGATCATATGGATCATCCCCAGGGACGACAATGAGAATGGTGCCAGGGCTAAGGGACAACGTGTTCGTGCCATTCCGGTCATGGACTACCTGCTCGATATGTATGAAGACTTCATCACAAGCGATGAGTATCAAGACGCTTTTGAAGCGGGCACCGAATATGTGTTTTGTAATATTCAGCGAGGCAGCGTTGGACGTGCCCTTTCCCGTAGTTATGCAGAGAATCTAAAGAACTACTTAAAGCAGCGAACAGCTGTGACATTCACCTGGCATCATTTCAGGCACACGCATGCCAGTGAAGCCATTGTAGACGGCTATGGACTACTCGAAGTGGCGGAGCGCCTGGGTCACGCCAGCCCACAGACAACCATGGATTTTTATAAACATTTGTTCAGCCATGAGATACGAAAACTTCATCTGACGGGGCCAGAAAAACTGGAAAAGCGCCTCGAAGAATTCAGGAAGTTACCACATATCACTGATAGAGGCGTAAAATGGATCTAAAGGTAATTCAGGGAAGTGCCGACAGCCAGCTCCTGTATAGAGAGCAGCTCTCGGCAAAAATTGAAGCCTATGACAGCAAGCTGATTTTTAGTGACGTGTGGGATGAAGCGTTTGTAAAAGCAATTAAGAGCTTTATGAACGAGCATGTTGGGATAAACAGCCCTATTGAATTTACCGGGCTACCACTGACACCACAGCTTGAGCTGAAATGCTATTGGGCAAAATTCCTTTCAGATGAACGCAACAACTCCCGTTCTTCTGTAGAGCGCAGACGCCTGCCAATGAAATGGCTAAATAGCGACTGGGAAGAAATATCCAGTCGCTTTGGAGTTTCTTGCTTGGCAGATATACCTCATCCTGAATTTACAGCACGTTATACTTCGAAAAGCGAAGGAAAAATCACTAAAAAACATAACGCTGAACTTTTAGATATTTTTTCGAGATACTCTCACAATTCGAAAAAAAAGAAAATCAAGCAGAGCTATGTAAGTGACAACAGCATCGTTGAAAAGGAGTATCTCCCGGCGCGGATTACAGTTGCTGGCGACATCCACAAGAATATTATAATACAGAGGGAACAGTTCAAACCTCTTCATAGACGGATGATTGTCTACCTCAACGACATTTATAGCGAAGATGACTATAGATTCAAAGACACACAGCGTACCACAGACAAGTACCTTAATTTTTACCGTTACCCTGAATGGTTGCGTGATGCTGTACGCTTTCATGTCATAAACAAGATTCAGCATGGTGAGCTGGCCCCAAGTACGCTTGTTGGTTACATGGGAAGGTTTATAAATTTCCGCGACTTCATGCACGAGAAATTTGAAACTCCCTCTCCTGCTCTTATATCAGATGAGTTGATTGAAGATGAGTATTTAGCATGGGGCAATAGGAGAGGCTTATCTGGGAAAAACTGGTTTACAGACACTGTGGCGATGCTGCAAACGGCCTCAAGGGAATTCTCTGACAAATGGCCTTCTTTGTCAGTATCAAAAAGAGCAGTCAAGAAAATCAAGAAGACCCACTATAAGGAAGGGCTGGGTCGACTAGGATATGCGAATGAAGGCGTGGGACGCTCCTACTCACAGCGCATCATTGACGAGCTTCAGATGGCTGTCAAGGATGCTCCCTCCCCCATCCCTCAAATATTTATACTAATCCTTGCCACGGGCATGCGCGCGGAGGATGGCCATTCAGTGCTCTATGATTGTCTTAAGGATGATCCTGATGATGATAACTTTATGATTCTCCACTTCTGGCAGAATAAGGTCAAGAAGTGGAACAGAAAGCCACTTTCCAAAAGCGACAAGTCTCACGCGGCTTTAATAAAAGTTATTGAAGACCAGAGAAAATGTATAGTCCAAAAGCATGGCAGACCAACAAAGTACCTCTTTCCATACTTCACGGGAACTCGGGAAGGCTTTGTGTCTCAATACTGGACTGCGAGCGAGATAAAGAAAAAAGTTGTAAGCCAACAGGTAAGAGATGATGAAGGCAACCCCCTCGCCTTTTCTTGGCATCCTCTCCGCCATACGATGGGTACATCTTTAGCACAAAACGGTCATGATATTCTTAATATCATGATGGAGCTTGGCCATACCAGTCCTGATATGGCAACGGTTTATGTGAACAACAGGCTTGAATTGAAGAAAAAAGCTCTCCTAGAAAAAGGTAGCGGAAGGTTCTTTACGATACAGGGAAATGTCGATGATAAAATTGGTGAACTTCTTGTCAGAAAGGAGCAACTAGCAGCTACTCGTGTCTGTGGTGGAGCTTGTTCAATGCCTGCTCAAATTGGAGATTGGTGTGAACACGCCAACGCATGCTATACATGTAAACATTTCAGAGCTGATGCAAAAGATGTAGATTTTTTTAAGTCTGAAAAACTTGCCATTGACGCTCTCATTCAAGAGCAGCAAGAAGAATCCAAAGAGCTTGCAGAGTCAGGAAAAACAAGGATGTCAGAAATCACAGGTCGACGCCTCAGAAAGAACAAAGAAGTCTACGACTCTTTAGGAAAAATTGTTTCAGCTATAGAAGAAGACGGCGTTTACAAAGGTGCTGAGCAGAAAGTCAAACAGATAAAACTGGAGTTTGTCGAATGAGCGACAAAGCCACTGAAGGCCTAGCGAAGGCTAGAGAAGAACGAAGTTTGCGGAAGCGTCGTGCTGTAGAGGAAGCTATTGCGACTTTGAAGGAGCGTAATGAGGCCATAACATTTAAAGACATTGCCGCACTCGCCGGGGTTAGCAGGCAGTACCTATATAATAACTTCAAGGAATCCATATCAGTTGAGCGTGATAATGCACGTTCATCTTCATCAGAGATAGATGGCGTGACCGTCCCTTCACGCACTCCTGAGGAATACCGTCATATAGAGGCTGTGTTGCGCAACAAGGTGGATCGTTTGAAGCAGGATCTTAGTTCTATTCGAAAGGAAAATTCTCGGCTTAAGCAAGAGTTGGAGAAAGAGCGCGGCAGATCTGAACATTTCAGGAAAAATTGGATCTCAGCAAGCTCAAGATAAATTACAACAATACTTAATTCATGCAGAGCTTAACCAACTGGAGGGAATATGACCGAACAATGGACTTATCCTGGGGCACGGTGGTGGAAGTTTGACTTCCATACGCATACACCAGCATCCAAAGATACTAGTGCATGGCAGGCAGCTATAGGGACACCTGAAGAACTTACGCCTGAAATGTGGCTGCTAAAGTATATGGCTGCTGAGGTAGACTGTGTAGCAGTGACTGACCATAACAGTGGTGAGTGGATTGATAAGCTAAAAACCTCTTATGCACAGATGAAAGGGCTAGCTGATCAAGGAAACCCTCCAGACGGGTTTCGTGAGCTACACCTATTTCCTGGAGTCGAGATTTCAGTTCAAAATGGTATCCACCTATTAGCAATTTTTGACCCATCAAAAAATAGTCATACGATTAATGACTTGCTTTCTAGAGTGGATTATGATGGAACATACGGCGATAGTGACGGAGTCACCAGAGATGGCGCTACTACAGTAGTTGAAAAAGTAATTTCTGTAGGTGCCATAGCCATTCCAGCACATGTCGATAGCGCTAAGGGATTATTGCAGGTAGAGCCAGGAACTCGTCGCTCCCGCTTAGATTCCAATACAATCCGCCAGGTCCTACAAGTACCAGGTTTACTGGCACTAGAGCAGTGTGACAGGCATTCTGCCCTCCCCCAGTTGCTTGATGAGCTCTCACCTCAGTTTGCATATGTAGCTGGAAGCGATTGCCATTCTTTCAGAGGAAAAGCTACTCCTGGCTCCCGATTTACATGGATAAAAATGGCTAAGCCTAGTATAGATGGACTTCGTTTAGCTCTTTTGGATGGGCAAGGTGTCTCTGTCTGGCGTAGCGACGACAACAATTTTTCTCCGTTCGAAAAACCTGATCATTTTATTGAGTCTATCAAAGTAGCTGGTGCTCGCTTTATGGGGCGAGAAAAACCTAGTAAAATTGAGTTAAGCCCATATTTTAACGCTCTTGTTGGCGGGCGAGGAACAGGAAAGTCTACGATAATCCATGCATTGAGATTAGCTTATAACCGGACTCACGAGCTACCCGATAACTCTGATGCTGCACATACATTTGATCGTTTCAGTAAGGTAGCAAAGAACCGAAACGACATAGGTGGACTGCGGGATGAAACGCGCATCGACGTCAATATTAATCGGCATGGGGATTTGCACTGCTTAAGATGGGAGAAAAATGGGACCAGCAACAGAGTCAGTGAATGGAATGATGTCACTGGCAGCTTTGAAGATTCTGGCAGCCAACTCGTGAATGAGCAGCGCTTCCCTATTAGGCTTTTCAGCCAAGGCCAAATTGCGGCATTAGCTGGAGATAGTCAAGAGTCATTGTTGAAAGTTATTGATGATGCTGCTGGGACCGCTGAGACAACATCTGAGATTGAGAACTCTAAACACTCATTCTTCGTCACCCTAAGCAAGCTGCGTGAAATTCAAACGAAGCTTAAAGGGCGTGACGCGCTATCTATAAGTCTACAAGATGTTGAGGCGAAGTTGGCGAAGTTTAAAGGAACTGACCATGCTTCCCTTCTAAACAAATATCATGTAGTAATTCAAAAGCGGCAGGAGTTGAATCGACAATTCCAGTCAGCAGACGCAATCATCAAAAGATTGAAGCAGATGTCTGAGGAGCTGGTCCCTGCTGATATCCCGGATGGAATATTTCAAGATCCAGATGATGCGGCAGCATTGCAATCAATAAGGGCACTACATGATAAGATATCCAGCTCACGCACTGAAATTAATCAAATAGCATCACAGCTTGAACAGCAAAGTCATGCACTGGTAACGGAGTTGAAAGCTTCGCCATGGTCAACACATGCTAATGACACAGTTTTAGCATATGAAAAACTTAAAGCAGGTTTGCAGCAACAAGGTGTTAATGATCCTAGTGAGCATGGGCGCTTAGTTGAAGAAAAGCAGAAAATTCAACAGGAAGCTCTACGCTTAGAGTCACTCAAAAAAGAGCACGATCAAGTTCTTGAAGAAGTGAAAACGCAGTACGAAGGGGTTAAGTGTGCCAGAAGGTCAAAAAGTGAGATAAGGCATAATTTTCTAAGCTCTACTCTCGAAGGGAATTTATACGTAAAAATAGAGCTAGTTCCTTATGGCAATGATCCATACGTTATTGAGCGGTCTCTAAGAGACATGCTTGGAATATCCGACGGGAAATATGCAGAGGATATTTATCAAGAACCCTCTGATGGCAGTACCAAAAAAGGATTGGTTTCAGATATAATGTCCAGCATTGACCAAAACAATGCTGATGACCAAGGTGTCGAAAAAATAGAGGCGGCCATTCAAACTGTCAAAAATCGGTTAATTAATGCAGCTCGAGGGGAGCCTGAATTTGGGGGATGGTTTAATAAATTCCTTAAGTCAGAATCAGAGAAGCGCCCTGAACTAATCGATCATATTCTTTGCTGGTTTCCTGAAGATGGCTTGAAGGTAGAGTATAGCCGTAAAGGTGATGGTCGTGACTTTCAATCTATTGGTCAAGCTTCAGCAGGACAGCGGGCAGCTGCCATGCTTGCGTTTCTACTAGCCCACGGAGATGAACCCTTAGTTCTCGATCAGCCTGAAGATGATTTAGACAACCACTTGATATATGACTTAGTGGTACAGCAGATTCGTTCTAACAAGCTTCATCGACAGCTTATTGTTGTAACACACAACCCTAATGTAGTCGTTAATGGGGATGCGGAGCTTATACACGTTCTTGACTTCAACAATCAGTGCTTCATTAAAAACATCGGCTCTTTGCAAGATACACGTATGAGAGATGAGGTTTGCCAGATAATGGAGGGAGGAAAGGAGGCGTTTGAACGTCGATATCAAAGGCTTGGTAGGAAGGTTTAAGTTTCCTGACAAGGGTTGATTTAGTCTGAGTGATTATTGCGCCCTCTATGAGGGCGTTTATTATGCTTTTCGGTTTTCATTTTTTCAGTAATGTTACGGTTTGGCGGATTAAAGGCTTCCCAAGAATCCTCTTCGACTGGCTCAAATGGTCCCTTATAATCGACCACACTTCCCCGCAGCCGATTTAGTGGTGAATTCTTTCTATTTATCATCTTTTTCCCGCCTTCTTTAAAGCTTATCAGACTACTTCTTCACCAGCCGCCCTACCGTATTATCCATACGATACTGAGAAATTGTGCCATCCACGATCCGTCTCACGATCTCCCTAGCCGTGTCCAACTCGACGTCAAACCACTCTCGGGGCCGGTAGGTGCTGCCATCCCGGCTGTGCAGCAAGACGTTGACCCGCTGGTGATGGAGCATGGCGTGGACCAGACGCTCGAATCGACGCGGGTCGAGGTTGTAGCACTCAAACGACGTGACGATCTGTACAGGCGCTTCCAGGTAGGTCTGCTGACGCTCAGCCCTGGCGATACGTTGGTCCAGCTCTTTCTCGGTGTAGCCGATCTTGTAGAGGTTGCGAATGCCGCGCAGTGCCGGGTCCTGGCTCAGTGAGCGCAGGATGTAGATCAACCCGGTACGCTTGTCATGATGCGTGATGCCCTGCATGGCATCGAAGGTTTTGTCACGCCGGAGAATACGACGCCCCGTCTCGTCCTTGTAGAGTGCCCTAGCAAGCGAGCGCAGCAACAGGTTGGATTCGGTGCCGTTGTCGAAAACGACCCGAAGGCGCGGATTGAACTTTCGCCCAGCGCCGACGCTTTCTTCCCCGACCTGATCAGCGATACATAGCATGCCGTTGAGGACGAACATGTCGCCCTCCTCGATCTGCGACTCCATCTGGAACGGCACTGCCTCTGCATCACCTTCACGCAGATCCTCCCGCACCAGATCGAACAGCCCCTCGAAGCGATAGAAATCGTCGCAGTGGGTGCGCTGAGCGATCTCGTCGGGCATATCTCGCTCACTGTTCTCGGGCACATGGGTCAGCTCGAAGATCGACTCAACACTCTCGTCCCCACCGCTCAGCAGCCCAAGAGTGTCGCTATCCAAGATATCATCCAGCGAAGTAACATCGTCCGGTGAGACGGTCGCTTTCTCAGGCGAAAATTCCGTAGCGCTATTGCCAGCCCCCTGCTCCGCCTCCTCGCTCGTGACAGGTTGGTCTTCGTAGCAGACATCATGAGAATCGCTTGTAGAGGCAAATAGGAGGCCTCCCGTATCCCAATCAGCCAATTCTTCCACCTTGGTGGGATCGCTTCTGAGAGCGGCCAGCGAGACGGCTAGCGTGGCTTCGTTGAGGTCATGGGCATCTTTCTGTGGCTCACGCCCGCTCTTGTTCACGAACGCCTCGATGCTCTGAAGGGTCGCCACTAGTCGCTGGTCGGCACTCGGTGCAGACGACTTGGGCGGCGCCACGTTCAGTAGCCCCAATTCATCGGGTGTGGCAAAGATGTCATCCAGCGTACGCCGCTTGGGCGGCTCTCGACGCGCCCGAATCATGCTGACGCTCCCTTCATCTTCTCCCGTTTCTTCTGCTGGATGTAAGCCAGCGCCTCGGCGTAGCGGACCTCCATGTGGTCATCGCTGTGCACTGAGGGCGGGTGGCCCCTTTCCTTGGTGAAGGAAACGATTTGGGGCCACAGCACTACCGCCTCTTCCTCGGTCATCTGCGTGCGATTGCCGATCACAGTGTCCTGAATGGTCTTTAGCACCGGGGCGGTCAGCGCCTTGGACAGAATCTCGTAGGCGCCCTGGAACGGATTGATCTGGTTGATGAGATCAACGTTAAGGTGCTCGATGTTGACGAACTTCTCACCGATCTTAATGAACTGACGGTTGCCCTTCGGCTCAACGTCATCGGCTTTCCCACCAAGATCGCGACCATCAGGGGCGGCACCGGGATCGATAGGCACACCTTTCTCATCAGTCTCATAGACCTGGCCAGGCTCATGAATCTCGGCTCCCTCGGGCAGCTCGTCCTCGCTCAACAACCCACCCGTGGATCGAGCCCCCATGGTGGTGAGAACGGTCTCGCGCAGCACCTCACGCTCGCTCTCATCGAGGTCAGGGTGCAGCCGCTCGATGACCTTCGGCAGTTCCACTTCATTGATAACCTCAGGTTCAGTGGTTTTCGTCACCGCAGCAGCGGCCACCTCGGGTTTTTGAAGCAGGGCCGAGATGATGTCTTCCTGACCACCAGAGTCCAGAATACCCATCACCTTGTCAGAGACCGGCGCCTGAGTATCGTCGATGATCACAGTGCCCGGCTCGGTCTTCTCGTCCGGCCTCATGCGCGAGCGCGGCTTGAACGACACGCTGGGCGCCAGTACCTGCTCCATCAGCAGCGAGACAGTGATCGCCTTGAGCAGGTTGTTGACGCTGACCTTCACATCGTCGTCGTCGGCATCAGGCTGGGCGATCAGATTGGTGAACTGTGCATGTGTCTTGCTCTCACTGTCGCGAGTGGCACGCCCGATAATCTGGACGATCTCGGTCATGGAGTTGCGGTAGCCAATGGTCAGCACATGCTCACAGAAGGGCCAGTCGAAGCCCTCCTTGGCCATGCCCAGCGCGATGATAACATCGACGTCCTCGGGCTTAGTGACCTGGCGCAAGTATTCTTGCACACAGAGCCGAATCGGGCCTTCTGTTACTAGGTTTGCGACCTTCAGCTCACGACCAGAGGGATGTCGAACCTTAAAGATGCCGGTCTGACTGTCCTGCTCCTCCACGTGACCAAGAGCGTCGAGGATATGGTCAACTTCTCCATACTTGTCCGGTGTGCTTTCACCACTACCACGGTGAGGAATGTGAACGATGGTCTTCTGGTCCGGATCTAACACCTCCCTGATCGCGTCGAGGTAGCGTCCCTGATAGAAGTGGTAGCCGATGCCCAAAGACTTCAGATAGCGATAGCCGTTGAGCTGCTCATAGTAGGTGTAGGTCACCTTGTCGAAGCGGGCTTCATCATCCGGTAGCAAGATCGGCGCCGCGTCTCCACGGAAGTAGCTGCCAGTCATGGCGACGATATGCGCGGAGGAGCCCTGCATGAGGTCGTCGATCAGCCCGCCGAGCTTGTTGCTCTCGTCGACCGAGACATGGTGGAACTCGTCGATGGCCACCAGGCAGTCGTCGAAGTCCGAGGGCTTCAGCTTCGCAAAGGCATAGCGCAGCGTGGCGTGAGTGCAGACCAAGGTGCGATTGTTGGGATCGGCCATGAAGCGGCAGAACGCATCCACCTTGCCGCTATCGTTGCCTGCCCGACAGAGGTCGTTGCGATCCTCAACGTGCCAGTCCCAGTGGAAGCCATGGGAGCTAAGGTCGGTGTCCTTGAATGAGGCCCCGATAGACATCTCCGGCACCGCTACGATGACCTTGCGCAGTCTCAATTGATTGAGCTTGTGGAGAGCCAGGAACATGAGTGCCCTGGATTTACCAGAGGCCGGAGGAGCCTTGAGCAGCAAATACGGGCTATCGCGCTTTTCATAGGCTCGCGCCTGCATCTCGCGCATCCCCAGCGCATTGCTGCTGGAACTCTTACCCGTGCGGGCGTATTCGACCTTGATCAGCTCTGCCATGCCTTAGCCCTCCACCGCCGTAGCTTTGTGGGATTCTTTATTTCCTGTCTTCGCTGCTTTCTCAGCCTCGATCAACTCCTCGTAGCGAGCCAGCAGATACTCCTGACGCTCGGCGGTGTCGCGGAAAGGGCGGTCGCGATAGAGCTTCTCTACGGCTCGATCCAGCGCCTGGTGAGCTTCCACCAGGTTCTCCGGCATCTTATCGGGGTCATAGAGCTGAGCCATGGTCTTATCGGGGTGGGCGGCACGAGCAAGGATCACAGCACGGCCAAGCTGCTCGATCTCCTGGCGCTGACGCTCGGAAGCCACTGGCCATGGAAAAGTGTTGTAAACAATAGTCGCCGAGTAACGATATCTGCTTTCAAGACGGCCACCTACGAGGCGAAGCCAATCCATATGAAACTGACATGACAAAATGGAGAATTCGTATAGGTCTCCATTTGGTATGATTAAGTTCTGATTGGTAGATATAACATCATTATCTACAAAACCAACAGGAGCATACAGTCTACGTTCCGAGGTTACGCGGGGAACTACGATGTATCCACCCTCGACTGGATGACGTATCTCACAAAATAAATGTGGAATCAAAGAGTGCTTTTCTCTGGTGAGCTTCTTCTTACTCTCAAGGCGCTCTTTTTCAACCTGGCGAACCCTGCTGGCAATAGCTGGAAAAGCCATTAAGTCATCCAATGATTCACCTACAAACCAAAGACACCAACGATCTTTTCCATTCAGGAATTCATCGGCCCCTATGAGCTTGCGAAGCCATACTTTAGCTTGCGGCAATTCCTCTAAGAGCCTGTCCTTCTCTTCTGAAGTTAGTATCAGACCACCACTCTTTGTATAGTTATTCCCATCTAGCATCTTTCTGGCATTGAGAAACGGCACCCTTCTCCCTTTAACCACTGTGTTTCCGCCAGAAACGAGATAAGGAGATATATTGTCAACAACAAGTGCATGCCACTTTCCATCGACTTTTCTATATAGAGTTTTTGGCCTACTCTTCGCTGAAAGCCCAACAATTACAACATGAACCCCCGCGACATGATGCGCACTATTCTTCCAAACAAACGACTGATACCCAAACGCTATTTGCACCGAACTTCTCAGTATATAAGGCCAAAGCATTGCCACCTGCTCTCCCTGAACGAGAGAAGAGGTGGCAACAAATGCAACATCTTCCACGCATTTTGAGAAATTCATGTAATTTACAGCCTTCCATAGCCAAGCCGCTACATAGTCTAAAGACCTCCACTTCTCAAGCGGTGAGTTGCTGAATACAATATCCATATCTTCTTTCTGAGGCTCAGCCATTGAAGCAGTGCCTTTAGGCCCTAAGAAAGGGGGGTTGCCACAAACATATACCTCTGAACCCGCATCACCTGGACAGACATCACTCCAATCAACATTCAAACTATTTCCATGGACCAAGTTGTCGGAATCTTTGAGAGGTAACAATGGTTCCACATGCCCAAACTGCTCGGCAAACACAGCGTTCATCTGGTGCTCAGCCAGCCACAAAGACAGCTGGGCAAGCTCATGAGCAAAATCAGCAATCTCGATACCATAGAACTGGCCAAGACGAATCCCGCTCATGAACATCTCTTGCTGGCCCGACACCTCCTGTAGAGCCCGGAAAACCGCCATCTCCAGACGGCGCAGCTCCTTGTAGGAAATGATCAGGAAGTTACCCGACCCCATCGCTGGATCGAAGACACGAATCCGCGTTAGCCGCTCCAGGAGCGCCTCCAACTTTTTGCGGTTACCCTTCGCCTTGTGCAGCTCTGCATAGAGCTTATCGAGGAACAACGGGCGAATCACCTTCATGATGTTGGGCACAGAGGTGTAGTGCTGCCCCAGCGCGTCGCGGCTCTCCTCGTCCACCACCGCCTGGAACATCGAGCCGAAGATATCGGGGTTCACCGCCTCCCAAGCGAGCTGGCCGCACTCAATCATCATCCGCCGCCCCTTGCCACGAATCTCGGGCACGGGAAGGTCGTCACGGAAGAGCCCGCCGTTGACGTAGGGGAACTGGGCAACGTGAGTGGCCAGGTCAGCTGGGCGCTCATTCTCCGGTTGGTTCATCACCCGAAACAGCTGAGCAAGCAGCTCAGGCAGCTCATCCCCGTTCTCACCGCTGGCCTCGGTGATGGCCTTGGTGAAGGCGTTCTTGGGGAAGATGCCGGTGTCTTCGGCAAAGTAGCAAAACAGCAGACGGGTCAGGAATACGTTGAGAGCGTGCAACTGCTCCGGCGTGCTGAATTCGTTGACCTCCTTTAGGCGGTCGAACAACCGCCCCATCTTGGCAGCTGCCTTTAGGTCGGCAGACTCCTCATTGAAGGGCTTGGTGCGCTCCAGGCCAGCCATAGGGGCGAAGAACAGGTACTGGGTCGCCAGCTCGCTGAACCTAACTTCAAGACGCTCATCGGTCTTGGTGTCCAATGCCGTCAGCTCGCTGAAGTCCGTCACCACCAGGAAGCGGCATCTGTGCCGGACAGGCTCGTCCTCGTCTGCCAACACCTGTAACGCCTCGTGGATACTTTCGCCTTGGCGCACTGGCATAAAATAGAGCCAATTCTTCAGCGCGACATGACCTTCATCCTTGCGGCTGGAGACGTTCCGCTGCCCGGCGTTGCGGACCTGGGTGATGGTCGCCTTGGGGAAGGCGTAGGCGTCGAGGAAGGCGTAGATGAACTCACTGCTGTCCGCTTCAGGCCGTGTGGCGGCGGCGAGAGTATCCATGCAATAGGTTTGGTCGAAGGCCATATTGGGGTGTTGCTCCCTGCGTGCGGGCTCCCTAGGAAGCCAAGAGTTCGTTATCTTTTGTAAGCCTACTAAGCACTTAGGTTAGTGTCACCTTTTCCTTCTGAAGGATACCAAACCCTTACGAGGCAGGTCTGTCACCCAAGCACGTTTACTCAAGGGCCGCCACTGCGAACGGTTCTCGCCCTTGAAGAGAGTGAGGGGTTAGAAACGGTTGCAGCGCTGTCAGCTACGTGGTCATCGAGAGAGGCCGTATCGCGAGGATATAGCAGTCTCGTTCTTACCGGGTAGAAGCCTACCTATATAGAAAGGAGAACGGGTACTGAGTTGACACAAAACCCCACATAACTGATTGTTATAAAGAGAAATGTACACCACTTGGTGTGCATACATGTTAAATAGACGATCCTGGCAGGTATTCCAGAACACGCCATCGCGTCAAATCCACCTTGATTGGCGCCTGTGGCTCCCATTGCCGCTTGCGCGTAGTATATGGCCCTCTCGAGGCTCACCGGAAAGTTCGATGCTCGATTCGGATGTACTGCTCAAGCAGGCAGATCTACAGTGTCAGGAACGTGGCGTTCGGTTTACGCCGATTCGCCGACGCGTGCTGGAAATGATCTCCGGAACACCGGGCGGACTCAAAGCTTACGACCTGCTCGATCGTCTCTCCGACGAGCACGCTTCTGCCAGACCGCCGACGGTCTACCGGGCGCTGGAGTTCCTGATCGAACAGGGTCTCGTCCATCGTATCGAATCGCTCAATGCCTATGTCGCCTGCCCGTGCCCGGAACATGTCCATCGCTTTCAACTGCTGATCTGTCGCCACTGCGGTCGTGTCGAGGAGCTGCATCAGGAAGCCATCAGCGAGATGCTGTCATTTACGGCCCGCGAACGAGGGTTCACGATTCAGCGCCAGACCATCGAACTGCTCGGTGCCTGTGACGCCTGCCTCGAGAAAGGCTGATCACGCGCCGGCCGAATACGCTCAACGGGGAATCTCATGTCTGGACTTTTTCACGATCTCGAACGTTCACCGGCGGGCGCCGAGGTAGCGATGAGCGACTTGCTGTCGGCCGCCAAGTGGAACGACGACGGCCTGATTCCCGCCATTGCACAGCAGCATGATAGCGGCGAGGTGTTGATGATGGCCTGGATGAATCGTGCGGCG
>JGI24517J20059_1000733_pt1 | contig 14872 bp, 15 predicted proteins | sample LinPmetageLP41_FD_20059 | JGI IMG/M metagenome (IMG submission 20059) | reverse complement strand
CCACGACCATGCCCACGACCATGCCCACGACCACGACCATGAGCTAGCCATGGACAGCTTGGCGGCGTCGGAGGTGGTCGAAGATGGTATTCGGACCTCTATGCGCATCATGCAAATGGATTGTCCCACTGAAGAAGCGATGATCCGCAAGAAACTGGGCGGTATGGCGGCAGTCAGGAGCATGGATTTCAACCTGATGCAGCGTGTGCTGACGGTTGTGCATGAACCAGAAGCGCTCGAAACGGTGATGGATGCGGTGCGCTCACTCGGTTTCGAGCCCGAGCTGCCGGATGCCAACGGACAGCTTGTCTCAGCCAATGATGAGCAGGGCAAGCCTTGGTGGCCGCTGGCCTTGGCGGGTGTCCTGGCCATTGCCTCGGAAGCGGCCAACTGGATGGGCCAGCCGACCTGGTTGACGGCGGTGCTAGGCATCCTGGCGGTGGCGCTCTCGGGTCTGACGACCTACAAGAAAGGCTGGGTGGCCGTCCGAAACGGCAATTTGAACATTAACGCTCTGATGAGTATTGCCGTGACGGGCGCTATAGTGCTGGGCCAGTGGCCAGAGGCGGCGATGGTGATGGTGCTGTTTACTATCGCCGAGCTGATTGAGGCCAAGTCACTGGACCGGGCGCGTAATGCCATCGAAGGCTTGATGAAACTGGCCCCCGAGACCGCCACCGTGCAGCAGGCGGACGGCACCTGGCTGGAGCTTGCGGCTAACACTATTACCGTGGGCAGTGTGGTCAGGGTCAAGCCGGGCGAGCGCATCGGTCTGGATGGCGAAATCGTCCGGGGTAACTCCAGCGTCAATCAGGCACCGATTACCGGCGAGAGCCTGCCGGTGGACAAGAGTGAGGGCGATGCTGTATTCGCCGGAACGATCAACGAATCCGGTGCCTTCGAGTACCGGGTGACGGCAGCGGCCAGCAACACCACGCTTGCCCGCATTATACACGCGGTGGAAGAGGCACAGGGCGTGAAAGCGCCGACACAGCGTTTCGTCGATCGGTTCACCCGTGTCTATACTCCGATCGTATTGGTAATCGCGCTCGCCGTTGCCGTGCTGCCACCCTTGTTAATGGGGGGGGCCTGGTTTGACTGGATTTACAAAGCACTAGTGCTGCTGGTGATAGCCTGCCCCTGCGCCCTGGTAATCTCGACCCCGGTCACGGTCGTCAGCGGGTTAGCGACTGCCGCCCGCCACGGCATCCTGGTCAAGGGCGGTGTCTATTTGGAAGAAGGCCGCAAGCTGGCATGGCTGGCGCTCGACAAGACCGGCACCATTACCCATGGCAAACCGGTGCAGACTGACTTTGAACCGCAATCGGGCACGGACGCGGAGCGCAGCCACCGCCTTGCCGCCAGCTTGGCCGGTCGCTCCGACCACCCGGTCTCGCAGGCCATCGCCCGGGCAGCCGAGGGTAAAGAGGGCACGCCGGAGCCTGTCGACGACTTCGAAGCCCTGGCTGGGCGCGGCGTGCGTGGAATGATTGGTGGCGAGACCTACTGGCTGGGCAACCATCGCCTGGTACATGAACTTGAGCGCTGCTCGCCGGCGCTTGAAGCACGGCTGGATCAGTTGGAACGCCAGGGCAAGACGGTGGTGCTGCTGTTCGACAAGCAACAGGTTCTGGCGCTGTTCGCGGTCGCTGACACGGTGAAGGAGAGCAGCCGCGCCGCGATCGCCGATCTGCACCGACTGGGCGTCAAAACCGTGATGCTGACGGGCGACAACCCGCATACCGCCGAGGCCATCGCACAGGAAGTTGGCATCGACCAGGCGCGCGGCAACCTGCTGCCCGCCGACAAACTGAAGGCTGTGGAAAGCTTCTCCACCGACGGCATGGTGGGTATGGTCGGCGATGGCATCAACGATGCGCCGGCACTGGCTCGCGCCGACATCGGCTTTGCCATGGGCGCGATGGGTACCGACACTGCCATCGAGACCGCTGACGTCGCCCTGATGGACGACGACCTGGGTAAAATCCCGAGGTTTGTCCGCCTGTCACAAGCCACGCATTCGTTGCTGGTCCAGAACATCAGCCTGGCTCTGGGTATCAAGACGGTGTTTCTGGTGCTCACCCTGATCGGTCTCGGCACCATGTGGATGGCGGTGTTTGCGGACGTCGGCGCGAGCCTGCTGGTAGTTGGCAACGGATTGAGGCTATTACGGAAGTAATCAGTCTCTCTTGAATTGACATAATTCCTCGACGGTATATACCGTCGAGGAATTAACCTCAACTGGAGAAGCGGTCATGGGTATTTTCGATAGGTTATTGGGCGGTCACCATGGAGGTGGCCATCACGGTGGGGGTCACCATGGGGGCGGTCATCACGGAGGGGGGCACCATGGGGGTGGCCATCACGGTGGGGGTCACCATGGGGGTGGGAGTTATGGCAACGGCGCGCCTCCTGCGGAGAACAACGGTGGCATCGGCTGCCCAAGTTGCGGGACGCTGAATGTCTCTGCAGCGCGCTTCTGCCAGCAGTGTGGTAAGTCCCTCGCTCCCGCTCCATGCACACAATGTGGAGCCTTGCTGCAACCCGGAGCAAAGTTCTGTGGTCAATGCGGGATAACTGTTGCCTGAGTTCGCGGCTCTTTCCCTCGCCCACTCAGTTCCGCTAATCTCACAAATTCATTACTCGCACGCAGTGAATACGAGGAAAATAAAAACGGCGACATCTATCCAGGTAGGATCCGGTTTCAATGACTTAACCCCTATCAGCCTATAAATATTATTTATTGAATTAGCGCGTCGAAATAACCTGTTGTTTGAAAATTGGCCAGCTCGCTGCTATTCTTGATCCCAAATGCGCCATAGCGACGATAACGATGACCAACCCCAACCCGGCATTTACGCCTTCGGCAGACTTGGCAAGGCCTACTGTAGCCGATGCCGTCGTCGGCAAGCCTGGCATGCCTCTGTTCATTCGTAAGCCCACCACGGAAGACGGATGGGGGATCTATGAGTTGATCAAAGCGTGTCCGCCGCTCGATATCAATTCTGGCTATGCCTATCTACTGCTGGCGACACAGTTCCGTGACAGCTGCGCTGTCGCGACCACAGAAGACGGCGAGATCGTCGGATTCGTCTCCGGTTACATCAAGGCGGCAGCCCCCGATATCTACTTTCTATGGCAGGTAGCCGTAGGGGAGAAGGCCCGAGGCACCGGCCTGGCGCGACGTCTAGTGGAGGCCGTGCTGACGCGGCCGGAGCTAGCCGGGTTAAATCATCTGGAAACCACGATCACGCCGGACAATCAGGCCTCCTGGGGCCTGTTTCGGCGGCTTGCCGATCGCTGGCAAGCGCCACTCATCAGTCGTGAATACTTTTCGACCGATCAACTGGGTGGCGAACACGACCCGGAGAATCTTGTCCGGATCGGTCCGTTCGATCCGCAGCGCATTCAAAGCTGATGAAGCCCACTTTTTCACGCGATTCTTTCATCCGGCTCTTTCGCCCGGTTTCTGCTTACGTAGTTGCTTTGCTTACGTATTCGCCCCCCTTTTTCCGTGATAATCACCTTACTATCGATATCCAACCCATTGATACCCACTCATTGATATTTACCCCACTAAGGAGGTTGTATGCAAACCCAGATTTTTGAACGTATGGAGTCGGAAGTTCGTACCTATTCCCGCTCGTTTCCCGTTGTTTTCACCAAGGCGCTAGGTGCTCGTCTGACCGATGAAAACGGTCGCGAATACATCGATTTTCTCGCCGGTGCCGGTACCCTCAACTACGGTCACAATCATCCCAAGCTGCAGGAAGCGCTGGTCGAATACATCACTTCCAACGGCATCGTTCATGGCCTGGATATGTGGTCGACCGCCAAGCGCGACTATCTTGAGACGCTGGAAAAGTTGATCTTCAAGCCGCGCGGGCTGGACTACAAGGTACATTTTCCGGGTCCGACTGGCACCAACGCCACTGAAGCGGCGATTCGTCTGGCTCGTGTGGTCAAGGGCCGTCACAACATCGTTACATTCACCAATGGTTTCCATGGCGTGACCATGGGCGCGTTGGCCACGACCGGTAACCGCAAGTTCCGCGAAGCTACCGGCGGAATTCCCACGCAAGGCGCCAGCTTCCTGCCATTCGACGGCTATCTGGGAGAGGGTGTCGACACCCTCGACTATTTCGAGAAGCTGCTGGGCGACAAATCCGGTGGGCTCGACGTGCCGGCCGGCGTCATCGTCGAGACGGTGCAGGGCGAGGGTGGTATCAATCCGGCCGGTCTGGGTTGGCTGAAGCGGCTGGAAGGTATCTGCCGTGCACACGATATCTTGTTGATCGTCGACGACATCCAGGCGGGTTGCGGTCGGACCGGCAAGTTTTTCAGCTTCGAGCACGCCAACATCGTGCCCGATATCGTGACTAACTCGAAGTCATTATCCGCCTACGGTCTGCCATTCGCTCATGTGCTGATGCGTCCGGAACTGGATCAGTGGAAACCGGGTCAGTACAACGGTACGTTCCGTGGTTTTAACATGGCCTTCGTGACGGCTACCGCTGCGCTCAAGCATTTCTGGAGCGACGACAAGTTCGAGCTCGAGGTGCAGCGCAAAGGCCGTATCGTCGAGGAGCGCTTCGCCAGGATTGCCGCTTCGTTGACCGAGATGGGATATCCGGCGAGCGAGCGCGGCCGCGGGCTGATGCGCGGCATCGATGTACGCGACGGAAGCGTGGCGGACAAGATCACCGCAAAAGCTTTCGAGAACGGCTTGATCATCGAAACAGCCGGTCAGGGCGGTCAGGTCGTCAAATGCCTGTGCCCGTTGGTGATCAGTGACGAAGATCTGCTGGAAGGCCTGGATATTCTGGAACGCAGCGTCAGTGAAGCCTTGTCCTGATAGCAGCCTGACTCAGGAAGGCGGCCCATCACGGGCCGCTTTTCATTCTCTGTATCACCCACCAGGAGTTTAATCGATGATCGTACGTAATCTAGACGAATGCAGGAAAACCGATCGTTTCGTTGAAGCCGAAAACGGCAACTGGGACAGCACACGCTTGATGCTGGCCGAGGATAACTGTGGCTTTTCGTTCAATATCACCCGTATTCATCCGGGCACGGAAACCCACATCCACTACAAGAATCACATCGAAGCGGTATTCTGCTACGAGGGTGAAGGGGAAGTCGAAACCATCGCCGATGGCAAGATTCATACCATCAAGGCGGGCGACATGTACCTGCTGGACCAGCACGACGAGCATTGGCTGCGCGGCAAGGAGAAGGGCATGACCGTTGCCTGTGTCTTCAGCCCCGCACTGACCGGCCGTGAAGTCCATCGCGAAGATGGCTCCTATGCACCGGCGGATGACTGAGTCTTCAATGATTCAGCATTATCCAGACACAAAAAAGACCGCCGAGGCGGTCTTTTTTGTGTGGTTTTTTTGTATTGAGGCGTCGCTCAACCCAACGCGAGCGAGACCAGCGGTTCGGCCATCGGTAGGCGGCTATCCACCGACATCATGAGGCTCAACGCGGTCACCACCATGATTGAGATGCCAAAGACCTTGCGAGCCCAGACACTATCATCGGCGGTTCGATAGCCTTTCAGCGTCACGCTGAGCCAATAACCTCCGCCAGCGACTGCAACGATGGCGTAGGCCCACCCGGTATAGCCAGCGACCGACAGCATGACCGAAGCGATCACGAACAGTGCCGTGTAGATCACGATATGGCGCTTGGCAACGGCGATGCCGCATTTTACCGGCAGCACCGGTATCGATGCCGAGGCATAGTCGTCGAAACGGAAAATGGCGATCGCATAGGAGTGGGGCATCTGCCACATGCTGAAGATGATCAGCAGCAGCAGGGCGCCCAGGTCGAACGTTCCCGTTACCGCACAGTAGCCGATCACCGGCGGCGATGCTCCTGACAGGCTGCCGATCAGCGTGCTATAGACCGAATGCCGTTTGAGGTAAAGGCTGTAGGCACCGACATAGATGGCAAAGCCAAATGCTGCGAATCCCGTGGCCACGGGCGTCGTCATCCATGCCAGCAGGCCGAACCCGACAATCCCCATCAGACAGCCCAGCAGCAGGGCGATCGGAATCGAAATCTCGCCGGTCACCATGGCACGAGACTGGGTACGTGCCATGTAACCATCGATATCGCGGTCGATCACGTTGTTGAAAACGCAGCCGGACGCAACGACCAATGAAGTGCCAAGCACCGTTGCCAGGAATAACCACAGCTCGAAACGGCCACCGGCGGCCAGAAAATAGCCGCCGATGACTGTCACGAGATTACCGAAGATGATACCGGGCTTCGTCAGCGATAGGTAGGCCTTGTATGTCACCTGGCTATCACATCAGGTTGAGGCGCAGATGGTGCATGATCCATAACGAACCCCCGACTATCAGACTCAGAATCACGAGTGTGAAAAAGAAGAACCCTCCGGATTCACGACCCTGTTGCGTTTTCAGTTCAAGATGCATGAAAAGGATCAACTGGACCATGATCTGCAGAACCGCCATGACAATGATCGTGACGATCATGGTCGTGGTACTGAAATCGCCCAACATGACTACGCCGAAGGCCAGCAGCGTCAGCACGATCGAGAGAACCAGTCCAATGATGTAGGACTTGTGGCTGCCATGACTAGCGCCGTCGTGCGAAGTGTGGATATCGCTCATGTCACATGGCTCCCATCAGGTAGACGAAAGTGAATACACAGACCCAGACGATGTCCAGGAAGTGCCAGAACAGGCTGAGACACAACATTCGCGACTTGGTCACGCTGTCTAGCCCGCGCCTGGAGATCTGGACGAACATGATCGCGATCCAGATCAGACCGAATGTCACGTGCAGGCCATGGGTTCCGACCAACGTGAAGAACGCCGACAGGAACGCGCTACGGTCCGGACCCGCGCCTTCAGAGATCAGACTATAGAATTCATAGATCTCCATCGAGATGAACCCGGCACCCAGCAGAAACGTCACTGCCAGCCATTTCAGCACCGCACCTCGGTCACCGGCATTCTGCGCCAGTACCGCCAGGCCGAAAGTGAAACTGCTGATCAACAGCAGGAAGGTCTCGACCATCACGAAGGGCAGGTCGAAAATTTCCTGAGATGTCGGGCCGCCAGCCGTCGCCTTGGCCAGTACGCCGAAGGTCGCGAACAAGATACCGAAGATCACAAGGTCGCTCATCAGGTAAACCCAGAACCCGAAGACCTTCATTGCGCTCGCGTCGTGGTGCTCATGCCCGTCCTGGGCATGAGCGTCATGTTGCTTGATTGTGTCGGTTGCCATGATTAAGCCTGCACCTCCAACCGTTGGTAGTATTCACGTTCGGTCTTTTCGACCTCGGCGGCGCTGACGTGGTAGTCGGTATCGTTATTGAAGATACGGAACATGAACGTCACGAACATGCCGATGGCGCCCAGACCCGCCAGCCACCAGATGTGCCAGATCATCGCAAAGCCAAAGAATAGAGCAAACAGCGATAGTATCGGGCCTTCGGCGGTGTTCCTGGGCATGTGAATGTCCTCGAACTTGGTCGCCAGCTCACGCTTGAAGCCACCCGGTTGCTGCTTCATCTCCCAGTAGCTGTCAATGGAATCGACCTTGGGTAAATAAGCGAAGTTATAGTTCGGGGGCGGAGAAGAGGTTGCCCACTCCAGCGTGCGCCCATCCCACGGGTCGCCGGTCAGATCGCGGTTCTTGTCACGGTCGCGAATGCTGACGACGATCTGGATGGCGATACAGGCAATGCCCGCAGCGATAACCACGGCACCACACCACGCAACAATCATCAGCGGCTGCCATTCGGTCTGCTCGTAGGATTGCATGCGACGCATGGCACCGAAGAAGCTCAGCGCATACAGCGGCATGAAGGCCATGTAGAAACCGATCAGCCAGCACCAGAACGAACGTTTGCCCCATTTTTCGCTCAGGGTGAAACCGAACGCCTTCGGGAACCAATAAGTGAGACCGGCCATCATCCCGAACACCACGCCGCCGATGATGACGTTATGAAAGTGCGCAATGACGAACAGAGTGTTATGAAGCACGAAGTTCGCACCCGGCACCGCCAGCATGACACCAGTCATACCACCTAGGGTGAAGGTGATGATGAAGCCGATGGTCCAGAGCACCGGCGTAGTGAACTGAAGACGCCCACGGTACATGGTGAACAGCCAGTTGAAGATCTTCACCCCGGTCGGGATCGCGATGATCATCGTGGCGATGCCGAAGAAGGAATTGACATCGGCCCCCGCACCCATAGTGAAGAAGTGGTGCAGCCAGACAGTAAACGACAGGAAGGTGATCGCTACGGTCGCCCAGACCATCGTCTTGTAGCCGAACAGGCGCTTCTTGGTAAAAGTCGAAATGACTTCGGAGAAGACACCGAATGCCGGCAGAATCAGGATGTACACCTCTGGATGGCCCCAAGCCCAGATGAGATTGACGTACATCATTATGTTGCCGCCCATGTCATTCGTGAAGAAATGCATGCCTAGGTAACGATCCAGGGTCAGCATGGCAATGGTGGCAGTCAGGATCGGAAACGACAGAATGATCAGCACGTTGGTGCAGAGCGCCGTCCAGGTGAAGATCGGCATGCGAAACAGCGTCATGCCCTTGGTACGCATTCTCAGGATGGTGACGAAGAAGTTGATCCCCGTCAGCGTGGTCCCGATCCCCGATAGCTGCAATGCCCATATCCAGTAATCGACTCCCACACCCGGACTGTATTTGAGCTCCGACAGCGGGGCGTAGGCCAGCCAGCCGGTCTTGGCAAACTCACCGATGACCAGTGACATGTTGACCAGGATCATGCCCACCGCGAACAGCCAGAAGCTCAGGTTGTTCATGAAAGGGAAGGCGACGTCGCGTGCGCCGATCTGCAACGGCACGACCAGGTTCATCAACCCGATGACCATGGGCATCGCCACGAAGAAGATCATGATCACACCGTGAGCGGTAAAGATCTGATCGTAGTGGTCGGGCGGCAGGAACCCCTCGGCACCGCCGGTAGCAAACATCTGCTGGGTACGCATCATTATCGCATCGGCGAAACCGCGGACGAGCATGACCAGGGCCACGAGAAAGTACATCACACCGATCTTCTTGTGATCGATGGACGTTATCCAATCGGTCCAGAGATAGCCCCACTTGCCATAGTAGGTGATCAGACCGAGGATGATGGCACCGATGATGCCGATGGCCGCCGCGGTGACCATGATGATGGGTTGCTCGAATGGAATCGAATCTAAACTGAGTTTTCCGAACATGACGTTACTCCGCTGCCTGCGCACTCATGGGCATTGAAGACTCCCGTGCTTCGTTGTGCTCGCCACGGCTATCAGTACCATCATCAGTACCATCAGAGCCCGCTTTGTAGCTATTGATCAGATCGCCATAGAAATCTGGCGAGACCTGCGAGAAGTATTCCACCGGATTGGCAACCGAAGGCTTCGCGATCTGGTCGTAGTCTTCCGGGAACATCATGGTTTCCGGCGACTGCTTGACCTTGTCGACCCATGCCTGGAAATCCGCATCCGACGTCACGCGCGCGTCGAACAACATTTCCGAGTAACCTTCACCACTGTAGTTGGTCGAACGACCACGAAAGGTGCCAATTTCATTACCTATCAGATAAACGTCGTTGTCCATACCGGCCATGGCGTAGATCTGGCTACCGAGGGTGGGAATCATGAATGAATTCATGACCGTACCCGAGGTCACACGAAAATGGACTGGTTTATCGACGGGAATCGCGATCTCGTTGACCGTCGCGATGCCTTCGTCCGGGTAGATGAACAGCCACTTCCAATCGAGTGAAATTGCATCGATCGTCATGGTTTCATCTTCACTGCCTTCACTGGCGAGAGGTTTGCTTGGATCAAAATAGTGCGACGTCTGCCATGTCAGAATGGCTAGGAAAAAGATGATGACGCACGGAATGGCCCAAACGAAGGCCTCGATGATGTTCGAGTGTTCCCAGTTTGGCGTGTATTTGGCCGCGAGGTTGGTCTCGCGATATTTCCACGCAAACAGGATGGTCATCACGATGACCGGGATCACCACGATCAGCATCAAGCCAAAAGCCGTAATGATCAACGACTTCAGACCCTGACCAACCTGGCCGGTCGGGTCCATCAAAGCTGACCCACAACCACTCAACAATAATGGCGCGGCTAACCACGTCATCGCACTCAAATACTTGAGGGAGTTCCTTTTTCTCATCTCACGACCCCAGTGGAGGAAAGCTTTTCGGCCCTGCAACAATCGGTTGGCGGCCAGCATCATACGCTGCTAGCCAGGACTAACAACTCTGACAAGACGCGCAGTGGCGTACCGAATATCGGACATCGCCGAACGAAGTAGGGATTTCGCGGTCAGCATTGTACCGAAAAAACGGCTTCGAATCAGGCGATGGCAGAAAACTCGTCGCCAGTGTGGCGATTTGTCGCAGACATCGCGGTGCACTTTTTCCTTGTTCCAGCTTCAGCATAGTGCAACTCCATTCTGACATCAGAGGTTTTAATGAATCTCCACCAGTCACATTTTCTTTACGAATTCTAGGCCTCCGCAGATGCGCGAGCCATCATCGGAGAGAAACTAGTTGTTGGGAATCCTTGTCAAGCGCGCCACGAAGCTTCTTCCTCGAATAGAATCGATGCTTCGCATAATATATATTATGTTAAATAGACGATCCTGGCAGGTATTCCAGAACACGCCATCGCGTCAAATCCACCTTGATTGGCGCCTGTGGCTCCCATTGCCGCTTGCGCGTAGTATATGGCCCTCTCGAGGCTCACCGGAAAGTTCGATGCTCGATTCGGATGTACTGCTCAAGCAGGCAGATCTACAGTGTCAGGAACGTGGCGTTCGGTTTACGCCGATTCGCCGACGCGTGCTGGAAATGATCTCCGGAACACCGGGCGGACTCAAAGCTTACGACCTGCTCGATCGTCTCTCCGACGAGCACGCTTCTGCCAGACCGCCGACGGTCTACCGGGCGCTGGAGTTCCTGATCGAACAGGGTCTCGTCCATCGTATCGAATCGCTCAATGCCTATGTCGCCTGCCCGTGCCCGGAACATGTCCATCGCTTTCAACTGCTGATCTGTCGCCACTGCGGTCGTGTCGAGGAGCTGCATCAGGAAGCCATCAGCGAGATGCTGTCATTTACGGCCCGCGAACGAGGGTTCACGATTCAGCGCCAGACCATCGAACTGCTCGGTGCCTGTGACGCCTGCCTCGAGAAAGGCTGATCACGCGCCGGCCGAATACGCTCAACGGGGAATCTCATGTCTGGACTTTTTCACGATCTCGAACGTTCACCGGCGGGCGCCGAGGTAGCGATGAGCGACTTGCTGTCGGCCGCCAAGTGGAACGACGACGGCCTGATTCCCGCCATTGCACAGCAGCATGATAGCGGCGAGGTGTTGATGATGGCCTGGATGAATCGTGCGGCGCTGGAGGAAACGTTGACCACCGGGCGGGTCTGCTACTGGTCTCGTTCGCGGCAGGCGTTCTGGCGTAAGGGAGAGACTTCGGGCCAGCAGCAGCATCTCATCGAGGCGCGGTTCGACTGCGACGGTGACACCCTGCTGCTCAAGGTCGATCAGTCCGGGCCGGCCTGCCATACCGGCCGGCGCAGCTGTTTCTATCTCAGGCTGACGCCTACCGTAGCCGAGATCGACAGCGAACCCTTGATCTCGCCGGATCAACTTTACGCAGGGAAACGCTGAGGGCCGCCGTGATCGCCAAGCTCGCCACCTGGGTGCTGACCGCGCTGATTCAGATCTACCGCTATGCGATCAGCCCCCTGCTCGGCCCACGCTGCCGCTTCTGGCCCAGCTGTTCCAGCTACGCGCTGGAAGCCATCCAGCTACATGGGCCGTGGCGCGGTGGCTGGCTGGCGATCCGCCGGCTTTCGAAGTGTCATCCCTTCCATTCGGGCGGCGTCGATCCAGTTCCCGAGCCCCATCAAGAGCAATGCCGCTGCCACACGGACAACGGCTCGGATCGTTAACCTTCAGCGATCCTTGACGCGCAGCAGCGTCAGCGTCCCCGCAGTCATCAACAGGGCAGCCAGGCCGAATCCTAGGGTCGGTGAGATGGCTGTCCATACCACGCCGACCAGGCTACTGGAAACGAGCTTTCCAACGCCGTTGACGGTACCCAGCGCCCCCTGGCTTATCGCTAACGTGTCCGGCTGCACCATCTCGGCGGTCACGGTGGATTCCAGCGTGTCCTGAACGGCGACGTACAAGCCGGCGATGAAGAAGATTGCGGCCAGCAAGGGCACGCTGTCGATCTCGAGCCAGAACGCCAGCGCCGTGAGCACGCCTGTGAGAACCCCCATTACGTAGCCTGCGACCAGCACCGGCAGATGGCCAAGCCGATCCGCCATTACGCCAACTGGATAGGACACGATGAGCTGGACGATATTGCGCCACACGTAAAGCAGACCCGCTATCTGCGCGGCCTTGACGACTCCCAGCGAAGGCGTCAATAGCGTCGTGGCCGCCAGGATCAGCAAGCTATGGGAGAAGTCACCAATGCCGAAGATACCGACCGCACCAAGATAACGCTTGAAGCGCGATGGTAAGCCGCGCAGCGAGCTGAAGAACTTCAGGGCCGGATTCGGCGAATGCTGCGGATCCTTGACCAACGTCAGGAAGGCCAGTACGGCGAGAACGCCGGGAATTACCGACCACCACAGCACCAGCCGGAACGGGCCGGTGTCGCCATTCCAGTCAAGCCCCTGCGCCCATCCCAGCAAGGCGACACCCAACAGAGGACCGGCGACGGCCCCGATGGTGTCGGCAGCGCGGTGAAAACCGAAGGCGCGGCCACGTGTCTCGGGGGATACGGCCTGAATTACGATCGCGTCGCGTAGCGGGCCACGCAGCCCTTTTCCAAACCAGGACACGATACGGCCGAGCAACAGCAAGGGCCAACCGACTGCCAGGGCGATCAGTACCTGCCCTACCGGCGTCAGGCCGTAACCGACCAACACCAATAGCTTGCGGTGTCCTAACTTGTCGGCGATGTAAGCCGAGAACATCTTGGTAAAGGCAGCCACCGCATCGGCGATCCCTTCGATGATGCCGAGTGCGGCAGCGGGTACGCCAAGCACCGCCAGGAAGCCCGGCAAAATGACGGTAGTCGTCTCGTAGCAGAAATCACCCAGTGCGCTGGTGATACCGGTGCCGACGACGGTACGATTGAGCCAGCGGTTCAGTGTTGCGGCGGTTTCAGTGGCCGATGAGGCATCGCCGCCTTCACTAGTTCCGGGTTCCTTGTGCATGACTACACCTCGAACGTGGTCAGTACGGGGTAGTGGTCGGACGCCGTATTGGTAAGATCGTTGCGGATGACCCGATAACTGCGTGCCTTGACGGCCAGTGCCTCGGACGTCAGCAAGTAGTCACAGCGCATAGTGGCGAATTCGACGTCACGGTAGGCCACCGTGGGAACGGTAGGAACCATTTCAGGGTCTAGTCGATGGCCGAGATCGACCCATCCGGCCGCCTCAAGTTGCGCGAGCACGCTGTGATCGATGCCGCACAGATCGTCAGCCAGGTAGCGGGCGCGATGATGCGGGGCCAGCGCGGCCCAGTCCTCCGGGACGGGATCGTGCGGTGAAGCCGAATTGAAGTCGCCAGCGATTAATGTCAAGCGATCCGGGGCGGCTTGTACCGCCAGGTAGGCCGCTTCGCGACGGCGCACTTCAGGGCCGTTGGGGCACAGATGCGCGCCGATGAAAGTGATAGGCTCTTCGCTACCGGGAACAGCGATTTTGAGCGTGGCTAGCGTATGATGAAAGTACGCGTCATCGGCGTCAAAGCTCAACGGGCGTAGCGGTTCTCGGATGAATATGGCGATGTTCTGGCCAGTCCGCGGTGCGACGGCCAGAAATCCACGCATTCCAATCTGTTGCTCCAGCGCATAGAGCCACGTGGCACCATTAGCATCAAAGCCCTTGGCCTCCTGCATCAGGAAAACATCAGGCTGCAAATCGTTGATGAGCGTGACTTGAGAACGGGCACGGCGGTCGTCGCTGCCATCGCGACCCGCAAACAGAGTGTTGTAGGTAAGAACGGTCAGCATGGTCATGGTCAGGATCCTTTATTCAGGATTCGGAAGGCGGCAGGTTGTGGTTTTCGTCATGAGCCTCGAACACCCGCTGGGCGTAGGCATCGAGCAGCGCTTCGCACCCTTTGAGCCGTTCCACCGCCTCGGCGGCCAAGGTGGCGCCATAGAAATCGAGCTTGGCGATCTTGCCCAGCCAGGACTGGAGTTTTTTCAGGTCCACGTCGTTCTCTTCCAGTTCGGCATAAGTAAAGTGGTTGGCTGCGGTCTCCTTCGCGATCTCGGCCTCGAAGTCCTTACACTTCCCGAGGAATTCGACGTATGTCTCGTCACGGTCCGCCTTGAAACGGGCCACCACCTTGTCTTCCTGCATGCGATCGAGTGCGACCGTTTCCAGCAAGACCGACTCGCCGGACATCTCGTTGATGTCGTTTTCGATGATCTTGAGTCGTCGCGTGTGGTCGTCGGTCTTGGGAAGCAGACAGACACCGTTCTGTAGGTAGACGGCCCCCATCCCCTTGAGCTTGCGCCAGAGCGCAATGCGCTTCCTGGCTGGCTCAGGAGGCACTTTATAGGTAAGCAGCAACCAATTCTGTGTATTCATGTGCACGACATTAAAGTAACAGTCGTTACATTTCAAATAGAACGATGCGGCTGATATACGAACAGACTCCTACACCCCTGCCCCTTCAGTGAATCTGCTGACTAGCTTGGGTCTCACGAGCGATGGCGTAAATTCGCTCGATCATGGCGTGCAGACCGTTGCTACGGGTCGGAGACAGGTGCTTGTCGAGCCCCAGTTCGGTCAG
>JGI24517J20059_1000731_pt1 | contig 14906 bp, 11 predicted proteins | sample LinPmetageLP41_FD_20059 | JGI IMG/M metagenome (IMG submission 20059) | reverse complement strand
CGCGCGTTTCCAGGGGCGCCGCGTGGTCACCGCCCTGCCCCGGGGTGATCCCATAGCGGGCGGCCTGACGGGTCATGATGTCGATAAAACGCTGACGGGCCCTGGGCGCGTACTTCTTGATGTTGCCTGTGTTCATGCTGAATTCCTGGTCGTGCGAGTTGCCTTTTTCGGGCGAGATGTTATCGGCTGTCCCGTGTCCTGTCTTATGGGCCAAGTCAGGGGACAGGTGGGCGCGTCAATAGCTTCTGTGAGCGACTCTGGCCGTGACTGTAGCCGTGACTCTGGCCGTAACGCTTCGACTGGGTCAGTGACTGGGTCAGTGACTGGGTCAATCATGCGCGATAGTGTGTTACGAAATGGACTGGGAGAACCCGGTCGGCGTCTGGGCCTCGGTGAGTTGCATCGAGGCCCTTTGCTTTTAAGGCTCTACGATGATGGCTCGAAGGTGCGCGGAGCACGAAGCCGGCGCACCAGGCACTCCACGTCGTTATCCACGACATCTGCTTCCTCTGGAGTCGCCTGGTACCGGACCGGGCGGGTTAGCTTGGCCACTTGGCCCTCCTCGACGGCCTGCTTCAGCCATGCATTCACCTGGGTCTTGTGCAGGCAGGTCTCGGCGGTAATCTCGTCGACTGTCTTGGGGCTCTGAGCCAATCGTTGCAGCTCGCTCAGGAATAGCTGGTAGAAGTCAATCTGGCCCAGCCGCCAAGGTGGCTCACCGTTCTTAGGGACAAGTCCAGCCGGTAGATCTTCCGGTTCTGCCGCTTCGGCCCTCACCGGCTCAGTCGTTGCTGGCTGAGCCCCCTCCTCTGAGCTTTCGATGCCTCCGAACAGATCGGACTGGGGTTTTGATGTCGCCGCAGCACTCTCTGCGAGATTTTCGGAGTCGGCCTCCCTCGGCGTGGGGGCAGTTTCTGGTTCCTCGATTTCTGGTTCTTGCGGGGGGTCATCTGCCACCGGATCACCGATTTCGCCATGATCCTCGACTTCCAATGCCTTGCTTGCCTCACTGTCGGTGGGGGCGGCGTCGGAATCGGCGGCCAGTGTAGGCGTCGGCTGATAAGGCGTTGGCTGTGAAGATGGCGTTCCTGTGATGGCAAACAGGGAACCGATATCCAACTGCTCTATATCCTGATCGCACCAGGCACCCCCCGCATTTACCAAGGCCTGGTTGCCGGCCTCGCTATCCTGCGTGGGCTTGACCCACAGCGGCACCCAGCCCTTCTTGAGGTTCTCTTCCGCCCCTGCTTTGGTGCCGCCACTGCTACTGCCCGAGTGCACTACGACGGCGACATCTGCCAGGCAGTAGATATACTTGTTGCGCCCCATGGCGTTGCCGGTATTGAAACTCGCTTCTGGGTAATAGGGAGACACCAGCACCAGACCGCTACTCATCAGACCCTGGCGCCACTGGCGGGACGTCGCCGCCTTTAGCAAGCCTTCACTGAGGATACCGATGACAGGGCCTCCTTCCTCAATAGCGCCCTGCATGGCGGCCTCATCGATACCGTGCGCCCCGCCAGATACGATGCTGATATCTGCCTGAGCTGCCTTGACGCCCAGTCTGCGGGCATAAGTCAGATCATCGTCACATGCTTTGCGCGAACCCACCACGGCAAGGCCACCTGCATTGAGCAACTCAACATTACCGCAGCCGTACAGTACGGGCGGAGCGGCATGCTTCAAGCGCTTTTTTAGACATTTGGGGTAGGCGGGGTCCGAACGGGTAATAATCCACAGGCCCGACCGCTGCCATTTTTCCAGGGCCAGCGCCATGCTGCTGCCACGTTGAAGCAGGGCTTGCAGACGCTCTCTCGTCACCTTGGGATGGCTCCACCCTTGGAGGATGTCACTGCCGTCTTGCCCGAGAAGTTCGGCCGGCGTATAGCCCTGCTCGTGCAGCCATTGCGCGAAGGCACCCCATTCGGTAGGGGTGAGCGGCTTCTCCGCCCCCTTGGCCGGCTTACTGAAGTAGCTGGTGAGCAGCAGGATTGCCTGAGCGGCCATAGAAAGAGTCATCAATCATTCACCGAGCTGGATGCCAGGGCCACAGGAAAGACAGGGCCCGTGCAGGCACGTTGAAGAAGTGCGGCGAGCACGGTCATCGTCCAGCCTGAGTCCACGATATCATCGACCAGCAGCACGGCTTCCCCAGGTAGCCCGTTAGCAACTTCGAAGACGCCGTCCAGGTTACGACACTGATGGAAGCGGTTTTGCTGGCCCTTCTGGGGCTCATTGTGCCTGATCTTGCGTACAGCATCGACGTAAGCCAGCCCCAGTCTGTTGGCCAGCCGCCATGCGAACTCCGGCACCAGTTGCGGGTGATTGAGTGATGGCACGGCACATACCCAGCCGGGACGGGGATGCGGCTGCCAACGCCGCTCGATCATCTCGGCCATCGCCTCGACCAGCTCGTCGCTGAACCGGCCCTGATGTTTACCCTGCTTGACCAGCCGCCCCCAGCCACCGTCATTCCAGCGCGACAGCACCCGCCCCTCGCGTGCCTGCAAACCAGGTGAGAGGTTGCCGCGAAAGCCATATTGCTGGAAGGCATAGGCAGCCACCTGCTTTCTCGGCCTGATGGGCATCTCGGCGTGGCGCTGATACGTGGCAGCATGGTGAACCAACTGTGGATCGACGACGGTTGCTACCAGCGAACGCCCAAGGCAGTTAGCGCACTTTCCGCAGGGGTCGCTCTGCGGGTCGTCCAAGGCGACGCGTAGGAAATTCATCAGGCAGCCCGTAGTGCCAATGTAGTCGTTGACCTGCTGCCACTCACGCTGACGGATCGTCGTCAAGTGGCGAATGCGTTCATGATCCGGCCGGTAGGCTATCGGAGTGCGCCGCCACAGGCTTCCATCCTTCACCACCGGAGCAGGCGACTCCACACTGAGGATCTTCAAGGTCTTGTCGATCTGGCTGCGCCGCAAGTTGGCATTCTGTTCAAGCGCAGTAACCGACAAGCCATCGAAGCGTGCCAGGGTATCAAGCACAGTGTTGATCTCATGATCCGAGGGAAATGCCGAGCGCCGGAAATAGTCGTGAATATCGTCATCTTCATGGCCGGCAATCAGCATGCCAAGGGCGGAGTCGATGGCTCGACCAGCGCGGCCCACCTGCTGGTAGTAAGCGACGATGGAGCCGGGTGCCTGGTAGTGGATCACAAAGCTCAAGTCAGGCTTGTCGTACCCCATTCCCAGTGCCCCAGTGGCCACCAGCACCTTGATTTCGTTACGCAGCAGCCGATCTTCCAGGTACTCGCGATAGCGGTTCTTATCAGTAAGGCCTTGTGCCTGCAGCCAATCAGGAGGGCTAACACTAGAATAGTAGGCGCTGGCCTCGATGCGATTGCGCTGCAGCCAGTCGGCTACCTGCTCGGCATCGCGGGTGGTCAGAGTATAGATAATACCGGTACCGGACAGGGTAGGAATCACTTCAGCCAGCCAAGCCAAGCGAGATGCCTGATCCGGCAGTGTCATCGTCTGTAGTGACAGGCTCTCACGCCCCAGCTCCCCACGTTGAATCAGGATATCCCCCAGTTGGGTGCGGATATCGTCAATAACCCGGTCGTTGGCGGTCGCCGTCGTTCCCAGTACCGGCACACCGGGCGGTAGCTGGCGGAGTATTTCCACAATGCGACGATAATCGGGCCTAAAATCATGTCCCCAATCGGAGATACAGTGCGCTTCATCGATCACCAATAGCCCAATATGATCGGCGATTGGCATCAGCACCGTGCGTACGAAGGTATCGTTCGCCAGTCGTTCGGGTGAAACCAGCAAACAGTCAACCTGACCGAGGAATAACGCTTGCTTGACTGCCTCCTGTTCATGGGGATTGGTCGAGTTGATGGTGGCTGCGCGAATACCCAGTCGCTGTGCCGACTCGATCTGGTTACGCATCAAGGCCAACAGAGGCGAAATGATGATGGTGACCCCGAAGCCACGGTCACGAAGAATGCGAGTACTGATAAAGTAGACTGAGCTCTTGCCCCAGCCAGTGCGCTGCACCACCAGCAATTTGTGCCGCTGATTGACCAGCGCATCGATGGCTTCCCACTGGCCCATTCGAAACGTTGCTGCGGAGTCCCCCAAGGCCGTTTTAAGAAGCTGCTCAGCCTGCTGCTTATCCATGAACTTTCCTCGTTGTTTTCATGTCAGCACAACCGAATGCGCTTGTTAGCCCGGATCGCGTCTTCCAGCTCGCGCTTGAGCGCGTCGAGGAAGGCATCGACCTCCTGCTGAGTTTCCAGATAAACGCCGTCGAGGGCATGGCTGAGCACCTGACTGACGTTGACGTTAATCACCGGCTTGGGCGGAATCACGGCCGGACGAGGCTCACGTATTTCCCCAGGCCCTGTTGTCTGGCCCAGGCTCGTCGTCTCGCCCAGGCGTGTTGTCTCACCCAAAGAAGTACCGCTGTTATCGCGTGGTTCTGCATCGCGATCCGTTCCGCTCGTACTGTCAATGGTTTTACGGGCGGCGTTCTGGCGTTTCGCCTCTTCTTCCTGAGCGTGATGCAGCGCGTCGAGGCCGTCCTGTTCGCGCTCGGCAGCGGTCTCGCCCTGCAGCAGGTAGATCTGGGCAATACCGGTGGCTGTTTCGATCTCCTGCTTGAGCAGCTGCAGCGGACGCAGCAGCTGGTTGCTGAGCTCCGGCGTACCGATGCCGCTCTTGAATATCTCGGCACTGAGGTTGGCAATACGCCGCTCGACCCGATCAATGGCGTGCTCGCGCTTGTGTTCCAGCAGGCGCCGGTTGACCTCGTCGACCGTGTGGATCAACCCGGCTACCTTCTGCAGCATGCCGTAGGGCGCCTCGGAGGCGTAGATGTGATTCAGCTCGATCAGGGCCTTGCTGGCTTCGGCGTCCTTCTCCAGCGCCGGTCGGTTGGGCTGGAAGCGGGTCAGCGCCTGGTCGAGTTGCTGCCAGGTGGGCAATTGCCGGGTGAAAAACTCATGCAGGTCGCGGTAGTCCTCTTCGAGGTCAAGCAGGTCGTTATCGCGGGCGGTGACCTCGTTGAAGAAGTCGAAACTGTCGTCGTGACGCAGCAGCCGGTCCAGCTCGAGCAAGGCGCTCTCGATGGTGCTGCGACCGGGAAAGCGGCCTACCTCGGTCTTGCTCTGGTAGCTCTGCAGGTTGTCGCGCCACTGCCCCAGATGGTCGCGGTAGAAGGCGAAGAGTTCCTTCTCCCCGGTGGGGCCAAGCCTGGTGAACAGGTCCTTGGTCAGATTGCGGGCCTTGCCCAGCACGGCGTCGCCGGTCTGGCGCTTCTTCTGGACCCGGACCTCGCTGCGTCGCCGGGCGTTGTTGAGCAGCTCGAACGCCTCCTTGCCGTCAAGCGCGGGGCCGGCGGTGTGAAAGGACAGCCGCCCCACCGCGGCCAAGCGGCCGAGGATCAGCAGGATTTCACCCTCGGGCCAGCCGTAGGGGCGGTTGCTGAAGCGCTCGATGATCGGCGCCAGACTCACCGGCTCGCCGCCATGCAGGCCGATGAACTGCTCCACCTCCTGCACCGCCAGCGGGTTGCCCTGCTCGCCGTCGAGATCCAGACCGATCTGGGCAATATCGTCGGCGGTCAACACCGCCTGCAACTCGCGCATCGGCTCGGGAGCCAGCACCTTGAGGTGGGCGAGCTTGGTGTAGGTGTTTTCCAGCAGGTACTGGCAGGCGTCGTCGAGACGAGTGGCAAGCTGGCTGCCATTCAGCCGCAGCTGCTGGCCCAGGGCGTAACCGTCGGCGCCCAGCAGCATCTCCTCGAGCTGGACCCGCAGGCGCTTCCTGCGCTCCTGGTTCTCGCGGCCGCGGTCGGCAAGAATGCGGGCAATATCTGGCTGGGTGCCATCATCAGTGAGACGGATGAACTTGTTGGTCTTCAGCCAGGTGCGCAGGTCGGCATAGAAGGCCTTGTCGTCGGGCAGCTTGAGCAGTATTTGCCCCGGGCCATCGCTGCTCTTGTGGATACAGCCGGCCTCGCCGTACTGGATATAATCGGGGTCGAGCGGTGAGACCACTTCCACCCGCAGCTGGGTCTGGTAGCGGCCGTCGAGGGTATGGCCGTCCAGGTAGCGACCGATGCTGTAGTCGGTCTTGTTGACCGGGTAGCGGTACTTGGCCTTGTCGCGCAGCGCGTCCTTGTAGATCAGGCTGGCCAGCTCCTTGTTTTCATCGGCACTGGCGATCTCGGTGGCCTTGATCTTGCGGGTGATGTCGCGCTCTTCGTTGGTCAGAAACAGGAACTCGTCACCGTTACGGGTGATCAGACTCTCCTTTTCCAGCCGTGCCAGGGCTGCTTCCAGGCGCTGGCGCAGTGCCAGCCGGTCGTCGTCGATCTTTTCGATCGACAGCGTGACCAGGTTATCCAGCGTGCCCTTGACCAGGTCGACATAACGGATCATGAACAGGGTACGCAGGATCTCCACATCGAAGCGGTCGAGCGCGCTGTTCTCGCTGGCCTGATCGATGGTGCGCTTAACGGCGGTATCGAGAAAGCCTTCCACCGCGCGATAGAAGCTGTGCATCGGCACCAGCGCGCCGATCTCCTGGTTCGACACTGCCAGCGCGGCCAGCTGGAAGGCATCGAGCATCGAGCGTTCGCCGAAGGCCAGGTGCGATCCGGTGGCGCCGACCTTGCGGATCTCCTCGAAGACCTTCTGCACCAGCTGAAAATGGTGCGGCACGAAGGGATAGTGGGCAATGAAGCTGTCGACGCCATCGACGTTGTTGAGCGTGGGGCCGGTACGATCGAAGGTGATCTGGTTGCGCAGGATCGAGCCCTGCTGCTCGAACACCCGGGTCAGCTCGTCGGTAGCGGCCTCGGTCTTGGCCAGCAGGCGCTTGCGAATGACCTCATCGGAGTTGGAACTGGAGAGCGACAGCCGCGTCTTGAAGCGTCCGGCAATCTTGGAGAAGTCATTGGCCTTGGTGGCGGTCATCTCGCCCAGTACGGCGTCGATATCGGCTTGCGAGGTGACGATGAGCCAGGCCCGACCACCACAGATGGTGCCGAGGTTCTCGGTCAGCGTCTGCAGGGTCAGCATCAGCCTTGGTGTCGCTGCCGATGAACTGGCCTACTTCGTCGACCATGAAGACGATGCGATGGGTGGGCGACTGGCCTTCCAGATACGCCTTCACCCAGTGGCAGAAATTATCCACCGAGACGCTGAAGGTTTCCTCGGACTCCTCGAACCACTTGTGGGCGGCCTCCGGTGACAGATCCAGTGCCTGGCTCAGGGCCTTTTCGATGTCGTCCTGGTAGAACTGATAACCGTCGCGCTCCGCTTCCCAGTTCAGCCCGCTGGCTTGCTGGAAGGCGGCCTGAAAGCGCTCGAAGACGCCGCGCTGAGCCAGGTGTCGCTCCATGTGGGCGATGTGTGGATGATCGCCGCTGAACCCCTGGTGCTCGTTGAATACGCGCAGGAAGACATTGAGGATCGGGTTACCGGCATCGTTGGAGCTGGCCTTGCTGTCGATGTTGAACAGGATGACATCGGCAGGCTCGCGCACCGCCCTGCCGATATCGGCCCGGATCATCGCATCGCGCAGCTTGTGCTCATCGAAGAAATCCGCCGCGCGGCGACTGTTGCCCTCGGCATCGTGCGCTTCGGTATTGGCCAGCAGGTAGGAAAGCGCCTTGAGGAAGTGCGACTTGCCCGAGCCGAAGAAGCCCGAGATCCAGACACCCACGCGGTTGGCGATGGAGGGGTCGTTCAGAGGGGTGGCGTAGGACTCGAAAAAGGCGCGAAAGTGTTTCTCCAGCTCATTGGTGACCACGTACTCTTCCAGCTCCTGGTAGACCGTGGCGTCGTCATTCTGGTCCGCCTTGACCACGCCGTTGATCGGGCGGTCCAGCGGCTTGAGGAAAAGGTCATGAATACGCATGGAATGAGTCCTTACGGCACCAGCTTGAATGCGCGGTAGTAGTTGTTGCTGGAGATCTGGTTGAACAGGGTCAGCGACTGGCCGTCGTAGCGACCCGGATAGAACAGCACCAGTGGCTTGTGGCCCAGCAGCGCATGCAACTTGTTGAGCAGGCTGTGCGCCCGCATCACCGGCCACACGCCGCCGACGCCGGAGACCAGGATGAGGTCCTGGTCTGGCGACAGCGCGTGTTGCAGCAGGAAAGGAGCAAACTTGTCCATGTGCAGCGGGCCGGCCAGGGCCTTCATCAGCGCCCGGTCGCCCTTGGTCTGCTGCATGGTGATGGCCTTGCCGATAAAGCGCCGCTCGGCGAGATAGTCGCGCAGCACCGCCAGCAGGTTGACGTGATCCGCCTTGAGCTCGGCATGCTGACGAGCCAGCAGCGCCTGCAGGAAACCGAGATACTCGCGCACCTGCAATTCGTCTTCCGGCGGATAGTCGAAGATCCAGAAACCGATCTCGTTGCCCAGTCCCTGCCCGGCGAGAAATTCCGGCGACAAGATCTTGTCAGGGATCTGGTTGAGCCGATCCTGTAACGGCTGATTCATTAACTCGTTCCCTGTGGCCGAGCTACCCGAGGGCAGGCTCCTGTCGCCCTCTTCTATGGCGGGGCTTGATGCGTTCAGGCGAGCCTTGATGCGCTGGAGACAAGGCTATCCATGCAGACCATGCAGATACCCCATATCATCCGCACCCTGGACACCGACAATATTTGTTTACGATTGTCTTCTATCAGGGTTACGAATTAAAGCTTGATAAGCGTTGCATACACAGCACTTTTGCGTGGCGAAGCGGCCCAGCCGACCGTATTGAGCCATGGCAGTATTGAGCCATGACAGTACTGAATCATGGCAGTATTGAACCATGGCAAGAGGGATCGTTGAGGAAAACTGGCCGGGATGCCCGCTCAGGCGCCGAGGCGGGAGGCGTTAAGGCAGTCGTTGATACGGCCGTGACGATGTTCTTCCAGCAAGACATTCACTTCCGTACGCACCAGCAAGGATTGCAAACGGCGATGACGAGCGTCACTCAGTAAGCCGACCTGGGAAAGCATGCGAAAGGCTACCTGCCCCATCTTCCGGCGCGATGAGACGGCCCAGCCGGCAATACTGGGATCACGCTGGGTGCGTTCATCGAGAAAATCCTCCCACAGGTAGGGCTCCAGCACTTCGGTGCGCGTCACGTAAGCATCACGAACGACTGTCTCGATGAATTCCACCAACAGCAGGTTACGAGCCAGCGCGGCGCAGAACGCCACCTGAGTCGCCAGTTGGTCGTCACCGTCATGCAGCATCTGCCAGAATGGCCGTTCCAGCCGCTCCAGACGCTGACGTATCGCTTGTGCCGCGCGCTGGGCCGTGGCCGGGCGGGGTTTCTGCAGACGGTTCTCGTCGAGGATCGCCACCCGCCAGGCCGCGTCATCGACACCGGCCAGCAGCAACTCGGCGACGATGCGGCTCTCGCGCACCATCAACGAGCCGCCGATCAGATCGCTGTGGTAGTGGAAGGCTTGCATGGGCGAGTCTGCTCTCACATCAAAACCTGCAATGCTCGGGCTTTGCTCCGGGATTAGCAACGTTTGCCGAGAGCAGTCCTCTGCGACCCCTTGCTCGGGCCCGGACACTCTTTTTCCCCATGCTACCGACAGATCGCCGCTATCCGGGCATCAGTGGTATGCACCATCACTCCGCCGCCAGCATCCAGCGGGCTGCCTTTTCGGCAATCATCAGCGTGGGCGAGTTGGTATTGCCACTGGTGATGGTTGGCATGATGCTGGCGTCCACTACCCGCAGCCCCGCTACCCCACGTACGCGCAAGTGAGAGTCTACTACTGCCATCGGATCATCCTTACGGCCCATCTTCGCCGTGCCCACCGGATGAAAAATAGTGGTGCCGATATCCCCCGCCAACCGCCACAGTTCTTCATCGGTCTGGTACTGCACGCCCGGTTTGACCTCTTCCGGTTCGTATTTGGCAAAGGCCGGCTGCGCGGCAATACGCCGGGTAAGGCGCAGCGAATCCGCCGCCACCCTGCGATCCTCGTCGGTACTCAGATAGCACGGCGAAATGGCCGGCGCCGCACCGGGATCGGTGCTCTTGATCCGCACATGGCCGCGGCTGGTGGGATTGAGGTTGCAGACACTGGCGGTAATCGCAGGCCAGGTATGCAGCGGCTGGCCGAAGGCTTCCAGGCTTAGCGGCTGAACGTGATACTGGACGTTGGGATACTCATGTTCCGGCGAGCTGCGCGCGAACGCGCCGAGCTGGGAAGGCGCCATGCTCATCGGCCCAGTACGCCTGAGCAGATACTCCAGTCCAATTCCCATCTTGCCCCGCAGAGTCGAGGCCATGGCGTTGAGTGTCTTGGCACCGGTGACACGGTAGACCGAGCGAATCTGCAAATGGTCCTGCAGGTTCTCGCCGACGCCCGGCAGCACTTGCACCGGTGCGATACCGTGGCGCCTGAGCAGGGCCTCTGGGCCGATACCGGAGAGCTGCAGTATTTGAGGCGAGCCGATGGCCCCGGCACATAACGCCACCTCACGATGGGCCGAGACTTTGAGCCTCTGTCCGTCGTGCAGGAGCTCGACGCCGCAGCAGTGTGGCGCCGCACCTTGGGTATCCGCCTCGAACAACAGCCGATGGACCTGACTGGCGTGCCACAGGGTGAGGTTGGCACGCGCCTTGAGAACCGGACGCAGGAATGCCTTGGCGGTATTCCAGCGCCAGCCGTTACGCTGGTTGACATCGAAGTAGGCCACGCCTTCGTTGTTGCCGCGGTTGAAGTCTTCGGTAGCGGGAATACCCGTCTGCTGAGCGGCCAGGGCGAAATCGTCCAGTACTTGCCACTTCAACCGTTGGCGTTCTACCCGCCACTCACCACCGTGGCCATGGAAGTCGCGGTAAGGCTCTGAGGCTTGCGGATCGTCCAGACGGTAATGATCCTCGTGGCGTCTGAAGTCCGCCAGGCATGCTTCCCAGCACCATGCCGGCTCACCGGTTACGCTCGCCCAGTGATCGTAGTCACGAGCCTGACCACGCATGTAGATCATGCCATTGATGCTTGAACAGCCGCCCAGCACCTTGCCACGCGGATAGATCAGGGAGCGGCCGTTGAGGCCTTCATCCGGCTCGGTCTTGAACAGCCAGTCGGTACGCGGGTTGTTGATGCAGTAGAGATAGCCCACCGGTACGTGAATCCAGTGGTAGTTATCCTGCCCGCCCGCCTCGATCAGCAGCACACGCCTGGCAGGGTCGGCGCTCAGGCGATTGGCGAGCAGACACCCCGCGGTGCCCGCGCCCACGATGATGTAATCGAAATGATGCTGGCCCATACCATGCCTCCTCTCGCCGGCGTCTATTTGGCGGTGGGCATGACAAATTCGGCACCGGCCTCGATGCTATTCGACCAGCGTTGCATGATCGATTTCTGCTTGGTATAGAAGCGCACGCCCTCTTCACCATAGGCATGCATGTCACCGAACAGCGAGCGCTTCCAGCCGCCGAAACCGTGCCATGCCATGGGCACCGGGATCGGCACATTGATCCCGACCATTCCAACCTGGATGCGGCGACCAAACTCGCGTGCCACGTGACCGCTCTCGGTGAAGCAGCTAACGCCATTGCCAAACTCATGGGCGTTGATGAGTTCGATGGCGGATGCGATATCCGGCACTCGAACACACACCAGCACCGGCCCGAAGATCTCCTCGCGATAGATCGTCATCTCCGGCTCGACATGATCAAACAGCGTGCCGCCCATCCAGAAGCCCTCACCGCAGCCATCGCCGGTCGTCGTGGCATCGAACTCGCGACCATCGACAACCAGCTCGGCACCTTCGGCCACCCCCTTTTCGATGTAACCAAGAATGCGCTCATGTGCCGCCCGAGTGACGATCGGCCCCATCTCGGCGTCGTCCTGCATGCCATCCTTGATCTTGAGTTCGCGTGCCCGCTCGGCCAATCGCGGCACCAGCTTGTCACCGGCTTCGCCCACCAGCACCGCCACGCTAATCGCCATGCAGCGCTCGCCGGCAGAACCGTAGGCCGCCCCGACCAGCGCATCGAGGGCTTTGTCGAGATCGGCATCCGGCATCACCACCATATGGTTCTTGGCGCCACCCAGTGCCTGCACCCGCTTGCCGTGCCGCGCACCTTGCTCGTAGAGATGATTGGCAATCGGCGTGGATCCGACGAAGCTCAGTGCCTGTACCTCGGGATGCTCGATCAGCGCTTCGACCGCTTCCTTATCACCCTGGACGACATTGAACACGCCTTCCGGTAATCCCGCCTGCTTGAGCAGATCGGCGATCAGCAGTGACGGACTGGGATCGAGCGGGCTCGGCTTGAGAATGAAGGTGTTACCCGCTGCGATAGCTACCGGGAACATCCACATCGGCACCATGACCGGGAAGTTGAACGGCGTGATTCCGGCGACCACACCCAGTGGCTGGCGCAGCGTCCAGTTGTCGATGCCAGTACTGACCTGCTCGGTGTAGTCACCCTTGAGAAGTTGCGGAATACCGCAGGCGAACTCGACGATATCGATGCCACGCGCCACCTCGCCCATCGCATCGCTGAATACCTTGCCGTGCTCGGCGGTGATGGCCCGAGCCAGCTCTTCCTTGTGGGCATTAAGCAGCTCCAGGAAACGGAACATTACCCGTGCGCGTCGGATCGGCGGCGTGTCCGCCCAGGCGGGAAACGCCGCCGTAGCGGCAACCACGGCAGCATCGACATCGGTCCGGGAAGCCAGCACCACCTGCCCCGTCGTCTTCCCCGTGGCCGGGTTGGTGACGTCCTGGCGACGCGTGCTGTCGCCTGCCGTCATACGGTCACTGATATAATGATTGATAGAAAAGGTCGTCATGGCATGCTTACCTGCGTCGTTGTCATTAGCGGAACCGAGTCTTCAGCAAGGCTATCGGGATCGAAACGAGGCAAGCAATTGAGAATTTCAAAAGCGAAGTATAAGAAAATCTTATATCCCATCGGCCGGGTGACACTATTAACCAGGATCTGGCATGCGTGACCTTCGCGCCCTGCACGCTTTCGTCAGTGTGGCGCATGAAGGTAGCGTCTCCCGCGCCGCCGAAGCCCTCCATCTGACCCAGCCTGCGGTCAGCCTGCAGCTCAAGCAGTTTCAGGAGCAGATCGGACGCATCCTGTTTACACGCCATCCACAAGGCTTGGCTCTGACACCGGATGGTCACGCCCTGCTTTCCGCAGCCGAAAAAGCACTGGCCGCCATCGACGCTTTCGATCTCGCCGCACGCAACCTGCATACCACGGTGCGTGGCAAGCTACGCATCGGCACCATTGTCGATCCCGAGTTCATCCGTCTCGGCGCTTTCCTGCAGCGGCTGGTGGCGCGGGCCCCCCAGCTCGAAACCGAGCTGCATCATGGCATGAGCGGTACCGTACTGGAGCGGCTGCAGCGCCGTGAGTTGGACATCGGCTTCTTTCTCGACGCGCCGGGGCAATTACCACTGTTGCGGCAACAAACGCCCGCCATTGACGGTGTCGAGCTGACCCACTTCGACTACCGGATCCTCGCTCCACCGAGCTGGGAACACCGCCTGGACCCTACCGATTGGGCGCATCTGGCCAAGCTGCCCTGGATCGTGACGCCGTCCACATCGGTACATCATCGCCTGATCGACAGCATACTCAAACCCTTGGGCCTGGAGCGCCATCGCGTCGCCCAGGTAGATCAGGAGATGTCGATGCTCGACCTGGTGCGTGCTGGCGTCGGGCTGAGCCTCGCAAGAGATGCCGTGGCCATCCAGGAGCGTCAAGAGCGTGGTTTGACCCTCGTTCCTGACGTACGCCTGCCTTGTGCGCTAAGCGTTATCTGGCGCCGCGAACAGTGCGAGGACCCCGTCATCGAAACCACCCTGCATGCATTGGCCGAGGCATGGGGCACCACGTTCGACCAGGAAATCGCCCTCGCCTGATGAACGTCTTCCTGTCCTGACGCTCAGCCTGAACTGACGAGAGCTGGTTCATCGGATGGCCCTGACAGCGGATAATCGACAGGTCAGATTCTACCCCGCGATAGCGCGCAAGCAGCTCCGTCAGGATTTGTGCCGCGTTTCCTGAATACATGGAGAAAACATGGATAACCGAGTCGAACTGCGCATTAGTCTGGACGACGGCAGCGTCAACATTCCGTACAGCGCGGAAGGCAGTGAAAACGGAGAGGCGTTCCCGTATCAGAGACTCGTGGACCATCCAGAGCAGATCGACGCGATACCGGAAGTCCGCGGGTTCCCGCGCATCCGTGATGCTCTCGCTCGGATCAATCAACCTGGCAACACTTTCGAAACCGCCAGGATGTTGACCTGGCGCGATGACGAAGCCGGTTATTCGACCGTCTGCGCGTTGGGATTTTTCTTCCAGAACAGAAGCCTTTTCGCCGACCAGAGCCACTGCTACCGAGTCGCCGGCAACTTGCTCAGCGCGATGCTCAGCGATGAATTCATGAGCCAGCAGGCTTTCGCGCCCATGCTCGAGATCCAACGGTCTCACCTGACGACCGAGCAATGCTCGGGCTGGATCATGGATCTCTATCTCGCGGGGACCAGCGAGGATAACCAGGCTTCTGCGGACGACGAGCTTCAGCGCAAAGTCTCATGGCTTGCCGACTTCTTGAACCAGCAAACCTAGCCCAGCTTGGGAGGCCTGAACGCTAGTTAGCAACAGGCCTCATATAGGCTAGCCGCGCGGAACGTCGGAACCTTCGTAGTCCTGAGTATCGTCCGGCTCTGACCCAGGCTCGTTAGAGGTATCGCGTTCGTAATGGCGAGCGGCCTCGATTGCCTGCGGCTCGGTGTCATGCCGCGAGACTTCGCGTGTCTCGTCAGGGTCTGTGACGTCTACCACACGCCAGCCAGACACCTGACCGTTCTCTTGCGTTCCTTCCTCGATGGGTTCGATACGTGCTGTACGGGTCATACAAGCCTCCTTTCTTGACGATCTGCCACT
>JGI24517J20059_1000696_pt1 | contig 15572 bp, 15 predicted proteins | sample LinPmetageLP41_FD_20059 | JGI IMG/M metagenome (IMG submission 20059) | reverse complement strand
TGTTTGCGGATTTCGAGACCGGTGGCGTAATCGACACCCCGCTTGCCGATATCTGCTTCCCCATCATCCTCGCGACAAGGTGCCCAGTGAGCCGTCAACGCAGCGACGAAGCGTGTCGGTGCCTCGATCGACGGAACATGCGCGACGCCTTCGAAGATCTCGAGTGGCGCCTGATCACACTCGCGCGCCAAGGCTTCGAGCGTCGCCGGCGGCGTCGCCGCATCCTCGCTGCCACCGAGCAAGCGGATCGGCACACGCTTGTCATGCAGGCGCCCGGTGAAGGTGTCCCGCCCCAACATCTCGCACAGCCGCGCGTAGGATTCGGCGTCGCCGCGTCCCATCTGAACGCACCAGCCGTCCTTGAGCGCCGGCTCCGCTTCGATCCGTGCCGGCGCGAACCAGCGCGGCACGATCTCGCCGGCCATCGTCGCCAGCCCTTCGGCACGCACGCGCCCGGCTCGGGTGTTCCAAAGCTCGGCGCTACCGATCACCGCCCCGGTATTGGTCAGTGTGGCGGTCAGCAGACGCTCGGTGTGGGCGGCGATCAGCTGCTGGCCGATGACGCCGCCGATCGACGTACCGACGAAGTGAAAGCGCTCCACGCCGGCGAGCTTCACCAGCGCCAGCGTTTCGTCAGCCAGCAGCGCCGGCGTTATCGCACCGCCGTCCGCGGGCCAGGCCTGACTGGCGCCGTGCCCCGGCAGATCCCAGGTCAGCACGCGATAACGCGGCAGCAGTTGCGGCAATATGTCGTCCCACACCGCCTGCGTCATCCCCAGTGGGTGGGCGAGAACCACCATCGGATTGGCCTCGGCACCCAGCAGCCGATAGGCAACGGTACGCCCTTCAATATTGGCAAAAGCCATGTCGCACTCCTCGTGAAGTCAGTGTTGCTGTCAGGCGAACGTCGCCAGCGCGACGAAGGTGCCGGCAATCGCGACGCCGGATATCACCAGCCAGATCAACAAATATCCCATGATGTCACGCGCCGACAGCCCGGCGACGCCCAGCAGCGGCAGCGCCCAGAAGGGTTGGATCTGGTTGGTCCAGCCGTCGCCCCAGGTGAATGCCATGATCGTGCGGGCGGGATCAGCGCCGATAGCGGCCGCGGCCTGCATCATGATCGGCCCTTGGATCGCCCACTGTCCGCGCCGGAGGGAATGAAGAAGTTCACCGCGCCGGCGGACAGGAAGGTCCACAGCGGAAAGGTCTGCGGCGTCGCCAACGCAATGATCGCTTCCGAGAACTGGGTCACCAGACCGGCTTGGGTCATCATCCCGGCAATCCCGGCGTAGAGCGGAAACTGCACGATGATGCCGCGCGCCGCCCCTACCGCTTTTTCGACAGCGCCGAGATAAGCGGCGGGGCTTTCGTGCAGCACCAGGCCGAGCGTCAGGAAGATCAGAATCACCGTGTTCAGGTTGAGACTGAAGCCCTCGGCGACCACCTGGCCGATCAGATAGGCCGCCGCCAGCAGGCCCATGAACAGCGTCGGCAGACGGCTGTTCTCGATGCGGTCGGAGAAGCTGCCATCGTGGCGCCCCCCCGTTTCGCCGCGCTCCTCGTCCTCGGAGGCTTCCAGACGCACGATCTGGCTGGGTTGCTTCTGGAGCAGGAAGAACAGCACCAGCAACGCCAGCAAGACCAGGGTGAGCAGGATATTCCAGCTCGAATAGAGCGTTTCGGAGACCGGCACGATGCCAATGGCGTCCTCCATGAAGTGGCCCGGCGTGGCGATGACCAACGGAATCGAGGAGGACGGGCCACGCACCAGCTCGCCACCGTAAGCGGCGGCAACGAGCAACGGGAAGTGGATCGCGACCCGGCGTCCCATCTCGCGAGCCAGAATCGCCCCAGCGACCATCCCGAACCCCCAGTTGAGGTAGTAACAGACGAAACTGACCACGATCGTCAGCACCAGCGCCTGGCGCGGCGTACTAGCCCGACGCGTGAGTCCGCTCAGCAAGCGTTGCATCACCGGCGTCAGCGCCAGCACGTAGCCGGTCAGCAGCACCAGCACCATCTGCATACCGAACTTGAACAGCGACGAGAAACCGTCGCCCCAGTATCCGGCCATCGCCATCGGTGCTTGGCCCCCCAGCGTCATCCCGAGGACAAACACGATTGCCGTTAGGATCACCGCCAACACGAACGCGCTGGGCAGATAGCGCTGAACGATCCGCACCGAAAATCGGGTAACCGCTTCCATTGGAAATCCTTCCGCAAATCAATCTATCGACGTCGATCACACCCGTTCGATGATGGTGGCTATCCCCTGCCCGACGCCGATGCACATGGTGCACAGCGCAAAGCGGCCGCCTTTTTGCTGCAGTTCGTGCATGGCGCTGGTGATGATGCGTCCGCCCGACATGCCCAGTGGATGGCCCAGCGCAATCGCACCGCCGTTAGGGTTGACGCGCGGATCGTTGTCGTCGAGACCGAGTTCGCGCAAACACGCCAGCGACTGAGAGGCGAAGGCCTCGTTCAGTTCGATGTGATCGAGCTGATCCAGCGTCATGCCCAAGCGCTTGAGCAACTTCTGCGAGGCTGGCACCGGGCCGATACCCATGATGCGCGGCTCGACACCGGCGGTGGCCATGCCGTGAATGCGCGCCATCGGCACCAGGTTGTAACGCTTCACCGCCGCCTCGCTGGCAACGATCATCGCTACCGCGCCGTCGTTGACGCCGGAGGCGTTGCCGGCGGTGACGGTGCCGGCAACGCTGGAACCAGCGGCACGAAACGGGGTAGGTAGTGTGGCGAGCTTCTCCAGGCTGGTCGCGCGCGGGTGTTCATCGGTATCGAAGATCAGCGCTTCCTGCTTGCGCCGGGGGATTTCGATCGGCTCGATCTCCAGCGCCAGGCGACCGCTCTCCTGGGCGCGCTTGGTCTTTAGCTGCGAATCAAAAGCGAACCGATCCTGATCCTCGCGCGAGATCTTGAACTGTTCCGCAACGTTTTCCGCCGTTTCCGGCATCGAGTCGACGCCGTACTGCGCTTTCAGCAACGGGTTGATGAAGCGCCAGCCGATGGTGGTGTCTTCCATGACCTGGGTGCGCGAGAAGGCGGTCTCGGCCTTGGCGACCACAAAGGGCGCCCGCGACATCGACTCGACCCCGCCAGCCAGCATCAGTTCGGCTTCGCCGGCGCGAATCGCCCGCGCCGCGGTGCCGATCGCATCCATGCTCGAACCGCACAGGCGGTTGATGGTCGAACCCGGCACGTTGGTGGGCAACCCAGCCAGCAACAACGACATGCGCGCGACATTGCGGTTGTCTTCGCCGGCCTGGTTGGCGCAGCCCATGATGACGTCGTCGATAGCGGCGGGATCGAGATCCGGCGCCTGCCGCAACACGGCCTCGAAGATGCGCGCCGCCATGTCGTCGGGTCGGAGCGACGACAGCGCACCGCCGAACTTGCCGACGGCGGTGCGACGCGGGTGGCACAGATAGACGTCGTTCATGCCTTGGCCCCCTCATCTGCTTGATCGTCTACTCGTTCACCAGCCTGATCGCCCGCATGGTGGCGATCGGTACGCGCCTTGAGCTCGCGCAGAATCGTCAGTTCGGTCTCATCCGGCTCCGGCGTCGACTCTAGCGTGTCAGCAAAGCGAATCTCCCAGCCGGTCGCCTCCTGCACCTGCTGGCGAGTGACCCCGGGATGCAACGAGACCACTACCAGTTCCTTGGTCTCGGGGTCCGGCTTCATCACGCAGAGGTCGCTGATCACGCGGGTCGGCCCGCGGCCGATGTTGGGCACCCCGTCACGCGCGGTCCCGTCGCGGCCGAAGCCGACCGTAGTGACGAAATCCACCGCTTCGACAAAGGTGCGCTTCGAGTGCTTGACCGTAACGAACACTTCCCGAGCACTGGTCGCGATCTCCGGCGCCCCGCCGCCGCCCGGCAGCCGCACCTTGGGCTCGCGATAGTCGCCGATCAGCGTGGTGTTGAGGTTGCAGTAACGGTCGATCTGCGCCGTGCCGAGAAAACCGACATCGACATGGCCGCCCTGCAACCAGTAACGAAACATTTCGGGCACGCCGACGGTCGTCAGCGCGGTCTCGCATAGCTCGCCATCACCGATCGACAGCGGCAGCACATCGGGTTTCGTCTGCAAGGTGCCGGATTCGTAGATCAACACCACTTCCGGGGCGTGCGTCAGGCGGGCGAGGTTGGACGCCTCGCTGGGCAGACCGATGCCTACGAAGCAGGTCGAGCCGTTGCTCAGCGCCCGGGAGGCGGTCACGGTCATCATTTCGGCGGCGGTATAGGGTCGAGTGGTAGTGGCGTCGCTCATGAGGCGTCTCCCCGATTGAAGACATGATCCTGAAGCCAGGTATCGAAGGCTTCGCGATCGCGGGCAATGGCATCCCAGGCCTTGTAGAAGGCGTTGTCGCGCGGGTAATAGCCGTGGGCGTAAGAAGGATAAGCACCGCGTTCGGCTACCGAAATGGCGTCGATCGCCCAGCCCGGGATCACGCAGGCATTGGGACCGACGTCGAGATCATCGACGATCCCCTCGACCGTGACGATGCTGCGTCCCGCCGCCAACACGACTTCCTTCTGCACGCCGATGATGCCCTCGACCAGTACGTTGCCTTGGCGATCGGCCCGCTGGGCGTGAACGATACCCACGTCAGGACGAACCGACGGCACCGCTGCCAGACGCTCGCCGCTGAACGGACACTCGATGAACTGGATCTGAGAGTTGACCTTGGGCAGATCACTGCCGACGTAACCGCGCAATACCGCCAGCGGCAGCCCGGCAGCACCAGCTTCGAACGCGCAGGCCATGGCCGCATGGCTGTGTTCGAAGATTTCGATTGGATGGGGATATCCTTTCTCGACCGCATCGCGCAGCCGATGCAGCGAGCCGACACCGGGATTGCCACCCCAGGAGAAGATCAGCCGCTTGGCGCAACCGGCACCGATCATCTGGTCGTAAAGTAGATCCGGCGTCATCCGGATCAACGTGAGATCACGCTTGCGCTGACGGATCACTTCGTGACCGGCAGCAAAGGGAATCAGATGGGTAAACCCTTCCATGGCAAGGGTCGCGCCATCCTCGACGTAGCGCGCAACAGCGTCACGCAGAGAGAGAAATTCAGCCATGTGCGTTCGACTCTCAATAATGTTCGCTAAACGAACACAGGTTTGTGATACGAACAAACCTAATCAGGATTGTTGCTACCGTCAAACGGAAAAACACCCGCTGGCGATGGCCACGACGTCTGTCGTGGATGGTCAATCCCATTAATTACAGCATGTTAGCCACTACTTCAGCGCTTTTAGCGCGCGTTCGACCTGGGCGCGACTGCTACCAATGTATAAGTTCGGATCGACGGCGGCACGCAGGGTTTCTGCGTCGACGGTGTCGCTGATCGCGTCATGGGCGAGTAACACCTCGGCGTAGCTGCGCTGTTGCTGACGGGCGATTTCGGCCGACTCCCTGGCGATTCGCTTAGCCTCGTCACTGCCCAACGACGGGGTCAGGACCCGCGCCGCCGGTTCGGCCATGATCGCGCCACCGGTCAACATCAGGTTGCGCTGCATGGCGTCACGGTGCACCTCCACTCCCTCCAGCAACACGGTCAGCGTTTCCAGGGCGCCTTCCAGCAGCAGCGTGGCATCCAGCAATGGCGCCCATTCGGCGTGCCATTCGCCGAGCCCGCGTTCGAGCGGTTGCGCGGCGGCATTCGAGAGCGTGCTGACCAGGCCATGGATCTGTCGCGCGCTTGAGCGAATGCGCGCGCAGCCGACCGGGTTACGCTTATGTGGCATCGACGACGACTCGCCGACGCCCGGTTCGGCGGGTTCGCTGAGTTCGGCGACTTCGGTCTGGCACAGTAGCGCGATATCCAATGCGATCTTTTCGGCACCCACGGCCGTCGCATCGAGGGCGCCGGCGAGCGCCAGGATCGGCTGACGATCGGTGTGCCAGGGCAGCAACGGCTCACTCAATCCCAACCGGGCGGCCACGCCATCCATCAAGGCCAGCCCCGGCTCGTCGAGGCCGGAATGCACGCCCACGGCACCGCCCAGTTGCACGTAAAGGCCATGCTCGGCACAGTCGCGCAAGCGACGTTCGGCGAGAGACAGGCCCCACAACCAGTTGGCGACCTTGGCGCCGAAGGTGATCGGCAGGGCCTGTTGCATCAGGGTGCGCCCGACCATCGCCGTATCGCGGTGCGTGCTCATCAGCGTGCAACCCGAAGCGCGTGAACGCTCGAGCAGGCTCAGGCAACGCGCGAGGCGCGGCTTGAGCAGGAGCATCAACGCGCTGTCGAGAATATCCTGGCTGGTAGCGCCGCGATGGAAGTGCGGCTTGAGCGCATCGGGCAAGGCCGCCTTGGCCTGCTTGACGAAGGGAATCGCCGCGTTGCCCCCCTTGGCGGTGTCGGCCGCCAGCAACACTAGGTCAAAGACGTCGTCCGTCAGGTGCAATGCCAGGGCGTCAGCCGTGCCCTCGGGTAGCAGCCCGAGCTGCTCCTGTTCGCTGGCCAGTGCCAGCTCCATGTCGCGCATGGCGGCAACCAGCGCCTGGGCCTGGGTCGCTTCGAGCCCTTCGCCACTCATGAAGGGATGGCGTAACAACAGGTCATACATGGGCTTATCTCCCTCGAATCGTTGACGTCCAACATACAACTTCGCACATATGTTCGCTTAACGAACTCTATGCTAGAGTCAGTTCATGCATTCGAGCAACGCCATAACAAAGGATAGCGCCGCGATGACGACGCCGACGAAGGAAGAGATTCTCAGCCCCGACGATCGGGACTTTGTCACCGCACTGGCGAGTGGCCTGGAAGTGATCCTGGCCTTCGACGACACCACCCCGCGCATGACGCTGAGTGAGGTCGCCGCCAAGACCGACATGAATCGCGCCCGGGCGCGGCGCTTTTTGCTCACGCTTCACGCGCTAGGCTATGTGCGCAAGCAGCATCGTCACTTCGAACTGGCGCCCAAGGCGCTTCAGCTCGGTTACGCGTTTCTCTCCGCCAACAATTATCGCTCGGTAATTCAGCAGCACCTCGAGGACATCACCCAGCGCATCGGCGAATCCTCATCGCTGGGCGTGCTCGACGACGGCGACGTGATCTACGTGGCACGTTCTGCGGCGCCGCACCGGTTGATGGCGATCAGCCTGTCGATCGGCACTCGCCTGCCAGCCGTAGCCACCTCGATGGGCCGCGTGCTGCTGGCGCAACTGCCCGCTGCCGAACTCGACGCGCTGCTCGCCACCACCACGCTGCGGGCCCATACCGAGCATACGATCACCGATCCCCAGGCGCTGCGCGAGCGTCTCGCCGAGGTCCGCCGCGACGGTTATTGCATCGTAGATCAGGAACTCGACTCGGGCCTGCGTTCGCTGGCCGTGCCGGCCTTCGATGCCAACGGCAAGTTGCTGGGAGCGATTAACGTGAGTACCAACGCAGCACGTATCGACCTGGCCACCCTGACGGATACCTTCCTGCCGTTGTTGCAGGAAAAGGCCGAGCAGATTCGGTCTCAGGTCAGCTAACCGACAACGCAAATTCTGGAACACTGTTGTAGAATGGTTCGCTCCCCCAAATGAGTGGACAACGTTATGGCCGGAAGTCTGATCGAACGCACGCTCGGGGTGCTGGAAGCCCTGTCGAGCGAGCCCCAGGGGTTGCCATTGCAAGCCCTAGCCGATCACCTGGATATCCCCAAGAGTGCCGCCCACCGCATCTGTGCCGAATTGATCCGTCTCGGCTACGTTCGCCAGGAAACACAGACCAGCCGTTACCAGCTGTCCACCCGCCTGGTCGCGCTCGGCTTTCGCTATCTGGGCAGCAGTGGCGCCACCGATATCGTGCAACCGATCCTCGAACGTCTTGCCGCGGATACCGGCGAACTGGTTCGCCTGGGAGTCCTCGAGGGCGATCGTCAGATCTGGATCGCCAAGGCTCAGGGGTCGCGCTCGGGGCTGCGTTACGATCCCGACATGGGCCGCGAGGCACCGCTTTTCTATACCGCCTCGGGACATGCCTGGCTGGCCAGCCTGAGCGACGACGACGCGCTGGCACTGGTCGAGCGCCAGGGCATCGACGATCCCGACCGTTATGGCCCCAACGCGCCGCGCTCGCGAGCCGAACTGCTGACGCGACTCGAACGCGCCCGGCAACATGGCTACAGCTGGGTGGTGGAAAGCTCGGCGCTGGGCACCTCGGCACTTGCCGCCGTGGTGCGCCATCCGGTCGATGGCCACCCACTCGGGGTGCTTAGCGTCGCCGGCCCCAGTGTGCGCCTGACCGAAAACCGCATGCATCAGCTCGCCCCGCTGGCACTGCGCGCCGCCGACGAGCTCTCCCAGAGCAGCCAGTCTTCACCGCTGTTCTCGTAACCCGCGGTCGCCTCAGCCCCGATGACAAGGAACCCGTGTCTTGCTCGATATACTCGCCATCACCACACCGATCTTCCTGTTGATCGGCATCGGCTACCTGGCCATGGCCGGCCGCATCATCACGCGCGAGCAGGTCCGGGGCGTGGGCATCTTTGTCATGTATTGTGCCCTGCCGGCGCTGGTGATCCGGGCACTGACCCAGAACCCGCTCGAAGAGGTGTTCAACCTGCAATACCTGTTGGCCTATGGTCTTGGGTCATTGCTGGTGTTCCTCGGCGCGCTGGCTGTCACGCTCAAGTTACAGCACAAGCCACTGGCTGCCGGAGCCATTCAGGCGCTGGGCATGTCCGCCTCCAATAGCGGTTTCGTCGGCTACCCGGTCGCCGCCATGGTGCTGGGCTCGCCCGCCGCCGTGTTCCTGGCACTCAACATGCTGGTCGAAAACCTGCTGATCATCCCCCTGGCGCTGATCCTGGCCGAGATGGGCAACCAGGTCGGCAACGACCTGGGCAAGACGCTGCGCCAGACGACCGGCCGCCTGGCGCGCAATCCCATTCTGGTGGGCTTGATGATCGGCGTCGTGCTGGCCGTCTCGGGGCTGGCCCTGCCGGGCCCGCTGGCCAAGGCCATCGACATGCTGGCCAGTGCCGCCGGTCCCGCGGCCCTGTTCGTGATCGGTGGCACCCTCTACGGCCTTCAGGTACGCGGCATGGCCACGGAGGTGGCCCAGATCGTTACTGGCAAGCTCGTGCTCCATCCGCTGGCGGTGTTCGGCGTGTTCCTGCTGCTACCGGAAATGGACCCCCTGCTACTCAGCGGTGCCCTGCTTTTCGCCTGCTCCCCGATGATCAGCGTCTATCCACTGTTCGGCCAACGCTACGGCATGCAGACGATCAGTGCGGCGTCGCTGATGGTCGCCACCCTGAGCTATTTTCTGAGCATCAGCGTGGCGATCTGGCTGATCAGCCACAACGGTCTCTTCGCCACTCCCTGACGCTTGCCAGCGACACGCGACGCGCATTGACCGAATTACGAACACTTGTGCGTATTGAAAAAAATGGAACCATGTTCTAGCTTATCAATGAACTCAGTTCCAGAAACGGTTCCTTGCAATGCCTCTCTCCCTCGCTCTCATTGGTGCCGGCGCCATGGGTCGCCAGCATCACGACGTCATCCAGCGCGAGCCGCAGGCGCGCCTGTGTGCCATCGCCGACCCCAGGGAGTCCGGTCGGGCGCTGGCACAACAGGCGGGCGTTCCCGGCTTCAGCGATCATCGCGAGATGCTTCACAGCGCTCGGCCCGATGCGGTGATCATTGCCAACCCCAACACCCTGCATGTCGGCACGGCGCTGGATTGCCTGGCCGCCGGCGTGCCGGCGCTGATCGAGAAGCCGATCGGCGTCTCGCTCGATGACGTCACGCCGCTGGTCGAGGCCACGCGCGATAGCCGGACCCCGCTGTTGTTAGGCCATCATCGCCGACATAACCCGTTGATCGCCAAGGCACGCGAGTTGCTGGCCACGGGTCTGCTGGGGGAGATGACCAACGTCACCGCACTCTGGCAACTGCACAAGCCCGACGACTACTTCGCCGCGCCCTGGCGACGCCAGCCAGGCAACGGCCTGCTGCACACCAACCTGATCCATGATCTGGACCTGTTGCGTTACCTGTGCGGTGAGGTCGTCGCCGTTCAGGCCATGACCAGCGATCGTTTGCGCGGCCTGCCCTACGCCGACACCGCCACGGTCCTGCTACGCTTCGCCAATGGCGCGCGGGGCACCTTGAGCGCGTCGGATAGCGCCAGCGCCCCGTGGAGCTGGGAGCTCACCAGCCACGAAAATCCGGCCTACCCACCCCAGCAGGACCAGCCCTGCTATCTGCTCGCCGGTACGCAAGGCGCACTGGCGCTGCCCCAGCTCAAGCACTGGCGCTACGACGGCCAGGCCCACTGGCATCACCCCCTGCAAGCGCAGCAGGAAACCTCCCCCACCGGCTCAGCGCTGGCGCGTCAGTTGCGCCACTTCATCAAGGTCGCTCAGGCCAAGGAGGCACCGTTGGTCGCTGTCGAAGACGCCGCCAGAACACTGGCCTTGATCGATACCATCGAGCGCGCCGCCGCGTCGGAACGCTCGCAGGCACCCGTCATTCCCTGGGAGGGCTGAGCCATGAGCGACACAGCGTATCACTGCGATCTGGTCGTGATCGGCTCCGGAGCGGCCGGCCTTTCAGCTGCGGTTACCGCCGCCTATCACGGTCTCAAGGTCGTGGTGGTCGAGAAGGATGCCGTGCTGGGTGGCGCCAGCGCCTGGTCCGGCGGCTGGATGTGGGCCCCGCTCAACCCGCTGGCCAGGCGCGCCGGTATCGTCGAAGACATCGAGACGGTACGTACCTACCTGCGTCATGAACTCGGCGAACGCTATGACCCGCTGAGGATCGACGCCTTCCTCGAGGCCGCGCCCAGGATGATGAGCTTCTTCGAGGAGCACACCGCCCTCACGTTCGCCGACGGCAATGGCATTGCCGACGTGCATGGCGACACGCCGGGGGCCGGCACCGGCGGGCGCTCGGTGATCGCCGCACCCTATGACGGTCGCCTCTTGGGCAAGACCATTCACAAGCTGCGCAGGACCATGCCCGAGACGGCCTTCCTGGGCATGCCGATCCAGGCGGGGCCGGACCTGATGGCCTTTTTGAATGTCACCCGTTCACCGCGCGCCTTCCTGCATGTCGCCAAGCGCGTCACCCGCCACCTGTACGACCTGGCGCGTTACGGTCGCGCCATGCAACTGGTCAATGGCGTGGCACTCATCGCCCGCCTGGCCAAATCGGCCGACGATCTGGGCGTGGAAACCTGGGTGTCGTCGCCGGCTCGACGTTTGATCGAAGCGCAGGGGCGGGTCACGGGTGTCGTGGTGGAAACGGCCGACGGCGAGCTCGCGCTTGATGCGCGGCACGCTGTCGTCCTCGCTGCCGGCGGCTTTCCCTACGATATCGAGCGCCGCCGCGAACTGTTCCCGCGCACGCCCACCGGCCAGGAGCATTGGCCGCTACCCCCGGAATCCGCCAGCGGTGACGGCCTGCGCCTGGGCGAGGCCGTCGGCGCACGGGTCGATACCGGCCTGTATTCGCCGGTGGCCTGGGCGCCGATCTCCCGGGTGCCCTACAAGGACGGTCATCACGGCCACTTTCCGCACATCATCGACCGCGGCAAGCCCGGCATCATCGGCGTGCTGGCCAACGGCAAGCGCTTCGTCAACGAGGCCCACGGCTACTACGACTACGTCGACGCCATGCTCAAGGCCGTGCCCGAAGGCGAGGAAGTCGCCTCGTGGCTGGTGTGTACGCACCGCTTCCAGCGCCGCTACGGCATCGGCATCACACGCCCGGCACCCGTACCGTTCAAGCACTGGATTCGCAAAGGCTATCTCAAGGCCGGCAAGACGCTAGAGGAGCTGGCGCGCAACTGCGGCATCGATCCTGACGGCCTCAAGCACACCGTCGAGGCGTACAACGCGCATGCCCGGCACGGCGAAGACCCCGAGTTCGGTCGCGGCTCGACGCCTTACAACCGCAAGCAGGGTGACCCCAGCCAGCAACCCAATCCCTGCGTGGCACCGCTGGCAGCGGGTCCCTACTACGCCATCAAGGTCGTACCCGGCTGCTTCGGCACCTTCGCCGGCCTCAAGGCCAATCAGCATGCCCAGGTGCTCGATGCCGACGGTCAGCCCATTACCGGGCTCTACGCCGCCGGCACCGATATGGCCAGCATCATGGGCGGTTTCTATCCCGCCGGCGGAATCAATCTGGGGCCGGCGGTCACCTTCGGCTATATCGCCGGCTTGCACGCCGCCGGTGTGCGCGATGACACCACCACCGAGCGGGCCACGGCGGCCGACGCTCACAACGGAGAGACCCAATGAAATACTTTGAATTGATCACCTTCACCGTGCGTGTAGCCACCCATGGCAAGGCCATGGAACGCATCCAGCATGCTCTCGATGCCGACGGCGTCCGGGGGCAACTGTTCGGCTGCTGGTACTCCGAGCTCGGCCCGCTGAACCAGGTCGCCGTGCTGCGCGGTTTCGACAGCCTGGAAAGCCGTCAGAGCGAGCGCGAGCGCCTGTTGCTGGCCGGCGACCCGTTAGGAGTCGAGGAGTTCATGACGGATATGCGGATCGAGGACTACAGCCTCTTTCCGTTCCTCGACGACATCACCCCGGGTGACTTCGGTCCCTTCTACGAGCTACGCGTCTACGACATTCGCCCCTCCGGCCTGCAGGCGACCCTGGACGGCTGGAAAGATGCCGTGCCGCCACGCACCACCGGCAGCTATTCACCACTTAGCGCCGCGTTCTACGCCACTAACGGCAAGACGCCACGCATCATGCATCTATGGCCCTATCGGAGTCTGGAAGCGCGCGCCGACGTCCGCCAGCGCACCGTGGCCGACGGCGTCTGGCCACCCCAGGGTGGCCCGGCACAACTGCTGGACATGCATTCCACCATCTACCTGCCGGCCTCTTTCTCGCCATTGACGTGAGCGACCCCATGAACCAGCACCCCTTTTCCCTGGCCGCATTGACCGTTCTCGAGCTCTCCCCTTCCGAGATGGTCGAGGTCGCGGCCCGCGCCGGCTATGACTTCGTCGGCCTGCGCCCCATCCCAGCCACTCCGGACGAGCCGAGCTTTCCGCTGTTGAGCGACGAAAGGCTACTTCGCGAGACCTGTCGGCGAATTCGCGATACCGGCATCAAGGTCGCGGACATCGAGATCCTACGGCTCAAGCCGGAAACGCATGTCCGGGAAGATTTCAGCCGCTTCATGGCACTAGGCGCCGAACTCGGTGCCAGCGATATTCTGGTCGCCGGCAACGATGACGACGAGCAACGCCTGATCGACAATTTCGCCGCCCTGTGCGAACTGGCCAAACCTCATGGGCTGCATCCGAACCTGGAGTTCATGCCCTGGACCGGCGTCAAGAACCTGGCGCAGGCAATCCATATCGTCGGCCAGGTTCGTGAGGCCGGCCACGACAACGCTTGCCTGCTCGTGGATGCCTTCCATATGGACCGCTCACGGAGTTCACTGCAAGACCTGGCCGACGTACCGGCCGAGTGGATGCGCTATGTGCAGCTCTGCGACGTGCCCGGCCCCGTGCCCGAGAGCATGGACGAGATCATTCGCGAGGCGCGTAGCGAGCGGCGCTTTCCCGGCGATGGCCAGGCCAACCTCAAGGGGTTGCTCGACACCATCCCCCGTGACGTGCCGCTAAGCCTGGAAATCCCCACCGACGCGTTGCGCAAGCGAGGCGTCAGCGCACTGGAGCGAGCTCAAATGGCACTGAGCAGTGCCAGACGATTGGTCAGCTAACGTCCCGCCTGGGGGCTGTACCATCGTTTCAGGGCCACCCATCAATGGGTGGCCCTTTTTGCAGTCGTCTCATCCAACGAAAAAACCCGTGGGGCATGAACTGCCCCCCGAAAGTTGGACATCGATCCAACCGTAGAGGGACAGTTCATGTCGCGGGTCAATGATCGAACAGCGGCTGAACTGTCACCGTCGCCGGAATTAGAAGCTGTAGATCACGCTACCCTGAATTCGGGCGCGGCACCATCGTCTCCCGCCACGGTGGTACGCATCGCGTGAGCGACTTCGACACCGTAGGTCATCCGTTCTGTCGGCGACCAGATATAGTTGAGGTACATCAGTTCGCGTTCCTCATCGCGACCACTGACCGATAGCCCATCATCGAGCGCCTCGTCCCAGTCGGACTCGACATAGGAATACGCCACGTTAATGGCGCCGATTCCGACCTTCTGGCTCAGGCCCACCGTTCCGCCCCATCCGGTGATCGTTTCCAGCTCATCGCCTACACGATACGCCGCTGGCGCCAGCGAGTTGTTCATGTACGTCCCGATACCCTCACCACCAGACACCAAGGCACGCAACGTCGTTGCTGAACCCAGCTCGACATTGCCACCAGCAAAGGCCCCCCAGCCCAGCGTCGAATCGTCCATGTCACCATCATCGAATGCCACCTGACGCAATACGGCCCCGGTTGCATAGTTGACGCTGCCGGTGCCGGCCTCATAGCGCAGCGTAAGGTCAGGCAAGGAATCCTTGCGATCGGCATCGAGGACGATATTGTCCGGATCGATACTGCCGTCGAAAGAATTGCCGGAAAGCGCGCCATTAGGCGCTTCCAGGGCGATATGAAAGTGATTCACGGAGTAACGGAGCTGGGCCTGGCGATTGATCCCCGCCCGCCCCACCGGGCCGGTGAAATCCAGCGTCGGGGTATCGCCCACGAAGGAGCCGAAGCTTGTCCAGGTCTGACCAGCGGTAATGCCGTTCCATCTGCCGTAAGCATGACGCAACCGGAAAGTGCCCCCGCCATCGCCGTAGAAATCGCCTTCGATCACCGTGACCAGATCGCCCTGCTGTGTAGGCGTGGTGGTTTTAAAGCCGAGGCGGCTCTGCTAGGCATGCATCGTCGTGTGGCCGCTCGAAGAGGGGGCGTCGCCGACCGCGATACGGTTGAAACCGATGGAATTCCCTAGACCACGCGATCCGGCCTTGATGTCACCGACGTCATAAGCGATATCCAGCTTGGCGTATCCATAGGCCGATGCAGTGGTATCGCCCACGGTAAACTCTGCGGCTGAAGCCTCTGTCGCGACCGCCAGTGAAAGCGTCGAAAGCGTGCTGATTAACACTGCCTTTTTTATCATCATATTATTTTCCATTCCTTCTTTCCCCGTCTGCAGGAGAACACCTTGTGATTTTTGTTCAATTAAAGGACTTTACGTACCGCCAATTTCTCTTTTCAAGAATTGATGAGATGCGCAAAAACCTAACCATATAGCGAGAAACAGACAGCAATAACGCGGCGATTTCCTAGGAAAAATCATCCAACGTTCGTATAACGAACTATTGTTCTCACTAATATTAATACTAGAAAGATGTTCCATCTTATTGTCAATGGCTATCTATTTCGCATAGCGTACACAACAATAATTTCTTTAATTTCAATTAATTATATTTAAATAAACGCATGAAAATACGACTAAATAGCTATGCAAAGAATCGATTTTAAACAAAAACCCTAAGGAAACGCTGATCAAAAGACGAAGCACCGATTATCCGCAACGCCACTCCAGAATGCAGTTTGCACAGACCGACTGATGTGCAAGAACTTACAAAAA
>JGI24517J20059_1000678_pt1 | contig 15880 bp, 20 predicted proteins | sample LinPmetageLP41_FD_20059 | JGI IMG/M metagenome (IMG submission 20059) | reverse complement strand
CGGGGACTGANCCGCCCGCCGGCCTTCNCCGGCAACGCCGCCTAGGCGGCGGCGAAGCCGGCGAACAGCACCAGGAAACCGCCGATCTCGCCGGCCACCAGGGCCCACATAAAGGCGCTCATCAGCCACGCAGGCAAAACCCCGGAACCGAACGCGTGCGGCTTCTGCAGCTGGTTGCGGGTGTCCTTGAGCGCGCCGTGCAGAATGTAGCTGCCCACCGCCAACGCGAAGAACAGCACCGACGCCAACACCGCCAGCACGTTGACCCACTCCGGCCAGACGCTGAGCGAAGCAAAGCGCTCCAGCACCAGGCAGGCAAACGCGTACATCAGGCTCGCCCGGTGGGCGACATCCACATAGTAATGCGCCCGGGCCTTGTCACTGCCTCTGATCTGAACGTACTTCCAAACCCCGGTCAGCAGACCGGTGAGAAAGAACAGCCCGCAACTCCATAACGCCAATGTGCTCGCGGCCATGGCACCCCCCGTTGGTCATAATGATCGATTAGGGCATGTTACAGGGGGTTAGAGCCCCTAGCCCTCACTGCCCAGACCCCGGTGCATCTTTCTCATCGTCGGTGCCCCAACTGGCGAGCCACTCATGAACCTCGTCCGCATCCACCACCTTCCCCTGGGCCTCGGACTCCATGACTCCCTGAGCCACCGCCTTCACGAACCGTAGCTCCTCCAGGGTCTTCTCGTAATCTTCCAGCCTCTGGACAACGGCCACCCCGCGACCATGGCTGGTCAGCAAAATAGGGCGATGAGACTCCTGAACCCGGTCAATCACTTTGTCGGGATTGACCTTCAGATCCGAAAGCGGAACGACGTCTTCCGAGAACCTCACGGACATGGTGCGTACCTCATGGCTATGACAGATGTTATCAATAGCATCGGTTAACCCGTGCGGTCGAGGTGTAGCCCCTCAGAACGGCAGGACGACACCTGTGACCCGCGCGCCCCTCGAGTCCGCGTAAAGTATCCACGCCAGCGCCGCCAGATTGGCCGCCACCGCCGCGTAGAACATCACTTGGAAAGACGTCTTTCGGGTCTTGTGACGGAACACCCGTTGCGCCAGCAAGGCGCCGGGCCAACCGCCCAGCAGCTCGACCAGGTGAAGCCGAGCCTCCGACGTACGCCAGCCAGCGCGCGTCGAGGCCCGCTTATCCAGGCCGTACATTGACAAGCTGAGCGCGCTCATCAGCGCGTAGAAACCGACAAACCATCGCCATTCAGGCGCGGGGGCGAGAATCGCTAGCCCGACGAAGAACACCACCACGACCAGCACATCAGGAAGCAGGCGCCGTCCACGCCCGGATGCTGATCGCTTTCCCGACGACCCATTTATTTTCATCACTTGCTGTCTGTCGAAGGAACAGGGCGAACCGGCCAGCAATCCGGCAATATTGTGGCGACCGCTGAGCAAGATGTGGCATGGGCCTGCACGGGCTTAGCCATTTTATTAGGCGCGCTCCGTCCAAGAGGTAGGGTCTTTTCTTGCATGAAACACTGCCGTAACAATTACACGATTCCCGTTCACCAAATAAAATATACGATGCGGGAAACGACGGATTGGAACTCGCCGCAAATCCTTGTGAATCTGGCGATAGAGAAGCGGATTCCTTTGCAGCTTATCCAGCGCCTCTTCGACACATAGAAGAAAATCGTGGCCCAGGCCGTCTCTTTTCTCTTCGTAAAAGTCGAACTGTTCACCGATATCCAACTCGGCTTCTTTGCGAAGCGTCAGCGAGTACATCATTTCCTGGACAGTATTCGCGCCTTGACGCTGGACCATGACGAACCCTCGTCCTGGTCTATCTCAAAGGCCGCCAGGCGCCGATCCAGCTCTTCTTTTTGAGCGTCGGTCAGCTCAATGTCCGCCTGCTCCGCGACGATGCTGTCCCAAAGAGCTTCGGCAAGAAGGATTCGTTCCGAGACCGTAAGCGATTGAATCTCCACAGTATTTCCCTCCGACTGGGCAGATAGTTTCCAAGCTTAGCACACTGCGTCAGCGGGACGACCTGCTCAAAAAAGGGCGATTTTGAGCAGGTCCGTCCCGTCGTGCTCATTTTTCGAGGCTATTGAGCAGCACGAGTTGCGCCCTCTCATTCTTTAATTGATAATCAATCTCAATTATAAAAGTGATATCAGACCCTATGCCCGGCGCCGCCACCGACAGCCAGCCCCTGCTGCCCGGTTCCCAACGGGAACTGGGCGAGCTGTATGCGGCGCACAACGGCTGGCTGAACCACTGGCTGCAGGGGCGGCTGCGCTGCCCCCAGGACGCGGCGGACCTGAGCCAGGACACCTTTCTGCGGCTGATTCTCGGCGAGCAATCCCTGGAGGCGCTGCGCGATCCGCGCGCCTATCTGATGGTCATCGCCAGCCGGCTGATGATCAATCGCCACCACCGCCGACAGGTGGAAGAGGAAGCGCTGCGCCAGGTGGCGATACTGGTGGAGACCCGGGACGACCGGGGCCCGGCGGAGATCGCCGCCGCCCACGATCTGCTGGTGACAGTGCTCCGGCTGCTGGTGGACGAGCTGCCGGAGAAACCGCGCCGCGCCTTCCTGCTGGCACGGCTGGAAGGCCTGACCTACCGGCAGATCGCCCGCCGGCTGTCGGTGTCCGAAAGCAGCGTTAAACAGTACCTGGCCAAGGCCTTTGCCCACTGCCACGCGCGCCTCTACGACAGCCTGGCGGACGCGCCGTGTCTGAACTGAACCGCATCCGCCAGCAGGCCGCCGAGTGGGTGGTGGCCCTGCAAACCGCCGGCGCCGACGAGCACGACCGTCTGCGGGCGGAGTGCGACACCTGGCAGGCCAAGGACCCGCGCCGCCGCCAGGTGCTCGAGCAGATCCAACGCATGTGGCAGGCCACCGAGCCGGCCCAGGCCCGGCGCCGTCAACGGCGCCGCCGGCTCACCGGCCTGGGCGCCGCGCTGCTGCTGGTGCTGGCCGGCGCGCAACTGCCCTGGGCCTACTGGGGCACCGACTACCGCACCGCCGCCGGCGAGATCCGCACTCTCACCCTGCCCGACGGCAGCCAGCTGGTGCTCAACAGCGGCAGCGCCATCGACCTGGACTACAGCGACGTCACCCGCACCGTGAAACTGGTACGCGGCGAACTGCTCGCCACCGTGGCCAAGGTCCCGGACCGGCCCTTCCAGGTGGTCACCCGCGACCTCACCGCCACCGCCCTGGGCACCGAATACAGCGTGCGCCTGGACGACTGCTTTACCCGCGTGACAGTGCAGGAATCCAAGGTAGCAGTGACGTCCCGCGACGGCGGCGACGAGTCGCTGGAACTCAGCGCCGGCCAACAGGCAGACCTCAATCGCGACGGCGTGATCGCCCGCTCGAACGCCCCACGCCAGCGCCCGGACTGGGCCGACGGCCGCCTGGCGTTCAGCAACGCGCCGCTCACGGACGTGGTCGAACGCCTGGCCCGCCACCGCCCCGGCCTGCTGACCCTGGACGACGCCCTCGCCAACAGCCCGCGCCGATTTACCGGCGTCCTCCCGGCGAACGACAGCGACACCGCCCTGGCCCTGCTCGCGGACACCCTCAACCTGGAAGTGCGTTACCTCACGCCCTGGTACGTCACCGTTCGGCCCCGATAAAACACTTGTGCGAATTGCCCTGTTGTGGGAACGGGATCTTTTGTGGGAGCGAGCCTGCTCGCGAAAGGGTGGCGCTAGCCACCCGGCAGGATCCCAGAGCCCTCTCTAACGGCGGCACCAACAAAGTCTCTGGAATCCTGCTGGCAAGCAGAGCTTGCCTTTCGAGGGCTGGGCTCGCTCCCACAAAAAAATTCGCGGCAACACTGCCCGATTGGCTCCCCTGCTTTGTCTTCATAGGTAAGACACGCGAAAACAACACCGCGAACCCACGCTGGAGCCAAAGAATGAACACCGGAACCACCGCGCCGAAGGCGCTTCTGCTGCTCGGCTTGCTGACCCCGCTATCGCTCATCCAACCGGCCCAGGCGCAAACCCAGGCGCCGCAAACCATCAACCTGCCCGCCCAGCCGCTGGACCAGGCGGTGATCGACCTGGCCCGGCGGACCGGGCTGGCGATCGGCGGCGACGCCTCGCTGCTGAACGGCAAGCAGGCGCCGGCGCTGAGCGGCGACTACACGCCGGAGCAGGCCCTGCGCGCGCTGCTCGCCGGCAGCGGCGTCACCGCCGTGCGGGTGGACAGCGGCTACCGATTGGAAGCGGCGCCGGAACCCGACGGCAACACCCTGGAAGCGGTGTCCGTCTACGGCCGCCAGAAGAACGACACCGTGGAAGCCATCCCCCAGAGCGTGAGCGTCTACAACCGGGAAAACTTCGCGCTGGCCCAGGCCGACACCGTCGGCGACGTGGTGCGCCTCACCCCCAGCGCCAACCGCGCCGGCTCCGGCCGCGACATGTTCGCTGGCGACTTCCTGATCCGCGGCTTCAACGCGGAAGAGTCCGTCAACGGCCTGGGCTTCCGGCAGACCGACCACCCCACCGACCTCGCCAACGTGGAGCGCCTGGAAATCCTCAAGGGCCCAGCCTCGGTGCTGTACGGCCAGATGGAGCCGGGCGGCACCATCAACGTGGTCACCAAGCAGCCGCTGGACTACTACCAGGCGGAAGTGGGCGCCGAATACGGCAGCTACGATTACCACCGCACCACCCTGGACGTGACCGGCCCGCTCAACGACCGGGTGCGCGCGCGCCTCAACCTGGCCCACCAGGACAGCAACGCCTCCATGGACTATTGGGGCTACGAGCGCCTGTTCGTGGCGCCGAACGTCACCGTGGACCTCACCGACACCACCAACCTCACCGTGGAAGGCAGCTACTCCGCCAACGAATGGACCGCCCTGCCCGGCGGCGCCCCGGCGGAAGGCGCCATCGAGCCCAACCCCAACGGCGACTACAGCGACGACTTCAACGTGGCCTGGAAAGACGCCACCACCGAGCGGGACTCCCTCTACCTGAACACCCGGCTCACCCAGGCGATCACCGACACCATCGACGCCCGCCTGAGCTACGCCTACACCCGCAACGACCAGACGTTCCAGGAATACGCCCCGTTCGGCCTGGGCGCGGACTTCCGCACCCTCAACCGCATTATCTTCGCCAGCGACGACGCCCGACAAACCGACCACGAAGTGATCCTCGACCTGAGCGGCGAAGCCACCTTGGCCGGCCAGACCCACCGCTTTATCGCCGGCGTGAACTACCGGGAATCCGACAGCACCCGCCCCACCCAGGTGTACGTGATCGACCCCATCGACCTGTACGAACCGGTCCATGGCCCCATGGACCTCAGCACGAAGGCCCGCGACCGCGGCTTCACCCAGACCGACCGCATCCTCGCCGGCTTCGTCCAGGACCGCATTGCCTTCGCCGAGAAGTGGACCCTGCTCGCCGGCCTGCGCTACACCGACGCGGAGCAGTCCCAGAAAACCACCGACTTCATGGCCGGCGACGCCGTCACCCGCGCCGAGCTCGGTGAAACCGCCTGGACCACCCAGCTCGGACTGGTCTACGACCTCACCGACAGCACCTCGCTCTACACCAGCCGCAACGAAGCCTTCGTGCCCCAGCAGGGCACCACCTCCGGCCGCCAGCCCCTGGACGCGGAAGAGAGCGTGCAATACGAAGCGGGCGTGCGCGTCACCGCCGACCGCCTCAACATTAACGCCGCCGGATTCATCATCGAAAAAGACAACATGGCCATCAGCGACCCGCTCAACGCCGGCTTCGAAGTCGCCCAGGGCCGCGCCCGCTCCCAGGGCGCCGAGCTCACCGTGGACGGCTACGCCACCAGCAACCTCTACCTGAGCGCCGGCTACGGCTACACCGACACCGAAGTGCTGCGCACCGACGACGAGACCCTGGAAGGCAACCGCTTCGTCAACGTGCCCCTGCACACCGCCGCCCTGCAAAGCCGCTACTACCTCAACACCGTCACCGGCCTGAGCCTGGGTGGCACCGTCGCCTACGTGGACGAACGCCCCGCCAACGCGGACAACAGCGTCACCCTGCCCGCCTACACCCGCGTGGACCTGGGCGCCTACTACGCCGTCACCGACGCCCTGCAACTGGACCTGCTGCTCAACAACGTCACCGACGAGGAGATCTTCTCCCCCGGCTCGTTCGACGGCGTGATCCGCGAAGAAGGCCGCACCTACCTGGCGCGCGTGAAGTACCTGTTCTGATGGGCCCGCTTCGATGACAGTGCGACAGCGGTTCGTCGTCCTGCACCGCTACGTCGGGCTGGTGATGGCAGGCTTCCTGATCATCGCCGGCCTCACCGGCGCGCTGCTGGTGTGGTATTACGAGCTGGACGCCCTGATCAACCCGCAGTGGCTGCAGGTCGATCCCCCGGCGGCGCACAGCGAACCGCTCTCGCCCTTCGCCCTGCGCGACCAGGTGGACGCCGCCTACCCCGACGCCAACGTCCACTGGATGATGCTCGCGCCCCCGGACGCCCACAGCCCGGTGCGCTTCTTCCTCAGCGCAAAAGCAAACACGCCCGCGCTCCCCATCGACGAAGTGTTCGTGAACCCCTACACCGGCCAGATTCTCGGCGGCCGGCTGTGGGGCGACCTCAGCCAGGGCCTCGCCAACCTGATGCCCTTCGTCTACCGCCTGCACCACTCCCTGGCCCTGGGCACCCTCGGCACCTGGATCTTCGGCATCGTCGCCCTGCTCTGGACCCTGGACTGCTTCGTCGGCGCCTGGCTCACCTTCCCCCCACCGCGCCGACGCGACGCCCGGCACCGCCCCCGCCGCTTCTGGACACGCTGGGCCAAAGCCTGGCGAATCCGCTGGCGCGCCGGCGGCCACAAACGCACCTTCGACCTGCACCGCGCCGGCGGCCTCTGGCCCTGGGCCCTGCTGCTCGTCTTCGCCTGGAGCGGCGTCGCCCTCACCCTCTACGGCGAAGTCTACCGCCCCACCACCGGCCTGTTCCTCAGCTTCCAAGAAAACCCGCTCGACACCGTGCCCACCCGGGCCAACCCCAGCCCACAACCGCCCATCGGCTGGGAACCCGGCTACCGCGCCGCCCGCCAACACCTGGAAGCCCTGGCCCAAGACCGCGACCTAACCATCCACGCCCTGGAACGCTTCGCCTACACCCCGCACAAGAACGCCCTCAAACTGATGGCGCGCACCAGCAGCGACGTGAACGAACGGTTCGGGGAAACCTGGGTGTACGTGGACGCCACGGACGGGGCCCTGCTGGGCCACTACCTGCCTACCGGGGAAGCAGCGGGCAATACGGTGACGACCTGGCTGAGCAGCCTGCATATTGCGGCGGTGGGTGGGGTGGGTTATCAGGTTGTTGCGACGGTACTGGGGTTGGCTGTGATCGTGTTGAGTGTGACGGGCGTGATGGTCTGGCAAAGAAAGCGAGGCACTCCGAGCAACAACTAACTAATCGCAATATACAGGTACGCAATAGATTCAAAGCGTGTAAAAGACGGACTTATCAGCGCTTTAGGCACTCGGGGAAAAATAGTGACGCTAATATAGCTATTCTTCTCGCATGGGACGCCGGACAATGGTCCTGCAAAGGCCGAAAACTGCGGAACTACAAATGTAACTTCGTGGGTCTATTCCACCGTTTTAAAAAATCCACCGTTGGGCAACCGTCCAGCACAAAGGGTGGCTGGGTAATTATTTCCTATAGCCCGATAGATGTCGATTACGTCAAACATAGTAATCAGGTATATGCAAGACCTCCGCTCCCTATCTGAGCAAAAAAAGAACCCAGTTAGGTTTCTTCCATTTGGCAAAAACGGAACAAAATAATGACTGTGGATAAACTGATTGCACAACTGATGTATACTCACCCTGCGCTTATTAGCCTTACTAAAATCATAGGCGTCTTCTGCGAGGTCGCCCAAAATAGACTCAGGACACCCTCGATACGAAAACTGCATTACTTCGTAGGTCTTCGATTTCATTGAACTCGAAACTTTTCTAGATTCAATCAACTTTCTAACAGAATAAAACCCAATAAATATTTCCTTCTCTAAAGCATAGAGGTTTTTCTGACCCCATCGAGTCTGAACCAATCTACGCTCAAGCCTATCTGAAACCTTAAGAAGGTCTCGCTTCCAGTAGCTGGACTCATGGATCATATCTTTCTCTATAACCTCTCCACATCCTTTTTCCTGGTCGCCACTAATAGCACCAAGCTACAGTAGCGAAGAGAACGGCTTTCCCGCTGTGGCTAAATATCGGGCCAGATTGCATTTTTATACGCCCATTCAACGTCGACCTCCGATAAATTTTTGAGCAGCACATCACGTGCCTTTTCCAAAGATTTCTCTACGTAGAGCAAAGCCTCCCGAACCGCCTCCAAACATTCCTCTTGCGCTCGGGAATCAAAGCCGTGAGCAGAAATACCATGCCCAACTACGCCTCGCATCGACTTTTCATTCTCGTCCGGATTAAGCAAAAGCATGATTACCATATGCTCCACTTGAGATTTTCCAGCATGAGCGACGAATTGATGTCGCATCTCCATAATTCGATTGTGGCTCAGCTTCGCACCATGACTTTTAAATACTACCCTCGGGTTAAGATTTACTCCTCGTCCTTTTGCTTGTGTAAAACACTTTCCATAAAGAGAAAGCGCGCCGAAAAGCAATGCCTTGCTGCTCAATACGTCATCTCTAGCATCTTGAGCGCGGGAAAAAAGATCATGAACCGCATAAAGATCCTCACGAATTAAAGATAAGGCCGCTACCCGCTTAGTGAGGGGCCCCTCCAATACGACATAAGGACAAGGCCTACCATCCAACTCTGGCACAGGTGTCCACTCAAATGATCCATGGTCTCTCATCAGGTACCTAAATTCCGTTTAAAACACGACTGACAAATCGCCACTCTGTTTACGAACGGTCTTATGCGCAAATCCGGTTACATGCTACTACGCCGATGAACGACAGTTTTGTTTAAAATGCGGCGATTAATTTTCCGCTTCCAGGCTAACTGCTTAGGCGAAAGCTTTCGCTTTCGCCGTGTCTCCATGAGAAATTCGTATTCAGATTCGTAAATGTAACCGAATCTGTAGGCATGGATAATCAGGTCTGCGTTGGCATTCGCGCCATCGTCCTCAACCACTCGCTTGAGGCCAGAAAAAAGGCTCCCGGTATCTATACCAATAAATCTGTTGATGCAGACATTGCCTACATAGGTTTTTCTGCCATTCAATTTATTACGGATGTAGCAGTGTTCTTTAATATCTTGCCCACATGGGCAATTGTCGAATTCCTCACTTACTTCGATACCGACGAGAGACCACTCTCGCCTCGCCGCATCGAAGTCACTTGCGTTTGACAGCCGAAGGATGTGAGCTTTTAGATGTTCGAAATGTGAACTCATCCATCCCTCGACATAAACACATCATTACATAGACCGGATTTCGTCCGTTATCAGAGACGCCAAAATCTTAGTTCATACTTTAGGCCACAAATAGGCTATATACGCAAGCTCCGCGCCGACCATGCTGCTTAGTTTTGCGGAAGGGCCCGCTCCGGAGAACGATTTACCTCGACGAACATCAACAACTGTCATTACATCTGTGCTTTTCGATTTGGGGCGGAGCGCTTGTTCCATAGCTTCAGTAATGACATCAATCTTTAGCTTCGTTAACTTATCAGATTTGAAGTATAACTTTACGACATGTCTGGTTCCGTCAACCTCCAAGCCAAGCTCCGGATTTATTATTACGTCAACACCGGCTTCAGACAAATGCTCACGCGGCGGATCAAACCATTTAACTGACCTTTTCCCCAGCCACTTTTTGTACCCGGAAATTGCGGACGGGTAGTTACTGATCTTTTTCTCGTCAGTTAATGTGGACTTAAGCTTGTCCAGCTCAGACTTTTGTAATCCGGACTGATGCATCGTTTGAATTGCATCACGCAGTGGTTTATAAAAATCGAACTGCGGCTCGTATGCCGGTCGAGACTTAATTTGTGAAATCTTTGTGGCTTTGGGCACGCCGCTAGAGGTCACGACATCCACAAGGTCAGTTAACGATATCCTTGGCATTCACCCTCCATCTAACCCCTCATCAGTTTGCGTATCTTTTATTACATAACCAAAGAAGTCCCGATATGGAGCTCCAACATCTCCCCAAAAGACATCCTCTGAAAATCCTCTAGCAAGGAAAGCGTGACATGAGTCACATGTCAACACCTGTATCCGCTTGTCGCGCAGGCACAAAAAGGACCAGACAAGACTTCTTTTATGAGTAAGAACTAACTAACGCTTAGAAGCGCGCCACCACTCCGAGCTCGTGTTGGCTCCTTCCGGAATCTTGGCCTTGGCGTCGACGAATCTTCCATGCTTCCTTGGTTTCGGTGGTCTCAATGAGGAAGTTCTCGTTAACCGGCAGCGGGCAGTTAATGGCGAGGGCGTGTTCGTTTAGTCGAGCAGGCGCTATCGATGTCGAGCGCGGCCGCGCGGCCGTCCGTGGCTTGTCCTGGTAGCCATTGGCTTCGAGGTGCTCGCGCAGGTAGCTGGCGGCGAGGGAAGGTTTCGCTGATGGCGCAAATTTAGACACTAAAGAAATCAGCGCCTCCTACCTCTGGGACAAATAAAGCCAAAAAGGTAGTGGGGATGATTAGTCAGCGGCATGCACGAGCCAGGAGAAGACCTACGCGCCCCGCTCATGGGGTTTTGCATGCCTTTCTCGTCCCTTAATCGATCAACTCTCATATTCAGACACGCTTGAGGCAATGGGCTTCTTCAGACACAAACATGGGAAGAAGATCAAGCATTACCTAGAGATAATTTATTAGAATTCATTTGGTATCTTCGTATTCCCATACGTACTTAAAAGAATACCGATCATCAATGGTCTTTACACCGATGTCAAAAATAACCAATTTTTCAGTAGAGCTGTAAGGAACATACGCTTCCAACGTGCGTGTAGCGCTTGACCCAGAAGGCACCAGAATCCCAGTTTCTATCGAATTAGGCCAACGGCCATGTTTCGCAAAGAACTCACCTGGATCGTGTACTCCAGAAAGAGATACGTGATAGTCGGCACGGTTCTTTAATCGATTTCGTATTTTCACCTTGAACTTGAGCAAGTCGCCCGACCTAGATGGAAATGATATATCAATCGGCCACTTAAGGTCCTCGCCGTCCAAATCCATAGCTTTAAGGTATCCATCTACATCCTCCCAACCCGCTTTCTCGAGTTTTTTAACGGCTTCGCGCTCAACCTGCGTTTTCGGATGAATCTCTGGCCAGATTTCTTTTACGAAAACATTGCCGAAGAAGTACCCCGCTAGAGGCATTATTAGGAAGATGAACGCCATTGCTCCAGCGGCGGCGGCGGCAGGCACTTCCTGACTTTCTTCAATTCTATTTTTTACTTCACCCTTCGTCTCTTTTGAGGTAACGGAAAGCACACTTTCTTGGCTAAAATCGCCACCTTCGACGCTAAGAACAATGCTCACATCCTCACCTTTCGCCAACCTTCGCAACTTTATAAAACCTTGCTCTGTGAGCTCTAAGCTAGGCAACGTGGTGGCGATCATGGTATAGGTCAATTTTGGCGAAAGCTGCACTTCGACGTCTTCTTCCGTTTTACGTCCTCTATTAAGAATAGTTAGCTCTATAATCTGCCCGGAAGAAACTTCAGAATAGGAGAACATCCGCGGCACAATTACAAAAAGCTGCCGTCGGTTAAGGTACGCCAATATTGCGGCAACCGTTAGGCCCGCAATAATACTTCCGGATATCAAGCTTGGGGAGGGGGTAAGTGCTTCTAGCATCACTTATAGCTTCTAAGGCCGTGCTCTGCGATAGATATTTGGCGCGTCGGCGGTTTCATCCGTCGGGAGCACTTTGCTAGCCTTTTATCTGTCACTCTGCAGTTATCAAAGTTAAAAATAGTGTTTGGCATAAAATCTCCTTCAATGGCTAATAGGCCTAGCGCGTTCTCCGCATCACGGTTCGAGCATGTCGCCAAATTGGATACTCTAATTCCCGATAAAGTAAAAACGCGGCCAACGTCACAGTCAAGACCTATGTTGATCTGTCGCGCAGGCACAAAGAAGCAGTCAGGCATCAGCAGTGGGAAATAGATCGTGGGGCGTGCTGGCTGTAGTCGAGCAGGCGCTTGGCGATGCTTAGTGCTGGTGACGTGGTTGTTCTTGGCTACTACTGTGCTATTTATCGTCGCCAACAAAGAGCAAATAGCTTACACAAATTGACTGAGGACGCTTACCGCGCCGCCGAGGATCCTCTTTTACACTAGCAATCGGTGCTTGAACACACCTACTGTCAGCAGTGGCCGTAACCTTTGGATTTGCGGTACTGTAACGCCCGTGACCAATCAATGGTCGGGTAGCGCGCAGCTATACAATACCTCAGGGGAAAGCGCGCGGCCGTCTGATAGAGCGGTGTTCAACTGCCCGACCGCCCTCACAGGGCACACTTGGACGTATCATCTATCGGAGCAACACCATGAAATATCGCACTCTCAAAGTCCGCAAAGGCCACCGGGACTACACCCTGAAAAGCAAGCCCTGCAGCGGCAATCCAATCACTCCCTTCCTTCTCCTGAAAGGCACCTGGCTGGAACAGGCGGGGTTCACCATCGATACCCCGGTGTCCGTCACCGTGGAGGAAGGGCGGCTCTCAATCGTTCGTCGATGAATGGTGGGCCCCGGCCAGAGGCCGGGGTCCCGTTTACCGGCATGTCCCGTTAGGCGGCCTGGCAGCCAGGGCATCGGGGTGATCAGCAAGCTACTACCGCAGACGTGGATTTGTCAGCCTCGAGTTTGTTCCACTAAATCCACGCAATGCGCAAGGCCATTGGCCTGGGCATAATGGCCCTCCCTAGGGCATCATATCCCTATAGAACCACATATGGAGCGAGACATGGGTACAGACCCCGAAGCCCTGAGAGACGCCGCCCTGGCGCTTTCCGAAGCGGAGCGGGCAAAGCTGGCCAGAGACTTGATAGCCAGCCTGGACGGCCCTGCCGATAACGACGTTGCCGAAGCCTGGGACATTGAGCTTTGCCGCCGCATCAATGAAGTGGAGAGCGGAAAAGCCCAACTGCTGGACGTCGAAGACGTTCTCGCGCGCATACGGGCCCGGATCGGATAAAGGGTTAGTTTTGGTCGTTGAAGTCAGCAAGGAAGCTGCCCAAGAGCTGGAAGAATCCGCAGCCTGGTACGAAAAGGAAGACCCGGGGCTTGGAGCTCGTCTGGTTGACGCTTTTGCCCACGCCGTGCGCCTTCTTGAAGAACCCAATCCGCCGCTGACTCCCGTGGGCGGCAAAGCCGGCAGCCGCGGGGCCAAACGATTGCTCTTGCATCGCTTTCCCTTTTCCCTCGTTACCCTGAGCCGTGGGTCGACCACGGTTGTCATTGCATTCGCCCATCATTCCCGCAAGCCGGGTTACTGGACAGATCGCGTCTAGCATTCCAGTAATGCCGGTCATCAAGCGCCCTGTAGTGGAGGGAAATGCTTTCAAACAGAAGCGCAAATGGCTTACAACGATTTCAGCCCCAACCTACTGTGCTCAAACGACGGGACGACTAGCCTAAATATCGGTGCTTAAACACACCCTATCAGCGGTCGTCTCGGCCGATAGAATGCGGTACTTTTGTGCCCACGACCAGTCGATGGTCGGGTAGCGCGTAGCCATATAAGACCTTCGGGAAAAGCGCGTGGCCGTCTGATAGCGGTGTTTAACTGCCCGACCGCCCTAATGGGCACTCTTTAAACAACCCTATCAGTGGAGCACGACCATGAAATACCGCACCCTCAAAGTCCGCAAAGGCCACCGAGACTACACTCTGAAGAGCAAACCCTACAGCGGCAATCCAATTACCCCTTCCTTCTTCTCAAAGGTACCTGGCTGGAACAGGCCGGGTTTACCGTCGACACTCCTGTATCGGTATCCGTTGAGGAAGGTCGACTATCGATTGTTTTGGAAAGGCGCCCATAGGCAACCTGCCTCGGCACAGACCGGGGCTTTCCGCACACGGATAGATGAACACACAGTCCGAAATTCAAACTCTATCCGCCAGACTTTCGTCAAATACAACCCACTATGTAAAAACAATCAGAACCACCATTATCGAAAAGTGAAACTAGCCATCCCAGGACAAGAACTATGGCAGCGCCAGCAATCAAACTTTTGAGTCGACCGGTCGACGAATCAATACCTTCTTTGAAGATATAACGCAAAGCCAAAAATACCGGTACGCTGACGAATATTAATATTATAATCGGTTCAAAAAAATAATCTGCTGATCCATGGCCGTACTTTTCTTCAACCAGAACCTTAGAAAGGCCCAGCCCAATAAGTGCAACTATTCCAGAAAATATAGCTATGACCGATGGGCTAGCTTTTTCCTTGTTCCCGGATTCACCGTGAGGATTGACCCGATATTTACTCAAAGGCTCATGTTCAGAGTGATGTTTTTCAATGACGGCGACTGGTGACGCAACTTTCGTCTTTTCTTTTTGACCTGATAAATTAACACTATCTTCCTTAAATTTTTCGGCTTTGGTCTTGGTCTGTTCTTCCTCCAACGTTCTTACTTGCTGTGCTTCACGGGCGGATACTACCTCAATTGCTTCTGGCGTCTTGTCCAAATAGAATATTAATTCTTGTAGCATTTCTGGTTTAACATAAAATGCAGGCTTTAGGCCTAAAGAGTAGTCGCCCTTAGTAATAAATCGACCCCCTTTCTCAGTAAGGCCCATTTCTCGTACCGAAACTATGAAAGAAACTTTCTCCCAGATTAGACCCGCGGCCAGCGCCTCATCCTCCATAAAGAGAACGCGCTCCCAAAGAGCTTCGTTCTCTGTATCTTGATATGCTCCCCCTAGCAAAACATATCCTTCCTCCCGCTTTTCTCGAAGTTCGTTATCGAACTCGGGATTACCCAATGGCATTATAGTCATCAAATTTCCTTCTATAATTAAACCTCTTAACAGGCTCGGCATTTTTGCCAATTATCTAAATTAGAAGACGAGACAGTTCTTCTGTCAATAGGTTTGCCGAAGTAGCAAAACCTTGATTAGAAATGGTGCTTTCGATAAGCAACAATTACTCCCTCTCAAAATATCTTTATTCGTCAACCACACCAACTTTAACTCCCTCGCCGCTTTCACCTCATCCAGCCGGCGCATGGGCTGGGTTAATGGCGCTTCGGTGATGGTCTCCGGGTGGGTGTTGGCTTCTTCCAGGATCTTGGCCATGGTCTCGATGAAGTCGTCCATGGCTTCCTTGGTTTCGGTTTCGGTGGGCTCGATCAGGAAGCATTCGGGCACCAGCAGCGGGAAGTAGATGGTGGGGGCGTGCTGGTTGTAGTCGAGCAGGCACTTGGCGATGTCGAGCGCGGTGACGTGGTTATCCTTGGCCTGTTTGGCGAAGGTGAGGATGAATTCCTGGCTGGCTCGGCGGTCGGGGTAGGCGGCCTGGCAACCGATGGCTTCGAGGCGCTTGATCAGGTAGTTGGCGGCGAGGGTGGAGTATTCGCCGACGCGTATCATGCCTTCGCGGCCGAGCACCATGGCGTAGAAGTAAGCGCGCCGGAGGACCGAGGAAGAATAGGGGGGACCACGGCTAGTTGGGGAAAACGAGCCAGGGCTGCTGCCCTTCGTCTACCGTCTGCACCACTCTTGGCCCGGGCACCATCAGCACCTGGTTCGTTGGCATCCTCGCCCCATTCTGGATCCGGGACTGCTTCGTCGAGATCTTGAGCAGCGCCGCCCCACCCTCTACGACGAGGTTTGCCGCCGCACTATCGGCCTGTTACTTACCCTCCAGGCCGCCCCGCTCATACCGTGCCCTCCCGGTCCATTACGATGGTGCGGGACTGCCCCCCCCCCCCCCCGG
>JGI24517J20059_1000675_pt1 | contig 15926 bp, 12 predicted proteins | sample LinPmetageLP41_FD_20059 | JGI IMG/M metagenome (IMG submission 20059) | reverse complement strand
AAACCCAATGCCATCGAGTGATTACTGGTTTAGAGTAGAATATAAAGAACAAGACGTAACCAAAGAATTTAAAGGTCACTTTACCCTAAAAAGATAGTTGTTAAATTAAATTCTATATAAAAAAAACTCCGTTCAAATTGAACGGAGTTTTTTTATGAAAAATTGAATATTAGAAATTTAAACCTAAAGTAAATACGACATTATTTAATGTAGTATCAATAGAAGCACTATCAGTTAATCCTATATTGTATAACTGTTGGTTTCTACTTTGTTCTGCTCTAGAGTATGCGATATCAAAATTATAATTTCTAAATGTATAACCCATACCTAAAGAAAACCCACTTAAATCTCCTATTGTTTCTTCATTAACGTAAGGGCTTTCTTCGTAACGTAGACCTCCTCTTAAGCTCAATTGATTTATGCGATACTCACCACCTAATTTATATGTAGAAACACCTTTCAAAGCATTTTCTATTCTTATGTTTTCAGTATCAAAAATATCAGAATTATCTGTGTCAAATTTTGTGTTAGAAAAATCTTTGTATGAGTAATCAAAACTTATTAGACCAGATTTTCCAAATATATAAGCAACACTTGCAGATGCTTTACCTGGAGTTCTAAGGTTATAATTATCATAAATATTTAAAACTCTAGGATTTACAGTCTCTATGATAGATTGACCTGCATCATTTCTTCTTGTTTCTAGGGACTGTGTTGTTTCTTCAGAAATTTCATACCAAGTTGGTGTGTCTAGTGTAAGACCAATTCGTAAATGCTCTCCTATTTTTCCAATACCACCAATTTGTGCAGAAAATCCAGAACCTAATACTGAAAGGTTATTTTTAAATCCTATTTGATCAACGAAACTTCCGGTGTTAGAATTTCTTTCGAAGAGATAAGTGCTTTGGGAGTAATCTATTGTGTATGAATTTAAATTAATTCCAAAGTAAAGATTATCTGTGAATTGTGCAGCGGCATTTACAGTAAATTTACCATTATATCCACTAGAAAGATATAGGTATTCTTGATTAAAAGTTCCTGGTGAAACATTTGAAAGGTATTGAGTATTTGAAGGATTATTAGGGTCAACTGGGTCAAATATATATCCTTGATAACCAAGCAATGCATTTTGAGCAGCAGTGCCTTCGGTCTCGCCTAAAAATATGTAAAGATCTGATAAAGTTTCTCCGTTTCTTAACTGTAAAAGATCTAAAGGAATGCCTTGGGCTTGTTGTAAGAAAAATTCACTTATTGAAGTATTTCCATTCCCCTTTATGAAAAGCTCATCATTATAATTGCGATTATTATCATAATTTACACCTATTGTAAATTTTTTCCAAGGTGATTCTTCTCTATTAATATTGAAAACAAAGACAGCTCCAGCCTGATTCAAAGTCACATCGGTATCAAAACTACTTTCAGTTCTATTGAAATAATTGGCTTGATTTTCTCTATCATATGCAGATAATGATACAGCTATATTAGTGTTTAGAAAAACGGCACTACCAGCAGGATTAATGCCTACAGAAGAAAGATCTCCTCCAAGAGCTCCAAAAGCACCGCTCATGGCGTGAAATCTTGCAGTACCATTAGGTGCATCTGTAGCATATCTAAGTGCATCTGTAATATTTTGTGCATGACCAACAGCCATGAATATAGCTGCTATGAGTAAGAATATAATTCTCTTCATAATAAATAATTTAATAATAGTTTGCTAAAAGTTATTGTAAACCTCCACCGCCTCTTCGACCACCACCTCTAGTTGATCCACTAGATCGAGTGCCTCCACCAGAACTTCTTATGGAGCTATTGCGACTTGGTGTAGAAGGTCTTGATATGTTATTGTTTCCAGAAGGTCTATTGCTTTGAAAGCTAGGTCTGCTGGGCCTTGTGCTTTGTACATTAGGTCGAGAAGGTCTTGTGTTTTGAACGTTAGGTCTAGAAGGTCGTGTTGTACTATTTACATTTGGTCTAGTTGATCTACGATTGCTAAAAACAGAATTATTATTTCTAGCGTCTAAATTAGATCTTCTCGCATTTGAGTTTGAGCGTCTACCTAACTCTGATCTTGAGTATGAATCCCTATTGGCTGAAATATTTGATCTGCCTCTAGAATTTGTTCTACCACCAATATAGTCTGTATTACGTCTTCCTCTATTATATGCTACATTACTATATCCATAATATCCGTAACCATTGTAGCCATAATAATAAGGATTATAGTAATAACCAGAATAATAAGGAAAACCATAGCAGTATGTTCCATAATAAGGGTATCCCCAACCATATCCTATTCCCCAAGAAGGACCATACCAATAATTGTTATAACCCCAAGCAGAGCCATACCACCAATAAGGTCTATGCCAATACCCATAATTATATCCTCCATTATTGTAGATATTAATAGATACACTTTCAGAATTACTACCCCAAGCGCCATAACCATCATCATTATATTCTTCTTCTTCAATAACTACATATCCATTTTCGTCTAATGTTTCTGAAGTAGAATAGGCGTCAATATCTGTAAATATTGCTCCTTCTTCAGGTAAATCGGAATATGTGCCATTTTTAGAATTAAAATATTGCTTGTAATAATTAGCTTTATCAGATTCGTTTTCTTGAACAACTTCAGTATCTGTTGTGGAATTTTGAGATGAATATATGCCATCTGCATCACTATATTGTCCATTATTGTGAGTTCCGCAAGCACTAAGAAGGATTAAAAAAATCCCCGATATTGCTATTGGAATTATTTTCTTTAGATTGATATATTTGGTTTGCATAACTACAATAATTTAATTGTTGGACTTCATAAAAATAAGTAGTTTTGCCGAGAACTACTAATAATTAACAAAGTCACAACATTTGTGCCAAACTACGGATATGGCTAAGAATTTAACAACAAGAGATGAGGACTATTCAAAATGGTATAATGAATTGGTTGTCAAGGCAGATCTAGCAGAAAATTCTGGGGTTAGAGGATGTATGGTTATAAAACCATATGGATATGCTATATGGGAAAAAATGCAAGCAGAATTAGATAGAATGTTTAAAGAAACAGGACATCAAAATGCTTATTTTCCTCTTTTTATTCCAAAATCTTACTTTAGTAAAGAAGCTAGTCATGTAGATGGTTTTGCAAAAGAGTGTGCTGTTGTAACACATTATAGATTAAAAAATGCAGAAGATGGTAGTGGGATTATTGTAGATCCAGATGCAAAACTAGAGGAAGAGCTTATAGTTCGTCCAACTTCAGAAACAATTATTTGGGATACTTATAGAAAATGGATACAATCGTATCGTGATCTTCCTTTGCTTATAAATCAATGGGCTAATGTGGTGCGCTGGGAAATGAGAACTAGATTGTTTTTAAGAACTGCAGAGTTTTTATGGCAAGAAGGTCATACAGCACATGCTACAAAAGAAGAAGCAATAGCAGAAGCTGAACAAATGATGAATGTATATGCAGATTTTGTTGAGAATTATATGGCTGTGCCTGTGATTAAAGGAGTTAAAACAGAAAGTGAACGCTTTGCGGGAGCTCTTGAAACTTATTGTATAGAAGCTTTAATGCAAGATGGAAAAGCTTTACAAGCTGGGACATCTCACTTTTTAGGTCAAAATTTTGCAAAAGCATTTGATGTTAAATTTGCTAATAAAGAAGGAAAACAAGATTATGTTTGGGCGACATCATGGGGTGTTTCTACAAGATTAATGGGTGCTCTAGTAATGACACATAGTGATGATAATGGATTGGTTTTACCACCTAATTTAGCGCCAGATCAAGTTGTAATTGTTCCAATTTATAGAAATGATGAACAATTTGATGCTGTGAGTGAAGAAGCAACTACTTTAATGAAAGAGCTTAGAGCAAAAGGATTGCGTGTTAAATTTGATAACCGAGACACTCAAAAACCAGGTTGGAAATTTAATGAATATGAACTTAAAGGAGTTCCTGTGCGTGTGGCAATAGGGCCAAAAGATATTGAAAATGGAACTTTTGAAGTTGCTCGAAGAGATACACTTTCAAAAGAAGTGATAAATAAAGATAATATAGTAAGCCATATCGTGAGCTTAATGGATGAGATTCAAAAAAATCTCTATATAAAAGCTAGTAAGCATAGAGAAGAGCATACTACAGAGGTTTCAACATACGAAGAGTTTAAAAAAGTTTTAAAAAACAAGGGTGGATTTATTGCAGCTCATTGGGATGGAACAGTAGAAACTGAAGAAAAAATTAAAAATGAAACAAAAGCAACTATTCGATGTATTCCATTAGACGATAATAATGAGTCGGGAAGCTGTATGGTTACTGGAAAATCATCTGTAAGAAGAGTACTTTTTGCAAAAGCATATTAATTTTTTTAAAAAAAGTTTGTTTGAATTTGCGACATTGAAAAATAGTTGTATTTTTGCATCCGCATTAGAAAAATAATGGTCCGTTCGTCTAGGGGTTAGGACGCCAGGTTTTCATCCTGGTAACAGGGGTTCGATTCCCCTACGGACTACAAGAAAATAAGTTTTAAAAAAAGCAAAATGGCGAATCATAAGTCAGCATTAAAGAGAATTAGAAACAGCGAAACAAAACGTTTACGTAACCGTTACCAGCATAAGACAGCTCGTAACGCTATGAAGAAGTTTAAAGAGCTTACAAGTAAAGATGAAGCTGAAAAAATGTTTCCAGAAGTTATGTCTATGATTGACAAGTTAGCAAAGAAGAATATTATTCATACTAATAAAGCTTCTAACTTAAAATCTAATATGGCTAAGCATATCGCTACGTTATAAAAAACTGTTTAAAGAAAAAGAAAAACTCCTTCAGGTTAACTGAAGGAGTTTTTTTGTTTTTATATTTTTTTAGAAAGTTGTTATTTGTTTCTAGTAACAATTTCTGGAACGATACTACTATAATCTCCTAAGTTTCTAGCAATATCTCTAACGATTGAAGACGAGATGTGTGAGTATTCGGGACTACAAATAATAAATACGCTGTCAATTTTATTTACTTTTTGATTTGCTTGTGCAATAGTCTGCTCATATGTAAAATCTGTTGTGTTACGTAAACCTCTAAGAATAAACGTTGCTTTTTCATCTTTGCAAAAATCTGCAGTAAGCCCTGTATATGTTTTTACTTTTATTTTTGGAACATCTTTAAATGTTGTTTCAATAAAGGATTTACGTTCTTCTAGAGTCCACATTGATTTTTTTTCAGCATTAACACCAATAGCAATAATAATCTCATCAAATAGCGAAAGCGCTCTATTAATGATGTCTATATGCCCTAACGTAATGGGATCAAAAGAACCTGGAAAAACTGCACGTCTCATATTGTAAATTTAGTTAATTTTTGGTTAGGGCATTTTGAACTAATATGTCAAAAAACTGTGTAAGTGACATACCTGCTTCTCTAGCTTGTTTAGGTATAATACTTTCTGTAGATAATCCAGGAGTCGTATTAGTTTCAATAAAAAATGGCAATCCCTTTTGTATGATAAAATCACTTCTGGTTACACCTTTCATGTTTAGTAAATTATAAATACGTATTGCCTCACTCTTTACTTTTTCGGTTTCTTCTTCAGTAATTCGTGCAGGGGTAATCTCTTGAGATTTGCCTAAATACTTTGCTTCATAATCGAAAAAATCATTTTCAGAAACAATCTCTGTAGGAGACATCGCAATAATTTCTCCATTTTTTTGATAAACACCAACCGAAACTTCAATACCAATTAATCCAGTCTCAATAATAACTTCACTATCTTCTTTATATGCTTTTTCTATAGCTGGAAGTAACTGTTCCATGTCGTTAACCTTGCTTACGCCAAAACTTGAACCAGCACGATTAGGTTTTACAAAGCAGGGCAGTCCTACTTTTTTTACTATTTCTTCGAGATTTATTGTATTGCCCTTATTTATATAATAAGAGTTGGCACATTTTACGCCAAAGTTTTTTAAAACTGAAAGACAGTCTCTTTTATTAAAACTGAGGGCAGCTTGATAAAACCCAGTACTTGTTTGTGGGACTCCTATTAGTTCTAAATAAGCTTGAAAATATCCATCTTCACCTGGAGTACCATGAATGGTGTTGAAAACTGCATCTGGCTGAATATTTTGCGATCCATTACTAAAACTAAAATCGGCTTTGTTTATGGGGTGCTTTGATCCATTTTCAGCAATGTAATACCAGCCATCCTTCAAAATATGTACTGGATATACATTATATTTCTCTTTATCTAAGGATTCACATACAACAGCTCCACTTTTAAGTGAAATTTCAAATTCACTCGAATAGCCGCCCATTACTACGGCAATATGCTTTTTATTCATAACAAAACAATAAATACTTCGTTTAACAAAAATATCACTAAACAATAGAAAGATACTAACTTTAGGTTTTATATTTTTGCCTATTAACTTATATGCTATGACATTTTTAAAATTTTTATTTACCAAGGTGTTTTTAAAGCAATTATTATATGCTGTTTTGGTGTTAATAGTGTTAACCTTCTTGATGCTTTGGTGGTTGCGAGCTACTACAAATCACAACCAAAAAATTGAAGTGCCAAATTTGGCAAAAATGTCTTTAGATAAGGTAGAAGAAGCTTTAGACGAATTAGATTTACAGTATATGATAATGGATTCGGCAAACTTTAATCCAGATTATCCTAAATATTCAGTAATAGAGCAAGTTCCTAAAGCAGGAAAATTTGTGAAAGAGGATCGTAAAATATATTTAAGTCTTAATCCATCCGGTTATCGTAAAATAGAAGTGCCAGAAGTTTTAGGTAAAACATTAAGACAAGCAGAACCTACTTTATTAGCAATGGGGTTTAAAATTGGTAAAGTAAGTAAGCGTCCTCATATTAGTGATCAAGTTTTAGAATTGAGGTATAATGGTGAAAAACTTGTTCCTGGAACGAGTATATCAAAAACGTCTGTAATTGATTTAATTATAGGTGATGGTTCTCTTAATAGAGTGCAAGAAGACATCGAAGAAGAACAATCTACAGAAATAGAAATAGAAGATGATGGAGGAAACTAACCCCGAAGAAATTATAGATGTAAATGGTAATGATGAGTTGTATGAACATCATCGATACTTAGCAGATAAGGGTCAACAGCCTTTGCGAGTAGATAAATATCTTATGAATAAGATTGAAAATGCAACTCGTAATAAAATTCAAAAAGCTGCTAAAGACGGTAATATATATGTAAATGATGTTCCTGTAAAATCTAACTATAAGGTTAAGGCAAACGATTTAGTTACGGTACTTTTTGAGCATCCTCCATACGAATATTTATTAGTGCCAGAAGATCTTCCAATAGATATAGTTTACGAAGATGATGCAGTTTTGGTAGTTAATAAAGCAGCTGGAATGGTAGTACATCCTGGTCATGGAAATTATAGTGGAACACTTATAAATGCACTTACTTTTCATTTTGAAAATCTGCCAAATAATAATAGTAATCGTCCTGGCTTAGTACATCGAATTGATAAAGATACCAGTGGTTTGTTGGTAATTGCTAAAACAGAAGATGCTATGACGCGTCTATCAAAGCAGTTTTTTAATAAAACTACCGAAAGAGAATATGTAGCTTTAGTTTGGGGCAATGTAGAAGAAGATAAAGGTACTATAGAAGGACATATTGGTAGACATCCAAAAAATAGATTGCAGAATACAGTTTTTGAAGGAGAAGATGCAGACGAAAAAGGAAAACCCGCAGTAACTCATTATACTGTTATAGAACGATTAGGATATGTAACTTTACTTTCTTGTAAATTAGAAACTGGACGTACGCATCAAATAAGAGTTCATTTAAAACATATTGGGCATACCCTATTTAATGATGAACGGTATGGTGGTGAAAGAATTTTAAAAGGTACTAGTTTTAGTAAATACAAGCAATTTGTAGATAATTGTTTTAAAGTGTTACCTCGTCAAGCTTTACATGCAAGAACCCTTGGGTTTAAGCATCCTGTCACCAATGAGATGATGCGTTTTGAAGCACCAATTCCAGAAGATATGGAGCAGTGTATAGAAAAATGGCGAAATTATTCTAAACATGTAAATGAATAATTGATATGGATTATTTTGCTATTTAAACAAGTAATCTTAAATTCCTTAAATTAAAATCTTATCCTCTTATTTTTGAATAAAACTAGATTATGAAAATTGTTGTTTCTCCAGCCAAAACTTTAGATTACGAAACTAAGTTGCCTACCAATCGAGGTACACAACCTATATTTTTAGAAGAGGCAGAAATGTTAAATAACAAGCTTGAACGTAAGTCAAAAAAAGCAATAGGTCAATTAATGCATATAAGCGATAAATTGGCAGAGTTAAATTACCAACGGTATAAAAATTTCTCTACTCCTTTTACAAAAAGCAATGCTCGACCTGCGGTTTATGCATTTGCAGGTGATGTTTATGCAGGGTTAGATGCATATACAATTCCTGAAGATAAAATAGATAACTTAAATAACGCGCTTCGTATATTATCTGGGATGTATGGTATTTTAAAACCATTAGACCTTATACAGCCTTATAGATTAGAAATGGGGACAGAGTTAGCAATAAATAGAAAGAAAAATTTATATGCTTTTTGGGGTAATAAAATTACTGAAGTTTTAAATAATGAACTTGAAGAAGATGAATTGTTTTTAAACCTAGCAAGTGTTGAGTACTTTAAAGTTATTAATACAAAAAAACTTAAAATTCCTGTTGTTTCTCCTGTATTTAAAGACTTTAAAAATGGGGAGCTAAAAATTATTTCTTTCTTTGCAAAAAAGGCTCGAGGAAGTATGGCTAGATATGTTATTGATAATAATGTGAAAACATTACAAGAGCTTAAAGGTTTTAATTACGATGAATATGCTTACAGTGAAAAGTATACAGAAAATGAAAACGAGCCTGTATTTATTAGATAGTGTCTTTTAACCATATCCATCCATACAAACCTTTTATCCCAGAAAATGCAACTAAGCTTATAGTGGGTACTTTGCCTCCTCCAAGGTTTACAATAGGAGATTTAAAAGAAGGTGATGTTCACTTTTGTTACGGAAGTAGAGATGGACAGTTATGGTTAATATTAGACAAAATATTTAATCTTAATTTAAAATTTGAAACCACTCCTGAAGCTATTAAACAACGCAAACAATTTTTAATAAATAGGGGGATAGGCATTTGTGATATTGTGGCTTCAGCTAAACGCGAAAAAATAGATGCAAGCGATATAGGAATGCAGGATATTCAACTTCGTGATTTAATAGAAATACTTCAGCAAAACCCAAAAATCGATACCCTTTTATTTACTGGAGGTAATAGTAAAAATGGACCCGAATATTTTTTCAGAAAACTTTTAAAAGAATATAATATTAAATTGAAACTTATAGAAAATGAAGTCCCGCGTATTCATTTGTTTTCAATCCCCAATTCTATTAGAAAAATAAAAACTGTTTCATTAACAGCACCTTCTGGAGCTGCAAATAGAGCAGTAGGAAGTCTAACTTTATATAAAAAAATGAAAAATGAAAATCCTAATCTTACAACTATAGATTTTAGGGTACTACAATACACTCCTCATTTTTAAAATTTCTATAGTAAAATCAATAGTTTTATATGTTAAAACTTTCTTTCATTAAAGGGTAACTTTATTACATTTGCACCCTTAAAAATTAATTTAAAAAAAATATAATGAAGAAAATTTTTACGCTACTTTTTATTGTTTCTACTAGTTTGTCTTTCGGACAGATTTTGACCGAAAACTTTGATGATAACTCTGGGTTTACAACCTCTACACCTTTCTTTTCAGATGGAGCTTTCGATTATTTTGGACTTGCTATTGTAGACGATTATAATACACAGCCAGTACCAACAGGTTTAAAAGCATACACAGGTTTTACAGGTGGTTTTTTAGCAGGTATGGATTTAGATGGTGAAGGAGCAACGCTTCCTATTATTATAGATTTTACAGGTCTTGACATTGAAGGTTTTACAGATTTAATGTTTAGTGGAGAATTTGCAGAATTTTTTGATACGCCAGGAGATATTGATGCGGCAGATTTTATTTTATTAGAATACCAAATTGATGGTGGAGGTTTCCAAAACTTACTTGCTTTCGAAGGTGCAGACTTTTCAAGCGGTACTAATAATGGCTTCTTTAGAGAAGATACAGATTTTGATGGCGAAGGTGATGGTGACTTGTTAACCGATACAGCCTTGGCTTTTACAAAAGCTATTGTTGGTACTGGTGTTACATTAGATTTACGTATGACGATTTCATTGGACTCTGGTGATGAAGATTTTGCTGCAGATACTTTTACAATTACTGGAACAAGTGCAGATACAACTCCTCCAGTATTTACAAACTGTATTATTTCTACAAATGAGCAAAATGATGCAGGTGTATGTGAGGCTGTAGTTAATTTTGATACTCCAACTGCTACAGATGATACAGATCCAAACCCTGTTGTAACTCAAACTGGTGGACCTGTAAGTGGTTCTTCTTTTCCAGTAGGAACAACAGAAATTGAATTTACAGCAACAGATGCAGCAGGAAATTCTAGTACTTGTACATTTGATGTTATAGTAGTAGATACTGAAGAACCAGTACTTACTTGTTTTGGTGGAGATGATTATGTGGTTACTGCAGATGGAAATGGAGAGTATGTTTTAGAAGATTTTATTGCTGAAAATCTTGTAACAGCAGTAGATAACTGCTTGGTAGTTGTAACAACACAATCTCCTGCACCTGCAACTGTACTTTCAGTTGGTACTACAGAAGTGACCATTACAGCAGAAGATACTGCTGGAAATTTTGTAGAGTGTACTTTTAATGTTGTTGTAGAGCCATTATTAGGTGTTGGAGAAAATACAATTGCTAATTTTGGTATGTATCCTAATCCTGCTACAAATAATGTTGTAATTAATGCTGCTGTAGAAATGGTAAAGGTTTACAATGTAGTTGGTCAAACAATTCTTGAGACCTCTCAAAATACTTTTAATGTAAGTTCATTTAATGCAGGAACATATTTTGTAAAAGTTACTACAAAAGATGGTACTGCTACTAAACAGTTACTAGTTAAATAATAATATTATTATAAAGAAAAAGCCACCTTAATTTTAAGGTGGCTTTTTTTATATTTTAAAATTTTTATGGAGTAAAATTAAATAGCTCTAAGGCACTGTTGTTGCTAACCACCATAAATTGTTCTTTACCATTAATATTAATTTTTGCAATATCTTTTGCATCACTATCTATAAACGGATCATAAGATTTTGAATAATTAAAATTACCTTTTCCATCACCTAAGAGTACATAGCCATAATTGCTATCATATCTAATAGTTTCAACTTCTGCATCATAAATTGCACCTACACCTAATATATCTTTATGTCCATCATTATTAAAATCTTTTGTAATAAATGATAGGGTAGGCCCTGTTTGAGCTTGATTTGTGAGTTTTTTTATTTCAAATTTTCCGTTACCAAGATTTTCTATATATACAGATTCAAACATATGTGCAGTTAACTTAAAAGCATCTTTTAATTTGTCCTCACCGTAGATATCCTTCATTTCTAGACTTGCAAATTCTTTATAGCTTGCTATTTTATCTAACAGAAACGGGTTTTGTTGAGAACTACATTCTTTTCCTCGAACAGGTACTAATTTTCCGTCATTAATCTTACTTAGTGCGACATCAAAAGTTCCGCTATCATCAAAATCCTTTCCATAAATAAAAATTGGTTTTTCTTTTGAAGGCTTAAATTTGTTGTTCTTACCAATGTTTCCTAATACATAATCATCATCACCATCTCCATCAAAATCTGATGCTATTACACTAAACCACCATCCTTCACTTTTTTCTAACCCCGTAATATTTTCAGCTTTAGTGAAATTTCCATTATTATTTGCAAAAATTGTGGGAGACATCCATTCACCTACAATTAGTAAATCTAAATCTTTGTCATTATCATAATCTGTAAAAATTGCATCAGAAACCATTCCTATTTCAGCAAAAACAGCACTACTGCGAGTGTCATTTTTAAAAGTTCCTTTTTCATTAATAAGTAGATAGGATTGAGGAGTTACAGGATATTTTCCAGGTATTACATTTCCTCCAATAAATAAATCTAAATCTCCATCCTTATCATAATCTGCTGCAGCAATACTTTTACCAGAAGTAATCATCTTTGGTAAAGCATTAGTATTAACAGTAAAATTACCCTTGCCATCATTTTTATATAAACGATCTTGTAGAAGCGGACTGTTTTCTTTTAATTCATATCCTGCGCTTACTACATATAGATCTTGATCTCCATCTTGATCTGCATCAAAGAATAAAGCATTGGAGTCTTCGTATTTAGCTTCAGCATTCCAAAGGTCAATATTGCTTGTTGAAAACGTACCATCTGCGTTCTGAATATAAAGCGATGCAGGATTTCCTACTGCATTCCCAACAAAAAAATCATCGAGTTTATCTCCATTAACATCCCCTACGGTAATTCCTGTCCCTTTTGTAGATTGTTTTTGAGGTAATAGAAGTTGTAATGTATAATCATTAAAGTAATTTTCTGTATGTTGAAAATTTATACCAATTTCCTTCGGATTAATACTTTTTTTAAGCGATTTGGTTTGGTTAAAAGCAACGGGAGTATTTGTTGCAGAGGTATAGTCTATAGTATGTGCTTTATTAGATTTTACATTTGTAAGGATAGATGTTTTTCCGTCTGGCCAAATTACAGTTACTTCACTTTCAGAATTATTTTTTCCTAACCCATAATGTAATAATTGTGGTACAGAAGATTCAAACCCTCTAGTTAAATATAGCTGTTGTAATTGAGTGGTATCATTGTTTTTTACATATACTTTTGCACCCACAGCCAATACATTATTTTGAGGTCCTTTAAGCTTTATTTGAAGATAATTTTCATTGGCGTTATTTCTATACAAACCAATATCATCATTAATGTTATTTACAATAATGTCTAAATCTCCATCATTATCTAAATCTGCATAAGCAGCACCATTAGAAAAATTAGGGTCATTAATTCCCCAGTCTTTAATAACGTTTGTAAAGGTTAAGTCTCCATTATTTTTATATAAATAATTATCTAATTTTTGCGAAGGCATTAATTCTAATACAGCTTCTAAGGTCATAGCATCACCACTCTCATTTCTCTCTTTTAATGCTGTTCTAAAATCTTGATTTGTATAATCTTTGTAAACACCATTTGAAATAAAAATATCTTTTAAACCATCGTTATCAAAATCTGCAATTAAGGGCGCCCAACTCCAATCTGTTTTTACAATACCACTAAGTTGAGCGGTTTCTTTAAATTTTCCATTACCTAAATTGTAATGTAGCATATTTGCCATATAAGCATAATGATATCCAACTTCTACCATGCTTAAAAAGTTTGAAGTGCTCATAGAAGCCATATTTTGCTTACTTCTTGCATAATTTTCAGCAAGCATATCAACAGTGATTAAATCTGGCAGCAAATCGTTATCTAAATCTGCATAATCTGTGCCCATACTATTAAAAGAAATATGGTTTAATCTAGTATTTGTTTCACTTTTAAAAGTTCCGTTTTTTTGGTTTATATACATTAAATCGGGTTCCAAATAATCATTAGAAATGTAAATGTCATCCCAACCATCATTATTAAAATCTCCAACAGCAGCGCCTAGACCCCAAGCTTTATTGTAAATCCCTGCTTCGCCAGTAACTTTTGTAAATGTACCTCCATCATTTCTGTAAAGTTGATCACTGGTAATTTCTTCAATATCTCTCTGTATTTTACTACTAATCTTAGTGTTATTTTTAAAATCGTATCTATAATTTACTACGTATAGGTCTAAATCTCCATCTTTATCATAATCTAAAGAATAAGCTTGAGTGGTAAAACCTGGATCATCAATACCCCATTTTTTTGCTTCTTCTATAAATGTTCCATCTTTTTGGTTTACAAAAAGTTTGTTTCTTCGTTCATCATCTGTAGTAAGACCTGCTTTTGAAACATAGATATCTAGCCAACCATCATTATTAATATCCAGCATTGTTGCTCCGGTTGAAAAGCCATTATTATCCTCTGTTTTTGAAGATTCTGTTATATTTTCAAACTTCAAGCCACCTAAATTTTTATATAATTTATTAGCTTCCATGTTAGAAACTAAATATACATCATCCAGACCATCATTATTAATATCTCCAACAGCAACTCCACCGCCAGTATACAAATAAGCATAGTTTAAAAAGTTTAATTCAAGGGTTTCAGTAATAGTATTTTTAAAGTAAATATTGGAAGTTTGTGCATCTATTTTTGTAAACTGTGTATTACTTCCATTAGTGAATCCGCCATTTTTAGCTGTATCGGTTTTTTTATCTGAACACGAAGTGATAGCTAAAATTGCAATTATTAAAATATAATTTAACTTCATAGTTATTAGAAATTTAGGAGATTGAAAGTATGAAAAAAAATAAAAATAATTAAAAAATATTTAGTCATTATTTTAAGTCGGTTTGAATTTCATAAAACCACTTTTTTTTTTCATTAACATAAAATTGTAGTACCTTAACGCCATATTAACATATTAAATTAATTTAAATATTCAATCTATGAAAAAAATTACGCTTAATTTACTAGCGCTGCTAGTCACATGCTGTTTGTGGCAAGTAAGTGCTCAAACCGTCTCAGGAACTGGTCTGCCAGCTCCAATTGGCAGTCCTAATAATGCTAATTGCAATGTTAATTCTCCAGCCAATGTTGCAACTGTAGGAACTATAAGCTCTAATCCTGGAGATTATAGTATAGACAATGTTACAATAAATATTTCTCACGCTTGGGATAGTGATTTAAATATTACTTTACAATCACCTGGTGGAGCAACTTTAGATTTATCAAGTGGTAATGGAGGTGCTGGTCAAAATTATACCAACACTGTATTCCAAGATGGTGCTCCTAGTATTACAACAGGTTCCCCTCCCTTTACTGGAACGTTTCAACCAGAAGGGGGTACATTTGCCGCTGCTTTTGCTGGTCAATCTGTTGCAGGTAACTGGAGATTGTTAGTAGCAGATACATTTTGTAGTGCAGATGGTGGTAATGTAAATAGTTATTCTATAACTTTTATAGAAAACCCAATTTCACCAATCATTGTATGTCCATCAGATGTAATGGCCAACACAGATCCAACACAGTGTAGTGCTGTAGTAAACTTTGCTACACCACCTGCTATCGATCCAGAAGGTGGACCGGTAACAGTAACACAAACAGGTGGATTACCAACAGGAAGTATGTTCCCAACAGGTGTTTCTACAGTAGAATTTACTGCTGAAGATCAAGATGGTGATACTTCTACGTGTTCGTTTACTATTACAGTAACCGATATGGAAGCTCCAGTAGCAGTTTGTCAAGACATTACGGTAGAACTAGATCCTGTAACAGGAATGGTTTCTATTGTTCCAGACGATATTGATAATGGCTCTACAGACAATTGTGGTGTAGACTCATTAACACTAGACATTTCTTCTTTTGATTGTTCTAATGTGGGACCAAACACAGTAACCTTAACCGTAACCGATGAAGAAGGAAACTCTTCTACGTGTACTGCTACTGTAACGGTAGAAGACAACACCGCTCCGGTAATTGTATGTGTTGGTGAACAACAAACAGGACCTATTGCAGCTTCTGTAAGCCCTAATGCACCAATTATTAGTAACGCAGGACCTGTATTAAGTACTTTAACAGTAACAGACGATTTCGATATTACAGATCTTAATGTTACTTTAGACATTACACATACTTGGACAGGAGATCTTACTATTGTATTAGAATCACCAGCAGGAACACAAGTAGTTATTTTTGATGGTGGTGCAGATGGTTGTTCTGGAGATAACATTGTAGATACCTATGATGATG